>Ga0129333_10001045_pt1 | contig 24575 bp, 8 predicted proteins | sample CPB6_08_DNA_FD_94474 | JGI IMG/M metagenome (GOLD analysis project Ga0129333, IMG submission 94474) | Freshwater to marine salinity gradient microbial communities from Chesapeake Bay, USA - CPBay_Sum_0.6_0.8_DNA | ecosystem: Environmental > Aquatic > Marine > Coastal | place: USA: Chesapeake Bay...
CCAAGACTTGGGGAAGGCTCTGGTAATTTACTAGCGTCACTAACTAGTATTTCATCATCAGTCAAAAACAAATTACTAGCTAAAGTTGTTGTTGCATTTTCACTTATTCTTGTGAAAATTAAATTTTGATTCATTGGTTTGAATACCCTGAAGCCGTAAGTTTCTGTGTTGCCAACGGTGTTGCTAAATGTTCTAATTTCTAAAGCATCATATAATGTACCAGGCATTAATTCTTCAGGAGCATGACTAGAATACATATCAATATATGCACCACCAACAATGTTAATATCTTCGGGTCTAGTTCCTAATTCAGTATCAAGATATGTTGAGTAAATGTTTGAATCAATAACATATTGTTGATCTAAATAAATTATTGTTAAATCAACGTTACCCCCTACCTGTACATCTGTTACGTTAGCCGATTGCACTATGCCGTTGATACTAATAAGATTAGCAGATTCAGTAAATCCAGGCACTGTATAAATTACATCAACAGTATTAGAATTAGTTACTGATTGTAGCACATAGGCATTTGCCAGTGAATTTGCCTGTGTTATATATGATCCTACTGTAGCGGTTATACTGTTATCTAGATACAGTTTATAGGTGCTTTCAACTGGTTGCCCGGTTAAACTCATTGAATCACGATCGACACTTAGTATTGTAAAGAATCCATTATTTTGAAATTCAAATGGAACATTTGCTTCAATTCTAATGGTTTTATCTGCTTCAAATCCGCGTTTAATAAAATCAATGGCTGCTATATTACCACTGTTTATTGTTAATCCTTCATAGCTAAATGAAAAAATGTTGCTTGTTAATGTAAATGCATTGGCTCTATAATTTGGACCTTGTATTTTTGTTCCCGGATAAGATAAACCATCTAATAGTAATTCAAAGTTCTTTCCAGGCATACCTACGGTAGGATTATAGTATGTTGTTATTCTATCAATTGCATTTAACAGAACGTTTCCGCTATCAATTTTTACAAATCTTGTAAAATCAAAAATTGACTCTGTAGAGACATTTGCGTTTATAGCCAAGAACGCCTCATTGTTATAAACAATAATATTTCCAGAGCTTATATAGATATTACCGGTGTCATTAACAATATTACCAGTTGTGACAATTGTATTGGCATATGCTGTATTAGGAATCCATGAAACTAAATTACTAGTATATGCCAATCTGTCAAATTTAATGTTGGCATCTATACTTCTGACTAAGTTATAGCTTAAATCTGGATTTGAGGAATAGTACTCGTTTTTTATTAACGGATATGCCGTAGCTCCTACTCCGTCGCCATTTATAAAAATATTTGGAGTTGATGTATAACCAAATCCTGGGTTAATTACAGTAACAGACTGAACTTTACCATTTCCAAATAAGTTAGTTATTGCTGTGGCGCCAGATCCACCGCCTCCGGTGATTTCTACATTTGGCGGTAATGAATAACCTAATCCAATATTACTAATAATAAAATCAGTTATTTTGTATTTGTAATTACTTGCATAATCAGAATACAAATTAGAACTAAACAATAAACTGTCTGACACTAAATTAATATTAGGACTTCTAAAAGTACCATATCTACTATCATAGGCACTAGGTAAATCAAAATCTGTCCAGTTTCCAATGGTTGTATCTTGTCTATAGTAGATTGGTACGTATTCTCTTACTTGTGTTCTGTAGGGTTTTACTTCCCGAATATAATCATTGTAAAAACTTTGGTTATCTCTTATATAATTTGGAAATTGCTCTAATGTTCTTAAACGGTGAAATACATCAATGAAACTCGACTTAAAAATCCAGTCTGGAGCTTTTTGTTCTACAAAAATATAATTTAAAATATTTAAAAATAATTTGTTAAACTCGAAGCTTAGATTGTTAATAAGAATTTGCTGATAGGTGCTATCATATATATTTTGAAATTCAAATGTTGGTTGGGGATCATAAGCCACAGAATCATACACAGCAGTGTCATAACCTGTACCACTAGAAACATCATAGATTTTTGCACTTAATTCAAGTGTCCCAGCTTCTGCTCCAATTAAATTTAATGAACCGTCAGCATTTACTTCATATAGTAACCATTTATTATTACCATCATCTAATATCTTTATGTATTCACCTTCAACAGGTGTAATCGCCTGTATATCTGAGTAAATTTCTAGTGTATAATCTATATCTTTACCGTTTTGAAATGTACTATCGTACCAAACTTTTGAATCCCAAAATAAATCAGTTTTATAACTCTGTACCTTGAATAATTCAAATGAATCGCTTGCTGAGTTATAACTGTAAATTACCCATTTTCCTTCATATGTTGAATCACTTGGAATCAGTATTTTGTATCCATTGGGAAAAGACGAAGTGTCTATGTAAGATAAATTCAAAACACTATCAGTTTGGGCGTCAAATCCGCTCGCAGGTAAAGGATCATTCAAATATAATTTTGAAGGTGTTGTAACTAATAGAATTGGGTATCTGGCACATATTTCATTGAATAAATTTACAAAATTTTCTAATGCAGCAAGTCTGTTATTGACCATTGTTTGTCTTGGATAATTGAGAATACCAAGTTTGTCTTGTACCTTTAAGTTTGGATCAGGTACAATTTGTCCATTAGGGTCAATGCCAGCTAGACTATCTCGCAACTTTAGTATAGCTCGTGCCGGAATAGATTCTGCACCTGCATTTTGTTGAACTAGTTGCCATTCATTATGTATGATAGATGTATTACGATCAACCGGAGTGTCTAAATGCACAGCGATTTGTTCGCCTACTAATTTATTTGTAATGTTGTATAATGCCACTGCATTATTTGAAAGTAATCCAAGATAAGGTATTCCTTGGTCTTTAGGATTTAAAATGTAGGATTCAAGAGCCTTTACACTTAAACGACGTTTTGTTTTTACAGGATCTACTCCAGTTTTATCTTTGACCCAATAGTAATATTTTTGAGAAATAATACCAGTTACTGGATCAACAAGTGTTACAGATGAGTATGCACTATTATCTTGGTATTTAGGCACTCCGTCACCTACACCGTCGACATACTGACTTGGGAGAAAATCGCTTTCTACCCACTCATATATAGAAACGATACTGCCAGGAAATAAATCACCCCAATTTTTTACTCTGTATTGCAAACTAGATTGTTCATAATCAATAAATCTCAAAGTAGATAAATCTAACCAGGCTTTCCCAACTTGTCTGTCAGACCAGTAAAAAGTTTTATTATTAATTGTATCTATTCTAGTGGCCTGATTATAACTTGCTGGATCATACTCTTCTTTAAAATCTAGCTCTTGATCAACTACCCCTAATAATTTTCCTTTAATAGGATCTAAATAATCAAAAAAATCAATGATGCTCTGACTTACAGTATTGTAGATGTATGAAGTTTTTACTGCGCCAATATCAACTCTTGGCTCTTTATACCTTATTAAATTCCACCCAGACTCTAAATTTTCGTTATAGTAATAAAATAAACTTCCGCCTTCTTCTACAACACCGGCATCATTTGATACTCCAACTATTAAATTTTTTGCTTTAATATCAATCGAAGCACCAAAATTAAATCCAGTAAGAACAGCCGCTGACAATTTTTGAGTATAGGCATATAAGTTAGGGTTATCTGCACTCTGAAATGGATTATTCATTATATTATAGATATAAACTGCGCCACTATCTTGTATTAATGAAATAAAGTTTGTACTGTTGCTATCAAAGATAGTTTCACTAGGTAAAAAACTATCAAATCGCATTTTTGTTTCAATATCGGCACCATCGCTTGAAATTACAAGAGTTTCATTAGTCTGATCTACTGCTAGAGCCGTTCCAAAAGTTTCTCCTACTGTTTCTGGATGAAACAGAGATTGAGCGTAGATATTAATTTCAATTCCAAGATCATGCAAAGGTGTTCCTGTATTGCCAGAAACAACGTTTAGTTTGTCAGCGGCAACTACAACATCACTTACAATTTTAATCTTGTTTTCTTCTTCAAAAGCTGTTACGCCTGGTATTTCAGCTGCATTGATATTTAAAACTACTGATTCTAAAGTGCCGCCGGAAAAACTTACTTGTCTATTGTTTATAAAGATAATTTCTCCTGGAAATACTGCACCTACCACTTTTCCACTTCCTAAACCGGTCGATGTAGCTTTAAAAATTGTTCCTACTACTGGTTGCAATAATATAGTTCCTGAGCTTGTGCTTTGAGTTTGCGAAATGGAATAAGTACCCGTTCTTCCTCTAGTGTAAAAATTGACTGTTGAAGATATAATAGATCCTAACAAACTAGTACTGATAAAGACTTTTAATGTTGCCGGAACTATATTAACGACATATGAATTTACAGGAATACTTGTTCCAGAAATAAATTGTCCAACTACAATTCCAGTTACAGAAGCTACAGTAAAGTTGTTGTCCCCAAAACTTCCAGTAGCGGTTGTTGTTGCTGCTGGAGAATTAGTTGCTGTTAGCTGTTCTAAAATCTGTGTAAAAGGAATAATAGTAGGCGATTTAATATAAGTGTCTAAAGTAACCGAACCAGTGGTTACAGCGGTTATTGTTAAAACTGTTCCAGCAATTGATCCTGTAACTTCTGCACTAGGCGACGCTCCTATTTCAATGAAATCTGTATTTCCTATTTCACTAATTTGATAGGACAAACCCACTGACACGTTTGTTACTCCTTGTAGTGTATTGAATACCCTGGTTCCTGCGATTTCTCCATATACTCTACCAACATTTAGAAATCTAGTTACTAAACCAAAGCTATAACTGGCGGTAAAATAATCAGGACTAGACACGTAAATGTTACAACCACTGTTACACATTGCTAATTGAGATCCAAAACGACTTCCTACAATCCCTGTTTCTGTTTGAAATAATGTTTGATCAAAAATAAATTGATTTGTTTCAATCTTAACAATGTTTCCTTGTTCTAAATTTGGAATTCCAAAGCCACCGTACTGAATAGTTTGGGCATCAACCAAAAAGTAACTAGGAACATATCCAAAAGGATTATATTGTAAAGCCACTGAATCATAAATTAAAGAATTATTTAAATAAACCCTATAGACAGAATTTAATGGATCGGGCGTAGCAAATGTATTTGTTAAACCATCTGTAGTAAATTCAATTGTTGTTCTATGATAGACATGGACGGCCCCTGAATTACTTAAATCATTTACAGTTGTATTTTCGGCACCAACTGCAATTGTAGATCCGTCTGAATTACAAACCACCGATGATCCGAATCCGGAACCTGCTGCAGACTCGCTATTTAGAGGCAAGGTATCTAAAAATTCATAATGATTTTCTCTTTGTATGAAAATTATTTCAAGATTATTAATGGGTGCAGTTGTAAAAACAACATTTTTTCCGTTGCCGACGGTAGTAATTGTAACAGTTATATCATTGCTGGGACTTGTGCCGCCTAAATTTGTTCCTAAAATAGTTAGTGTGTTAGTACTAAGGTAAGAGGTGCCGGCATTACTTAAAGTTAGAAAAATTCCGTATGCCTTACCAGTGGTATAACTTCCTCCAGACGGAATTGCTGCGGTTAATCCGGGAACCACACCAGTGGCAGTAAAGCTTACTCCAATAGTATTTGAAGCGGCTCCTATTAATGTAAAGTCTGTGTCGCCAACTTCAGCAATAACATAAGTTTTACCTATTTCAAATAGTTCTGCTTCGCCGGGGCCAGTTAATCGGTAGGTTACATTAAATCTTGCATTAGTTCCTGTTCCGCCAGTGGTGCTTACATTATTGTAAGATTTTATATCTGATTGAGGAAGTCCTGTGAAAGTAAAAGTATTAACACCACTGGTGTAACTACTTAGGCTATAATCAATATGAGGAAAATATTCGCTATTATCAATGATTTTTACTACTAATACACTATTTTCATTTGTTACTGATTTATATAATGTAAATGAAGTTGTAGTACCATCACCATTTACTGTCTGACCTTCGGTCGTTCTTGGGTAGTTTAAAGTGTAGCAAAATACTTTGTTTGCGCCTGGGGCACCAATATATAGAAACTTAGCATCGTCCGACAGTGCCAACGACGAACCAAATTTGTCATTTAAGTTAGGAACACTATTTGTAATAACTTGTAATAATATCTGATTTTCATATACAAATACCGCTCCGGTAGAATTTAAAGATTCTGGTGCGCCTACAATTAAAAAACTTGAACTTTCAACGGTAGCTGTTGCTATTTTCTTACCAAAAGCCTGTACGTTAGAATTACTCGATGTTACAAAACCATATGCATCGAACCCATTAGTAATAATATTTTTTGTAAAAGCACTTACCTTGCCTGTTCCACTATAAGGAGCTCCTCCATATAAATAAAGTGCATTGCTGTCTGTGGCTACAGACTTACCAAAGTTGTCGTTGCCTGTATATTGACTCTGTCCTAACAGTAATTTTGATTGATATTGCCAAGGATTACTTCTATTATAAACTGCCCAATTTCCTTCGTTATCAAGATTTTCAACCCAAATTTTATCGTTTTCTAACCATCCGTTGTACGGTGATAAATTAACAACATCAATTGGAGTTTCTAATTTACTGCTTTGTAATTTTAGTAAAATCCCTTGACTTACAATTTCTTCGGCGTCTAACAATACTTGAAGGTTATTAACAATTAAAATTAAAATCCTATTACTATCAACTATACCATATACTCGATAAATTCCATTAAAACGTGTATCGAAGTTTTTAAGTATTATTGTATCACCCTCGACTAATCCATGTTCTGCACTTATTGACAATTCTGCTATTTCGCCTAAATTAGATTTTAATAGATAAGCATATCCTTGTAATCCAGTTGCTCTATATACATTCCATTGATTATCATAGTCTTTTGCTACCCAAATAGTGTACCCATTACCGATTTCGTCTAATATATTTTGAAAACTTGCAAAATCAGTGATATCATAAATTGCTGCATTTACGTCATCTCGATTAACAAAACCTGCAGAAGGTAAAGGTCTTAACTCTGCCGGTTCTTCTCTAGTTTCATTTCTAAGAAAGTTAGGTGTAAAAGTGCCATTTTGTTTATAAACATCTGCAAATTTAAAGGTTGTAATGTCAGTTTCATTATTTTCAGAATCATCAACTACACGGAATACTGTTGGATTATTTTTAAAACTATTGTCTGATAGTATAAATTCAATAAATCTATTAGAAGATAATGCTCCATATTCGCCAACTCGAATAGCCCAATTTTCATAAAAATCTAACTCGGTGTTTAAATTATTAAATTGCGCCCCTTTAAGAGCGTTTATTGCATTCTGAGTTCCGCTTTGTTTTAATAAACCCTGATAAAATTTAGACTGTGTTGTAACGTCTATACCTAAATTTGAAAAATATTCCCTGGGCCTGAAACCAATCAAGCCATTACTGAATAATTGCACCTTTTCATCTAACGGCTGATCATTAATGTCATAAAATTTCAATGAACTGCTTGCATTAGTGGCAAAATTGTTAATTATACCCGATCTTAATTCACTTTCACTTATTTGTTGCCATTTTGATGTTTGAAATTGGTCAGAGGCAGTAATATTTTCTAGAGCAGTAAAAAATCTAAATTTCAGTGATACAATAGATCCTTTGAGATAATCTTGACCCGGCCGCCATTCATCAACGTTTTTATCACTGTAAATGTACCCCGGTAACTCAAGACTTCCGTTCCATTGATTAGTCTTGGCCCCCACTAATCTTAACCTATATTGTCTATTACCTGTTTCGGGAACATAGATAATATCATTGAATACCGTTGTATTATCTAATAACAAAAGATGTTCATATTGTACAAAATTAAATTCAGCTAATCCTATAACTTGTTCTTTTAAAGATTTTAAAGTAAAAACATTATCTTCTCGATAGACACTAAAATTGTTTTTCTTAATAGGTTGATAATTAATATCTAAAACTCTACTGTCTCCGGAAATGTTAGTAATTTCATCTACAACTTCATTTTGACTTTTTACAGTAATAGAATCTGATATTGGACTTAATACTATTACACTTCCCGGTTTCCAACCTTGTACAGACCAGTGTAGGAATTCTTTGGCACTTAATACCCAATCTTTGATCGAATTAAGCTGATTGTCTCTATTATCAAATATAAATCCTAAAGTTTCTAAATATCTTTGATAGCTGACTAGAAAATCTATAATATGTTGAGTGGAATTAAATTCTGTTCCATAAGGCACAGATATTACCTGATTTGTTGCATCTCTATAAATTGTTCCGCGCTGCCCTGAAATTTCTATTGTATAAGCATTGCTGTTTATTTGACTAGGTATTATAGTAAAAAATGGATTGTTAGTGTTGAATCCACTTACTGTATATCCTGCAGCCGAACGTTCGATTATTACAGCTGAATAAATTAATTTATTTGTAGGCGACCCTTTGTATAGTTCAATAGAATAATTTTCTTCAGGAACTATTACACTATCATTGATACTACTAGGACTTAACTGTTCAGCTAAAAGTTCTATAAATTTTTTGTCCGAAAATCCCGCCATCCTGTAAGATAACTGAACCGATATAGAACTTAAATTTTCTTTTATTAAACCACTGGCATCTTCAACCCCGGTATTTTTTACATAATCTCGTATCCAATTTATGTAGCCAGCCGAACGAACTATTTCACCAGAATCATTTACAAAACCATTAACATTTATGAAGTTTGGCTGTAAATGCAAGTTAAATTCTTTGTTTATAAATTGACCAGTAATTGTGCTTCTGAAATAATTTTGTAGATCAACAAGTAAAGAAAAATATTTTGCAGGTTTTCCTAATGCCATTGCAAGTTGTACAGCGAACGGGAAATCACTGCTCCTACGCCAGGCTAGTTCTGTAGGTCCTATATCTCCAACAGCATAACTTAGATTGCCCATATCACTAGTAAAATCAGTTACTAGAAATTTTGGATTGCGCAGATTACCATTATCATCTACAGGTATAATGTCAGTTAAACCTCTACGACTTAGTTTTCCGTCTGGGCCTATAAGTCTTGCCCGACTATATCTAAAGTCAATACCTGCTCTAGGACCTGCATGAATGTAACCTATTTCTAAATCGTTCCAAAGAGTAAAGTTGCCTCCGGTGTATGGAGCTGGACCATATCGAGATTCCCAATAATCTGGTTTTTCACTAAATCCTAACATCTCCCAAGGGTGTGTATGTGGTCTATCAGTGTCGTAAAAATATCTATAGATACTTCTCCATGTACCAGGTAAATTTTCTCCATTTACGACATCACGTAATTTTTTATAATTCCATGTAAAAGCATCCGATGAATTAAATACGTTATTTGTAGTAAAATCAACTCTATTAGTTCCGACCCACTTTAAAAAACTTTTTGTTAATAGTTGATTATATTCTTTTAGACTATAATCAGTAATTCTCCATTTACCCGGAATATAATCATTTAGATTAAAGTTAATAGGATCATAATGAATTTTACAATTATTATAAATTCTTCTTTCTAATTCAATTAATAAATCATCTCTATAATCATTAAACGCCGGAGTAATACTTCCATCATGTCCTTGAATCACTTGTATAGGTGTTCTATAAGTATCATCTAAATATTTTACCGGGGCATATTTTGGATACAATCCTAACTTTGTAGGAGTTTCTGGTACATAACTACCGTCAGTGTTGTTGTATTCCACAATAGTAAGAATATCATTGTACAAAAGATTGTAACTATTTTGAATTACTACTGCTGGCCTAGTCTGATCAAAATAATAATCTTGTCCTTTAACAAGTAAAAAAGTAGTAGTTTGCCCTTCAAGTTGGCGTGTCACATAAACATATACAGCTTTATTACTTGCAACGGTATCATTAAAAATATTTGTTATTTCGTATGCACGAATATCAGTATCAAATACAACATAGTTAGGTAAAACTACCTTATCGGCCTCTCCGTGAGGTACCATGTCACTATAATGATAAGGAAAACTATCATTTTTTACATTGTTGATTACCGACATAATAGTATCAACACTTCCTGCTACGTTTGATCTATCCAAGTCTAAACTACTAGCTAATTCTAAAAATTTAATTTTAAATTGTGTATATTCTTTAGATGCTAATTGTAATGCATTAGCAAAATTCATAACCGGGTGATTTAAAAATAAACCAGCATATATCATTGGCGCACTATGCTGTAAAATACTGCCTCCAAAATTACTGTAAGACAAATCTCTCAAATTACTTTTACCTGGCACAGCACCTACAACGTTCTTAGTATTAGAACTAGTCTCAATGAGATGATTTCTTATCTGCCCTAGTGTCAAGTTTTGTAAATTAATATTCAAACTATTAATATCAAAATTTACGGGAATTTGATAAAATCCTAATTTTGACACTGAAGTTGAACTGTAAATGCTGATAAAAACAGTATCTCCTACAGTGAGTTCTGTAGGGTCAATTATGATAGCAAGTTTATCAACAACATCGGCATACTTATGCTTATCACTGCTTAATAACCTTTTATTAATTACAATTTTAGTATTAGGAACATCTACATCTCGATCAGGACGAATATCAACAAAAAATAAATTAGTGCTGCCATCATAATTAAATGTGAATACTTGATATTGCTTACTAAAGTAAGAATTGATTGCCCAAATATTTGTGCGAATGCTTGATGTTAGATTTACATTTTGTTGTAAAAGTCCTAAACTGATTGGAATACTGTTTGTTACTCCGGATGAAAGTATGTAATTGAATTCGTCAAGTTCAATGTTATTTTCAAATTGAATATCGCCTTGTGTAAATAGATTTTTATAACTTAGTGGAAAGCCTAGTACAGCATCAACACTACCCGATCCTTCTTTGTATGAAAATATTTTAGTGCCTGTAAAATTTGATCCAGGATAAACAGACTGATCCCCAAAACTTATTCCTTCGTCATTAATGATATCAAATTTTGGAGCCTGATTTATTAATGTTTTCTGCTGTGACAAAACCCAACTATTACCGTTAAAGTGCCATTGCTTAGTACCGTTGGTTCCTTTTTTAACAATTAACGTGTTATTTGTTGAAACACTAGCATCCGCAGCTTCTTCTATGTAAGCTCTATAAACAAAAGGTAATGGAGTATCTTTTGTTACTTCTATACTGAAGTTGTAAATTTTGTTTCTTACCTGCAAATTTTCATCTTCGCTGAAAATTACCCTATCGCCGTCGGTTAATGTTACTGATCTATCACCTACAGTAATAGTTAATTGTGTAGTTGAAGTGCATAAAACACCCTGTACCTGGCTAAATGCATTGGTAATGATATCATCAAGTATATCAACCGGAGCTTTTGCTACGGCTCCAAAATTAAATAATTGAAAATTTGGTTTGAATTCAATTATAGGTCTTTGGGCTCTTAAATTTTGATCAACAATTAAATCAACATTATTATATTGTGCTGTCTTTTCAATTACTTCGACATGAAACCATCTATTACTTCTAGACCAAGCATTTAAATCTTGACTGCTTTTATTAATGGTCAAATAATCTTGATTTGATAAATCATTATTTAATTCAGGACTTACTAAGTCGGAAGCTAAAACTAATTTTATAGATTCGCCAACACCTTCAACATAAAAAGTTTTATTTGCATATGGTTCAGTGACTGTAGAATCAAAAGTTATTTTTAAACCGTTTGTGAATATAATCCCATTGGGACTTCTATAACTTTTTTGTCCTATAATTTTAAGTGCAGGGTCAATTGAATCATTAGCAACATTAAAAATTTGAATTGCTCCGACTGCACTATCGCTGACATCACTTTGATAATATAATATATCAAGCTGCGAGCTGATATCTGGTACTTGATTTAATATGCCTCGCCTACTATAAAATTCTTTACCTACATTATTAACACCAGATGTTACTCTAACCTTAGATTCATCATTGACTCCAATTATAGGCTGTAAAACTATCCTATCTATACCAAAAGCGTCCGGTAAAACACTTATTTGAAAAATGTCGTTTCTTTCGCCAAACGGAACATCATCGGCAGGATCATAGGGGTAACTATCTTGGTCAAAGTTAGTAATATCATAATTAGCTTGATAAACAACACCACCTTGAATTGAAATAGGTGCATCTGACCAAAATTCCGTATCACTAAACTCATTATTAATAAAAATTAATCTTTTGCCATCCAATGAGGTAGAAGGTCCGTCTATTCCTCCTAGGGTAAAATCTAAATCTTCAATTGAAACACCTTGTAAATCTCGATAACTTAAGGCTGTGGCAAATTCAACACTTCCAACTAATGGCATCGAAGTCCATTCAACTTGGGAGTCTATTGGAGGCACGATGAATGTTAGGGTGCCAACATCTACTCCGTTATCATCTACTCCTAATACCGATCGTGTAGTAAGATTAGGAGAATTACTATTTGTTCCCGAAACCCCAGGAGCCGTTTGAATGTAAAATTTATTACCTGGTGAATTAATTACAAACTTATAGGTGCCGCCTCTTACTAAAGAAAGAAACGGATTAGATATATTCCCATATCCATCAAATCTAAATGTTTGTGAAACAGTATCAAATTGTACTGTATATGTTCTTTCAAGTGGAATATCGCTGTTGCTTACAATTACTGCGTCTGGTCCATTTTCTAACCAGTAATACTGAGAATAATTGACAAATTTATCTAAGTCAATTTTAGGATCATAAGAGTAAAACTCATTTTCAAATAATCGACTATGATTATTTGTTAATCCTCCGTAATAGGCAATTTTGTTTATAATGTCAGAATATGTTGTAGCAAACAACAAATTATTGTTTGTGCTATCTTTGATGTTAATGCTAGGTTCTAGTTGATAATCCTGCCGTTGCTTTGTTGGTTCAGTAATATAGCTATCAGAATTTTTATATGCGGGTGTAAGTTTTCTACCAATATAACCATTAACTTTTATTAAATCTGGTTCGCTGACCAATTGATCCGTAATAGCATTTAGAAACTTTTTATTTGGATCTGTTCTAAAAATTTCAGGTAAAAATTGTAATGTTTTGAAAACCGCCATTTCTAATCCTATAATTATGAATTGTTCAACTGAGCAGCAGTAATAGCGGTAATAATTTGCACGTTATCTACTGTTGCTGCACTTATTAATATTTCGTCTGGATCCGCATTAATTTGATATAATGTACCAAATTGACTCTCAACGTTCGACGGAACAATGATTATACTACTAACATTAGGAACTAGAACAGAATGCAGATACGCACTCAATTCACTAAAATAAAATGTTTCGCCAAAATCCCAATTATTAACATCAAAATATGTGTTTATTGCACCAACTACTTGACTTTTAACTTCGTTGTCGCTAATTACAATATTTGGATTTTTGATTACTTTAAATGTTGCCCTTAATGCAGGATTGGCTTTATTTCCAAATAATGGTTTAAATACAGCTGGATTATAAATTATGCTATCACTAATAGTCTTAAATGACTCAATTGATCCAAACTCAGTTTTAAGTTCATCTATGGTCGGCGAACTGGGCTCCAATAATTTTCCACTGGTATCCGTTATATAGGCTACATAATCGTTGGCATATGTTTTTGTTAAAATGTAAAAATCAATTAGATTATTAGGACTAGGATCTATTCTTCGATTATTAGGTGCATTGTGTTTGTATTGAAATTGTAAAAACTGCCTACCAACTCGCGCAATGTAATTAGTAACAACGTTTAATATAGGTCCATTAGACTGATAAAATGTCGGAACATTCAGTGCTGGCACTGTTGTATCGCCCTCGACTGCGTAAAATATAGTTCCGCTGGCATATAATGTAATATTATCAATGATTTGAATTTTTGTGTTGTATGCAGTTACAACTAAATCAGGATCAACCGGATTGTAAATTAAAAAATTAAACTGGTCAGTTGATTGAATAAAAAAAACATTTTTATTTTGCGGATTTGTCGAAGGTGCTACTAGTTCAAGAAACAAATCTGGATTATCTGGTACTTCATCTAGGTTATCATCAGGAAAAGTTATTTTAATTTTTCTATTATCATCTACTCCATCTGAGCCTATTGCTCTACCCCAAATACGGTAAATCTGACTATAAAATAAAGCATTACTAGTATCAGGTGCAGTATTTGTCCTTAGTACCTTAATACTATCAATTAAAGTTGTTGCTGTTCTACTATCATACACTCTGATGTCTGGGTCAAAATAGAATCTTGTTTCTCTTTCACTTTCAAAAAAATAATTTATTCCACGGCTTACCACTGTGTATTCACCAGCTGAGAAACTTAATTTTAAAAACCAACTGTCATCAAGTGCGGTTCCTGCTGTACTACCAGCGTTTGTTAAACTAAATTCACCATCGCCAAGATTTTGACTCTCTACAATTTTCCATGACATTGTAGGAATATCATATCTTATACCAAATGTTTTATAGCTTAAAACTTGTAAAATAATATCATTTATTAAAGATTCAGACCAGTCATTGGCGAACACAGGAATTATTTCACTTATTATAGCGCCTGTCGGAATCACCGCACTCAGTGTGGCAGTTTCGGTAAGACCCGGAGTATCATAATTTATGATACTAGCCCATAGGCTGCTCTTTTGATATTCAGTTAATATAGTTCCTGTTTGTAGCTGATTTTGTGCATCAAAATATTTGCCTTCAGGAGCAATAAATTTAACAAGACTTCCTTGCACTAAGAAAGTGTAGCTCGGACTTGTAAATAAACCCAAACTCCTGCTACCTGTATTTGAAGTCTGTGTCCAAGTTCCTAATATACCTACGGTTCCTGTGCCAGTGCCGGCACTAGTCGCAACAAAAATTGTTCCAACTGTATTTTGAGATGCACCGTAACTTGTAAAATCAGTAGTTCCAATTGTTAGTATTTTATAAACTTTTCCAGACACCATTGAACTTGCAACTATAGACGCACCTAATGGTTGGGTGCGAGTAGCAGTCTCATAATATAAGTGTCTGGTAGTAATTCCAGATATCAATGGCTTTACAGTATTTCTAACTATTGCATTAACCTCGGTGGTGCTTGTAAATTGAAAATTTTCCGTTTCCTGATAACTTTCCTTATAAATTATACCATCTTGAGCAAAAATATTTGTACTGGAGTATTTTCCTGTTGCATCAATAACATCTAAATATCTGCTTATACCTGAACTAGTTCTATTTGTTGCTTTTAATTTAAGGATATTATTGAACGAAGTAAAAGGTAAGACATTATAATCTTCACCTGTTACCATTCTATTTTGTGTATAGTATTGTTGCGGAGCATTAGTTCTGATACTGTCTAAAGATTCTCTTGAAATAGCGTTAGTGACTGTATATTGAAGACTTGCTCTTATCGTTAGAGTTTCTGCTCTTCCTGTTCTTCCTCGATACGGGATATTAATTGTAATACCTGCCATTTCGTCAGGAGTAATTTTATATGTTAGATTATTGCTTGTTCTGTAATAAAGCCTATAATTCCCTACAGGTATGTTAGTAAAAGACCCATCGCCAAAAACTAAATCAATTTGATCATTCGCTCTAGTTGCAACACTGTATAAATTTCTATCTTCTACATTATTATAAATTACATTTACACCATTCACCGCAGGAATTTGAGTCCAAAGATCATTAATTGTATTAGTTGAAGTTAAAGAAAATAACCATACATCTGTATTGTTTATATTATCAAAATTAATATTAACTATTCTATTTGGCAAACTTTCAGTTATTGTAAAGTCCAAACTGGCAAATGTGCCTTGTTTAAAATAGAAAAAATAACCTGTATTATTGCTTGCATTTCCTTGATTATCATTTCTATATAAAAAATTAAAAGCACCGCCAGGTCTAGGAGTAGATTCATAAATGAATTCTTGGTTAGAGCTTGTTGCACTTACAATTTCAAAAGGATAAGATACTCCTGCTATGGAAGAAGTATATGGATATGTAGGAGTTACACCTGCAATAATATCAATGGTATATTCATCTGTTCGCACACCGCTTAAGATTTTGGAACCACCGGGTTTTCCTATAGCCTGCGAAGCTATCAAAGAAGCGTTTAATATAGCAGTAAATTGTTCTAACCAATTTTCATTACTTGTATCATTCCAATTGATAACTGTGTTGCTAAGATTAATACCAGCACTATCAAGAATAGATTCTGATGTGCTTACACTGTCAAATTTAAGAAAACCTGCTGCAGGTGTGCTTCTTTTAGGATTATAACTTACTAATCTAGCTAACTTTAGAATACTATCACGACGTTCTGCTGTATCTATAAAATTTTCTCTGGCATTTAAATCGGCACGAAATGCTAAACTTTGTCCTAAAAACGCTATAAGATCAATTAATGCAATATATTCGGAGCTTTCAGTAAAGTCATTGAAATCTTCAGGATAATACGTGCGTAAGTATTCAATCATTGACTTACGCAAAGTTTCATAATCAAAACTTTGAAAATCAGCTTCTCTAAAAGTTTGATAGATTTTAGTCCAATCTTGTTGAACTAGTAAGCTAGTTTGTCTTGTAGTAATGGCCATAAAAATACCCGTGTTCTAGTATTTATCGATAAAAAAATATGGTATTTTTATGATAGAGATAGAGAATTTAATTCTCTGTCAAATTTGAGTAATAAAACGTCGCTTAAATTTTCTGGTAAAAACACAAGTTCAAGTTGTATTTGAAAGCCAATATCAAGTTGATCAATTAAAACATTATCAACTCTTAATCTAGGATCGTAATTAACAATTCTTTTAATATCTTCCACTATCAACGCCTTAACATCTGCAGTTAAAGGCTCAAACAACATACTCCAAATAATGCTACCAAAATTTGGATTCATTAGTTTTTCGCCTTTTCTAATTGCAAAATGATTAAGTAAGTCTCTTTTTACAAGATCTAAATCAGTTAACCTAAATTTTTTACTTTGGTCAATTGTGCTAAATCCCTTATATCTAATAGCCATAAATGTATTTATTCTACAATATCAGCGCCAAGATTGCTTATTGCATATCTACCTGCATTAAAGTAAATATGCCCTGGACGATTTTGACTATCTACAGTTTGACCAGTTTCGCGCCAGACTTTAGCTTTTGTAGCTATTGAGTAATTTTCAATATTTAATACTCCATTTGAATTAGAAACAGTCTGACCTAATTGTGGATTACCTAAGTCTTGATATTGATACGCTACAGATAGCATACCTGCAACTATATCTTTCGTATCCCCTGTCTTTATTGCTCCTGCTTTTATAAGTTTCACATAATTTTCTTTTAGAAATTGGTACATAATGTTGTTCTGAATCTGGTCGCTTAAAAGGAAAAGATCAGTAGTATCTATGTTATCTTTATCTGTCCAATTGCCGTTGTTATCTAAATAGCCGTAATTTATTAACAACCACTGGCTTATCTGATATCTTCCTAGTTTTAAAGGACTCACAGTGAAAGTTACATTTCCAGTTATAGTATGATTACTTTTAAGAATAATTTCATTATTTGAACCAATAGCTGTACCGGTACCTATTCCAACTGCATTAGCAATAAAAATTTCGCCAATTGATGCACTATAAGCTCCAATAGCAGTAAAGTCTGTTGTTCCAATACTTGAAATAGTGTAGGTACATCCGGGAATAAAATTGCCCGCTGTTATATTGCCACTAACTGATTTTTCAACTATTACTGAATTATTACCAAAGGCTCCTGTGCTTGGATTAACAATATTTGCCACCATTCCTACTTTTAAGTCGCTATGGTCAGAATTAGTTATAGTGACTGTGGCAATATTTGCATAATACATCCCCCAATGAGATATTATTGTATTAGCGTTAATGTTGGCTTTGAATATACCTAATTCTGGCTTACCTACTGTAGCTAATTTGGTGTTATTGTTACTCTCAAGTTGTCCTAGTTGAATGGCTAAACATTTTGTTTCAAATTTATTTAAATTAGGTATGTTTTCTTTTACAGAATTAATCGTTTCCCCTTTAGGAAAAGTGAGATTGCCTAATACTATCCTACTAGCCGGATTTATCACTGCATTTTTTTTTGCTTCATCAATTCCAATATCTGCCATTTTTTTATTCCTAGTCCGGATCGGTATTTTAAGATGTTTTGCCTACAACTGTACCATCAGGATTTTTAAACACTCCGGTTTTTCTCTGCCATGGTTCATGAGTTGGTGTAAATGGTGCAATGCTTTCAAATTTTTCTGAATCTATGGTCCATAGATTAGCAGACTTATCATACTTGACATTGCCCTGTTCATAAAAGCCAAAATCTTCATTTTTTGGCGGTTCTACGGGGATTTGACTATCTGTATTAAGATAAATGTTTCTTCCTTTTATTTTCACATCACCGTCGGTTAAAATTCCATATGTGATAGATTTGTTTAAAATGCTAGTATCAGATCTAATACCTACATTTCCTGCATTGAGTGAATATTCTTTACCGGCTGTAATAGTGTATGATGACGTTTCACTTCTGATATTTCCGCTAGCATAAAATTTAATGTCTTTTGCACTATAAAAATTGATGTCACGATCTGCATGAAAATTTATATCTTGCTGTGATCGCAAACTTACATTACTAGCACTGAAGATGTTAATACTCCCATCTGTGGTTAACTCAATCCATGCTGTACCTTTACTGTTAATGATGTACATCATGTTTTCAGTATCGTGCATTAAAATTTGATGACCTCCGCTACTGCGTATTCTCACTAAATTATTTTGCCCATAAACATCTCCGTCATCTAAAACAATAGAATGACCGCCTTTTCTAATAGGAAAATTTTGCACTACAGATATTGGTAGTGATCCAGCATCCAATAATGAATCAAGATTAGGAAACTCAGCAGTATCGGGTACAGTTCTTCCTGCACTACTTAATCCTATAACCTGACTAGGAGTTTCTCTTTGACTACTGCTAGTCACGGTTCCACGTATAGGATCTTTATCTAATCCTTGTTCTATTACAATATTAGCTTGATACGTATGCACTACTCTTGGTAATGTATAAAACTCTGGATTTTGATCAACAGAAGCATTTTGAACAGTCAATTCGGATGTAGGTAAAAAGCTTTCTGGGGTAATCCTACTTTGACCTCCAAATGACGCATCAAGCAGTATTTTATTTGATACCTGGCCAAAGCCTTTAATTCCAAAATTACTAGTTGATATTTTTGTATTTCCAAATGGTCTTGAAATGCCAGGAACCATATGCTGAGTAGGATGATTTGCAACACAAGCAAACCAGTATCCTTGATTAGGATCGCCTTGCACAAAAGTTATAAGAACTTTGTTACCTATATCAGGCGGAACTGCCCAAAAACCATAAGTTTGCCTAGAAGAAACAAAACTATCATTGGTATCTGAACTGGAACCTAAAGTGGTTCCAAAAAATGGGCTTGCGTATCTTACTACGTACCATTTATCTGGATCTTCTTCGTCGCCGCCAATGGCTGGTACCCAAACCGCAAGACGTCCTGCTCTAGCCGGATCAGAATTATTTTTGATAATTCCTATAAATGGTCCAGGATCTAAATTTATACCTTTGTTATAACTTGATGTGCCTGCCCAGTCGGGTAATCTTCCTGCACTTGATTTATTTTCAGCCATTATTAAAAATTTCCATATTTAGATTACTACTTAAAATTTTTAGATTAATCATTTTGTCTTTGATTTGATTCAGTTTTGCTATCAGGTATAACTGCATTTGGTATGCGTATAAGGTCTAAAGTTTGAGTAAATTGTCCTCTACTAAATTCACTTTGTACTGATAAAACTTTGTATATGCCGCTAAAACTACCATCCGTCGATCTGCCATTTGATAATACTTCTTGTTTATTAACAATACCTAATGTATTATCTATGTCAATGGAGTTCTTTACATTCAACCGCACATACACTTGTTCAGCATCAAATAATATTTGTCCATTTTCGCTAATTGGTCGTAAAGAATTATTTCCTAATCTATTTGTTAAAAGTTTATTCCATTCTTCAGGATTAGCTGGAGTGTAGTAAATATCATCTTGTTTAATAAACGAAGGGTCTCCGATGATCTGCAACTTAACATTTAAAGCGTCACCTCGTTGTCTTGTATAAAGACTAGTTTTCATGTCTGCAATAACTTGTTCTTTAGGATTAGTAGCATTTGCAGTACCAACTGAATTTTTATTTGAACCAGTAAAAGATTTTACTACAGGAGGAAAGGCTCTGTAATCACTACTTTCGTTACCATATTCAGTTTCATCAACATCTTTTATATCGCTACCTGCATCTGTTGCTGTTCTTCTTACCTGATCTCCTTTTGTGGTAACAAGTGTGTAAAATGAAGAATCAAAATCTACATCAAGTCTCAAAATGTCTTGATTTTTGCCAGTGTACAAATAATCATATGTTCTCACAACTGCATCAGCAGCATTAGACGCATCAACTTTAGCAAAATTAGGATGATACGTGTTGGCGGCAGTGTAAGGCATAATTGAATATAACACTGTCTTCTCATAAGTGTTAGTACTATTATCAAAATCTTTAAGCTCAACAGTAGGTAAAATTTTATACCACATTAACTTTTTAGGAGTATTAGTGTTACCGGCTCTTTCACTGTCATTAGTGTATTGACTGTTAGCGTCAGCAGTATTTTGCGTGGATTTCTGTGTTTCAATTTGTTTTTTTACATAATCACTTTTTGACATTACCATATCTATAATGTCAATAATACTATATCCGGCATGAAAAGAAAAAGATTGCTGACTTTTAAATTTTCTGTCTGCTTTGGTGTACCCACTAGAAGTATTATCCATGCCTATATCAGTGAAGGAACTTTCAGCTGCTTCTACTATAGGCGACTTAGCTATTTCCTCACTAGGAATATTAAATGCTATCTTAGTAGGAGGTTTTTTTGCAAGCTTTTTTTCTTTTGAAATTTTATCCATATAGGCGTTATAAGCAGCGGGCAAACTTTTTGTATTGTAAGCCATTCCTTCTAATAATGCTTCTCTTTGTCTTTCTATTTGCTCCGGGGTTGGTTTTTGATTAGCAAAAATTATTGTGTTTTCTTTGATCCATTTTTCTAACTCTTGTTCAAGACGATCTTCATTTTCTTGAACTTGTTGCGTGAATGTATTAACAAGTTGATTTTCGCTGCTAAAAAACTCTCCTACTGTGCCAGCTTCTATTTTCATAGCTACGGGTAACGAGGCTGTAGTTGTGTCAAAAGCTGAATGATTATAAGGCATAGCTTTACATGCATATGTTGTGCCTGACCCTGTAGGTTTAATTTTCATTTCTAACAACTTAATTGCTATACGTTTCCTTGTAATGACGTTATTCGTCGAGCCAGCTAACTGTTCATCTGTAGGACTTGCCAATAAATCAATTTGTAGTAAGTAGGGTTGAGACATGTAATTAACTGAGGCATCGTCTGAAGTTTCACATGCGCTTAATAATCTATCAAGCAAACTTAAACCATAAGGTTCAGTAATGGTAAAACCTATATCAACTGCATTTGAAGCTTTTGTTTTTGCATTTAAACCAACTATTGTTTGAATTTGAAGATTATCAATAAAAAAATCAGTTTGAAAATCTGGGTGCCTTAAAGTCTGATTATAATCTGCACTACCTGTTTTAGTTTCTTGAGCAACTAATCCTCCCATGGTCATTGCATAACCGCCGGAGCTACTAATTAAAGAATATTTAGGCTGAAAACTAGCTGGATTTTTTGCGAGATTGTTATAGTCTTTTGATGTTAGAAAAAATAATGTTATTCTATAGGTATAATTAGCATATTTGTGTAGTATGTTTTCAGGAACAGTACCAGAAACTTCAACGCTATAACTATTAGATTTACCTGTAACATTGTTACCACGGACCGAATCTTGAGCGTTACGTAGTCTTTCTTCAATGAAAGCCGCTTCTGTTTTGATTGCCATTGATTAAACTCCTAAGTCTTGCCTAAGAGTGTCTATTTTAGGTATATAAATTCTTGTGCCTGCAACAAAATCTTTTAAGGGATCTACAAGAACATTTGGATTTCTTTGTGCGAAAACCCACCATAATGCACTAGTTCCATAAAGGTCTGATGCTAATAGATCTGGTCTATATTGATAAACACTGTCAATAGCATACAAAACATCATCGGGTGATTTAGTTACAGGCCTGTCAATCATTACATCTAAAAAATTACCAAAAGTTTTTGTTTTAAAATATGGACTTGTAGCAGCATATTGTATCTTAGCCATTATAGATAGCCCCCCGGGAAGGTATTAGTTGAACCTACAATTAATTGACCTGCTGCAAACTTTGCATAATCAAACCCAATTGCCTGTGTTCTACTCATTATTGGTTGTAACGTTAAATTGAACGTGCTTACTGTAGGAACTCTATTAAATGCGTTATTTACACTTTGAGTAGTTATACCACTGCCGGCGTTAGTTCCTGGTACTGACGGCAAAGTAATTGATCCAAAACCTGGTCCCTGTAAAGTGCTGCTTGTAGTACTTGAACTAATTGATTGTGTAGTAGCAACTTCCATATAATCTACATCTTGGGGCATAGTATGAGTAAAGCTTGTTGCTACACAAGGCACATGTGGTAAATAATGCTGTCCATATCCGTCAAGATAAACGATAGGTGGCGGACTTCCTTGATAATCTGCTGATAGTCCGTAAAACATTTTTGTTATTGCTCTAAAAAAATATAATGCCGCTAAAAAATACTTTCCTTCAGCTGCTGATTGAACAGTGAAGTCTCCAGATATACTTATTGAGCCAACGGCACTTGATTCATAGAAATATTGGGCATAATTAGCATGTGTTAAAGGAACTGTACTGTAATTAGCATTATGTGTAACTGTCACTTGTGGGACGTAGGGAAAAATGAAACCATTTGTATTTTTTAACGGTTGGAGAATTCCGGCATTTGATGACCAATACAAAATTTTTGCGTTTGGACTAATACTTACTCTTACCCTCCAGTCATTGCCGGACCCGTCGGATTGTCCAAATGTTATGTTAGGAGTTTGGGTAAATGCTTTTGTGGTTAGTCCCCCGCCGGTATTTAAACCTGCTATTGATAATCTAGAATCAGCAGGGCTTAAAGGTAGAGTGGTAGTACCGTTATTAGGACTAAAATTAGAAAAAATTCCGCCGTTGGCTGTTTTTCTTGTTTCGGCTATATTTTCAAAACTGCTTGTGTTATCAACAAAACGGCCATATCCTCCGTTTGCAACACCACCCGTAACTACTGCCATAAAAATTCCTCTTGCTTTTTTATTATTTATTTGCTAAATTAACTGCGTATTTTAAGGAAAAAAATGAAACAAAATTATCTAAACAATCGTGATATTTTAAAAGAAATTCACAAGAGTAAAATGACGTACTGTAGTTTTACTACACCAGATGATGGTTATTATGATATTATTTTACCTAGTATTGACAAAATAAACAAAAAAAACACTGCAGAAGGGCGTAAATTAAGAGCAGAAAGGCTTACAAGAGCAGCGTATGATGCGGCCCAGGCTACAAGTCCAACTAAATTAAAGTTAGACGATTTTTCAATAAAGACAAGCAAAATTTCTCAAACTGATATTGTGTTTCGTATTATGACCTGGGAACACATACCAATTGATAATTCAAAAACTAAAAAGAACAAATTTGTTTTGCTCGACGACAGCGAAAATCCAATCACAGAATACGACGATCAACCTCAAGATACCACTTCAAACAAATATATTAAAGTTAACTTTCCTCCATTTCAACATTATAAAATAGACGAAAACGGAGTGCCGTATTGTGTAGGCAAAAGTCATTGGCAAGGTGATTTAATAAAAGGTAAATTTAATAAAGAACATGGCACCATGACTCGCACCTTGGCGCATATGTTTATAAAATTGTGCGAACGTTATGCTACTAGAAGTAACTGGCGTGGTTACACTTACAACGACGAAATGCGCAGCCAAGCATTATTACAATTATCACAGATAGGACTACAATTTGATGAGAGCAAGTCACAAAATCCTTTTGCCTATTATACTGCCGCTATCACTAATAGTTTTACTAGGGTTCTTAATATCGAGAAGCGTAATCAGAACTTACGCGACGATATTCTCGAAATGAACGGACTAACTCCTAGTTATACTAGACAAGGTATGGGTAGTTGGGGCGGAGGTACGCCGTCCGGCGAATACAACGACGATTAAGTTTGACTTCACTACTTACAAAAGTATAAACTATATAGATGTCTAATCTTTTTAAACGAGCAGCAGTCTGCACAGATATTCATTTTGGCTTAAAAAGCAACAGTCAAACACACAACGACGATTGTTTAAATTTCATTAAATGGTTTACGACCAAAGCTAAGGAGGAAGGATGTGAAACAGCGTTTTTTCTTGGAGATTGGCATAACAATCGTGCTAGTATCAATATTGTCACTCTTAACTATAGTCTCCGTGCTCTGGAACATCTCTCAGCCAACTTTGATACTGTGTACTTTATCCCTGGCAATCATGATTTATATTATCGTGACAAGCGTGATGTTCAAAGTGTGGAATGGGC
>Ga0129333_10001046_pt1 | contig 24558 bp, 49 predicted proteins | sample CPB6_08_DNA_FD_94474 | JGI IMG/M metagenome (GOLD analysis project Ga0129333, IMG submission 94474) | Freshwater to marine salinity gradient microbial communities from Chesapeake Bay, USA - CPBay_Sum_0.6_0.8_DNA | ecosystem: Environmental > Aquatic > Marine > Coastal | place: USA: Chesapeake...
ACGATTTAACGCAAGGTTAAGAGTGTTAGCGCATACAACACGAACGGGAGTAATTGATGCCTGAATAGCAATAGAGCCATCGTGTGATGTATTGATAAGCAAATAAGTTTTAACCTTATCCGCAACACCATTTGGGTCTAGGATTGTCTCACGCTCTAATGCAAGAGAGCCAAATACAACACGACCACCCTTGATTGAGCCAGCAGTTTCCCAACGACCGCCACCATCAAGAATGTTATCACCAAATGCAAATAATTCTTCATTTTGCAATGGTGTATATCGCTCACCAACAATTCCCAAAACATCAGTTTGAGATTTATCGGTAGGGTTAGTACGAACGACATATTGATAATTTTTGTCGGATGTTAAATTAGATGGAATTGTTAATTCTTCCAATCTTACATTCCAATTATTTAGATTAGCAGCAACTAACATTTCGTTAGTATTTTTTTCTTCTGTGAACACAGTACCTAAACCATGCCACGCAGGTTCACGGAATGATGCAAAACTTGCAACACCGTTTTGAGTTTCTAACTCATGAGCCATTTTTGTCCTTTCGATTGTTTTAATTAATTTTATCATTCTTAACTGACAAAGTCAATCAGGATTGGGGAATACAATTTAATCATCTTAAATGGGGCAAAACGGACATTTCAGGCCCCCCGGGATTTTTGTGGGGCCCTTTTTACATCTTGGCCCAGGATGTGATAGCCCCCCTATCAAACTTAGTAGGCGTCCTCCAAAGAAACATCGTCGACATTTAAATCGGCGTCATAGTCATATGAATTTAGATCTACATCAATTGTTACATTGCTTAGATCAAAGTCTTCAATCTCTGACAGTGGAATATTAATTGTTCCGCTGAATGAAACGGTCCCTTGAACTTCAACCTGTTTAGTTGGATTAAAACCAAAGTGCTCCATGATTGCCTGCAGCACGTCATGCTTAGTATAGTTGGGATCATGCCATTCCACAATTTGATCTTCTAACCAACTTATATCTAAGCGTCTCTCTGCTAATTGTTTTTGAGTAGTACGACCGTTGTGTAGGGCCCACTCAATCTCAGTAACTTTATCAGTCATGAATGTAGGAGACTCAGGCGCTGCATAAGTCTCAGGAATATACTTGTATGTAACAAGTAAATTTGGATTATATGGAACAGATAACTGCTCCTGGGTCATTATTTCACTCACTGTCTAAGTCCTTTCCTATTGCTTCCATTTCTTTAACAGTATTAATCATCTCATCTAATTGAGATTTTGTCAAACAGGCTTCCATTACCAAGGTAGCGGTAAGTGAGGCTAAGTGTGCAGAATAATTAAACATTTGTTCTGCAAATTGTTCAACATCCATAATCTCTTTATTGTGGTATAAATCTTTTGCAAGGTGCAGTGTTAAAGTATGCATTACTGCGTCTTTAGTTGCGTCTTGTATTTTTAGTGCGGTGGCTATCATTTAGGGTCTCCTTCTGTATTAATATAATCTTACATTAATACGCTGACATTTTCAAGTCAGGTCTTAAACTATCTCACATAATGAGATGTGATTTAGATCACGCCCCCCGGGCCATTTTTGCGGGGCAATTAAAAGATGAGCAGTTTAGAACTCATGCTCAGGAGTCTTATCTCAGGAATAACTTAGCAATTAAGCCAAGTGCTTATCAGAGATAAATTATTTACTTGTGCTTACCATAGCAAGACGACGAGAGCCGTTTGCTAACTGTAAGGATACTCTAGTTAGTTTAGAGTTGATAGGTGAGAACTTTACAATTCTACCTGTGATACCTGTTTTGCTTGTAGTGAATAAATCACCAAGTTGGTATGTGTATCCGCCTAGTGTCATTTTCGTCCTTTCCGTTTTTGGGTCTTGTATTTATTTTACTAGATTTTGGGGGCATAGTCAAATACCCCCAAAACTAATTATAGGTATCTTGCGATAGCGTTATAGGTAGAAGTAGAAACTACTTCCTCGTCGGTCATTTTGAGAATACGAATTGCGTTCTCAATTTCCTCTTTCATCTCATTGTAAGTGTGTTGATGAATTACCTCAAAATCTCTTTGAGGCTCAGCAGGGAAATCCTTTTCATCACAACTTAGGTCAAAATCTACATTTAGATTTTTGTTCCAAGAACGATAGTTAGTGCGTAGGTTTTCTGCCTTTGAGATATTAGCAACTGCGAACTTAGCAATTTCTTTACGCCATTTTTCAATAGCCTTTTGATACTTTGCTTCGTTTTCATCTTGCTTTGCGTAGTCAGCCTTGATTTGTGCCAACTTTGTTTCTAAGGCTTTAATAACCTTAGCCGTAGCGATTTTTACGCTAATTGGTTTTTGTCTTGCCATTTGGGTCGTTTTCCTTTTCTTTGTTAGGGGTTTTATGTTGAGCAGTTTTAATAGACATGCTCAGGTCTTTTAGCCACTAGGCTAACTTTACTTTGCTGTCCAAGTTGTCCAGCGAGTTGTGCCATTAACATCAAGTTTTACACGAACGCTTGTGCCGTCTGTGTTTGGCTTGATTTCTGTGATAGTGCCTGTAATCTTGCTCTTTTGAGAAGTGTATAGGTCGCCTACCTTGTAGGTTGATGTTGATACTGCCATTTGTTTCCTTCTTTCTGTTAGTTTGACTTACTACCTAAGAATAACATTATTTCGTCAAAAATACAAGTTATTTTCTTAAGTATCTCATATTTTGAGATGTGATATCTGTGATGTGTATCACACTTCCATATAGAAACGGACAAAACGGACATTAGTGCCCCATGCCTGCGAATAATAGATATAGGCATATGAATGATAAGGCTATTATTAACTCCACGCAATACTCCTACTTTTTAGATGATGAGAATACGATATCGCTCTTAGAGTATACACACAATCCGCAAGATACGCAAGCACTTCCAGTATTTGAGATAAGTGGAATAGATTTATTATTCTCAGGGCACTTAGCACCAGGGCGATTAAACAATTCTTTCATATCTGCTTGACCTATAGCAAAATTTTGTGCAAGGTATGCAAGACGCACTCCATGATCTTTTTTAAGACTAACACCTATTGACTTATTCTCACTATCTGTTGAATAGTATAAAGATAGATTAGGTATACCCTTAAGCATTATCGCTGCAGACTGTACTCTAGTGTATACCCAAAACTTTATATCTGTATTATTAAGGATGATATATTGCCATGCTCTAGTGTAAGTATCATTAAAGAAATCGCCGTCCCAATGAATACGAAATAGCAATGGCGCATTTTTCTTTTCACAATCTTTTCTAAAATCATCAATCATGTTTTCTAATAAGTCCACCATAGTGGGCTCGTCAGCGTCTTTTAATAACTCCCAATTGTGTAGGAGATTAGTTTTTACTCCTTTGAATAGTCTTTCGAGTTTTCCTGCATAACAAACATTTTCACAAACCATAGTGGCACCAGGGCATGAGAAATTTTTTCCAGCAGGGAGACCGAATGTATTTGCAATTGCGGCCTGTTTTCCATTTTTTGTGACAAGATTAGCCACCTTTCTATCATAAGATCTTTTTAATTGGGTCATGTAAAAATATTATCATAAAATGGAGAAAATATCAAGAGCACGTAAAACGTAAATGGTACAAAACGGACAGGGGCCCGGGATCGCTTTTTACTTTAATACCATCAAGTCAAATTGTTGATACTCTTCAACTTCAATTACTTCACGTTCGCCAAAATCATTTATAATCTCTAATGAATATCCATCTGCTAATGAAGTAATCTCTGTAATAGATACAACCTCGCCATCAACAAGTATGTTGTCATCAACCATTAATTGACCTGCGGTTAATACATCAACTTTGTAGTAATCCATAATAGGAATAATATCATCTTTTTCAATCGTTCTCATTATATTCCTCATCTGCTGGGTTAATGAACCATTCTAAGTGTGCGTGTGATACTAATGCGCTGGCGGTAGTCCAAGTCTGACCTTTCCAAGTAATCTGGAATGGCTCACCATTCTTATCTACACCATCACAAGGTAAATCTATTCTGCGTGAATAATCCTCATCATAGTAAGCATCTATTGCTTCAATACAAGGTTTAACCATTATCGTTGGTATTGGTGGATAATGATTACCCTGTAAGTGATAAGCCAACTGTGTTTCAAGGTCTAATACCTCATCTTGAATACCTATTGCTGTTATGCTTCCCATTACTTAACTGATACCTTTCCATTGGCGTAGAAAGTTTTAGTATACATCTTGCCTGTTAGGTCTGACAAGTTATAGGTTGCGTATTCTTTAGCGTTGCCATGGTCTATACATTTATCCCAAGCATTTACTGCTTCTAGCATATCGCTAACTCGCAAGGTATGAACTAACTCTCCATCATAGGAAGTAGTTAGTGAGTAGTTATATTCCATTATGCGTTCTCCTTTGTTTTGAACAATTGGTGATATTCCATTATCTCATCAGCAGGCACGGAATACAAATTACACTCGCAAGGGTCAATATTCCAATCCTCTTCATTTCCATAGTATAACCAACCTTGCCCATAGCAGGTTTGGCAACTTAATACACTTAATAAGTTATCCTTAAACTGTCCCATTAGTTTTCCTTTCGTTATATCTTTATCCTATCAGACTAAACTGACAAAATCAAATAAGTCGCCTTAATCGGGGAAAAATTGTGGTGTGTTTTTAATCACACGTAAAGCCTGTGGATAACCTGTGGAAAAGTCCCCGGCAATTTTTAGTCAGTTTTATTTTTATGTTTTATTTTTCTTGTGTATTTTTTTTTATTACGAATTGGAGTCGCAGCATTTGATCTCCGCAACTCCTGAATTCTAATTATTTTTTCAAATAATTTTTTCATACTGGAATTAAACCAATCTCATCAATCCCGCAAGCCTTTTCAAATCTTGCGAAATCAAAGTTATCGTTATCAGATTTGAACCACTCGGAAAATTGTTCAACTAAATCTTCATAAGTAGTTTGCGGAATTTCATCTATAAAACTTTTTAAGATGTTAGCAGTTTCAATGTAGTCTTTTCTCGTCATCATTAAAATAAATCTCCTAACGCAAAGTTTTCGCACTCGCAACTTTCTACATCATAGTCCAAGCCATTACCCCAAAAGATAAGACCTGAACCTGAACATTCATCACAATCAAAGCGCATTACTGAGTTTATCATTTTGCTAATGCCTTTCCCCTAAGTGTTCCACGAATACCTAAAGCGTCGCAAGCAACTTTAACAGATACTCCAACAGGTAAAGAGTTTGGGTAAGTATTTATAAAATCAGCAACCTGACCTTTTGTGGTTAGGTTTATTTTTTTCATAGCACCATTAAAGGTTTCTAATGTTATGGTGTAAGTCATTATTCACCAACTTTCACCGCAATAGTGCGGTAGTGATAGTTTTTCATTTCATCACGAACACGAACAAGATAAGCGTCCGTATTTTCTCCATACCAAAGAGGTTGATTTGATTTTTCTGCGTCAAAGATTTCTCCATGAAGCGTTTTTGAGTTATAGATTTTTCCTATTAGGAGATTTTCTATTGTGTATAAGTTAGCCATTATAGCCACTTCCTTTCTTTATTTTATTAGTCTTATTATTTCATTTTTTGAGGGCAAAGTCAAGGCGACACGCCGATTAGTCAAGATTTATTTTGACATTATCTACCATAAATGGGAGGGTACTCTCAAGTAAGGCTTGAATGTTTTCGGTCAGATAGTCATTATCTGTTTGATAGGTGATTGTTATTTTATAGTTCATTTTTTTCTCCTTCAAGTTTGTGAGGTAAATCACACGGACATTTTGGCCCAGTAGCAAAATGCTTGATTAGGGCAACCCTCTCAGAGTGGGTTAGATTAGGGTAACTTTTTTTGATACCATCAACATTAAAATCATGAAGCATTTCATTATACATTTTTTCGGTTAACATTACTTACCTACTTTCCAAGAAGTCCAATAAGACATGAAGTCATTATCTTCACGATAGTGAGAAGTTATATTCTGCTCACAACTTTCGCAGAAAGTAAATCTCTCATCATTAACGATAGAGATAGCATTTTTATTTGGTGTATGCTTAACACACTTTGTTATTTCTAGTGTAGTCATTTTGACCACCTTTCTTTATTTTCTAATACTAGTATTCTAACACCTACCACTGACATTTACTAGCCAGTAGGTAGGACAAATCGGACATTGTGTTGTGTGATGTATGTCATGTGGATAACTTGAGCGTAAAATAAGGTGTGACGTATATCATGTGGATAACTTGCGACACGCCCGATAGCGCCGGGGCGACACGCCCGACCTCGGGGGTGGGAATAGATGTGGTCTAAATCACATGCGACACGCCGTATTAGGACTTGACTTTTTGACTTTTATCTGATAGTATTCTCCTATAAATAAATATAGAAAAAGGTATGAGCCTTAGCAAATAAATGTGAGATAAATCACAGTGAGCCTAAGCAAATAAGACCACAAAATGTCAGACCCCCCTGCTAGACTAGCGGGTATAGAAAGTCTCTTGAAAGGAGAACTACAAATGATAAACAATAACCCTATGAATACTATTATTGAGGATATTAGAAAAGCCCAACAGGCTAGATACGATAAAGAGGATAAGGCTATCCTTGAAGCGATAGAAGGTCTATCACTTGCTAACGAATATATGCAAGTTATGTTTAACCTAGACGAGGAGGTTAAATAATTATGGAATTATATTTAAACTTAGATGCATTTAGTCTATACTACGACAGCATAGGCTTAGCAGTAGATATTCCAACATGGCTATTGATTGGAACTATTGGACTTATTTATTCAATCAAACTAATTCGCAAGGATAGATAAGTGAATTACTCTACAGAGCAATTAAGAAGGAGAGCACACCTAGCAAATGGTGGCTCTCTTGCAAATTATGATCGAACACATTACACAGGAGGCAAAATGTCAGTACCATTTACACTAACATCACACACAGGCGCAGTTAAGAAAATGCGTGTACAAGATAAACAACAATTGCTAACATTTATCGATGAAATGGCAAACGAAATGAAATTAGGACAAGTTATTTGCATCGATGCACCAGTAGCAGGAATTCACAATGGTTGGATTCAGGGGCGCAAGGTAGTAGCAAACGCATAGTTAAGGCCTAAGATGGTGGGCACCAATATGTGCTCACTATTTTTTTTATTTTATTTTTTTTAAATCGTGCATCGTACATCTTTGAAAAATATTCAGATTTTTGTTAAAATGAAAATAAAAAATTTTTCAGATTTTCTAGGGGGTATAATAAAGATATGTGTCAACATGTTTATACATATATCGGTCATGGTCTATGCGGATACTGTGGTTTGACAACACATGATCCTAATTGGAAAAGCATTAACTTGGGATATGCAGCCTACAGAGAAAAGGTTGGATTTTTCTATAATACTTCTCAGTGGTGGTCTATATAATAAATTTAGTAAGATCCACTTTGTTCTAAAACAAATCCATTCTCTCTATCAAATAGATTATAGTCGATAGAGATAACATCAAAGGTTTCTTTAAACATTTGCATAACCTGTTCCAGATCTAATTTTCCGCAGGTATACAAATCAAATTGCACCAATGATGGATCTATCTCATCCCATATGTGAAATGCTATATGGCTGGTTTCAATCATTACAATGGCAGTAAGTCCTCGATTGCCTGGCTTATCAACATAAGAAGCAAATGGACCTTTAATAATTTTCATATTTATACGATCAACTAGGCGGGTAAGAAAATCAACGCCTTGTTCTTCGGTATTAATAGGATTCTTTACTTTGGCATTAACCAATAGGTGTTTGTGAAATATCATGTATCTAGTATACAACATTGCTGTATAATTTGTCTATGCCTTTTACGGAAAATAATGAAATATGAGTTATCCTGAATCCTGGGAAAGACAAACTCCCAAAGGGTTTGATTTATATTCAAGCACAAATAATGAATCTGTTATAAATGATGGTTTGGCATTAAAGGTTTTTCAAGAATTTTGTTGCGATGGCTGTACCTGTAGGTCTGAATCAGATCACGCTTTAGAGTAATCTACACCTTTTGTGCCCATATCTTTAGCCATGTCATAAGCATCATCTGTACTTTGTCCATCACTAATTCCTACACAATCGGTATTATTAATTTTTTGTAGACTAAATGCAATCTTCATAAAATCTCTATATTTATCACAATAGAATCTTTCTTGTTCAAGCATTTTTTCTTTATGGTCATCTGGATATAACTCATTATCTATATCTGACCATGCTTGGCATAATAGGATGTCATAATATTCGTCTTGAGCAAACTCTTTATCTGGTCTCCAGTGAACATCTTGATTTCCAGTAAACCAAACAGCAGAACCTTCATTTGGCATATCAAATTTGTCGTCTTTTACATAGAAGTCCCATTGCTTGCTAGAGTTTAGTCTTACAGTGCATGTATACAATGTTTTATTTACAACAATATCAGCATGTGGGGAAAGGTTTGGAGCGCCACCACTGTCATGAGTATATCTTGCAAAGATAATAGCCATGTTGTCATATGAAACTTTATTTTGACCTAATTCTTCTGCTTTATTTTTAATTACATCAATTAATTCTTTTGGCCAGTCTCGGTAATTAGTAATAAAACCATTATTAGCAAATCGGAACATCTCGGCATATTTATCGCCTTTTTCCCTAAGTCCTTTTTCCATCTTTGCATTAATGACACTGTAAACCATGTCTATTTCTCTTTGAGTAAAGAAATTTTCTATTTGAAAGGGTTCTATTCTTTGTACTGGCATATACTGATTATAACATATTTTTACCACTTGCCTACAGGGCATTTGGCATTTGCTAATGTTGTTTTTAATTTCATAAAACATCCACATTTACGACAAGTCTCAGTCTTAGGTCTAAAATATTCACAAGCCTTACAGATTTCAAGGCGGGATTTAACAAGTTCATCTTGGCTTCTTGGCTCATTAGGATTAAGAAGATCCCACGGCCTAACATCCTTACTCATCAAACAAGTCTAGATATTCATTAACAACTTTCTTAAAAAATGTAAATAATATTCCAGCAATAACTACTGCTAGAGCCATACCAATTAATTTTTCTTTCATCTAAATTCGACCTCCTGGTTATATGTAACGCTATACTCTCCTGAATAGATTTCTGCATAAGATATTATATCGTCCATATATCTTAATAGGGTTGTTAAGCCTACTTTATCGGACATGTACTTAATACCCCTGGTGATTGGCAGATAGTCCATCCCCTCGCTTTCTAGGGCCTTATTTAAGGTATCTAAATACCTATCCTTACCAAACCTTTTAGATACAAAAGATTGGTTTGGATACTTTGTTCTAATATCTGAGATATCTAAGGTTTTTTCAATAATTGGTTTAACATCTGCTTCTCTGAGCCTACTTGACCATTTGAGCATGTTATTGCTGTAATTATCCATATTGGTTAGTGTTGAATCAGCATGTGCCATGCGTTTAAGGTCATATAGATCAAGATCAATCTCTATTGCCGACGAAATTAAAAAACAGGTTGCGAACGGAAACTTTGAGGTATATATTTTTGTATTCCAAAAACGATTTGGATTAAACGACGAATCAGCCATATTGTCTTTTTCAATTCTCATGTGGTTTCCGACCGAAACAAATTCTTTTGTATTCATATCACAATCGACAAAAAGACATTCTTCAGGCTTAATGTCGTCCGCTAAACATAATATGTTTTTATCATATGTACCAACAATTTGCGAACCGAATTTGCGTTGCAACAACTCCGCCGACATAAAACCATCGATATCTGGAGAGATTATAATTTTCTGAGACTTTTGTAGTGTCTGTAATATAGCGCTTTTAATTTTTAATTTCTCCCTAAATATAATGTTATAATTTGCTTATTATGTTTTTCGATTCTGGCACCGCCCTTATTCTTGAAATTCTTATAGGTGTAGCAACTATTGTATCATTTGCCATACTAAGTATCAAGTGGTTGACTAAACATTATTTTGACGAAATAAAAGCAGAATTTAAACCAAATGGTGGCTCAAGTTTACGTGACCAGGTCAACCGATTAGAAAGTAATCATTCTAGGTTAGAAGATAAAATCGACAATGTTACAAGTATGCTAGTCGAACACGTAATAAATAATTCTAATAAATAATTTTTTATATATAATATATAAAGATATCTAAGGTTTAAAGGTATTCTTTTTTCTTATATATATTTAAGTATACACCAAAGGTTTTTGTTCCTTGGCTCAATTCTTACATAGTGAGACAACCTATTAAATAGTTATCAAAACGTTATAAACCATATAAGATTACTTTTATTTCATGGTATAATCCTATTATGTCTTCTTGTGATAATGAGATTTTTGGTGCTGATCCCGTAAATATTCGATGGAGTATTGTTAGAGGAGATACCTCAACTATTCGTGTGGATTTTTTAAATAATGACGAAACCACATATATAGATACCGATGGGTGGACATATATTGCTAGCGCTTATGATAAAAAGACAGACATTATAGATGAATTAGAAGTTGAAGCCTTTGATGGATATGTAATAATTACCGCTCCCGCCGAAATAACATCTTTTTGGGGAACCACATATGGTGGATTAGTGGCAGAACTAACTTTTGATTTAGAAGTAACTATTGATGATACTGTTTGGACACCTGTAATAGGAACTATCTCTGTTATCGGTGATGTTACTGGAGGACTATAATGGCAATTATTAAAGTAAGCAATGTTAAAACTAATCTTCCAGATGTTATTCGCATTACAGCATCTGGATCAGTAAAAACAGTAAAAATAAAAAAGTAGGAAGTTATGGCCGTAAGCAAAAATGTGCCCACCCCTTTTAAAACAAAAGATCCTTATATAGAAAAAGTAATAGAATCTCAACAATCTATTGTTCAAGATCCAATAATTCAGCCATCATCATATATACCTATACAAGGACCACAAGGACCTCAAGGTTCTCCAGGTCCACAAGGACCAAAAGGTGATAGTGGGCCAGAAGGACCACAAGGGCCAAGAGGAGAAAAAGGAAAAGATGGTAAAGATGGAAAAGATGGAATGTCTTTATCAGGACAGCAGCCAGGATGGGTAAAATATTATAATAAAGAACTCAAAAAAATAAATTTAGGTATTACAGAAGGTGATAGTGGATGGGTAAACCTTCTATTTGGAGTAGATGCTTCTAATCAAAATTATCTTCCAAAAGGTAACGAAATGTTATGGAGTGATGCATCTCAGGCATTTAATTTTTTAGGACTGGCAGCAGGAACAAAAATACAAATTTCTTATGATATTCAATTATCTACATATTCAGCAAATACTGATGTATGGGTTAAGGCTCTTTTTACAAAAAATAAAGCCGAACAAGTTAATTTTGTCGGATCATTAAAATATCAAAATACTTATGATTTTGTTATTGATCAAACCTTATACGTAGAAAATGAGTCTTTTAGAAGTCTAGTCAAACCACAGATTAGAACAGATTTTCCATCTGAAATGACATTAAAAAGCATTACAATTTCAATATGTTGATGGTATAATAATAATACTTTGCGATTTGGGTTCGTCTAATGGTCGGACTTCCGCCTCCGAAGCGGACAATAAAGGTTCGATTCCTCTACCCAAAGCAAAAAGTATAAGGAGAAAAAATGGCTTTTCCAGGTACATATAATTTTAATTACTATCGTGGAGATACGCATCAATTTGTTATTTCTCCAAAAAACTCTGACGGCACAGTATTTCAGTTAGACGATTATGTCCCCAATGGGGTAAATAGCGGTATTTATACTATTGCGACAGCAAGAGGCACCGCTGGTGTAAAAACCACAGCACAGGCAGTAATTAATACAACAAATGATACTGTTGTTTGCACTATTCTTCCATCAGTTGGAAGAACTCTAGAAGCAGGTACATATGTTTATGACGTACAAATAAATTCTAGCAGTACAAATATAATTACTTTGCTTACTGGCACAATTACTGTAACTGATGATATTACTGGGGCAATTTAATGTCAGTAGAGGTTTTAGTAAATACTGAAGATATTACAGTTTTAGGACCACCAGCAGAAGTAAAAGTTCAATTGGATATTGGCGCTACTGGTGTTCGTGGTAGTCAAGTTTTTGTTGGTACTGGAAATCCAAATAGTATCGATATTGGGCAAACTCCAATATTAAATGATTTATATATTAATAATGCTCCTGGCGATGAATACTCTTATCTATATCAGTATATATCAAGTTTAGGAACACAAACTTGGATTCCAATTTTAAAAGTTAATCCAACAATTTATTCCGCTAATCATCTTCAAACCTTCTCATCTGGAACTACAATAATCTCTATTCCAATTGCAAGTATTGTTCAGGTTACTGGTACACCATTAACAGCAGATAATTTTTCTATTAAATTTTCAATAGGACATTCAAATCCAGTAGCAGCCTCCATATCTTCTACGGCAATAACTGGGGCAAGCAATGACACTTTAGCAATTACTTTAAAGGCAGTAGAATCAAATTCTGGTACTTGGTCAAACCTTTCTGGACAAGTAACTATTCATGTTTTAATTACAGTTATTTTAGATCCAATAGAGGAGTCATGATATAATGAAGACGGTGGTGAACTATGGCTTCTGAAAATATTGGAAATTTATATCCAACCAAAATTCCTGGTTATGATGATGCTGCTGATATTCAAGCAGCGCTTAGACTATATCATTATGGATCAACAACCTATGATGTAAATAACACAGATACTGCACAATTGGCAAATCCATCATTAGCATATACACTAAATGATATTCAAGAACAAATTACCGACAATTTAAATAATCCCGCTGCAGCAGCAGAGGTTCAAAACACAGAGCCAGCCTCTCCAGTAGATGGATTCTTATGGATAGATACTTCATCAGCAGTAACAGGGTCTCCATTATCTGCAACGTCGGTTTATCAAAACACAGAACCATCTTCTGGGCTTGTAGATGGACTTTTATGGGTTAAAAAGGGAACGTCTCCATTAGAAATGTATGTTTATGATTCTAATACTAGTGCGTTTATTCAGGTAGTATAATGGCAAATATTAATTCAAATCCAAGACCAGGTTATGTTTATGACGAAGCAACGGATCAGTGGTATGAAATTGCTGGAAAAGTAAATACTGCAGCAGCATATACTTGGACCGCATCACAAGTTTTTGATTCTACCGTTAGTTTAAATTCTACTGTAATTGCAAAAAATGTTAATATATTTTTAAATCCATCAGCAAGAGATTCAGCCATACCTTCACCAATTTACGGAACTGTTGTATTTTTAAAACAAAATGCTGGTGGAAATACTATAAATGATTTGCAGGTTTATGACGGATCAAATTGGCTATCAATAGTGGATCCATTATATGAATTTAATCAACAGTCAACATCTTATACACTTGTAATTGCAGATTCATTTAAAATGATAGAAATGTCTTCTGGCGGTACATTAACTATACCATTAGATTCATCTGTTAATTTTCCAATTGGTACCGCTATTGATATTTTACAAACTTCTTCTTCTCAAGTGACAATTGCTGGAGCATCTGGAGTTACAGTAAATGCTACACCAGGATTAAAACTTAGAGCACAGTGGTCTAGCGCAACGGTAGTAAAGCGTGCAGCAAATACTTGGGTTGCGATGGGAGATCTGGTTGCATAATGGCAAAGAATCCTGGGCGTGGGAATAAAGGCTCTCGTAAAAACTCAATTCCCAATGTTGTAGGTATAGATAAGACTACAGCAGAGGCAAACTTAACTAGCGCTGGTTTTGTTTATAATACAACAAATGAAAATACAACAGACGCTAACTTAAATAATAAAATTAAATCTCAAGATATTGCTGCTGGAGAAGTTAGAAGTGTTGGAACTAATGTTAATTTAGTAAATTATACTTTTAGTTTTACCCCATTTGGCTTTTCTCCGTTTGGTGCATTTGGCTTCACTCCATTTGGCTTCACTCCATTTGGATTTACTCCATTTGGATTTACTCCATTTGGATTTACTCCATTTGGATTTACCCCATTTGGCTTTACACCAGTTTTTAGTTTTACACCAATTACAGTATTTAGTTTTTCTCCACCATCTTGTATAGATGAGGACACTTTAATAAGTACACCAAGTGGATTAGTTGCAGCAAAAAATTTACAAGTGGGAGATGAAGTTTATACTGTATCTTTACAAGAGGTTCCAGAAAGCGATATAACAGGACAATATGATTTTGACTATGTTGGCTTTATGTCTGAGACATTAACATCTGTAGAAAAAACTATGACCTCAATTGTTAGTATTCAAGCATCTCCAAGAAATGTAGTAATATGTTTTAATAATGAACAAGATAAATTATTTTCAACTTCACAACCAATATTTATTAAAGCAAATGATTTTTATCAGGTAGTTCCTGTCGGTGCAGTTGAAGTGGGTAATTATTTGATACAGGTAAACGAAGATGGAACTTTTATTGAAACTTTGGTTGAAAGTGTAGATGAGGTATTAAAAGATACAACTGTTTATCAATTTAACTGCGAACCAGCAGACTGGTTTATAGCAGGTAACTACCTAGTTCACAATAAGTAGGGTTTATGTCGCTACCATTTGGCACAAAGGTATATCTTGAAGATAAAACTTTAAAAAAAATTGAAGATTTAAAATTTGGAGATAAAGTTTTATCAATAAAAATAAAAGATGAAGAATTGTTGAATCATTCTAACTTTTATTATAAATATGCTAAAAAGGATAATACTGGAAATCAAAATAATATTAAAATAAACAAACTTGATTTTTGTTCTGCAACAGTACACTCTATATTTTTACATAAACAAAAAACAGATTTTATTTCTTTTAATAATATACTACTATCTTCAACAAACCCAATATTAATTTCAAAAACAGCCGTAGATCCAAATGAGTTTTTCTTAAAAGACTCAAGAGATATTATTGCTAAATTACAAAATAATATTAATAATGAAAAGTATTTTATACAATCACTTGCAGCACAATCGTTTAATATTGGCTCAGATGTATTAAATAAAAATATATTTATAGATTTAGATAATCCATTTTTACAAAATGAAATAGTGGATTTTGATTTAAATATAATTTCACAGCCAGCAATTTCTGTTGTATTGTTGGACCATCATTTTTTATTAACAGAAAATTTAATATCATTTGGAAGTATTGTAGGAGATGATTTATTACTATGAATAAAACTGTTTTAGATAATTTTATTGTTTTATATTCTAAAAATGAAAATATAGATTTTGTTACATTTTTACAAGAAATAGAAGATGAGAAATCAACGAGTAATTTATGGGAAATTTCTTCTTTAAATAATATAAGTGATACAGATCATATAGTTAATCAAAAAATTATTAATTTACCAACATCAGATAAATTGGCATCATTTGTAAATAATTCGGTATCAATGGAAGAAGGACAAGTTATAAAGAAAAATAATTTAAAGTATAAATTAAATAATTACACATTTCCATTTTTACTTGATTACATAGAAAATTATGAACTATCAATAAAAAAAATAAAGCCATGGATAGTTTGTGAACAGATAGATGGATCTGATTTTCATAGTGATATTAATAGAGATGGATTAAAGCACTCATACACAGTTGTTGTAGCATTAAATGATGGCTATATTGGGGGAGAAGTATATTTTGAAAATAGGGTAGGCAATGATCCTATTAAACTATTACAAGGTGACGTATTAATATACCCATCTAATAACAAGTATAGGCATAAAGAAAGCCAGGTTATTTCTGGAACTAAATATACCGCTATTTCATATTTTTAATTAAACTTTTGGATATTTAGCCAAAAACTCTTTAATTCTTTCACCATTTAAATTTGTCCAAGAAGACCAGTCTTTTCCACCCTTTGTCATATGATATGCAATTTCTGCATTTATAACTGGATTAAAAAGATCAGAAACTGAATTTAAATCAAATTTTTCAATTCTAGCATCTTTTAACTCTCCAATCATATTTATTTGAAAAATACCAAAGGAATGGTCTCCCGTACTTGTATTATTATTAAAGGCTAACGGCCTGCCATTACTTTCTTTTTTGGCAACTGCCCAAGCCATTTTTAGATTAGACCCCTCAAAGCCAACGGCCTTTAAAAGATCCTTTAATTCTTTGTCTGACAGGCTAGTAGCATTAGAAAACTTACTTTTTGCTTTTTCTAAAGTTACCTTTTCTACCACCTCAGACTGCTCTTCTACGATGTCTTTATTTGCTACTACAGAACTAGAGCCCGTTAAACTTACAACGGCAGCAATAAAGGCACCAACGATTCCTACAACTAAATCTTCTTTAGTCATAAAACACCTCCTATAAGCAAAAAACACCTTGCGGTGTCAATAACCTAATTATAGCAAGCGCAGTTAAATTTTGTCAACTATGACAATTATTAATGGTATAATGTAAAATTATGGCATCAGGCTCAACAAATCCGCAATTAATACCATATCCCTTATCAGATGATCCAGTAAATATTCATTCTGATATGCAAGAAATGGCAGAAAGGGTAAATGACCTTCTTACTGCCTTGCAGGTGCCGTATTTATCTTTGGATGTTATAAATGTAAGCGGAGAAACATTAACTAAGGGAACTCCAGTATATATATCTGGATATTCAAATGGTCGTGCTGCTATTGAAAAATGTCAATCAAGCGATGCAAATACATTTCCATGTGTTGGTTTAGTAAAAGCACAAATACTTGATGGCCAAGAAGGGGTAGTTATTACAATAGGTGTTTTAGAAAATATTAATACATCTTCATATTCCGAGGGAGACAAGTTATATATTGGATCAACTGGAGGATTAACTATTACACAGCCAGGATCTGGTTCTAGCGTTATTGGCGTTGTTTTATATTCTAACTCAACCGCTGGAGAAATATTGGTGTCACCAATTAAAGGAGGAAATGCCACATGGGGTGCTGTTAAAAACGGTCTCTAGGTGTTATAATTAAACTATGGCAGTAGCAAGAGGTGCAGCGGGTAAATATAATATTGGTGAACAACCACCACAAGTAGTATGGACATTTGTTCGTGGAGATACTTCGGCATTTAGGGTATATGTTACAGATGATTTAAAAGCCCCACTAAATATTCCAGACTGGACTATTTCAATGAAAATTAAGCGACCAACACTTCCAAAAAACAAAGGAATTATTACAGATGATGCCACAACAATTATGGCACTTACACCAATCCAAGATGCAGATGATGCAGACGGAGAGTTTACTGTATCCTTAACTGCAGAAGAATCTGTTTCTTTGGAAACTGGAGATATTTTTGATATTCAGTTATCAGATCCAACAAGAGTTTGGACAGTCGCTCAAGGCAGCATCGTTGTCCTTGAGGACGTTACAGACTAATGGCAAAAGCAGTTTTATCAAATAAAAAAGTTGGTATAACAAAAGATATAGAGCAAGAAGATTTTGCTAAAATAGTTAAGTTTAACTATGGCAGAAAAACTATAAGAATTGACCAGGTTTTACCATTTAGGGTAAAATTTACTTCTATAGGAATTGAGGGGTATGGTCCAAATAATGTTCCACCAATTCCATTACAAGTAATAGGGTTTAGTAACTTTATTTTATAGATAGGATATATATGGCACATATTACAATTGCAACGCCAATGTATGGTGGCATGTGCAGTGGATCTTTTATGAAAAGTATTATCGATTTAATTAAGGTTGTATCTAACAATGGACATCAAATTAGTTTTATTGATATAGCCAATGAATCATTAATTACAAGAGCAAGAAATACTCTAACTGAAATATTTTTAAGAAGCATGAGTGATTATTTATTATTTATAGATGCCGACCAAGGTTTTGATTCTGCAGGAGTATTAAAAATGATTAATGAGAACGTAGATTTAGTTGGCGCTGCTGTTCCAATGAAAGCCATTAATTGGGATAGAGTAAAAAAGGCCGCAATTGATGGAAAACAAGATTTAGAAAAACATACAGCAATTTATAATGTTAATATGAATCAAGATCAAAAAACAAAGTTAAAAGAAAATCCAAATCAGTTAGTTGAGGTTGATTATATTGGAACTGGATTAATGTTAGTTTCTAGAAATGTTTTTGAAACAATTAAAAAAGATATTAATCAATATAGATGTGATCAGCAGTATGTTGGCGGTATTGTCTTTGGAGATCCGATATATGATTTTTGGCAAGCAATAATCGATGAAGATAGTGAAAGACTATTATCAGAAGACTATCAGTTCTGCAAACTTTGGAAAAATGCTGGTGGCAAAGTTTATCTTGCTCCATATGTGAGGGTATCCCATGTCGGAACATATTGGTTTAAATAAGTTAGAGGGCTTTGGCCCTATTTATATTATTAATCTTGAAGCCAGAAAAGATAGACTAAATTATATTACTAAAGAGTTTAAAGATTATGGTATAGAAAACTATAATGTTGTTGCTGCTTGTGATGGAGAAACATTTAATTTTGATGAAATAGTTTTTGAAAAAGATAAATTACAATTATCAAAAAATGAATTAGGTGCCACTATTTCACATCTCAAAACAATACAGCATTGGTTGGATAATTCAGATTCAGAATATGCAATTATTGTGGAAGACGATCTTAGCCTAGAAACAGTAAAATCTTGGAATTTTACATTTTCTGATTTTTTAAAATCAATAAATAAAAAATATGACATGTTGCAACTATGTATTATTCATAACTATAAAATTAATCCAAGACTTCATATGAGAGAAGTCAGGGATTGGTCTGCAGCCTGCTATCTTATTAAAAGAGATCGTGCAAATAAGTTATTAAAAAAATATTTTATTGATGGTAAGTATGTTTTGCCACAAACAAGATCAGCAGTAGCAGATATAGTTATTTATAGCAATTCAAAAACCTTATCAATACCACTTTTTACATATAATATGGAGTTGGGCTCATCAATTAATTTAGAGTTTGATAAAACTGCTCAAGAAACAAAAAAATTTGATGCTCATGCTTCATCTAGAGAACAAACTCTTGAGTACTGGAGAAACCACGATGTACCCAGATTGGTTCTCTAGCAATATTCCTACATTTAAAAAATTTTTAAATGTTTATGTTGGTCTACCAAACCTTAAATTTTTACAAATTGGTGCTTATACTGGCGATGCCTCTTTATGGTTATTAAAAAATATATTAATCGACAATTCATCCATACTAATAGATGTCGACACTTGGCAGGGGTCAGAAGAGGGTATACATAAAAAATTTAATTGGCTAGATGTAGAAAATACATATAATAGCAGATTATCTAATTATACAAACCTTACAAAACACAAACAAACAAGCGTAGAATATTTAAAAAACTCCAAAGAGGTTTTTGATTTTATATATATTGATGGAGATCATACCTCAAACGGAGTTTATAGTGATGCTATTTTGTCATACCCCCTTTTGAAGGATGGTGGAATAATGGCTTTTGACGACTATCTCTGGCATCATGATACCAATAACCCAGCATTAGAACCAAAAAATGGCATAGATAACTTTATAGAATTAGTAAAAAATGATGTTGAGGTTTTACATTATGGCTATCAGGTTTGGATTAAAAAAGTTTAACAAAATAATGTTATAATAGCGACATGGCAATTGTATCTATCCCTTCAGTAAAGAACCTGTTTCAAACAGGTGATCGTCCAACGCAAGAGGACTATGAAAAACTCATTGACACTACTGCGTCACAAGCAACCAACCTAGGTTCAGCAGGAAATAATGATAATACAATTACTGGAATTGAAAATGTTACAGTAATTGACAGTTTTAGTGCAACAGAATGGAGAATGGTTAAATACATGATCTCCATAGCAAAGACTTCTGCTGGTGATAATAAATACTATGCCACAGAGATGACCATATTAGTTGATGGCTCAGATGTGAGCGTTAACGAATTTGGCACAATTGACAACGATGGGAATATTGGCACCATTAGTGTCTCAAGGGTAGGTGGTACAGTATCAATAACTGTGACCCCTGCCGTAGGAATAACCCCAATCACTGTACGTTATGCACGTATGGGATTAAAGGCCTAACAAGGAGATAAAAAATGGCAACAGTCGCAAAAGACTTTAAAATAAAAAATGGTCTGATTGTTGAAGGTTCAACTGGTACCATCAACAACTATGACATTTTAACAAAATCATCTTCAGATCAATCTTATATAGTTGGTTTGATTGGTGGAACTGCAACATCAAATAACACCGCAAACGCAGTTGTAAAGCGTGATACAAATGGTGATTTTGCTGCAGGAGAAATTACAGCAGATCTTGTTGGTGATGTAACTGGACAAGTTTCTGATATTTCAAATCATGATACAGATGATTTAACAGAAGGCAATAATCAATACTTTACTAATGCTCGTGCTCAAGCAGCACTAGCAGGAATGTATGACCCAGCAGGATCTGCAGCAAATGCTCAAGCAGCAGCAGAAGATTATGCAGATGGACTTGCCTCAAATTATGACGCAGCAGGTTCTGCAGATACAGCATATAACAACGCAGTAAGCGTTGCGTTTACATATGCACAAGATGCAGTAACTAACGCTTCGTCATATGCAGATGGCGTAGCAAGTGATGCATATGATAATGCAATTGCTCAAGCAGCATCCTATACAGATACAGCAGTAGCAAACTTAGTAGATGGTGCACCAGCACTTCTAGATACTCTTAATGAGTTAGCAGCAGCAATCGGTGATGACGAAAACTTTGCTAGTTCACTAACTACTCTTGTCGGAACAAAACAAAATACACTAACTGCAGGTTCAAATATTGATATTTCAGGAAATACAATTTCTGTAACTGGTGTTGATTTGGCTGGAGCAGCAGATACAGCATATAACAACGCAGTAAGCGTTGCGTTTACATATGCACAAGATGCAGTAACTAATGCTTCTTCATATGCAGATGGTGTGGCAGAGGATGCATATGACAACGCAGTGGCTTACGCAGATTCATTAACAACAGATGATATTGCAGAGGGTACAAGTGAATACTTTACCAATGCTCGTGCTAAGGCTGCAGCAGCAGATCTTTTGACTGGTGCAACTCTTACAAACATTACAATCACAGGCTCTGGAGCAGGATTAACTATTACCGCAGAAAATGGTGTAGCAGATTCTGATACTGATGATTTGTCAGAGGGTACATCAAATCTATACTTCACAAATGCTCGTGCAGTTGCTGCTCTTGAAGGAGTCACACCTGACTTCCCTGCAGTAGAAATTGCAAACGTAGCAAAGCAAGTTGCAGCAGAAGCCTCTGTTCCAACTGCAAGCACAAACAACGCAGTAACTTGGGCCAAAGCAGATTATCGTTCTGCTGAATTCCTTGTAAAAATTGCTAATGGATCACATACAGAAATTTCAAAGGTTATTCTAACCCTTGATACATCTGATAACGTAGCAATTACAGAATACGCAATGGTTGGAACAAATGGTGCACTTGGATCTGTTTCTGCAGATGTAAGTGGATCTGATGTTCGCCTTCGTGTAACAACTGATAACAACAACTCAACAGTTGCTGTTGTTGGAACACTATTAAAGTAATAAAGTAAAATAGGGGGCAGTAAGTGGCAACAGTAACAAAAGACTTTAAGGTCAAGCATGGCCTAGTTGTGACTAATGGCGGTAGTTTTGGCTCCGCAGTTACAGTAGGAACACCTACACTAGGAGATCATGCTACAACAAAAGACTATGTTGACGCACTCACTGGCGGAATGCCAGTTGGCAATACTGCCCCCGTTTCACCAATTAATGGACAACTATGGTTTGACACATTAACATCACGAGTTAATGTATACTACAACAGTACTTGGATCACAATTGCAACAATTGATGATACACAAGTATTGCCAGATCACATTCACGATACTTCTATCGATGGAAATGGTCTAATTGTAAGTCAATTTGTATCTAGTGGATTCTATAATGCTCCACAAGGAACAGGACAAGATGGCGGAACTCCGTCAACCTCATCTTGGACAACAACATATGATGGCGGAACAGCAATAGATAATTATAACTAAAATAATCTGTTATAATTACCTTAGCATAAACCACCTTGGAGGAAATTAAAGATGGCAACTAGAATGCAACAGCGCAGAGGAACAGCAGCGCAATGGACGGCAGCAAATCCCGTATTAGCAGCGGGAGAAATTGGATTTGAAACAGACACAAACAAATTTAAGGTGGGTAATGGAAGCACTGCATGGGCTAGTTTAACCTACTTCGTAGATGGGTCTATAGCATTTGATTCAGCAGAAGTAACTGCTGCCATTAATACAGCAATTGATGCTGTTATTGATGCTGCTCCAAATACACTAAATACTCTTAATGAGTTAGCAGCAGCAATTAATGATGATGCTGCATTTGGCGCATCAATAGTTAATAACTTTGCATCTATTAATAGTACACTAAATGACCAAGCAAATCTAAATGCAAACGTTGCTAGTGATATTAGTTCAATAAATAATACTCTTGCAAACGTACAAAATGATATAACATCACTTGTTTATAACTTTGGTAACGTAGAAGCAAATCTTGATACTCATAGCAACTCCGCAACAAACGTGCATGGAATTGCAGATACTGCAGAATTGGCTACTGAGTCATATGTCGATAGTGAAATTTCAACTGCTATAGAGGCACATGGAAATGCTGTTACTACTCAAATTGCAAATGCAATTGGAGATCATAATAATGGTAGTATAAATGTACATGGCATTGCAAATACTGCAACAATTGTATACACATCGGATGCTCGTCTTTCTGATGAAAGAGTTCCAACAGATGGATCTGTCTCTGAAGCAAAGATTGCCTCTAGTGCCGTAACAAATGGCAAACTTGGCGCAGATGCTGTAGATGGTTCAAAAATTGCTGATGATTCAATTGCTGCAGAGCATATTGCAGATGAATCAATCTCAAACTCACATATTTCAAATACAGCAGCAATTGCACAATCTAAGATTTCTGGTTTAACTACAGATTTAGGCAATAAGCAAGATAAAGTTACAGATGTATCAGATACAGAAATTGGATATCTTGCAAATGTAACATCTGATATTCAATCACAAATTGATGGAAAGGCTTCTTTAAGTGGAGCAACTTTTACTGGATCAGTAGAAATTGATCAAGACTTAACGGTTGACGGTAACTTTATCGTTAACGGAAGCAACGTTCTTGTTTCAGCAACACAAATTCAGGTTGAAGACACACTTCTACAACTTGGACACTCTAATGCAAACAATATATCAGACCTAGGTATTGTTACATCATACAATGATGGAACTCAAAAACATACTGGTCTTGTAAAAGACGTAACAGATGGAAAGTGGAAATTATTTGATGGCGTTACAACTGAGCCAGCAACAACTGTAGACTTTACACAAGGATCACTTGATACACTTGCTCTTAAATTCCTTGAAGCAAACACAGTAACAGTATCTAATGGAGTAACTTTTACAGATGGAACCCAAACAAAAGAAGGAGTGCCATCACGTACACCAATTGTACAAAAAACAGCCTCATATTCTTTAGATGATCTCTCATTAAGAGATTCTTTGATTGAAGTATCTTCAACATCTGGTACAACAATTACAATACCAGCAGACTCAAGTTATAATTACCCAGTAGGAACTACCCTTGATATTCTTCAAACAAATACTGGACAAGTAACAATTGCAGGAGATACTGGAGTAACTGTAAATGCGACTCCAGGGTTAAAATTACGTGCTCGATGGTCATCTGCTACTCTTTTAAAGAGGGCAGCAGACACTTGGGTAGTTTTTGGCGATTTGTCAGCATAATTTAAAAAGTAAAGGAGAAAAATATGGCCAAGCGTACTGGTAAAAGATCTCAGGGTGCAAATGACTTTTTAATGCCATTTCCACCAACAATTAACAGTGCTTCTGATGTTGGAACCAATAGACCATATAATAATGGAGCAGTTACTGTAAGTTTTACTGCAGATAACACATATGCTGCAACCTCATTTACTGCTTCTGGATACTGTAGTGTGCATAATACAACACATACAGCAACAGGTTCTTCTTCTCCACTAACTATAGAAGGTTTTGGAAGTGGTGCAGTAACAACAATTACAGTTACAGCGACAAATGAATATGGAACATCAGAACCTTCAGCAGCATCTTCTTCAGTAACAGTAACAACAGTTCCAGCAACTCCTACCGCACCAACAGCAACTGCTCAAGGATCAGCATCAACAGACGATGTATCTTGGTCAGCACCATCTGATGGTGGATCTGCAATTACTAGTTATGACTGGGAGTCAAATGATAGCAAATCTGGAAATACTTCATCAACTTCTGTATCTGTATCACAAGAAGCAGGAACCTCACAATCATATAGAGTGAGAGCAAAGAATGCTAATGGAAACTCAGAATGGTCTAGTTATTCTAGTCAATTAACTTCATTCTCATTTACACCATTTGGTTTTGTACCATTTGGTTTCA
>Ga0129333_10001047_pt1 | contig 24556 bp, 16 predicted proteins | sample CPB6_08_DNA_FD_94474 | JGI IMG/M metagenome (GOLD analysis project Ga0129333, IMG submission 94474) | Freshwater to marine salinity gradient microbial communities from Chesapeake Bay, USA - CPBay_Sum_0.6_0.8_DNA | ecosystem: Environmental > Aquatic > Marine > Coastal | place: USA: Chesapeake...
CGAACATGAACGCCAACGAGGTGATCTCGAACCGGGCGATCGAGATCGCCGGCGGTGCGATGGGCTCGAAGAAGCCGGTCCACCCCAACGACGACGTCAATCGGGGCCAGTCGTCGAACGACACCTTTCCCACGGCGATGCACATCGCCGCGGTGGAGGTGATCCACGGCCGCCTGCTGCCGGCGGTGCGGCTGCTCCGCGACGTGTTCCTGGAGCTGGAACGGCGGCATGTGGATCTCGTCAAGATCGGCCGCACCCATCTCCAGGACGCCACGCCGATCACGCTCGGCCAGGAGGTTTCCAGCTGGCGGGCCCAACTCGACGACCGGATCGCCGGCATCGAGCGAGCCCTGCCCGGGCTCCATGAGCTGGCCATCGGCGGCACGGCCGTGGGCACCGGCCTCAACGCCCACCCGCGCTTCGGCGACGTCGCGGCGGCCTTCATCGCCAAGGAAACGGGGCATCCCTTCGTGTCGGCGCCGAACAAGTTCGCGGCGCTCGCCGCCCACGACGCGCTCGTGGAGGTCAGCGCCGCGGAGCGCGGTCTCGCCATGGCGCTGCTCAAGATCGCGAACGACATCCGCTGGCTGGCCAGCGGGCCGCGATGCGGCATCGGCGAGATCACGATACCGGAGAACGAGCCGGGCAGTTCGATCATGCCGGGCAAGGTGAACCCCACGCAATGCGAGGCCATGACGATGGTCTGTGCCCAGGTGTTCGGCAACGACGCCACGGTGGCCTTCGCCGGCTCGCAGGGCAATTTCCAGCTCAACGTCTACAAGCCGGTGATGATCCACAACGTGCTCGAGAGTGCCGATCTGATCGCCGACGCCTGCGACTCGATGCGGATCCACTGTGCGAGCGGCATCGCGCCCGACCTGGCGCGGATCAAGCACCATCTCGACGATTCGCTGATGCTCGTGACCGCGCTCAACACGCACATCGGCTACGAGAAGGCGGCGAAGATCGCCAAGAAGGCCCACGTCGAGGGGACGAGCCTCAAGGCGGCCGCCGTGGCCCTGGGCTACGTGACGCCCGAGCAGTACGACGCCTGGGTCGTGCCGGTGGAGATGACGCGGCCGCTGGCGACGTGATGGCCGCCGCCCATCCGACCGGGTCTCCGGCAGCGAACGACTGCTGACGCTGGTTCGGGGCTATCCGTGCCCCATCGCCGGACGTTCGCTGCGGCCCTCCGGGCCTTCGCTCTCTCGGAGGCGCCTGCTCCCGGGGAACGGGCAGCCCCTCGCGGATTTCTCGCTTGGCAAGCGACGTCGGCCGCCGCCCGTCCGGGTGCACCTCGGCTGCACCCGCGGGGTCGTTGGGCGCACGGACTCCGCAAGGAGCTGATGCCATCCTGCCACGCAGCGCCACGCACCCTCGCCGCGGCAGCGGCAACGGCCGCCCGGAGGTGCGGCCGCCGCCCGTCCGGGTGCACCTCGGCTGCACCCGCGACGGGCCAAGGCGGCAGGGGGCATGGATGCCCATGCCGCCTTAAAATCAGATCGCGGCAGCGGCAGTCTCGCCGGTGCGGATCCGGACGACCTCGGCGAGGTTCGTCACGAAGATCTTGCCGTCGCCCACCTGGCCGGTGCGGGCGGTCGTCATGATCTTGCTGATCACGGCCTGGGCCTCGTCGTCACCGACCACCACCTCGATCTTTACCTTGGGCAGAAAGTCGACCGAGTACTCCGCACCGCGGTAGGTCTCGGTGTGTCCCTTCTGGCGGCCGAAGCCGCGGACTTCGGTGACGGTCATGCCCTTGACGCCCTGGGCGTTGAGCGCGTCCTTCACTTCCTCCAGTTTGAAGTGCCGGATGATGGCTTCGATCTTCTTCATGGTCTTCTCCTCAGCTGATCTATGCCCCCGCAGTGCAGGGGCGTGCATGTCGTGGCCAATCGCGCCGATTGGCTCGCTCCGCCTGAAGGAAATGGAGGTGCACACCGCGTGCCAAACGGGAAACGGCCGAATCAAGGCGTTGCGATGGCGGCGGGCGTGCCGGCATCGATGCGCCCGGGGGCTCGCCAGGACGTGATGCGGCCCGGACGGCAAACCACTTTCACCCCGCCAGACCGCGGACTGGGCCGGCAGTAACACCATTGAGGCGCCTCTCCGGCTACAGTGACAGGGATGTGGCGCGCCACGGTCGCCAGGGCGGGCCACGAGGTCCCTTTTCATCTCACCACGACGGGTCGACATGCTCACCTCCCAGCGCCCCACCCCGGCCGTCGCCCTGCTGGCCGCCATCGCCCTCGCCGCCGCGGCGGCCGCCGATGACTCCAAGCGTGCCGCGTCGAACGCCGTCGCCAACCTCGACGCGGGCGACGGTCTCGCGGCCACGCTCTTTTCCAGCGAGCCTGAGATCAGCAACGTCACCTGCCTCGACGTCGATCATCTGGGCCGTGTCTGGGTCGGCGAGGTGAGGAACTACCGCCGCCATCGCAACAGCCGGCCCAGGGGGGACCGAATCCTCGTCCTCGAGGACACCGACGGCGACGGCCGGGCCGATCGGCACACGGTGTTCCACCAGGGCCGGGACATCGACAGCGTGCACGGCATCTGCGTGCTCGGCCGCCGCGTCATCGCCTCGGCGGGGGACAAGGTGCTCGTGCTTCACGACGATGACGGCGACCTGGCGAGTGACCGCACCGAGGTCATGTTCAGCGGCATCGGCGGCGTCCAGCACGATCACGGCATCCATTCCTTCGTGTTCGGCCCCGATGGCCGGCTGTACTTCAACTTCGGCAACGAGGGGCGGCAGCTCAAGGATCGCCAAGGCCGGCCCGTCGTCGATCTGGCCGGCAACGAGGTGAGCGCCGCCCGCAAGCCCTACCAGGAGGGCATGGTGTTCCGCTGCCGACTCGACGGCAGCGAGGTGGAGACGCTGGGCTGGAACTTCCGCAACAATTGGGAGCTGGCCGTCGACAGTTTCGGGACGATCTGGCAGTCGGACAACGACGACGACGGCAACCAGGGCACGCGCATCAATTACGTGATGGAGTTCGGCAACTACGGCTACAAGGACGAGATCACGGGCGCCGCCTGGGGGCAGCCGCGGACGAACATCGAGGCGGAGATTCCCCGCCGGCACTGGCACCTTAACGACCCGGGCGTCGTTCCCAACCTGCTCCAGACCGGGCAGGGATCGCCGACCGGGATCTGCGTGTACGAAGGGACGCTGCTCCCCGAACGCTACCGCGGCCAGGTGATCCACTGCGACGCCGGCCCCAGCGTCTGCCGGGCCTACGTGACCCGCCGCGACGGCGCCGGCTACGCAGCCGAGATCGTCGACGTGCTGCGCGGATCCCGCGACAACTGGTATCGGCCCAGCGACGTGGTCGTGGCGCCGGACGGCGCGCTGTTCGTGGCCGACTGGTACGACCCCGGCGTGGGCGGCCACAACCAGCAGGAAGTCGACAAAGGCCGCGTCTTCCGCGTGGCCCCGCCCGGCAACCGCCCGACCGTGCCGCGGTACGACTTCGCGACGGCGGCCGGAGCGGCCGCAGCCCTGGCGAGCCCTAATCAGGCGACCTGGTACATGGCCTGGGAGGCGCTCGCCACGCAGGGCCCGGCGGCGACGGCCGAGGTGCTGCGGCTCTGGCACGCCGAGGGAGACGACCGCCTGCGGGCCCGGGCTGCATGGTTCCTGGCGGGCGTTCCCGGTCAGGCGGAAGCGGTGATCGACCGGGCGGCCGCCGCTCCGAACCCCGATCTGCGCATCCTCGCCCTGCGGTTGGCGAGGGCCGGGAAGCTCGACGTCCTGCCGGTCGTACGACGGCTGGCCAGAGATCCCGATGCGGCCGTGCGTCGCGAGTCTGCGATCGCGCTGCGCGGCCTCGTGGGCGACGACGCCGCCCGGGCCTGGGCCGACCTCGCCCTGGGGCACGACGGCAGGGACCGCTGGTACCTCGAGGCGCTGGGCATCGGCGCCGCCGGCAACTGGGACGCCTGCCTCGACGCCTATCTGGCCCGGGTCGGCGACCCGCTCATGACCGATGCCGGCAAGGACATCGTCTGGCGCAGCCGCGGCACGAAGACGCCGGCGCTGTTGGCCCGGATCATCAAGGATGCTTCGACCCCCGAAGCGGCCAAGCCGCGGTTCATGCGCAGCTTCGATTTCCTCGCCAAGGGGCCGGAGAAGGATGCGGCCCTGCAGGACCTGATCACGCTCGACTGAAGGACGCCCCATGCTGCACCGGGTGTTCGGGCCCGGCCGGCGCACCGTCGCCGCGGCCTCGATCCTGCTCCTCACGGCGTGTGCGGTTCACGGCCAGGATGCCTCCGCAGAGCGGGACGCCCTGGTGGTGGAGACGATCCTGCGGCTCGAGCAGGTCGATCTCGACGCCAAGCCGCGGACCAAGGAGGCGGTGCTGCGCTGGCTGAACGCCCACCCCGGCGAAGACCGTTTTTTTGACGTCGTGGAGCGGTTCAGGATCCGCGAGACCGCCGCCGCGCTTCTGTCCCTGGCCGTGACGCGGGCCGACGAGACGGCGGGCGTGCGGGCGACCCGGCTGCTGCTGGAGCTCGACCCTGAGCGGGTGGACGCGGTGCTCGACGCTGCGGAGGCCGACGCGGCGCCGGCGGCCGCCCTCGTCACGGCGCTGGGGGCGGTGGGAGGCCGCCAGGCGATCGACCGGCTCGACTGCTGTCTCGGCGACGCGCGGCTGCCGCCGGCCGTGCGTGCCGCGGCCGCAGCTGCCCTGGGCCGCTCGCGAGCCGGCGGCGACCTGCTTCTGTCGCGAATCCGCGCAGAGAAGCTGCCCGCGGAGTTGCGGGTGCCCGTGGCCACGGCCCTCGCTGCGTCGCCCGATGCCGCGATCCGCGCCGCGGCCGCCGCGATCCTGCCGGCGCCCACCTCCGCTGAAGCCAAGCCGCTGCCGCCGCTCGGGGACCTGGCACGCATGCCGGGCGACGCAGCCCGGGGCGGGCAGCTGTTCGCCACCCGGGCCGCCTGCGCCACCTGCCACGTCGTGGGCGGCACGGGCAAGGACGTGGGCCCGAATCTCTCCGCGATCGGCGCCAAGCTGCCGGCCGAAGCGCTGCTGGTGGCGATCCTCGATCCCAGCGCCGGCATCAGCCACAACTACGAGACGTTCATCGCCACGACGGAGGATGGCCGGACGGTGAATGGGCTGCTCGTGAGCCGCAGCGACGACGAGGTCGTCATCAAGGACGCCGCGGGCGTCGTGCACACGCTGGCCGCGGCCGAGGTCGAGGAGCTGACGAAATCCCCGCTCTCCCTCATGCCGTCCGGCCTGGAAAAGACGATGACGGCCCAGGAACTGGCGGACCTGGTCGCCTATCTCGTCTCCCTGAAAACGCCCTGACCGCACGGTGCGGGCGACGTGACGCGCCGCGCCTGCGGTGCTACAACCAGACGGGGTTGCAGAGCGGTGCGGGAGATGTGACCGATGAGCATGCCGTCGCCGGATGCGCGAGTGTTCTTCGTGGCGGCACTTGTCCTGGGGGCCGCCGCCTGCCCGGCGGGCGACTTCCGGCCGCTGCAGGAGCCGTTGCCGATCGCCCCGCCGGAGGAAGCAATCGTGCTCTTCGGCGACGGCAGCGAGGGCGCGCCGAAGTTCGTCTCCATGTCGGGCGGGCCGATCGACTGGCAGGTCGAGGACGGTGCCCTCGTGGCCCGCGCCTCGCCAGGCCACGCCAATCACATCCTCTCGGCGGTCCCGTTCCGCGACGCCGACATCCACGCCGAGTTCGCCACGTCGCCGCGGGCCCAGGGGAACAGCGGGCTCTACATCCACGGCCATTACGAGATGCAGATCTTCAATTCCTTCGGCGTCGATCCTCCCACCGACCAGGATGCCGGCAGCCTGTACCGCTTCGGCAAGCCGCTGGCGGCCGCGGCGCGGAAGCCGGGTGAGTGGCAGGTCTACGACATCCGCTTCACGGCCCCGCGCCGCGACGCGGCGGGAAAGGTGGCCACGCCGGGGACGATCACGGCCTGGCTCAACGGCACGCTCGTCCAGGACGGGATCACGTTCACCGAACCACGCTCGCCCTACATTCCCTATCGGCACGGCGTCACCGACCACCTCCGCGGCGTGGAGAAGCGGCTGCGGGAGACGGGCGAGGGCCCGCTGTTCCTCCAGGACCACGGCAGCCCGTGCCGGTTCCGCAACATCTGGATCGTGCCCCGGCGCGAGCCCTGAGCGGCTGGCGGTCGTCAGCGCGGCGTGTCGGGGCGGCGGCCGCCGCGAGGCCCCTTCGCTCCCCCCTTACCGCCCGCCCCCGGGCCGCCCCGAGGACGTTCGGCCCTGGGGTCGTAGGCCGGATTGACGCGTGCGGGGAGCGCGGCAGCGGTCGCCTTCTGCCAGTCTTCGAGCCTGGCGGCGAGTCGCTCCACCTGGGCCGGCTGCCGGGCCGCCAGATCGTGCTCCTCGCCCGGATCCCGGCGCAGGTCGTAGAGCTCCCGCCGCCCGCCATCCTCGAAGAACTCGATGAGCTTCAAGTCGCCTTCCCGGATCGCGCTCGAGGGCGTGGCCCTGCCGACGTAGCAGGGAAAGTGCCAGAACAGCCGTGGCCTGTCGATGCTGCGGCCCTGCAGGATCGGCACCAGGCTGACGCCGTCGAGCGTCTGCCCGCGGGGCGCCGCGGCGGCGCAGAGTTCCAGGATCGTGGGATAGAGGTCGATCGTCGCCACCGGCACGTCGCTCGTGGCGGGCTTTTGCGTCAGCTCCCGCGACCATATCACCAGTGGCACGCGGATGCCCCCTTCGTACAACTCCCCCTTGCTGCCGCGCAGCGGCGCGGTGAACTGCGTCGTGCCGCCGTTGTCCGACGTGAAGATGAGCACCGTGTCGTCGGCGAGCCCCAGGCTGTCGAGGGCGGCGACGATCCGGCCGACGTTGCGGTCGACGGCCTCGATCGTCGCCGCCTGCGCGGCGTCGTTGCGGCGGTCGGACTGGGCCGCGGCCTTGCGCTCATATTTGGCGAGCAAATCCGGCGGCGGATCGAAGGGTGCGTGGACGGCGTGATCGGCCAGGTAGGCAAAGAACGGCCGCCCCCGATTCCGCTCCACGAAGTCGAGCAGCTCGACGCCGAGCCGGTCGCCGAGGAAGCGGCCCTGCTCGTCGCGGTAGGCGTCCTTGCCGAAGCCGACGGTCTCGGGGAACACCACGCGGTCGAAGCCCTGCCCGCCCGGCGTGCACGGTCCCTCGCGGCCCCGGCCCAGGTTCCACATGCCGAAGAAGCCGGTCGCGTATCCGTGCTCGCGGAGCACTTCAGGGATGGTGACGATGTCGCTGCGCAGGTCCGACTCGCTGCGGGCTGCCAACAGCTTCTGCCACGGCGATCCGGCCGCCTGCCGCGGATCGACGACGGTGTAGATGCCGTGCCGCGGCGTGTACTGCCCCGACATCAGGCAGGCCCGCGTGGGCGCGCAGTTCGGCGCGCTGGCGTAGGCCTGCGTGAACGCCAGGCCCTCGCGGGCCAGGCGGTCGATGTGGGGCGTCTCGACGAAGGTGTTGCCCATGAAGCCCACGTCTCGCCAGCCCATGTCGTCCATCAGCATCACGATCACGTTCGGCGGGCGCCGCGGCTCGGCGGCCGCGTTGGTGTCGGCGGCCGCCAGGCACGCCGTCAGCCAGACCACGCCGCGCAGAACCGTGGCCTGCGACATCAGCGGCCACCGCGTTCGTAGGTGAAGGTGAGCGTGCCCGAGGCCAGTGTGCTGCCGGCGATGGCCTCGAGCAGGGCGTCGCGGGTGGCTTCGGCGGCGGCGAGTCTGGGGGCCGCCGCCAGGGCGTAGACGGTGATGTGGTAGGTCTTCGCACCCGGCCCCTTGGAACACATCGGGTCGTACTCCGCCCGGCGCTTGTCGTTGAGCCCGGTCGTTCCACCCGCCCGCCCTCCCTTGGGCAGGCTGCGAACCGAGGCCGGGATGCCGTACACGACCCAGTACGACTTCACCTGGTCGGGCGCCTCGTGCCAGAGCGTCAGCGCATAGGACTTCGTACCCGGCGGGCCGGCGGCCCACTGCAGCGGCGGCGACAGGCCCGCGCCGTCACAGGTGAACTCCACCGGCAACGGCCCTCCCGCCGCGAACGCCGGACTCGTGACGGCGAGATCTCCCGCGCCGGTCGGCAGCGGCTGCCGGGCGGCTGTGGGCAGCTCGTTTGCCGGCACGGCTCCCCCGGCCCCCCGGCCGCCGCGGCCCGGCGGTCTCGTGCCGGCGGGCGGCTCCGGCTCGCGGCGCGGCGGCCGACCGCCACCCGCGCCGCGTCCGCGGGGAGCGTAGGTCTCGGTCGTCGTGCGACCCGCGGGATCGCGGAACTCGAACGTCACCGTGCCGTCGTCGGCGATGCCGTAGGTCACCGAGCCCTTGCGACCGGCCACCTCGTAGATCAGCCGGCGGGAGTTCGCCGCGGGCGCGGCGAACTCGACGATCCTGGCTCCCTGCAGCGGCGGCAACGCCGGACGCACGGGCTCGGCGCGGGGCTGCGGATCGACCTGGCCGTCACGCTCCACGACCTCGCCGTGGAATCCGCCGTTGAGATAGGGATACGTCTTCGTGGCGTGGTAGTGATAGTTGCCGGCCGCATCCGCGTGCCCTCCCAGTCGGTCGAGGTTCTTGACCTTCGAGCCGTCTGGCTCCTCGAAGCCGTAGATCGGATAGCCATCCAGGGCGTAGGCGATGGGCCGGCCCTTGCCCACCTGCTTCTCCAGATGCACTGGGGGAAGGTGGTAGTGGTAGTCGTCTGCCCGGCCGCAGTGGCCGCCGTGGTCGTCGAGTTCACCAGCCAGGAAGGCGTCGTCGCCGCGATTGTTCAGGGGGTTGAAGATGGGGATGCCGTTGACGGCCAGGGCGATGGCACCGCGCAGGAAGCGGTCTTTCGTCAGCGCCGGGTCGGCCGCCGGCACGGGCACCAAGGGGATTCGCCAGGCGTTCTCTCCCACGTATTTCTGCGGCAGCGGCACCTGCTGCTGCCAGGAGCGGATGCCCACCATCAGCGGATGATTCGGGATTCCGTTCGATTCCACGAGGAAGAAGCGGTCGTCGCTGCGGCAGGCGATGGCTCCGAGTTCTTCGAAGGGCCTGAAGGCCGCGGCGATGTCGGCGGGCAGCGGGCGGGCCGGCTTGGCCGCGGCCACGAACACGACGCGCGGTTCACCCGGGGCCGGCCGCTGCCCGTCGTCACCGTCCGCTCCCCTTCCACGCGCTTCGTCGCCCGCAGCCTCCACGGCATGGCGATGCCAGGGATGCGCGCTGGCGTGGGCAGCGGCCAGCGTCAGGATCAGGATCACGGCGCCACGAAGTGGTCCGGAGCTCGTCGTGTTCATGGCTTGTTCCCGGTCGCGTTCCGATTCTTCCCGCCGCCCCGGCGCCGCGGTGCCGGCGACCGGGCCGGATCGAATGTCGGATTGGGCGTTGGCAGTTGCGCGGAGACCGCGGCCAGATAACCCGCCAGCCGATCCTCGAGCCGCTTGGCGTCGGCGGGCATCCTGCCGGCGAGGTCATCCCGTTCGGAGATGTCCGTGGAAAGATCGTACAACGCGACGCGATCGTCCTCGTAGAACTTGAGCAGCTTCAGCGTGCCGAGGCGGATCGCCGAGTGGGGGCCTTCATTCCCCTGGTAGTGCGGGAAGTGGAACACGAGCTCCTCGCGCAGCCGTTCCACGCGGGCCCCGGCGGCACCGGTCAGCAGTCCCGCCAGGCTGCCTCCTTCGATGCCCCGTGGCAGCGTCCCTGCCGGCACGCCCGCCCAGGCCGCGAACGTCGGCAGCAGGTCGCTGCCCAGCACCGGCACCTGGCACCAGGAGTTCGGCGCCACGCCCGGGCCGCGCACGATGAACGGCACGCGGATGCCTCCCTCCCAGAGCGACCCCTTGCCTCCGTTGAGTCCGCCGCGGCGACCGCCCCCCGCGCCGTTGTCCGAGGTGTAGATCACGTAGGTCTCGCCGGCGAGCCCGAGCCTGTCGAGCGCCGCGAGCACGCGGCCCACGCCGCTGTCGAGATCCTCGGTGATCGCCGCCGTGGCCGTGCGCTTGTCGGCCGCTGCCGCCTGCCCGCCGTATTTCGCCAGCGTCGCCCGCAGGGCGTTCTCCGGCGCGTGCAGCGCGTGCCAGGAGAGCTGCACGAAGAACGGCCGGCCGGCCCGGGACTGCTTGGCCATGAAGGCCTCGGCCCGGTCCGCCATGCCGAAGATGTCGACCGGGTTCGGGTCGCCGAAGCGAAAGGCCTCCTCGTTGCCCGTGTCGCCGTCGTGCTCGTCATACCCGTGTCGGCCCGGGCCGCCGCCGCCGATATGCCATTTGCCATAGTGGGCCGTGGCATATCCCGCCGTGCGGAGCACCTCGCCGATGGTCGTCTCCTCGTCGGCGATGTCCTTGATGAGGCGCGGTTCCAGCAACCGCCGGCCCTCCTCCGCCGGCGCCGCCTTGGTCCAATGCAGTCGAGCGGGGCTCTTTCCCGTCTGCAGGCTGATCCGCGTCGGCGAACAGACCGGCGCGGGCGCGTAGGCGGCAGAGAAGCGCATGCCCTGGGCGGCGAATCGCTGCAGGCAGGGTGTTTGGAAGACCTCGCCCCGCGACGCGGCCAGCTGCGGGTGCATCGGCACGGAGAGGCCCGCCCAGCCCTGGTCGTCGGCGAGCATGAGCACGATGTTGGGACGGGCCGCGCCCGCGGTGCTCGCCGCGGCAGCCGCCAGCACGATCATCCACAGGGCGGCGGACGAGGCCGCCCGAATCCTCGGCCAGCCGATCATCGGGGGCGGGCTCCGGCGGGCCGCCGGCCGCCGGGCCGCCGCGGCTCGTCCGGCACCGTGTCGTTCAGGCCCCGGAAATCGGGCCGCTGCCTCCCGTCCGGCGGGCCGCTCACCGTGTGCCGGAACACCACCGTGTTGTCGAGCCGCAGGTCGTCGCTCCAGATGAACTTCGCGCCCCTGAAGTCGGCGTCGTGATACGGCTGCTTGGGATCGATCTCGGCGGCGGTGTATTCGCGGGCCCGGCCCCAGGAACTGTCGTCGAATCCGACGCTGAACCAATCGGCCGGCAGGGCCGTGCTCTCCACGCGTGGATTCCGTTCGTCCCCGGCGATCGGGCCATGGGAAAAGCATCTCGCCTTCCACGATCCGTCCGTCACCGTGCCGTCGCCGAACTTGATGATCAAGCCGCCGTCACCGATCCGGGTGTTGGCGTATTCCATGCCCGTGCGCGGATCGGCGTTGTCCTGTGCCAGGACGGCGATCGTCATCGGATAGGCGGGCAGGACATCGACGGTCACGACGTTGTGGGGAATGAAGGCGATCGGGTCGACGGCGACGAGTTCGCCGTTGACGTACAGCACGAACGAATTGTCGGCGTAGACGCTGACCTTGATCGTGTCGTCGATGGTCGGCTTGCGCAGCCGCGCCGGCGCCTGGGCCGCGCCGATGGCCAGCGTGCCGGAGGCGATCAGGGCGGCCAGGAGGCAGTCGCCGATTGCTCCGCGGGGCCGGACGGGGGCCGAGCGTGCGTTCGTGAACGTCAGGGGCATGGCAAGGATCTCCGGCATCGCAATCCCGTCACTCGTTTGAACGGCCGACGGGGGTCGCGGTTGCGAAACCGCCGGAATGCCCCGGAGGCCGGCAAATCGCCGCTCTGACCGCCGCGCCGCGATTTGTTTTTTGGCATCACGGCAAGTACATTGCCGCTCCGGCCGAGGCTTCAATACCCCACACTTGTCGAGGGATCACATGTCGCGACGCTCCACCACCCGGCGCGGGTTTCTCAAGACCGCCGGCACGACGGCCGGGGCCGCCGTGGCCGCCCCCTACGTGATCACCTCCAAGGCCCTCGGCGACGCCACCACGCCACCCGCCAGCGACCGCATCGTGATGGGCGGCATCGGCATCGGCAACATGGGCTCGGGCGACCAGAATAATTTCCTGGGCCGCAGCGACGTGCAGTACGTCGCGGTCTGCGACGTGCGGACGAAGTGGCGCGACGGCGGCAAGAACAAGGTCGACGGCAAGTACGGCAACAAGGACTGCGCGGCCTACGTCGACTTCCGCGAACTGCTCGCCCGCGACGACATCGACGCGGTGCACATCGCCACCCCCGACCACTGGCACGCGATCATGACGATCGCCGCCTGCCGTTCGGGCAAGGACGTCTACCTGCAGAAGCCCGAGACGCTCACGCTCCGCGAGGGGCCGCTGATGATCGCGGCCGCGCGGCGCTACGGCCGGGTCGTGTCGGGCGGCAGCCAGCGGGTGCTCGAGGATTACCGCGGCATCGTCGGCCCCTGCTGGTCGGGCCAGATCGGCACGATCAAGTCGGTCGACATCTCCGTGGGCGGGCCGTCGATGCCCTGCTACCTGCCCGCGCAGCCCACGCCCCCCGACATCGACTGGGAGCTGTGGCTGGGACCGGCGCCATGGGAGCCCTACAACTCGGGCCGCTGCGACGGGAACTTCGGCACGGGCGGCGGCAGCTGGCGGTCGTACATCGACTACTCCGGCGGCAGCCTCACCGACTGGGGCGCGCATCACTTCGGCGGTGCGATCTTCGCAGCCGACCTTCGCGAACTGCAGCCCGTGGCGGTCACCTTCACCCCCGCCGGCGACAAGGGCGGGCCGTTCGTCTCGCTCACCTATCCCAACGGTGTCGAGGTGCACCACAACCGTCCGCAGCCGCTGCGTCCGGAAAAGCCCTCGGTCGCCCATCAGGGCGCGATCCAGATCCTGGCCGACGGCCAGCAGAAGGAAGGCAAGCCCGTGCCCTCCTACAAGGGGCAGGGGGGTATCTACGGCGACTTCATCGATTGCGTGAAGACCCGCGAGAAGCCGTTCCGCGACATCGAGCTGGCCGTCAACACGATGACCGGTCCGCACATGATCGCCATCGCCTACCGCCTGGAGCGGTCGCTGAAGTGGGACCGCGATGCCCAGCAGTTCACGGGCGACGAGGAGGCCAATCGCCTCGTCGACCGGGCCCGCCGCGAGCCCTGGATCCTCTGATCGAGCGGCACGGAATCGATCTGCCACCCGTCTCCCATCCATCCCCCTCTCCACCGAGTGCAACCCATGGCCTTCGACATCGCCACCCTCGACGCCCCGTTCACGGCCCTCAAGGCCTTCAACTGGGGTTCCGACGCCAACGCCTTCAAGCCCATCGATGCCGCCGTCATCGCCGCCCATGCCGATGCCACCCTGCGCGGCGAACTCGAGAAGCGCTTCGGTCAGCTCCTCGGCGACGACTCCAGCCGCGCCACCAAGGAGTACGTGTGCCGGAAGTTGGCCATGATCGGCACCGCGGCCTCGGTGCCGGCGCTCGCCGCGCTGCTCACGAGCGAGGACCATTCGCACATGGCCCGCTTCGCGCTGGAACGAATCGCCGCTCCGGAGGCGGCCGAGGCCCTGCGCGCGGCCCTGGGCAAGGTGCAGGGCGCCCTGAAGATCGGCATGGTCTCGTCGCTCGCCTCGCGCGGCGACAAGGCGAGCGTGTCGGCGATCGCCGGCCTGCTCGGAGGCGATGCCGCGATCGCGGCGGCGGCGGCGGAGGCATTGGGCACGCTCCGCACCCCGGAGGCGGCGGCTGCCCTGGCCGGAGCCAAGGCCGAGGGCGGCGTGGCGGCCGCGATCATCGACGCCCGCCTGGCCTGTGCGGAAGGCTTCCTCGCCAAGGGCGACAGGGCGGCCGCCAAGGCGATCTACGAGTCGGTCAACGCGGCCGTCGGCGCCGAGCCGAAGACGCACCGCGAGCGGGCCGTGCGCGTCGCTGCCAAGCGCGGGCTGCTGGCCAGCGCCGAATAGCCGCTGCGGCGATCCGCCGTGCCGGTCGCGCGTCCCCCGGGAGAGTTCCCATGTTCCTGCGCCGTGAGCTCGCCGCGGTCTTGGTGGCGGCTCTGTCCCTGTCTGCCATGCCCGGGACCCGCGCCGAGTCGACTCCCGCGGCATCACGCGAGGTCTTCGACACCGTCGTCGAGTTGATCCGCTCCGGCGACGCCGACATGCGGCCGGTGGCGATGGAGAAGGTCCGCAAGGGCCTCAAGGGGGAGGCGTTCACGCGGGAACTGGCCGAGAAGGTGCTGCCGGAACTGAAGAAGCCCGAGGATCAGGCGGCGCTGCTCGCCGCCCTGGCCGATCGCGGTGACCCGGCCGCGCTGCCGGGCGTCGTGGCCGTGGCCAAGGGCCAGGCCGCTCCCGCCGTCCTCACGGCCGCCATCCGCGGCGTCTCCGCGCTGGGCGGCGCCGACGAGTTGCCCTTGTTGATGTCGCTGTTGGCGGCGGACGGCGCGATCGGCGAGGCGGCCCGGGGGGCGCTGGTGGCGATCCGTGCCAGCGACGTGTCGGCGCGGCTGGTGCAGGCCCTGGGCGACGCGCAGCGGCCCTCGTCCGACCGCGTGGCGCTCGTGGGCATTCTCGCCGAGCGCCGCGAGGCGGCGGCCCTGCCGGCGCTGGTGACCGCCGCCGTCGATGCCGATGCCGCCGTCCGTGCCGCCGCCATGAAGGCCCTGGGGACACTGGGAGGTCCGGCCGAGGTGCCGGGCTTGGTGGCCGGGGTGCTGGCCTCCCAGGCGGGCGCCGAACGCGGTGACGCCGAGCGGGCGCTCGTGCTTGTGTGCACGCAGAATCGTGACAAGGAGTCCGCCGCCGCCGCGTTCCTGGCCCTCTTCCAGGTCGCCGAGCCTGCCACGCGGGAGGCCCTCCTGCCCACGCTGGCACGGGTCGGAGGGCCGGCCGTGATGGCGATCGTGAACGGACTGATCGCCAGCCCCGACGCCGCGCAGCGAAAGCTCGGGCTCACGGCCCTGTCCCGCTGGCCCGATGCCACGGTCAAGGATCAGCTCCTGGAACTGGTCGGCAAGGCGGCGGACGAGGAGGAGCGGAGGCTGCTGCTGGGCGGCCTGATCCGCATCGCACCGCTCCCTGACAACGGGCTCGACCCCGCGCAGAAACTGGCCCTCGTCGAGCAGACCATGAAGCTCTGCACGCGGGACGAGGAACGCAGCCGGCTCCTGGAACGGGCCGCCGCCATCCGCACCGTGGAGACGCTGCGCTACGTGCTGCCCTACGTCGACCAGCCGGCCCTCGCCGAGCCGGCCTGCCTGAGCGTGGTGGAACTGGCCCACCACCAGAAGCTCCGCGACGGCCACAAGGATGAGTTCGTCAAGGCCCTCGACAAGGTGCTGGCGACGACCAAGAACGACGAGGTGGCCGAGCGGGCCAACCGCTACAAGATCGGCAAGACCTGGGAACGCAAGAAAAAGACGTAGCGCCGCTTCGTCGTTTCACTTGCGGAACGAGGAGCCGTCGAGGCCGTGCCCCTTCATGAGGCGGTACAGGGTGCCGCGCGGAAGGCGGGCCTCGCGGGCGGCGGCCGAGACGTCGCCCTGGTGCCGCTCCAGGAGTTCCGTGAGGTAGTGCCTCTCGAACCTGGCCACGTGCTCGGCACGCTGCGCGAAATATCCCACCGCCCCCGGCTCGGCGCCGGTGCCGCGGCCGGCGGCCGCCACCAGTTCGTCGGGAAGGTCGTCGATGCCGGCGGTGGCCGATCCGGTCATGGCGATCGCCCGGCGCACCACGTTCTGCAGTTCGCGCACGTTGCCCGGCCAGTGGTAGCTGCGCAGCACCTGGTAGACGTCGGTCGACAGCCCGCCCACCGGCCGGCCCATCTCCTGGGCCGCCTTGTTGGCGAAGAACTCCGCCAGCAGGCCGATGTCGTCTCCCCGGGCCCGGAGCGGCGGCAGTTCGATCCGCACGACGTTGATGCGGTAGAAGAGGTCGCGGCGGAACTCGCCGCGCTCCACCATCTGGTCGAGATTCCGCGAGGTGGCCGCCACCACGCGGACGTCCACGGCGTTCTCCTGGCGGGCCCCCACGCGGCGCACGCGCCGCTCCTGGAGCACCCGCAACAGCTTGGCCTGGAGGGGCAGGGGCAGTTCGCCCACCTCGTCGAGGAACAGGGTCCCCCCGTCGGCGAATTCCACGAGCCCCATGCGCCGTGCATCGGCGCCCGTGAAGGCGCCGCGCTCGTGGCCGAAGAGTTCGCTCTCCATCAGCGCGTCCGGGATGGCACCGCAATCGACCGGCACGAAGGGGCCGCTGCTGCGCCGGCTGCGGGCGTGGATCGCCCGGGCCACCAGTTCCTTGCCCGTGCCCGTCTCGCCGGTCACGAGCACGTCCACGGAGCTGACGGCCACGCGGTCGATGATCGAGTAGATGTGCCGCATGGCCGGGCTCTCGCCGAGAAACTCGGCGTAGGTGTAGGGCCGCTCCACGGCCCGGCGCAGCACCTCCTCGGCCGCCTTGTGCCGTGAGGCCATCAGCAGCCTGGCCAGGGCATCCTCGAGGTCGGTCTCCACGCGGGCGATGTCGAGGTAATCGCCCGCCCCGGCCTGGAGGCAGGCCCGGGCCGTGTCCACGGTCGGTCGCGGATCAATGACCACCATCGGCAGTTGCGGATCGGCCTTTCTGAGCGCCTTATAGAGCACGTCGGCCGTCGGCCCGGAACGGGACGTGACCACACCCAGGTCCCAGGAGTCACGCGACAGCGTGGCCAGCGCCCGGTCGAGGGCCGTCTCCACGCGGACTTCCATCGGCTGCAGCCGCGCGCTGAGCCGCGCGTAGGGCAGGGCATCCGCACCCGCCGAGTCGACGATCAGGATGCGGGGCTGGAGCACGATCCGCTCGCGAGGGGTGGCCGGCGTGCCACGGAAGCGCCCGTCGCCGCCGGCCGAATTGGATGCCCGAATCGACCGCGGGCTGCTCGGCCCGCAGCCCAGTGCGCGTTGGCCGCCTCTCCACCCGCGCGACGGCCAAGTATGCGGCCGGCGGCGGCGGCGGGCAACCTGCCGCCCGCCTTCCGCGTCCGGATGCCTCTGGTACATTTCAGGGGCGTCGCCCCGTCTTTTTCCCGCCCCAGGATGCTTCGCGCGCATGGCGATCGACACCTACGCCCCGTGCCCCGGCGGCACCGGCAAGAAGATCAAATTCTGCTGCACCGAACTGGTGGGTGATCTGGAGCAACTCGATCGCCTCATCGAGGGGGATCAGGTCTCCGCGGCCCTCGATCAGGTAAGGCGGCTGGCCGAGAAGCATCCCGGCCGGGCCTGCCTGATGGCGACGCGGACGAAACTGGAACTGGGGACGAAGCAGTTCGCCCAAGCAGCGGCCAGCAGCAAGGCCTTTCTCGACGCCTTTCCCGGCAATCCTTTGGCGCTCGGCCAGGCGGCGGTGACCGACGCGGTGGCGGGAAGGATGCAGGAGGCCGCCGCGCTCTTCGACAAGGCGCGAGAGGCCGCCAACACCGAGACGATCCCCGAACTCGTCAGGGTGGCCGCCACGCTCGTGCAGGCGGCAGCCCAGCTGGGCCACGTGGGATTCGCCCAGGGTGTCGTCGACTGGATCACCGAGGTGTCCCCGGGCAGCGACGAGGAACGGCGCCTGCTCGCCGCGATCGTGGCCTCGGCCGGAGTGCCTCCGGCCCTGCGCACGAAGGTGCCGCTGGAGGTCGCCGCCGGCGACGCAGCCTGGCTCCCCGATTTCGAAATCGCGCTCGATCATGCCCGGCACTGGCGCCTGAGCCGCGCCCTGACCGGATTCCGCAGCCTCAAGGGCGTCGCCGGCGGCAGCCGACCGCTGCTCACCAACATCGGCATCCTCTGTGAAATGCTGGCCCGACCGTTCGAGGCGTCGGAAGCCTGGCTGGCCGTGGCCCGGCTGCCCGACGTCACGGCGGACGACGCGGTCGAGGCCGCCGGTCGGGCCATGGCCCTGGAGACGGAAGCCGATCCGGACCGCTCCCCGCTGATCCGCTTCGCCAGTCGTGCGGCCGCCTTGCGACTGCCGATCGGTGAGGCAGGAGCGGCGGCCCTCGATCTCCTCGAAGACACGATCCGCCACGACACCCGCTGCGAACCAGCCGCCTTCGACCGGTCGGCCTGGGTGGCACGGAATGCGGCTCCGCCCCGTTCGGTGTGGCGGGTGTTCGAGACGGCCCCTGCCGCCGATCGCCCGGCGCGGCTGTTGGCCTCACTGCTCGTCTTCGGGCGGCAGACTGACCGCGAACCCGAGGTCGTGCTCCAGGGTTTCGCCCCCGACGTCGACACGGCCGCTCCGATCGTGGCCGCGCTGCTCGGCTGCGAGTTCGGTACCGAGGCGGATGCGGCGGGCATGCCGGGCACCACGCCCACGAACTGGCTGCTCGGCGCGCAGTTCCGCATGCAGCCTCCCACGGCCCGGCCACCGTCGGCCCGGCCCGGCGAACCGTCGGCCTTCGACGCCCTCATGCAAGAGCAACGCGAGGCGGTCTGGAATCGCTTTCTCGACGTCTGGCCCGACACGCCGCTTCCCGAGTTGCTCGGCAAGACGCCCCGGCAGGCGCTCGCCGACAAGGACGCCGCCCGGCGGGTCGAAGCCCTCGTCACCGAGGGCGAGGCCACCTCGCGGCGCCGCGACGCTGCGGACGCCTGGGCGGCGCTGCGCGGCAGGCTGGGGCTCGCTCCCGCCGCATCGATCGCCGCCACCCATCCACTCGACGAGGTGCCGCCGCTGCGCTGGCACCGGATCGACATGCAACGTCTCGATCTCGATCAACTCCGCGGCGTGTTTGTCACGGCCCTCGACGCGGGCTTCGAACTGGCGGCCGAACGGGCGGCCGAGTCGCTGCTGGCCCGGCCCGAGTCGACGCCCACGGACCGCTGGGAGGCGCTCGGCCTGCTCGAGGACCGGGCTTTGTCGAGCGTGCGGAAGCTGGAGATCATCGGGGAACTTCGCAGCCTGGCGGCCACGCTCAAGGCCAACGACGGCATGCTCGACGTGACGGAACTCCGCGTGCGGATGCAGCGTGGCGACGAGGCCGACAGCATGCGGCTGCTCGAACACCTGCGGCGTGACCACGGCCGCGACCAGCGGGTCTTGCAGGCGCTCGCCGAAGTGTTGACGGAGGCGGGAGTCGACCTGTCGGCCATGGCGGGCCGTGCGGCCGCGGCGACCGGCATCGATGCGTCGGCCGCGACGGCGGCGGCCGGCGGCGGTGAGACGGGCCGGATCTGGACGCCCGGTGGCGAGCAGGCCGGCCCCGCGGGCGAGAAGAAGGTCATCTGGACGCCAGGGTAGCGCCGATCCCGGCCCCGTGTCGCGGCAACGAGGCCGGCAGGAAAGGCGACCGCTTCCCGGGCCGGTGCTCCATCGAAGTCAGAGACGCTGCGGCCTTGCCATCCATGACGTTCACGGCGTTCGATTCGCTGGCGATGGACCGGGCGCTGGACCTCGCCAGGCGCGGTGAGGGACGCGTCGAACCCAATCCCATGGTCGGGGCCGTGGTCGGATCGGCGGAGCAGGGCGGCCGCATCGTCGCCGAGGGCTGGCACGCGGCCTACGGCGGCCCGCATGCCGAGGTCGTGGCCCTCGCCGCCGCCGGTGCCGCGGCCCGCGGGGCGACGCTCTACGTCACGCTCGAGCCCTGTTGCCACGAGGGCAAGACACCTCCCTGCACCGCTGCCATCGTGGCCGCGGGCATCGCCCGCGTCGTCGTGGCGACCGACGATCCGTTTCCGCAGGTCGCCGGCCGCGGCCTCGACGCCCTGCGGCGCGCCGGCCTGACGGTCGACGTGGGACTCCGGGCAGCCGAGGCCCGGCGGCTCACGGCGCCGTTCCGCAAGCTCGTCGCCACGGGCAGACCCTGGGTGATCGCCAAGTGGGCCATGAGCCTCGACGGCCGTCTGGCGATGCAGCCCGGCGACGAGCGTTGGATCTCGTCAGTGGAATCGCGGGCCCTTGTCCACGAACTCCGGGGCCGGATCGACGCCATCGCCGTCGGGCTGGGCACGGTCCGTGCCGACGACCCGCTGCTCACGGCCCGGCCCGCGGGCCCCAGACAGGCTCTGCGGCTCGTGTTCGACGACGAGGCACTGCTGCCTCCCGACAGCCAGTTGGTGCGCACGGCCGGCGCCGCGCCGGTGATCGTGGCCGTGGGGCCGACGGCCCCGGCCGATCGCTGCGCGGCCCTGGAAACGGCCGGCTGCGAAGTCTGGCGATCGGCGGCCGCGGACCGCGGGTCACGGCTCGCCGCCCTGCTCGACGAACTCGGCCGCCGCCGGCTCACGAACCTCCTCGTGGAGGGCGGCGGCGGCGTGCTGGAGAGTTTTTTTTCGGCCGCCCACGTCGATGAGATCTGGGCCTTCGTGGCCCCCCGGCTGATCGGCGGCGCGACCGGTCCGGGCGGCCTGCCGGCGCTGCTCTCGGCACCTCCCATCGATGTCGAGGCGGTGTCCCATCCCGGCGGCGACATCCTCGTTCGTGGTCTCGTGCGGCCGCGGTGAGACTCCGCGGCTCCGCGCAGCGGCCGTTCGCTCGGCAAGAGCTCGCGCCCCCCTCGCCTCGTCCGTGCGTTTCTGCTCCACGCGTTCGCGGCACGACCTACGGCTGGGGCAGGTCGCGAATCACGTTGCGCCAGTGCGACACCAGGGCCTCGTTGCGGAACGCCGTCTCGACCACGGCCACCTTCAGCGTCTTGAGCACCTCGAACACGACGCGGACGTGATCCAGGGCCTCGCGTGTCTGTTCGTTCTCGTCGTCCGCCGAGAGTTCCGCGTCGGGATCGACCTCGCCGTCGCGCTCCTGCACGCTGGCATAACGGGCCACATACCTGACCCAGGGCGCCAGGGCATCGAAAAATTGCTCGACGTCGACTGCCGCGGCGGCGGCCAGCGGCTCGTTGAAGCGGGTCAGACGCCGCCCCGTCTCCAGTGGGGCCGCCGCGATCATCCTCCCGACCTGCTGGGGACCAAGCGAGAAAATGACCGCGTCCTCCCCCACGCCGATGGCGGGCTGCAACTGGTCGTCAAGACCCGCGGCCGCCAGCGGGAACGACCAGACGGTGCCTCCCTCCACCTTGGTCTTTTTCGGCTCGGGCACCTCGTACCCCTTGGGCAGCACGTCGGGATCCATGCGACGCACGGCGGCCACGGTCTCGTCCGCCAGCGCGAACAGGTCGTTGAGTCCGCCCAGGAATCGCTTCCGATCGGCGAGCGGCAGCACGATGGCCGGCTCCACGAGCGGCAGCAACTCAGCCGAGGCGGGCAGTTCGTCGTGCAGCCGCTTGGTCCTCGTCTTGGCGTCGAGCACGAGGCCCACCTGACCGTCCGCGAGAGCGGGAAGGATGCCGTTTCGGAGCACGTCCGCGAGTTTTCCGCCCAGCGGGACCAGGTGTTCCTCGAAGGCGTCGAAGCGATCGACCTCCTCCGCATCGAGCCTGGGCCGGCCGTAGGTCGTGAACAAGGACCAGGCGCCCTCGACGACGCCGACGACGGCGTCCAGCAGCCGCGGGTCCGACTTGAAGCGCTGCACGGCCACCGCCACCGGCGTTCCGCCCGTGTGGCGCAGGATTTCGAGCTGCCGGGCGCCGTCGTAGGGAAGATTCCTCGTCCAGTCCCAGGCGTAGCCCTCGTATCCCTGTTCGTTGAAGAACGAGTACGACATCCAGGCGCCGGGGTCGGGCAGGCGCTTGCCGAATTCATCGCGAACCCGCTGCAGCCAACGGCGGACGTCCCGCTCCGCCGCCGCCGGCAGGCCGGCAGCCACGACCAGGTTGGAAAAGGAGTCGACGGCCTCGTCGAGATCGTCCGGGGTGGTGGCCAGGGCCTCGGCGAGGGGCTCGCTCACGTAGGAGACGGCAGTGATCGGCTTGTCGGCATCGGCCCGCAGCGGGGCGAAGGGCGGCGTCGACAGCAGGCCCTTGGCCGGATCCTGGAACGCCAGTTTCTCCAGGTGGTCGAGCGAATCACCGAGGGTGACGATCACCCAGTCGCCGACCATGCCCACCGCGAAGACGAGATCCAGCGACCGCAGGCGGTCGAGCACCTTCTCGGCGCCGCGCACGTCGCCGGCCATTTCCTCCACCTGACCGGCCAGTTCGTCCCAGGGCAGCAAGCCGCCGTCGAGCGTGAAGGTGACGAACTCACCTCCCGCCACCGTGCGCCGCTTGAGGGCGTTCTCCAGGTCGGGGTTGGCCTGGACCAGCAGCTTGGCCAGCACCTCGACCCGCTTCAGTTGCGAGCGGCCGACATCCCGCTTCGCGGTCTTGAACCCCCACACCAGGTCGGGCACGACGAGCAGGTCGAGGTTGGCCACCAGCGCCTCCACCACCATGCGGGTCTGCCGCTGCCCCGGCGCGAACTGCTCCGCCGCGTCGGCCCGCAAGGCCACCGGCCGCAGGACCGCCCGGACACCCACGGAATCCTCGGGCGTGTCCTGCTCCGGATCGGGCTCGATGGCCTCGAGTTCGAGCAGCGGTTCGTCGTCCCAGATCAATCCGGCGGCCTGCTGGGCCTGCTGGAGCGTCTGCAGGAGCTTCACGAACGACACGCAGGATGGCTCGCCATACACGAAGGTGTCGGTCGCGACCATGTCCTGGACGAGGTCGGCCGCCTGCTCGTTCTCCGGCAACTCCATGAAGGTCTCGAACATCGAGAACGGGCTGCCGGGCATCGTCCGCTGCTCCTCGAAGGACTCGAGGGCCCTGGCCACGGCCGGCAGCTTCTTGAGGGCGGCGAAGGCGTTGCTGCCCACGATGCGGTCGTATTGTTCCCTCAGCTTGAGCGAAGCGGAGAGGAAGGCGGCGTCGCGAGGCACGATCTGCACGCCGCTCCCCGCCAGTCCGGCCTTCTCGTCGGCGCGGAGCGGCCCGCCATGTGCCACGAACCCGATCGCGAGGGCGAGCGCGGCGAGGACCGGGCCTGCGAGGGGCGCTGCCCGGTAGGGGAACCGGCGGGTGACTGGGCGACGCATCGGTGGCATCCTTTTACAGGGACGGCGGAACGGGAGGGCGGCCCCGGCGCCACGCGCCGACCGCGGCACGTAAGATACGGCAATTGTCCCCGGCCGAACACCACGCCCCCATGGCGGTCGAGATTGCAAGGAAGCCCACCGTGCTCATCGGATCCACGCAGATCGTCGACACCTTCGCGGAGGCATTCAAACTCCGGTTCACCAGGATCGTCGTCACCGCCCACGACGACCACTGGCTGGAGGCGGCCATCGCCGCCGCCTGCGGCTACGGGACGAGCGTGATCGGCTGCGATGCGGAGGTCGGCGTGGAGCGCCGGCTGGGCAGGGAGGAAACGCCGGACGGCAGACCGGGCGCGGCGCTGATGGCATTCGCCTTCTCGGCCGAGGCCGTGGGCCGGGCCCTGGCCAATCGCACCTCGCAGTGCCTGCTCACCTGTCCCACGACCGCGGTCTTCGACGGCCTGCCGGAGGCCACCGACCGGGTGCCGCTGGGCGGCCACGTGCGATTTTTCGGCGACGGCTTCGAGAAGACGAAGATTTTCGACGGCCGGCGATTCTGGCGGGTGCCGGTGATGGATGGCGAATTCCTCGTCGAGGAGTCGGCGGGTGTGGCGGCGGGTGTGGGCGGCGGCAACTTCATCCTCCAGGGCCGGACGCTGGAGGCCGCACTGCAGGCCGCGCGTCGGGCGGTGGCGGCGATCGCCGGTTCACCCGACACGATCACGCCGTTTCCGGGCGGCGTCGTCAGGTCGGGCAGCAAGGTGGGCTCGCGATACGCGGCCTTGCGCGGATCGACGAACGAGGCGTTCTGTCCCGGGCTCGCCGGCCGCGTCGCCTCCGGGCTCCATGCCGACGCGGCATCGAGCCTGGAGATCGTGATCGACGGCGCCACCGAAGCGGCCGTGGCGACGGCGATGGCGGCGGGCATCCGAGCCGCGGCCGGGCCGGACGTGCCGGCGATCTCGGCGGGAAACTACGGTGGCAAGCTCGGCAAATACCACTTCCACCTCCGGCCACTCCTCGGACTTTCCCAGGCCGCCCCGCCTGCGCCGCCTGCGGCTCCCGCCGACTGACCTTCTCCGCCCCAGGCCGATCTGCTACCTCCCCGCCTCGCGCCCGGGTTCTCGGGCGACAGCGCACGAGGGTTCCGTCATGCCTGATCTGCCTGAACCAGACCGTCCTTCCCGGCAGGAACTCGTCGTTCCACCGCGGCACTCGAACCTTCCGGTCGTCATCGGCGCCGTGATCTGTGCGGCGCTGGGATTTGGCAGCGTGTGGGCACTGGGCATCGGCCGACAGCGGCCGGCGGTGGACGTCGCCGGCGTCGAAGCGCCGCCGAGGCCCGAGGTCGCTCCGGCCCGCCTGCCGCTCGTCGACGAGGAGCCGCGGCACGCTCCGCCGACGCACGACCGCTGGCAACCGCGCTCGCCCGATGCTCCGCCCCATGAAGCCGACCCGTATCCAGCCCGGCCGGCCTCGTTCGACAGGCCGCCCGTCATCGTGCCGACCGTGGACGAACGGCCCGTATCACGATTTTCCAGGAGCCCGACCACGACCGACGCCGAGCCGATCCAACCGGCCGCGCAGGAATCGGCACCGGCAGAAGACCCAGTGGCAGAGGATGACGCCACCGGCGCCGACACGCTCGCAACCGATCCGGCTCCGCCCCCCGCCCGACTCACTCCGCCCGATGCGACCGAAATCGACACCGAGGCGACCACGTCCGACGCCGCCGGAACCGACCTGCCGGCGCCTGCAGCCGACGCATTCGAGACCGATGCCGCCACATCTCGGGCCGACGCCGCACCCGCGCTGATCGCACCGGCGCC
>Ga0129333_10001048_pt1 | contig 24552 bp, 42 predicted proteins | sample CPB6_08_DNA_FD_94474 | JGI IMG/M metagenome (GOLD analysis project Ga0129333, IMG submission 94474) | Freshwater to marine salinity gradient microbial communities from Chesapeake Bay, USA - CPBay_Sum_0.6_0.8_DNA | ecosystem: Environmental > Aquatic > Marine > Coastal | place: USA: Chesapeake...
AGCCACGTTCACCGATCCGGGTGCGGCTGAGTTCGAGCTTATCGCACTCAGCGGGGCAACGCCGGTGTGTCGCTGGTTTTGTACGCTGACGCTGAGCACGGCGACGTTTCAGGCGTATGAGGTCAGGGTGTCCTCTGTTGTGAATTCCGTCGGCAGTATCAACGGCATCACCTTCCCGGCGAATTTCGGCACACTCGGAATCAACAGCAGCGGACACCTGCTGCGTACTGTTCTGGTGGACACGACGACCACAAACAGCGATATGCGAGGCACCGATGGTGCTGCGCTGGCGTCGCACTACACGGCCGGCCGAGCACAGTATCTCGACAACCTGAACGTGGGCGGTGCAGTGGCGTCGCAGGCGGACATCGCTGCACTGAATCAGTCTGCGAGTCGTCGCGTGACGCTGGCGACTGTGGTCCAGTACGAGCGACCGGAGACGGGCAGCACTGGATACACGGTCGAGGCTCGCACGTATGACGGCGACGGGAACGCGGTCAACGCTGACTCGACACCGACGCTGACTGCGACGGGCTCTGTCACTGGCTCCCTCAGCGGCAATCTGGGCTCGGCAACGAACCCGGCGACTGGCGTCTATCGGTGGACGTACACTGTGGCCAACACGGCGACGGTGGAGCAGGTGCGGTACGATCTGTCGGCGACGATCTCGGCCGCCACGTTCACCCAGAGTGCGTTCACTCAGGTCACGGATCTGGTGTCCGCAACGTGGACAAGCACGGATGCGTCCAGGCTGCTTGCGGTGTACAACAAACTGCCGAGCAGGTCCTATCTGACGGGTGCGACGGCAGCCACCGGAGAACTGGTCCCTGGGGATATCTGGAATCAGTTGCCGTCTGCAGGCTGGACGAACGGCAGTTTTGGGGACCGTGTCCTGATTGGGGCGAATACGAACAGGTCCCCGCAGGTCACCGGGGCTGGGCATATCGCTGCGGATGTCCATGAGTTCCAGCCCGGAGTCCTGACCGCTGCAGACACGGACGCAACCTTCCGTGCGATGATCAACACGGAGGTGCTGGATGTGCTGGCAACGGATCTGTTTACCGAGTTGTCGACGATCCCGGCCGCCAGCAGCAGCCTGAAGGACAAGATCACCTTCCTGTTCATGCTGGCGCGGAACAAAATGACATCCAGTTCAACGACGGCGACTCTGTTCCGGGACGACGGGACGACGACTGTCGGCACCAGTCCGCAGAGTGAGTTGGCTGGTGTGTTCACTCGGGGAGAGTTCTCGTGAACCTGAGAGCGGCATTACAGCTCGGGAAACCGTTCCGAGTGACATTGCCTGCTGCCGATGGTACCATCGACAGTGCGGACCGCGCACACCTTGTGTTTGCGTACTATGTGGCGGCGCAGGAGATCGGGGAGGCCCGGTGTGGCTGGGTAGCAGGCTTCGAGGACCGGGTGTGGCTGCGGCGGTGGCAGGGGCGTGTGTGGTTTGTGGGTGCGTCTGAGAGAGTGTTTACGGGGAGGCCGTGCTCATGACATGCGGAGAATCTGACAACGTCATCTGCAAGCATGTGCTGGCGACGAAGACGTTCTACGTGGATCTCAACACTTTACCGATCGGTGTCACGGTCGTCTCTGCGACTGCTCAGGCTGCTGAGGATGCGTCTCTGATCGTCGAGGCGATCGAGGTGGTGCAGGCTGACACGACGATCGAGACAGCTACGGCCGGCTGTCAGGACACGGTCCTGTACGCTGACAGGGCGGTGCTGGTGAAACTCAGTGGTGGCGCCCCGACAGGCGAGGAGACACCACTGGTTGTCACGTGGACGCAATCAGACGGCGACGTCGACTCCCTGGACTGTCGCGTCCTGATCACCGGATCCGAGCTGGGCACTTAACTCAGCCGCGATGGCAGCGTCGATGCGGGCCTGCAGGTTCTCCGGCTTGAGTGACCAGACGTTCTGCCGGCTACAGTTCAGCAGTTTTTGGATGTCGGACACCGTCAGAATCCGCCCGTGAGACCTCCAGATCCGGGTAATCCACAGGCAATGTGGCCGTTTGGGGCCCAGAATGAAGTTGTCAGGGCCGATGGGCCTCCTGTGGTTGGGCCGGTACAGTTGCATGCCGTCGGGGATTTCGGGCACGTCCCGGGTGAAATTCTCCCAGACCTTCCACTCTTCGCCGCAGTGCGTGCTGGCGATCATCGCATGCCAGAATACGCGCAGCTTTTTGTCCCGGAATTTTGAGCGACCACAGCCGCAGTGCTGTGTGGTCTCGCACCGTGTGCTCCAGATCTCCTTCTGTCGGTTGCACCGGGGGCACTCGATAAGCCATGCTCCGAAGGACGTCCGGACTCCTGAGGCGTCCTGACAGAAGCCTCGGAATTCGAGGAATTTCACACCATGCTCGTTGGTGGTGCCCGTGCGGTCGACCCATTTTTTCGACCGTACATCCATGTGGCGTTCGCGATTGATCGTTTGCACTACAGACCCCTAAAAAGAGAAAAGCCGGGCTGTTTCCAGCCCGGCCACCCATTGACCGAAACTGTACCGCCCGATACAGTTTACTCGTCAATCTCCGTCGCGTCAATAGAGCCTGAGTTCCACGACGCTTTCATTTGGGAATGAATCGTGTGCTCGACAGCCGCGCCTTCGACTGGCGACAGTGTCGACTTCAGGTTCAGAGTCGGAACCGAGTATTTCACCTCGACGATTTTCCCGGTACCGTCGTCTGCCTTCGTGGTTTCCTGCTTCAGGCCGATCCCGACAACCGTGTGCCAGTACGGGACCTGCAGTCGCAGCAGCCACTGACGGATCGGCTTGAGCGCTGAGGAGCCTGTCCGGATCACGTAGGGCAGCGGGTGCGACTTGGTCAGGACGAACAGCAGCGCCGATTCCTTGGCGAATTTCCCCTTCCCGCCACGGCCAGAGCCGAACTGCGTCCACGGCAGGGCCGGCCAGTTCCAGTGGGATCGGCCGTTCTCGGTGATTTCGTAATCTCCGATCTGCTTGGCCATCTCGGAATCCACTCCCTCGATCGCCACGATCTTGCCCTGCTCGTTGCGAGTCACCTCGTTGTCAGGTCGCACCATACGGGCGATGCTCATATCGCGGGTTGCCATGATCGGCCGGTCACCGTTGCCGAGGCCCTGTGTCGCCCAGAGCGTTCCCTGCAACGCCCAGAACACGAGCACGCCCTCGATCTCGGCGAGAGACTCAACGCCACTCGCCCCCTCAATCTCCCAGAACCGGCCGCCACCCGAAGGGGTCTTCACCGTGGTCAGGTCCTGTGCGGTCAGCTCCATGCCGGCCGTGTTGGCAGCCAGTGCCCTCGCCTGCACGCTGTCTGGATCGTAGGTCGGGAACCGCCGCAGCGCAGCGAAGTTGACGGGATCCGAGTGGACCATCGCCAAAGCCTTCTGCGGGTTGGACGGGACAATCAAACGACTCACAGCATTCGAAACATTCTCAGACATCTCACACCATTCTTTCTTTGAAACAGACAATCAGACAATCGAACGATCAGACAAACTACTTCACTCTGGTGACACGCCAGCCATCAACATTCTCGATGCGAGTCTTTGTCACCTTAAACTCGCACTCGCCACAGTGTCGCCTCTTGAATGCCAGACAGCATGAATGCAGACTGTGATACGTGGTATCAGCAGTCTCGAAGAACTGGCCTACAGCCAGCTCGTCGATGGGAAACTGACGAGGCCTGCCACGGACAGGCTCCGGAATCTCGCCCCTGCGTATCTGGTATCTACTTGCCACTGCTCACCACACTCAGTTTCGTTGTTTCGGTTTTCTTGAACTGCTGCACGATGTGCAACGCCAGAGCAGTCTGCTCCGGATCACTCTGCTCCAACTGCTCCTGATTCTCGACAATGTCAGTTACTCGCCTCCGGAGAGACTGCGCGTTACACGCCGGCTGAACAATGTCGGAAAAATTCGGATGGTTGGCCATCTGATACAGCAACTCGGATTTCAACTCAGGAGGCAGGCTGTACCACACCTCCTGACGAGGAGCAAATGTGTAGCCGTGAGCCGAGAACCGCTGCTGGCCAGACATCGACAACCCAGTCAGCACCTGATCCTGCAGAGCATCCATCTCTTCCTGCAGTTTCTCAATCAACTTCTTCGCCTCATCCCTCCTGTCGCGAACTTCCAGATACTGCTGAGCCAAACCACTCAGTAAATTCAATCCCTCCATCGCCACAACTCCATTCTGTCATAAAAGTGTAGGACAACACGCCACAAATGTCAAAACTCAAAATCATCCAGCTTCAAAATACTGTCAATCACGCCCTGTTTTTTATCACGCGCGTCATAGACAGCAGCGTCCACAGTGCCTTCTGTCACAAGGTAGTAGTACGTCACGTTCTGGGTTTGCCCGGGTCGGTACTGCCGAGCCATCATCTGGTCGTAGCCGCCGGGAGTGACCAGCCCCGTGTTCAGGATGATCCCGATCCGAGAGCGAGTCAGGTCCACTCCGGATCCGCCGGACTTGATCTGCACCGCCAAGACATCCACATCCTCGGGATACTTCGAATACTGAGTCAGGTCGTTCCGCTGGCCTGACACTTCACCGTACCGGCGGCCGATAATCTCACAGCATCTCTTTACCGTCGCCATGTCATGCGTAAACCACCCGTAGACACAGACCGGCTCATCCGTCTGCTCCAGCAGGTCGAGCAGCACCCGCCGTTTTTCTGTGTCGGTGTCGACCTCCTCGCCATCCTCCGTCTTCACGTATCCCTGTGCGAGCTGCAGCAGTCGCATCCAGTTCACAGCACCCGTCTGTCCGACGGCGAATATGCGTTCCTCGGTGACTCCTTCACCAGATTCGATCATCTTTTTGATCTCGATCATCCCATCACGCTGCATCTTAAAATAGGCATCTTTGCCTCTTGTGAGATCGCATGAGACTCTGATCATCTGCTTGTCTGGCAACACCAGGACGCCCTTCGGAATGTGGTGCCTGTAGGGCGCAATCTTTCGTTTGATCTCGTCGATGTTCTTCCACGACTTCACCGCATTCGGGATGTACGGATTCATGATCGCATACTGCGAGCGGTAATGTGTCCAGAACCGGCCGAACACCTTCGGATCCAAAAACCGGAACTGAGCAAACAAGTCCCCGGGATCGTTGTCGATTGGTGTCCCGCTGAGACAGATCCGCACCGTGTTCAGGGTCTTCTCCGCCAGACTGGCGACGAATTTGCTGATCTGTGACCCGTGCCCTTTGATTCGTTGGCTTTCGTCGCAGACGATCGCCCGCAGCGGAATCGACAAGAGCAGTGCCTTGAACGCCGGCAGAATCGCACTCTCGTAATTCAGCACCAGAATGGACGTCTGCTGGTGCATCCGTGCGTTTGCCAATTCCACCGCCATCGCCTTCGATCGCTTCTCCGCGTTGCCGGTCTTCGGCGGCACGATCACTCGCAGGCTGGCGAACGCCGCGTGTTTTCTCTGCTCGCCCAGCCACCCGCCGATTACGGCGCGTGGACACAGGATCAGTGCTGTTTGTGACTTCGTGAGAATCCGGCACAACGCCGACATCGCCATGAACGTCTTTCCGGTGCCCATGTGCGCCTCCAGCAGACTCGCCTGGCGGCTCGCCAAGAATTCGATTGCTGGTGGCTGATGCCCCCAGGTTTGGGCCGGAGTGACGTTCGGCGAGTCGGTCGAAGACGTCTTTAATTGTTCGTGCTGATCGGGGATGCTCGACATAGAAACCCTGTTTATTGTCTCGAAAGGTGGTCAAATCAGACATCACACGAGCGGCATACTCTGCATCGCTCAATGATTCCAAAGATTCGTCATGACGGAAATGCGTGACCGTATAGCTGCACGGAATCAGCCTGCCCTTTTTTGTCGATCGGACAAGCCACGCCGTCCATGCTACGCTACCTGTCGGCTGCTCGTAGTCGTCACGCAGCCTGTAAGACTCAATGACCAGCAAATCCGTGTTGTCGATGACCGCCTGCAGCAGCAGGCGTATCCGCAACAGGTTTCGTTTGGCCATCGGGATGAACACAAAATATCCTCACTGTGCGATTGCCACTCGTGATTTTTGAGGTTAATCAGGTCGACCGGTGAGGCCGGACACCCTCGCAGTGAACTGTTCCGCAGCCACGCCACCAACGTGACTGCGGACTGGAAACCGAGACGACTGCTACATACGTCATCGCACTAAACGATTCTCCAGCACATCAGTAAAACTGGAGAACAGCCGGATTGTGGCTGGACAAACACACGTGGTCAAGTGATATAGTATAAAGTTAGGATTGTTTTTCTCAGAATCGTCTGCACAATGCAGGCGAAAGGATTCCGTATGCAGACACAGGTTTTGGCTGGGGCACTGGAACTGGCGCGTCACGGGTTGCATGTTGTCAGGCTGCATTTCCCGATATTCACTGACTCTGGCGTGTCCTGCAGTTGCCGGAACCCGGAGTGCGCAGAGCGAGAGGGGCAGGGCAAGCACCCCGTGGGTAACCAATGGGGCAAGGCTGCCACAAACGATGTCGAAGTGCTACAAGATTTGTGGGGCGAGACGCCATGGAACTGCGGCATTTTGCTGGGACCTGCACACGGGATCCCGCATGAGCACGCTGTCATCGACATCGAGGACGATACGCCGGAAGGCAGGGAACTGGCGGATACACTGCTGGGGGAGTTCCCGACGGTGTCGTGGACGTCGGGGAAAAGTGTCCATCGACTGTACAAATTCCACACTGGCCTGCCGAACGTCGCGAAGATCACGATCCGTGGTCTGGAGATCCGGATCGGTGGGCAGGGGAAGGAGACTCAGTCTGTTGCCCCGCCGAGCAAACACCGGAACGGTCTTGAATACCGCTGGGTCGAGGGGCGAGGACTGGGGCAGATCACGATCGCGGAGCTGCCTGAGGCCTTCGTCGAGTGGGTGTCGGCGGAGTACACGCAGCAGAGCAGCAAATCCGGAGGGGGGCTGCCGTCGAGCGGGGACTACAAGAAATTTGCGCAGGCCGGCCAGAAGATCCGGGAGCCCGGGCGGAACAATGCCCTGCTCCAATACTCGAACTCCATGTGGCGCACGGCGTGCAAGCTGCACGGCTTCAACCTGCTGGAGACACAGGCTGTCAGAGATCAGGTCTGGCAGTGGGTGCAAGGCGGCAATCTACTGACGTGTGAGCCACCACTGAGTGAGGCGGAGGCGTTCAGTGTTTTCCGCAACTCAGAGAAATTCATGCGGCAGCAGTTACAGCAGGAGATGCTACAGGCGCTGGAGATTCAGCGGGTGCCTGAGCCGGCGGCCGAGGCGACGACGGAGACTCAGGGGGAGACCGCTGCCGTTGCCGAGCCAGAAGTGCAGCCGGAACCGGAGCCGGTCGACACGAGGCGATTCGGCGCGTATCTGCAGGCTGCAGGTCTGTACCTGATCAGCGACCCGTCGGTGCATGACGGCGAGGAGAGTGAGCACAGGATTGACGAGTGGGCAGCGAAGGACTGGTCGCTGGAGTATCTGCAGCAGGCGGAGCGGGAGACGGTCCGGTTGACGGCCAGAGGGTGGTCGGTCGAGATGCTGATGCTGGATCTGGCCAAGCCGGCGACAGTCGCGATCCGGCTGTTTCAGGCGTCCGGTGGTCGGTTGGTCTTGGACCGGACCTTCAGTCACTTTGAGTGGAAGACAATCTGGCTGGGGCACAGCCGCAAAAAGAACGGGATCGTCCGTGGGCTTGCGGAATGGCTGAAGACGCATGCGGTCCTGCAGGTGTCCGAGATTGACAGTCTGGAAGTGCTGGTGGCGGATCTGGTGGCGAGACTGGTGGGGAGCCCGCAGAGTGTGCTGGAGATGTACGACCAGACGCGGCTGGGCGGTCAGATCATGAAGCCGTTTGTCGAACTGCAGGACCGGCTGAAAATCAGTCCGCAGAACGAGCTGATGTCCGCCGTCGACGACCGTGACCCGATCAGTGGCTGCTATCTGTGGAAGAGTCAGGTGTACGAGATCGTCGCAATGGACGAGGTCAGCAGCGCCTACGCGAAAGCCTACGGCCGCCGTGAGATCGGCTCAGCGGATCTGTCTAAGGCGTTGCAGGGGCTCGGGTTCGAGCGACACCAGTTCAAGAAGGGCAGAGTGGAAGGACGCCGCTGGATTCGCAAGGTAGAAAAATCTTAGGATTTATGTGTTGACGCTGGCGGTGACTGCCGATAGGATTCTCGGTGTGTGGTGTTTACTGATTGGTTTATATTCTGAATGGGAGAGATTGTCATGGGTGGTCGACCGGCGGGATTCACAGTGCATCGTCAGGCGGCGATGGCGGATATCGGTGCTCAGCGTGGTGACGGGTTGTGGGGCTGGGATGCCCTGCTGGTGGACGACGGCACGTTCGCTGACGTTGTCGTGGCGTTCGATTCTGAGCAGGTAAAGCTGGACGCTGACAGCAAGGCCACAAGCCTGCAGATCACGTTCGTCGAGGTCCAGAAAATCACGATGTGGGACGATCACGGCAACGATTTGCCGGATGATCAGATTCCTGATGCAGTCAGGCAGCAGGTGATTCAGGCGGCTCAGGATGCCTTCGAGATGCACAAAGATGCAATCGCCGATGTGCTGAGTCATCCGATCCCGCCGAAGGCGTAGTGTTCCTGCCAGTGCGTTACTGGCAGGGTTTTTACTGTGGCAGTGAACCGGAGTGTGACAATGGGCGATGGGATGCAGAGAGATACCGCTTACGCTGACAGCGTTGGTGCTATGGAGAACACTGGACTGACGAAACTGCGAGCGCATGACGTTGCAATCGCAGCAGTTGTGGTCGGGTTGGACTACACCGTGACGACCGACAGCAAAACGATCGACAGGACTCGGAAAGAGGCCAAGGCGATCCGCTGTCAGATCGAGAACATCAGAAAGGACTTGAAGGCCGATGCCGTTCGATGGGGCCAGTTGGTCGACAAAACCGCCAAGGAAGTCACGGCGCGCGTCGAGCCGGTCGAGACCCATTGCGAGAAGCTGCTGGCAGAGCAGGAACGTATCAAGGCAGAGGAGGCGTTGCGGGCCGAGCAGAAACGGCAGAACGACCTGAAAGCCGAGCGGTTGCAGCAGATTTCCTCACTGAATTTCAGCGATGAGGTCATGGTGGAGGCGGAGAAGTACGGCTATCTGTCCGACAGCACGCTGATGCGATCCACTCCTGAGGCATGGCAGAACGTCATTGATGCGTTCTACGCGCTCGCACGCCAACTGAAACAGCAGGCTGAGGACCGTGCTCGTCTGGAAGCTGAGCGGGCAGAACTGGCACGTCAGCAGGCCGAGCAGAACGCCAAGCTGGAAGCTGAGCGAGCGGAACTGGCACGCAAGAAGGCCGAAGAGGACGCCCGTCTCGCAGTCGAGCGAGCGGAGATGCAGAAAAAACTGGAAGCTCAGCAGGCAGAACTGGCACGCCAGCAGGCTGAGATGCGGGCAATGCAGGAACGGATGGCGGCAGAGCGTGCAGCGATCGAAGCCGAGGCCCGTCGGCAGCAGGAGGCTGCTGAGGCTGAAGCCCGCCGGCAGCAGGAAGCTGCAGAAGCCGAGGCCCGTCGGCAGCGAGAAATCGCTGAGGCTGAGGAGCGGAGACTGCGGGAGGCTGCTGAGGCTGAGGCCCGTCGGCAGCGAGAAATCGCTGAGGCTGAGGCCCGCCGGATCGCAGCAGAGGAAGCCGAGAAGGCCCGTCTGGCTGCTGAGGCGGCCGATGCTGCGCTGCAGCAGAGGCGAAGGGCTCTGGCTGCGCATGCCAACAATGTCGTCGGGGCTCTCAAGCTCGAAGGGCTGCTTGACGTCAAACAATGCTGTGACATGAGCTACAAGATCGTCTGCGACGAATGGGTTGCGTTTCAGCAATCTGTCAAACGTCGCATCGAGGCTGAAGTCACAACGTGGGGCAACTGAACCTGACCGTCTGAGTGTTCTGTGGCATTTAATCAGGCTGTTTTTTATCGGAGACGACAATGAGTGAGAGAGTGGTTGTGGCGAAAGCCGGGATCTGGCAGAAAGTCAACGGTCAACTGACATGCGTCTGGGAAGCTGAGGGTGAGAATCTCTATAAAGCCGACGGATCGCTCGTGGTTCAGAGATGGACCAACGGGCATGTCTTCTGGGGCGATACCGGCCGCTGGTCGATTGAAGCGAACACGACTCCCAATGACCTGTTCAAGTGGATGTGTCCACTGCCCTCTGGCGAAAGCTACAGTGAGCAGATTCTTGGGCTGAACAAGCAGGTCCTGGAATGCAAGCGGGAGCGGGATAAGGCTAATGATGAGATCGACAGACTCAACGAAGAGTGCAATCGTTTGGCCAACGCCAAGTCACAATCCGAGGCTCTGCGGATTGAGCAGGGGCAGACAATCCAGCGACTGCAGGCTGACCTGAAGAGTCAGGTGGATGACCTCGATATTCGCCTGTCACAGTTGCGGCACGTCAACGAGATCCAGCAGCGGGAACGTGTTGCGGCTGAGAAGGCCCTGATGGATGTTGTGAAACTTTTGGCGAAGGAGACGGCAAGTGAGTGAAGGCGAACACCAACAGCCAACGACATGCTGGCAACTCTATCGGATGCGGGGCGGGTTTGTGGTCGCCGTGAAGCCAGTGCAGAGTGACGAAGAAGACGGGCCGGCTTACGAATGGGGGACGGTTCATTGGTTTCGGGGCGGGAATTACATGCGTCATGGTGAGCATCAGTGGGACCTTGTCGAGTATCTCGGGGCCGTCGCCTGCGAATCGGCCAACGCTGAGCATCTGTCCAAAGTCGCTACGCTCCGCGAACAGAGGAACGATGCTCGCAGGCACTTGGACAGGCTGCTGGAAGAAAACCGGGAACTGAAGTCTCAGGTCGAAAAACTGAGGGATCAGTTGCGTACTCAAGATCAACAAAGCGAAGGTGAGCGCCGTGCTTACCTGCACATGTTGCATCTTTGTTTGGAGAAATTCAGCAATGAGTGAGGAAACGAAGGACTGGGAGTTGTGGCGGCAGCGAAACGGGCACGTTGTCGTGGTGAAAAAACTCGATAATGACGCTCCTGATTTGCACCGATTTCGATCAGTCAACTGTGCTTCGAAGGGGTGGTTTCCTCGTGGAAGGCATTCGCTGGGCGAAACCAATCACCCTTTGGACCTTGTGAAATTTCTGGGCATTGTACGGAGTGATGATCAGAAGCCGAATCAGTCAAGGCCGTGCCAGTCAGCGGAGATCGAACGGCTGCGGACGGAGGTCGAGCGGCTTGAGCGGCAGTCGGCGCAATATGATGCTGGATGGAAAAACGCGCTATCGACATTGGCGGAGCGTTTGACCGAGAACGAGCGACTGCAGGCCGAACTGCAAACCGTCGAACGCCTTCGCAATTTGGCAAACACCGACTCCTCGGCAGAGTTTGCTGCAGCACAACAGTTGCGATCCGAAAACGAGTCTCTGGCCGTCCGCCTGCAACGGGCTGAGGTAGCAGCGTCTGAGGCGTTGCAGAAATGGGAGACGACTGAGCAGGTCTGTCTGAAAATTATCACAGAATTGGTGAAGGGGGTGCGGTCGTGAGCGTAGAGATGCGTGAGGGAATTTGGCGGACTCGGTGCGGTCAGCGTGTTGTGGTGACACGGTGCGAATCGGACGACGGGCGGCAGTGGACGGACGGCGCGGATTACTACAGCTATGATGGGTCGATTTGGGGTGATGAGCGAGCAAGAAGCCGGCACGATCTGGTGGAGTACATCGGGATGTACCCGCCGCCAAAACCGCCGTCAGACAAGACCTTCGAGATCGAACGGCTGCAGAGGGAGCTGCAGCAGGCTGAGATGGAGCGCATCGCCGAAGCCAACGCCAATTCGCAGTCGGAGGCTCTGCGGGTTGAGCAGGCAGCCGAGATCGAACGGCTGCAGGCTGAACTGCAGCAGGCCGAGATCTGGCGTACCGCAGCGACAGAGCGCAACAGGCAGTCGCTGAGTCAGTTAGAGGAGCGAGACCAGACGATCGAGCGGCTGCAGGCGGAGCTGAAGGCCGAGAGGGCTGACACCCATCGCAGGCTGACAACAGCACACAACAATCACAACCTTCACGTTGCAGGGCTCAAAGCCGAGCACCGTGGCGAGTCGGCCGGTCTGCAGACGGCCATCCGGCTCATTCTGGAGAAGCTCGATGCCTGAGGAGCACAACGACGAACGGAGAGCAGGCTGGCGACTGTTCTCCTGCACAGACTGCGAACGAGTCTGGTGGGCTGCCACCAGAGACCGACGTTCGCCAAGCGCCGACCTCTGCACCTGCGACAACCCAGTCGTCCCACTCGACCACAAGCCTGACACATGGCTCCCCATGGATGACATGGGGAACCTCATCGGCGAAATCCCAGACCAAATACTCAGATACAGGACACGGACACAATGAGCAGACCAACGTACCGCACCATCCCGGACTACCCGGCATATTCAATCGACACGCATGGACACGTCTGGAAAGACACCGAGGACGGGCTGAGAAAAATCAGTCTGGAGATCCGGTCCATCAACGTCGCAAAGGCTGTCCTCGACATTCCACACGTCGCACTGGAGGCACAGGGGCAGCCGACAATCTGGCGGCCACTCCTCGACCTGATCTCTCAGGTGTACTTCGACAACGCCATCATCCTGCCGTACAGCGGCAATCTGATGACTGCCGAATTCTCTGATCTGAACCAGCATCTGTTCGGCATCGGGTCCAACAGAGGCACAATCCTCCCGAAGAAACAGATCAACGACGCGATCCAAGGCATGAGCCGGCAGTTACTCTACCTGATCTGGACAGAACTGCAGTATTTCCAAGGGTTGCGAAACTTCTGCGCAAGCAAGTTTGTCGAGGAATTCTCTGTCGCATATCCCCCCGGACGTATCGCCGACGTGGCAGTCGTCATGCTCACTTCTGCTGTGAGAGTGTGATGAGAATCACTGCTCACAAGGAAGGCGATGTGTGGGTGCTCCGGACACCGCTGGGGAATCCTGTCGGTCACCGCCTGCTGCGGGCAAGTCAGGATAAAGAACCGCCGACAGAAAGCCGATACAGTAACGAGAGAGACGCAAAGAATGCGGCTCTCTCATGGAACATTTACCTTCTCAATCTGACAAAGGCCAAACGATGATCAACGTGGGAATGGGAAACAACGGACGACACACGGCAAGCTGGGCTGGCTCCGAGCACGAGCTGGAACTGATGATCGAGAACAGCAGGCTGGAACGCGAAGTCCAGAGGCTCCGCAACAGCCAGCGACTCTGGGAGGTTTTGCTGGACGGCATGGTGGCGTTTATGCTGATTGCTGCTCTGGGGTCCGGCATGGCTCTTGGGTTCTGGATGGGATCCGCTCAGGCTGGAGGATTCTGAGATGTCTGACAGACACTGCAGCAACTGCGGGATTCCGCTGGAAGAATGGGAATGGCGATTGTGTGAGCCCTGCGCTACGCAGTCAGTCCTTAACGAACTGCGAATGAAGAGGAGTGTGACCAGTGGCGAAGAAACGAGCGACGTCAGGCCGCCGGGCAAAGTCCCCCGCATGGACCCGCAAGGCCGGTAAGAATCAGCAAGGCGGACTGAATGAGACCGGACGCCGCAGTTACGAGCGGGCGAACCCGGGATCCGACCTGCAGCCGCCGGTGTCACGAGCACAGGCGAAGAAGTCGAAGAAAGCAGCCAAACGACGCAAGTCGTTCTGTGCTCGCATGCAGGGGATGAAGGACAAATTGACCGGCTCCAAGACCGCGAAGGATCCGAACAGCCGGATCAACAAAGCACTGAGGAAGTGGGACTGCGGCTGATGCCGCTGAAATTGCGCTGACATATCGCTGACATTTTGCTGAAGGGTAAGTGAAGTGAAGCCACAAAGGACCAAAATCCAGACCCGTGACAGGGCGTTCAAGATCCTGACACTGGTCCGGCACGACGCGACCGACACCGGGGACTGCTGCAGCCTGCTGCTGGATCTGGTCGAGAACCAGACGATCTGGATCAAGCTGCTCGTGTTCGATGCTCTGTCCTCATCGGACGCTAGCATGGAATTCGGAGCCCTCTGGGGTCGGGAATCGCAGGACCAGAAATCGAACGAGAAACTCAGTTTGTTCCATATGTCACAGGTCGCTGAGGCACTGGCAGTCTGGGAGGCTTTCTGCCGGAAGCCGTGACATTCTTTTTTTGCCTTTTATGTTCACCGTTTACTGAAGGAGTATCACACATGTCGGACGTCAGAGGGGAGAGAGCCCCGTTGCATGTGCGGATTCTCGCACACCAGCATCAGGAGGACCTGCTGCAGAGAGCTGTGAGCCACCACGGGCCCGTGCTGCTGCAGTGGCTGTGCGGATCCGGTCGCAAGGGCATGCCCAAGGCCGGGCTGGTCTCACTCAGAGAGTGCAGCAGGCTCACGGGACTGAGCCCCACATATCTGAGTCACTGCCGCAGCGGAACGGTCTCACTCAGCTTCGGAGCCTATGTCCGGCTGTCACAACTGTGGAACAAGCTGCAGCGAGAACAGCAGAAGCAGACAGAAAAAAAGGCTGCGACCGAATAAACCAGTCGCAGCCTCTCGAAGGGTGCGCCGGACTTGCAGCTCTCCGGCACCCATATCGTAACCAACTCAGAAGGATTTGCCAATGCTTTCCGTTCTCATCATGTTCCTTGCACTGCTGATCGTCATCCCGGTCGCACTGTTCAAACTGGCCGCCCGGGCAATCGGATTCACATTCCAGGACACATGCTTCTTCGACTGCACAAACGAGTCGGAGGGTGACAAAACACAATTGCCTTTGTCCTAAGATTATGTTACACTGCGGTTGGGTGGTGTTGTCGCACACTTTTTGACGGGGAAACTGGACCATGGCGAACAGGCCAACGAAGGCGGAGATGCAGGAACTCAGGGATGCTCTGGGCAGGGCGAATGCTCAGCTTGCGATTCAGCGGGCCGATATCGCCGACCTCCAACAGACTGAACAGCAGTTGTGTCGCGAGTTGACAGAAGCGAAAACCAAGCTGATGGAAGGCTGGGCTGATGTTAATGAGCGGGCGAAAACGCTGCAGAAGAGGTGCGAAGTCTACGAAACACAAAACGATGAACTCACACGCGAGCGAGACAAGGCCCGCTACGAACTGGATCAGTCCGTTAAACGGTATGTCGAAGTGTGCAAGTCGCACCAGACTGAGCGCCAAGATTGGCACCACGAACGCGAGATCCTTCGGGGCATCATCCAGATGCTCGCAGGGAGGACCAAGTGATGTCGTTCTGGACAATACTCCTCCTCATCATGTTTGCATTCCCGGCGTTCATTGTCGGAATCCTGCTTTCCCTGTTTCTGTTCTTGGCCGTATGCGTCGTTGTCCTGCTGCTTGCTGAATTCGCCTACACCACATTCACCAAAAAAGAACGGAAGACACAATGACCACTTCAACCATGCAGCCGGGGAAATGGATCACAGCCTGCGGCGCACACGTCTATCTCATCGGCAGGCGGTTGGGTGAATACGTTCCCACGAAACGACCCACCCCAGTCTCATACCCATGGATCGCTCACCTCGTGGATGATCCGCAAAAACTGCATGTCGACGACGGAGTCCTGCACTACTCCGAAGCCGGCGAATGCTACGCACACGCACGCATGCAACTCCTCAGATACCTCTGCGACGGAGACAGCGTTAGCCCAGACAGGGAGACTCTTGAAGCCATCCAGCAGAAATCCGCATGGTCGCTCAGGCAGCTCGAAAACATGCCGAGTATGCTGTTCCGGTCCGAACTGATGCTCCAGTGCGACTCGCACATCTCACTTTCCGCTCTGCATGAAAATCCCAGTCTGCTCGACCATCTGAAGCACAGAATCAGCTACGAATTCGCGCGACACCTCAGCGCCTACGGCCGCCAGGAAATCGTCAAATACGCACGGGAAGGACAGGACAATGAGTGAACCATCGCCCGCAGAACTGCAGGCTCAACTGGAAGACGCGCTGGGCTCAACACTCTTCACCGCCAACAATCCCACAGGGATCGCCGTCGAACTGGTCGACGGGGGCTTCCGGATCTATGACGACTGGGTCAGCGACACGTTCACCACATTCGACGAAGCGCTTGCACACGCTCGCAAATGTGCACAGGAAGGATAGAAACATGCCACCTAACGGACCACCACCCAAACGACCCGATGGCGAACTGCCAACGTCACCACCGCCGCCACGCCGCAATTCAGATTTGACAAACCGCGACCTCCTGCGACAGATCGAAGAACTGCAGGTCTACAAACGCGCCATGGAGTCCATGGCCAAACAGTTCATCGACCCACCCATGACTGCACTCGAACTCGCAGAACTGCAACTGAATGGGAAGGCACAGTGAGCACCACAAACAACCTCTATCTTCTCACTGCCGTCTTCCCAAACGGCAGCGCACCACTCCGCATCGAACAGTCACGCGACGTCGCTATCGAAGTCGCACAAAACCTCGCATCCAATGTCACGATGCTGATCACCAATTATGACACCATCGGAAACTACCTCGCTATGGACACGCTCCTCAGCATCGACGTCTACGAATTCGCCGGCGGCAAAGCCAGAGCTATCGTCTGGCGAGAACACGCCAGCGATCTGTGCGACCCGCAGGACGACGATTCTGTCGAACAGGAGCAGACACAGTGAGAGAAATTCCAATCTCCATCGGTGAGCTGATTCAGATCAAACTGGAAGTCACACTCATCGGCCCCGAAGGCACTCAGACAACCACCATCAAAACACATGCCATCGTCAGGCAAATCGAATTCGTCAAATACCACAAAGACAACGAAACAACCTCTCATTACGACATACCATCGCTAACACTCGAAAACCACGGAAATGTCGATGTCAGATCCGTAGAGACACGACGGAGGCAGAACCAGTGAAACGCCGAACCAAAAACCCAGACAGCAACCCACTCGGACGACCACGACGACACCGTCAGGACGCCGTCGCATGCGTCGTTAAACTGCCACCCGATCTCGTCCGCTGGATCGACCAGCGATACCCCACACGACAGGACGGCATCGCAGCCATCGTCGCCGCGCACGTCGCCAATCTGGCCAACGACAAACCCGTCATCCTCCACATCCCTGAACTCACTCCCATGGCACAATACTCCTGAAACTCTGAACTCACTTCGAAAGGCCCTCCCCCATGCTCGCGTTCATCGACACCGAAACAACCGGCTTCCTCAACGCTGACCACGTCATCGAAGTGGCCGCCGTCGTCGTCTCACCCGACTGCAGACGACTCTACACCACCTACGACTCCGTCCTCCCACCACACGACGACGACAACGGACAGTGCCGGCAGGCACTCCTCAGACAGTGGGCGTCCGATAACGCCTGCCACGGGCTCCAGCCCGACACATTCTCCGAAATCGTCCGTGACGCCTCGCCAAAAGCCAGACAGCGAGTCCTCGAATCGCTCATCGCCACACTCTCACAATGCCACACCATCGTCGGGCATAACCTGGAATTCGACCTCCGCATGCTCGCAAATACAGGAGGACCAGCAGCACAGTGGTTCAAAGATCTCAAAGACGGCCGCATGCCCCGATTCAAGCTCGTCGATACGCTCCAGCGACGATCCGCCATCAACGGCAAAGCCGAATCACTCCAGTCACTGTACCAAAGACTCGGATCCGGACGACTCGACTTATACCAGCACTCAGCCCTCGGTGATTGCCTCCGGCTCTACGAGATCTTCACGTTCCTCCCAACGGCCTCACTCATCAGTCAGGAAATCAACGAAGACGCCACCTTCGGAATCAACACCGCCTTCAGTCGCTTCGACGACCTCACAAAACACAACATGCTCAAAGATCTCGGGTTCATGGTAACAGAATGAGAATCCTCGTCAGCGGTGCGACAGCAACGGTGCGGCAATTGGCCGCGGAATATCCGGACCATCTCGGAGTGTTGCACACTCCGCAGACGGGCAACCGGATCTGTTCTCTGCCGTTGCCGTGGGCAGCTGACAACGCAGCATTCAGCCGTCCAGACGACCGCAAATTCTGGCGGCTGTGCGTGGAGTCGTGGGCGATGAATCGACATCAGCCGCCTCTGTGGGTAGCCGTCCCGGACGTGGTCGGCAATCATGCGGCAACGCTGAGGATGTTTGGCTGGTGGCTGCAGTATTGGCTGGAGGAGATTGGACGGATTCCGTTTCCGCTGGCATTCGTGCTGCAGAATGGGTGCACTGAGGCGGACGTGCCGTGGGAGGAAATCGCAGCGGTATTTGTCGGAGGGGATAATGAATTCAAATTGAGACAATCTGCAAAGTTAATCGAAGCGGCACATGGACGAGGAAAACTGGTACATATCGGCCGCGTAAACACACTCAGACGCCTGAGATTCGCTTATGACTTGGGAGCCGATACCGTGGATGGCACCGCATATTCGATGTATCCAGCCACGCATTTGCCCAAAGCACTGAACTACATACGAAGTCTGGAATCGTCAAAGACACTTTTTTGAAGGAGTGCAAAATGCAAAAGAAAAAAACCGTCAGTCTTGATCCGCAGGTTCGCGAGCAGATTCGTGGGCTCCGAGAGAAAATTCATGACTTAGAGCATGAACTTGACCAGCGAATCCGTCGAGAACACGCAACTCTCATGCAACACAAGCAGACAATCAGAGAACTCAACGAAGCCTCCGCTCATCGCGAAAGCGAACTGATCGAACAACGACAGGCACTCATCGAGATGCTCGTCGCTGTCAAGGATACCCTCATGCCAAAAACCACCTTCGCCGAATGATCGGGCTCGACCGAGGACACGAGAGAACAAACGCCGGATCTTCGTCCGGCGTTTTCTGTTTACCGCAAAGACTACAGGGACACACATGATCAACGACGAACGATGGAGCGTGGTTATCGGCTGTGCCGGTGCCGGGAAAACGTCCTACGCTATGGATCTGCTCGAACAGGCCCTCAGAAATGGCCTCCAATGGCACCAGATCGGATTCTCCAGCTTCTCTCGGGCCGCCTGCCAAGAGGCCGTCAGAAGGGCAGCAAAATTGTGCGGAGAGTCAGAAGAACGATTGACAAGCCATGGGTGGTTCCGCACAATCCACGCAGCGGCCCTGAGAGCTGTCGGAGGCGCTGGGCGAATCATCGACCCAGACTCGAAGTCAGGCCGCGAATTCTACGCTGATATCAAACTCCCACGCGGAGGCGATCGCGGTACGCTCGGCGAATCTGTCGCCCAAGTGCTCGAACGCTGGGATCTCGCCAGGCAAATGCTCTGGCCTCTGGTCGACAGGCCCCGTTTCACAGGCCTCCCAGACGGATCACCCGGATCACCCGGATCACCCGATTCCCACCCGATTCCCAGGGGGGGTGCTACCATTTCTACGTGTGAAAACACTGGGTTTTCGGAAAGATTCCCACCCCCTTTTATGTATATAGGAGATTTTTTCAGTGCAATAAGTCCGCGTCGTTCGCGAAATTGGGTGCACCCTGCTACCGATTGTGATAAGTCCCTATATAGTAACAGGTTACACGCTCCCACCCCCCCCTGTGCCGGGTGGGAGTGGTGGGAGCGGGTGGGAGCGGGAAACATAGACGGACGTTCACTGCACTGGTGTTCAGGTGTGGCAAATACTAACTGGGCGGACGAGATTGCCCAGAAGTTCGAAGACGCCAAACGACTCCACAACAGGTTGGACTTCACTGACGTCCTCATGAGATACTGCGGGCTCGCAGTCGATACCAACAATCGACTCACACTCACGACACCAGAAGGCACCGACCCCGACGAATGCTCACTCTGGTTCCTCGACGAAGCCCAAGACTGTAGCCCCCTCCTCTGGATGACCGCCGATCGACTCACGACCAACGCCGCCGAAGTCGTCGCACTCGGAGACCCCTACCAAGCCGTATACGGCTTTCTGGGGGCCGCCCCTGAGTTTCTCATCGGATTGGCCGACGGATCGCGGCAGAGGGCCGCTGAGACCGTTCTGAGACGGTCGTGGAGAAATCCTCAGTGCGTGATCGACTGGGCCGAAGCAATTTTAATGGAAGATCCGGAGTATGTCACTCGCCAACCGTTCAGCGAACACGACGACGGGTCCGTCGGGATCGTCGAATGGGGGAACTGGATCCGGAAAATCGACACGCTCCCCGAAGTCGACACCATGATCCTCGGACGGACATGGTTCTCCCTCGCAGATGTCATCAAATCGCTCGACTCCCACGGCATACCATGGGCATCATGCGGCGAGAAAATGGCCAGCAAATGGGACGCACCCGTTCAGCTCGCCAACGTCCTCACACTCCGAGAACTGCAGGCAGGACTCCCGATCAGCGAGGTCGACTATCGCCGACTCACCGAACACTACCCCCAGAAACATCCGGAGCATGGGGAATTCTTCACCAGAGGAGCAAAGGCCAAATGGAAGAAAACCGCCTGCTCCGCCGAACCACAGACCACACTCGATAATCTCGGCTCATGGGACGCTACACCCGCCTTCATCCACTACATTCAAACAGGACTCTGGAAGGCTGACAAGTTCGCCATCATCGACTACGCCATCACCCGATGGGGAATTGACGCTGTCCGGCACCCTCGGATAAAACTCGGCACCTGCCACTCCGTCAAAGGACTGGAGGCCGATATCGTTTACTGTGTCGCAACGTCGACAGGAAAAGCCGAAAACGCCGATCCCGCCGAGGAACGGAACCTGAAATATGTCGCCATCACCCGCGCTCGACACGACTACAGACTCGTTTACCGAAACTCCGATCTCGCACAAAGCCGGCCGCAGTTCTGGTGTGCCCCCGAAAAGAAAAGCCTCACCCAAGAGCACATCGACACCGACCAGCAGTTCCTCGAAGCTCGCAGGAAAAAAGCCGAAGTTAGAGAAACAGATCCAATCCCAGATCATAGCCTACCTGGAGAAGATGGGTATTTGGTGTGTGAAGGTCCATCAGACTGGATTGAGTCGGAACGGGATCCCGGACCTGATCTGCTGCCACAACGGGAGACTGATCGCGATGGAGGTCAAAAGGCCGGGCGAGACTCAGACACCACTCCAGAAATTCGAACAGGAGAAGATCAGGAAGAGTGGTGGAGTCTGTGAAGTCGTCACATCACTCGAAGACGTGCTGCTGCTGCTGCGGGGGGGTGCCTAACGTGCTGCTGCTGCTGCTGCCGGGGGGGGAGACCGAATGACCAGTCGCGACGATGTCACACTCGCTCGACGCTCGCTCAAATGGCCGGTGCCGGACCGGCTCAGGCAGGCCGCCGTCGAGATGCTCTGGGAGGCCATCGAAAACCCAGACGTTCACGTCCGCACCCGCATCGAAGCCGCTCGCACCGCCCTGCAGATGGACGCCCTGAACCTGCAGATCAGCATGGCAGAGAACGAAACACGGCCGGCGGCAAATGCCCCGGCCGTGATCTACATCCTGCCGCCCAACGGGTCAGAAGCCCCGGAGCCACCCCACGACGCTCCCCCGCTGATCGAGGCCGAGGGTGTTGTACCGCCCACCGACGGGGGCCTTGGAGATACACCAGCGGATCTCTGAGCGATACCCCAGTTCATGCACCGCCTGCCATGCGTGCAACGGCACCACAAAGCCGCCATCCCGCAACTGAGCCGTCCCCAGCCGCTCGCTCTGGTACCAGTTGATTTCCGGGTGCTCCAGATGCACCATCTGCTCAACATAATTGATCTGATGGTCCATCCGCACAGACGGCAGATTGGTCACATAGCCTGCAGGATCCAACAGACCCTCCACGAACTCCTCCAGCCGGCTGAAGTCCTGCGCCGCAGGCAGAGACACAGGCCACGCATTCTGCTTCCGGACCGCCACAAACGTCAGACAGTCCGTCAGGATTTGCCGCCGGTTATACAGGCCCACAGCCTGCTTGGAGTTGTTCGCCCGCCGCAGGATGTCACAAACGCGGTCATACTCAGAGACGACTTTTGCCACAGTACACACTCCAGAACAAAGGGTTGAAAGGAATCCCCCGGCTGCTGCTGCTGCCGGAGGGGGGTGTCAGTATTCGCCGGGCAACATCACGACAGCATGCTGCTGCTGCCAGACCTGAAATAACTTCAAGGTCTCACCCTCAGGCACCTGCAGATGCACAAACAGGTCAGACCACGGCACTTCCTGAGTGATCAGAACCGTCTCATTTCCGTCCGTCGCCTGCACAGTGACGCCGCTGCCCCCCCTCGGTGTGATGTGCCACGACACAAACTCACGCCGCATCAGTTCGTCGGCATACGACGCAATCAGGTCACCGAGCCAGTAGCACTTACATTCCCGCATCAGGTACATCAGGCCTTCAGTGCCCACGTACCGACGGTTTACGCTGAACCGCTCGAAGGTCTCAGAACCGCTGAACTGCTGCAGGTCAAACATCGAAATCATCGCTATCGTCTCCAGAAAAGGGTTACCACAAGGGGCCCGGGGCACAACGCCCCGGGCTGCTGCTGCTGCCGGAGGGGGGTCAGATCCCCGCCGGAGTTTCCTGAGGATTCACCACCACCGCCTTCGCCGGCCGGCTGAACAGGCCGAAGGTGGGGTCTTTCTCGCTGGGCTCCATCGTCGCAGTGAACCGCACCACGTCACCACACTGCAGGCCACGCTGTTCCTCGACGTCGGCCGCCGGGTAGTCTTCAGTGGCCTCGTAGCGCTTCACATACGTGACGGAATCCAGAGACGACGGCTGCGAACCGAAGTACAGGTTTCCCGTCTGATTGCACTTCACTGTCATCTTCCACGTGCAACCGTAGGCGCTTTCATACGCCTTCAGCTTCAGCACAGTGGCCGTGATTTCACGACGCCCCGGAATTACGGGCTGCAGTTCGGCCCGCTGCTTCTCCTGCAGTTCAGCGAACGTCAGACGGCCGTGGCCCCGCTCTTCGTTGTGCTTCCGCTGACCCTCCAGTTTCGCCGCCTCGGCTGCTGCTGCTGCTGCCACCCGGTCAGCTCGACGCTTCTCCGCCCTCTGCTGCCGGCTGTACTCCAGACGGGCCCACTCCAGCACCGGCACCCGCTTGTAAGAGTTGCGGGTATCAGCACCCCAGCAGGCATAGCACACGCCGCCGTCCTGATAGTGGCCAGTGTTGCCGCTGCCACCACAACGACCGCAGGAGGTGGAGATAAGGATTTTTCCGTCTTCAATGATGGTGCCGGGACGCTTGCAGAAAATGAACGCATAAGCCGCCAGAACATCAGGGACAGGGCTGAGCTTCGACATTTGAACACTCCAGAACAGGGGTTGAAGAAATGCCCGGGACACTCGCACCGGGCTGCTGCTGCTGATCAGTTTGGCCGGTCATGCCTGCGAACGTCACGCCCGTGGCGGGTCATGTGTTCGCGGACAGCGGCCCGTTCCTCACGGGACAGGGTGGCCGACAGGCGATCAGTGAGGTCCGCCAGATCTTCGAGCACTTTCCAGTGGCCTTCCACGCAATCCCAGACGCGGACAGACCCGTCACGATTCAACTTTGTGTCAGTCATTGCAATTGTCTCCAGAACAAAGGGTTGAGGAAATGCCCGGGGCACACGCCCCGGGCTGCTGCTGATCAGTTTGCCCAAGAACCATTCACAGGGTGAGCGAAAGGAATATCGAGGCACTGCCGGCCGGCTCCGTTCCAGTCAGCACCGGGTGCGCCCACGAACGTGGTGATATTCTGAAAGAATTCGTAATTGTCCCGCAGCCATGCGATCAGCTCCGGATCCGCGACCACGTAAAGGTCAGTCGCATGGTGAGAGAAATCGCGATCAGTGAAATACGGGAACGCCTCACAGATGCGCTGCTGCAAAGTCTTCCGCTGCGGCTTCGTCTGCAGGACAGGCGACAGGCTTTCCGGCCTCACCGCGAACCATGCAGATTCCCAGTCCAAATGAACGAACCGGCCGAATGACGAGTTGCGTGCAAATCCAATCACGCGGAAAGGCCCGAACACGATTCCGGCGTCATTCGTGTACATGACACGGTCACCGACAGCGTAGTCGCATGGAACTGGCGGGGTGGACAGCATGTCATTGTCAGCAAGGAACTTCTCTTTCATATCCATCGCAAGGGCTCCGGTAAAGGGGTTGAAGACTTCCACTGCGGAAGATCATACCAGAGTGATCGGCGGAGTCAACTGCAATCTTTACAGTTTTCTGTAAGACCGGCAAGGGCACGAAAAAACCCCGGATTGTGGCCGGGGTCTTTTCAGTGTATTCTTAGGGTGTTTTCTTTGCTGGTGCTGCTGATCAGGCGACTTTAACGCCACAGCACGGACCGACAACCCGACTACCGCCACCAAACAAACCCACGCGCCCCTTCCGCCCGTGGGGGAGGGGGATATAGCACCATTGCTCCGCAGGAATTGAGAGTCTGCGTCCTCGGGTTCGTGGTTTGATTGTATGGCGGGTTCTGGGGTTATTGCAAACGGTGTGTGCTGCTGCTGCTGCTGCTGCTGCTGCTGCCCGGCGGGATCAGGGAGCCCCCGCCCGGCTGACCGAGCCTCCGGCTGACCGAGCCTCCGGCTGACCGAGCCTCCGGCTGACCGAGCCTCCGGCTGACCGAGCCTCCGGCTGACCGAGCCTCCGGCTGACCGAGCCTCCGGCTGACCG
>Ga0129333_10001049_pt1 | contig 24545 bp, 27 predicted proteins | sample CPB6_08_DNA_FD_94474 | JGI IMG/M metagenome (GOLD analysis project Ga0129333, IMG submission 94474) | Freshwater to marine salinity gradient microbial communities from Chesapeake Bay, USA - CPBay_Sum_0.6_0.8_DNA | ecosystem: Environmental > Aquatic > Marine > Coastal | place: USA: Chesapeake...
AGTTAACTTTCACGAATTTAGACGCGAGTCATTTGCCAGCACTCTCAAAGATGCTGTAAGCGCGGTGTTTGGATGGGACCGAACGCTGTTAGAAGGGCGAACCAAGGAAGCCCGAGAGTGGCGTGAACAAGTAGATCCGTGGTGGGCAGAGCGCCTTGATATGCCTACACTTACTCCTAGATGGGTCCTACAATACTGGGGCACAGAAGTATGTCGCAAAGCCTTCCACGATGACATCTGGATCGCCTCGCTAGAAAACAAACTTCGTAACTCTAAAGACCATGTAGTAATCAGTGACTGTCGTTTTCCTAATGAAATACAGAGCATACGTAATGCAGGTGGCAAAATTGTTTGGGTTCAAAGAGGTAGTTTGCCCGAATGGTATCAATTTGCGCTGGCTGCTAATCAATTAGGAAGTAATATGGCATTAAACGAATTAAAAGTAAGAAAAATCCACGCTAGCGAAACTGCCTGGGTAGGCACAGATTTTGATGCGGTATTAGATAATAATACGACTATCGACGATTTATATAAACAAGTACAATTAATAATCAGCAATGAGGTCGCCTTGTCTCCAGGTAATACCCTCTTTGCTTAAAATCTGCGAACAGTTTGTACAGATTGTTTTTAAATTACTGGGACGGCAATTATCTAAATTTCCGTCTACATGAAATACTCTAAATACTTCCTGATGCGGACTACGATATCCGCACTTTTCACATTGAGATTTAATTTTATAACCAGAGCGTTGCCATCTGGGTATGTGCGCTTTTGAACCGTGTGAGATGCAAGACTCACACATGGTCCTATAGTACGTCTTTTTTCCTTTATAATAATTAATAGCTCTGGGATACTGTCCGCAGGCTTTACAAAGTGGTCTCATAAAAATATTTACACCTTTTTTGCCCCTTTTTCTATCGCCTAAGGTAGCCAATTTTTCTCGAACCCGCTAAATAATATGAGCAACTATTCAGGAGATTGGGGAATGGCACTAACATCACCAGGCGTACAAGTTACGGTAATCGACGAGAGTTTTTATACACCAGCAGAGCCTGGTACTACTCCTCTTATTGTAATCGCTACAGCACAGGATAAATCTAACGCAGCAGGCACAGGCACTGCTGTGGGAACTACAGCAGCAAATGTAAACAAAGCATTCAAGATCACTAGCCAGCGTGAACTTGTAGACACATTCGGTGTGCCTTTCTTTGAAAAGACAGCCAGCGCATCGCCAATACACGGTGGAGAACGCAACGAATATGGTCTACTAACAGCCTACAGCTACTTGGGCGTTTCAAACGCAGCATTCATTGTTCGTGCAGATGTAGACTTAAACGAACTAGAAGGGCAGACTACCGCCCCGGGAGCAGAACCAGCAGATGGTGCTTGGTGGCTAGATACACTATCAACTTCTTGGGGTATCCAAGAATGGAACGGTGCCGCAGCAACAGTAGCAGGCGGACAGAAATTTGCGAATAAAGTTCCATTGGTGCTAACAGATGACGATGCTAGTAAATTAGATTCGTCAGCACCTTTTGCACCTCTAGCATCAGTCGGAAACGTAGGTGATTATGCAGTGGTTGCTCAAACTATAGGAGTCGATACAAATGTTGACGCCGACAAAGAATATATCAAAGTATGGTATAAGAGTTCAGGAAATGGTGGCATTGCAGGCGGCGGCACAGCAGTATCTGCAGGAGAGTGGGTATTAGTTGGATCTTCAGAATGGAAGGCTTCTCACGCAGCAGTGAGGGGAACAACTGCTGTTTCATCAGCAATCGCCCATAATAATTTATATCTTAACAGCACTTTAATAGCAGCAGGTAGTAGATCAGCAGCAACCATGGCCACCGCCATTAACGGTTTAAGTATTCCTGGAGTGAATGCACAGGCCGTTAACAACAGATTGTATATCTATTCGGACGGATCATCAGCCAGTGACGGTAATGCAGGCGACTCAACTGGAGCCGACGGAGCTGTGTATCTAGACGGCGATTGGAGCGGATTCGGAATTTCACAGGGATTATATTTTGGCCCTGCTCTGCAGCAATCCCCACACACAACCGTTCCAGAATTTAAATCAACCAATGCTGCGCCCCGCCCAACAGGTTCGGTGTGGATTAAAACTACTACTCCTAATGCAGGATCTAGATGGATTGTCAAGCAGTGGAACAGCGATACACAACTTTGGGTAACTATCAGTGCACCACTATATGAAACAACACACGCCTCTCTCTACTATCTAGACAGAAGCGGCGGCGGAGTTGGCATTGATCAAGGCAGCGTTTTTGTTCAGTTTAATGCTACCGAAGACAGCGACGGAACTACCGAATTTAGAATTTGGAGACGAGCAGGACAAGGCTCTACTGTAATAGAATCTAAAGAAATCACTGCATCAACCTTTGCAGGTGGTTCGAATATATTCACGATAAAACAGAGCCATAAAGGTTATGAAGATTTAATTGCAGGCAAAAATCCTTCAAACGGAACCGCAAATATTTCTTTTACAGCAACAGGGAATGCGGAAGATGATGCTGTAGCGTTTGCTACTGCAATCAATTCAATAAATTGGGGATTTGATAATACCGATCCTAGCAATCCTATTGCTTATACTGCTTTTGTTGTTGCAGAAGTTACAGCAGACAATACAGTTAAAATTAGCCATACCGGAGGGGGCGATATTAGATTTACTAACGGAACAGGTAATCCTATTACTGCTGCTTTTGAATCTTATGATATCGAACAAGCCGAAGGCACAACTAATTTCTATGCATCGGATAACGGATCAGAATATATTGCAACATTGTGGAAACCATTATCAACCACAGCCTATGCTGCATCCGACGATCAACCTCTTGCTGAACCAGATGACGGTCAATTATGGTATAATCCAGACTTCAGCGAAGTAGATATTATGATCCACAATGGCACTATCTGGACAGGATATAAAAACACATATTCACTGGTATCAGGAACAAGTCCAGACGGTCCTATCGTTAGTGCTACAGAACCAGAAGAGCAAAGTGACGGCACAGATTTAGTAGATGGAGATCTTTGGATTAGCACAGCCGATCTAGAGAATTTCCCAACTATCTACAGATATACCAATGCCGGCACAACCAGTGCTGCTTGGACTTTGGTAGACAAGACCGATCAAACCACAGAAGACGGTATTTTATTTGCAGATGCACGTTGGAACACAGACGGCGGCACCGGAGAATCTACTATACAAGAATTGCTAACCAGCAACTTCTTAGATCCAGATGCTCCAGATCCAAGTTTATATCCAAAAGGTATGTTGTTATGGAATCTACGCAGAAGCGGCGGAAATGTAAAACGTTATCAAAACAGTTATATTGATACTGCTCTCAATAATGATAGATTCCAGACTTCTAGAAATAATGCAGGTCTTGCTCCAATACTAGGCGATGCTATGACCAATTATTGGACCGATCGTTGGACTACTGCTTCGCCTAACAACGAAGACGGTTCGGGTTCGTTTGGTCGCAAGGCCCAACGTGCTTTAGTAGTACAGAAATTAAAGAGCACTATTGACACAAGTTCAGAAATTCGCGACGAAGAGCGCAGAAACTTTAACTTGATCGCTTGCCCTGGATATCCAGAAACATTAAGCAATTTAATTAACTTAAATTTAGATCGTGGCCTAACAGCATTCGTAGTCGGTGACACACCATTGCGATTACCAGCAGATGCAACAAGTTTGAATGCTTGGGGTACAAATGCTAACGGTGCTCTTGACAATGGCGATACAGGAATCGTAAGTTACGACGAATACTGTGCTGTATATTATCCAAATGGATTTACTACAGATCTAGGTGGATCAAATGCTGTTGTTCCAGCGAGCCACATGATGCTAAGAACTATCGCTTTAAGCGATCAAGTTTCTTATCCATGGTTTGCTCCAGCAGGTACAAGACGTGGTGGTATTACAAATGCTACCGCAGTAGGATATATTGACAGTCTAACTGGCGAATTCCAAAGCGTAGCATTAAACGAAGGTCAAAGAGACACACTATACGACCTAAAGGTAAATCCAATTCCGTTCTTTGTAGGTGTTGGTTTGGTTGCATATGGTCAGAAGACCCGTGCAAGAAATGCTTCTGCACTAGACAGGATTAATGTAGCCCGCTTAGTTGTTTACCTACGTAGCCAATTACAAAAATTAGCTCGGCCATATATCTTTGAACCAAACGATAAGATTACTAGAGATGAGATCAAAGGTGCAGTTGAAAGCCTATTGTTAGAACTGGTAGGATTAAGAGCACTTTATGACTTTGCTGTGGTCTGCGATGAATCAAACAACACCGACGCCAGGGTCGATCGCAACGAACTGTATGTTGATATTGCTATCGAACCAACCAAGGCTGTTGAATTCATCTACATACCATTGCGTATTAAGAACACAGGAGAGATTTAAAAATGGCACTAACTTCATTAAATAGAATTTCAGTTCCGACCAGCAACGGCACCAGCGGCACCGCGCTGCTGATGCCTAAGTTACAATATCGCTTTAGAGTAATATTGTTAGGGTTCGGTGTTGAAGCCAGCACAGAACTTACCAAACAAGTTAGTGATGTGAAAAGACCAACGGTAACTTTTGAAGAAATGGAATTGCCCATTTACAATTCAAAGGTAAAACTCGCCGGCAAGCCTAATTGGGATGATGTTACATTAAACCTAAGAGACGATGCCAACGGTCAAGTTCAAAAACTTGTGGGGCAACAAATCCAGAAACAATTTGATTTTATGGAACAGGCCAGTGCTCGTTCCGGAATCGATTATAAATTCCAGACCAATATCGAAGTACTAGATGGAGGCAATGGAGCCTATGAACCAAACATCTTAGAAAAATGGGAATTGTATGGTTGTTTCTTGTCAAGCGTGGACTACGGCGAGGCTAATTATGCTAACAACGAGCCAATGACTATCGCTCTAACAGTAAAATATGACAATGCTGTACAATTTGCAGGTGCTAACGGTGCCGGCGTTGAAAGAGGTATAGGAGCTGTAGTGGGAAGAACAATCGGCCAAACTGTAACAGGACGCGGCGGAGCTTAATAAGTTTGATTCTCAAGAAAAAACCCAGAAAATTCTGGGTTTTTTTTACGGCATAAATATTAGTATGGCCAATAAATTTACAAGATTTCTTTCAGGTATCGGCGACGGTCTTCTTAAGCCAAAAGGAGGCTTAGCCGATTGGCGACACGCTTCTAAACTGTTTTTAGATAATTCATATAGATTAACTCCTAGAACTAAATTCCTTTATTATGTAAGATTCGAGGTAGATAAGACAGTTCTTACATCTCCGGCATTTTCTAATAAACACGCAGATGAGATAGGCTATCTAATTAAAACAACCGACCTTCCAAAATTTAAATTTGAAACTGTAACTAAAAATCAATATAACAGGAAAAAAATATATTATAAAAACTTTGGTTACGAATCTATTAATATGACTTTCCATGACGACAGCGCAGGAATAATGAATGCTATGTGGGCGTTGTACATGGGTGCGTATCATCAAGACCGCCACAATCCAGAAAGAGCATTCTATAAAACTGCCCTTAGACCGGAAGGTTCAGTGGTTGATAGTTATCGATATGGTTTAGATCGCCAAGGGCGATCGACTGACTTTTTTAAATCTATTAGTATATATACTATGAGTCGCAGAAGATTTTTAGGTTACACACTTTTAAATCCTAAAATCACTTCCTGGAGTCATGGACAAATGGATTATGCGGCCAATGACTTCAATGAAAATTCTATGACATTTGAATACGAAAGTGTTGTTTACACTTCTGGAAGCGTTGCGCGAAACAGCCCCAAGGGATTCGCTAATTTATATTATGACAACGTCCCCAGTCCTTTAACTGTTGCAGGTGGTGGTGTATCCACAGTTTTCGGCGAGGGTGGTGTATTAGATGGGTTAGAATCAATTTTTGGAGATGTTGCCGGTGGATCGGCTTTTGGAAGTGTAGGTGGATTCCTAGGCACTGCAATAAAAGCAGTTAACACTTATAATAATTTTAAAGGTCTTACAAAAGATAACATCAAACAAGAAGCTATCAATATTATCAGCAATCCTGCCACTATCAGGGGAACCATAAACACAGTCGGCGGGATAGTAGGAGCAGCATTTCCTAAAAATTCTGGAACCGCAGACATTACCAATGCTACTCAACGAAAATTAGTAGGAGATTGATATGCCATCGATCAGCTTACCAACACCCATCGATAACGACAGTGCTGCCGCCACCAAAAAATATTTTGAAACTTATGGAAATTTACCACTAGAATTTTCAGCCAACGAGGTTTCTTCTGCTATAGGTTTTTTTCAAAATCGAGGATTTACCGAAGATGCTGCAACGGTAACAGCCCAAGTCTTATTGAAACAGGCAAAATTAGATAATATTCCAGTGTTTAAAGTTTTAGATACTTTAAAAACTTTCAATGGTTTGCAGATAAGTGCTCTAGTTGCTGAAATCTTAAATAACAATAGAAATGCTACCAGCGTGTTGGGCTATAAATTAACTTCGGTGGAAAAACAAAATCAAGTAAGAAATATATATGCCTAAATTTGCACAGGGTCGCTTTGAAATGAAGAACCCTGGCAAGTATGTAGGGAAGAAAACTCCACTAGCTCGTAGCAGTTGGGAATTTGTTTTTATGCGAATGTTAGACGAGCATCCGGGAGTTGAAAACTGGGCCAGTGAAAGCATACAAATACCATACCGTGATCCGTTAACAGGAAAATACACTATCTATGTTCCGGATTTTTTTATTGTTTACAAAGACAAAGGCGGAAAAAAACACGCCGAAGTTGTAGAAGTAAAACCTAGCAATCAGATGATTTTAGAGCGTGTTGGTAAGAGTCTTTACAATCAAGAACAATACATCAAAAATATGGCTAAATGGGAAGCAGCCAGCAAATGGTGCAAACAACAAAGCATAAGATTTAGAATTATAAGCGAAGACGATATTTTCCATAATGGCGGAAAACGCCGATAAGTATAATATGACCAAAAAATTAGAAGAGTTGTTTAATTTAGAATCTGCACAATCAGAAAAAACAGAGCCTGTGCCTGTAAAAGAACATCAAGAAGTAAAAAGTCTAGACGATAGTTATCAGGCTGTTGCTGAAATAACCAAAGGTTTACCACAGATTCGTGAATTAGATGAGTTAGACGACAAAGAATTAGACAATCTTGCCACCAAAGCAGAACAAGCATATGATGATCTAATGGATTTAGGAATGAACGTAGAAGTTAGATATAGCGGAAGGATTTTTGAAGTTGCCGGAACTATGCTGAAAAATGCTATTGATGCTAAATCTGCTAAAATTGATAAAAAACTCAAGGCTGTTGATCTGCAATTAAAAAAGTATAAAATTGACAGAGATGCCAACGATGACCCCAATGACATAATAAACGGGCAAGGTTATATTGTCACTGATCGTAATGATCTATTAAAAAAATTAGGAAATAAGGACTAAATATACATATGAAAACTTTTAGTCAATATCTTACCGAAAATAAGAAAATCTACAGCTTTAAAATTAAAGTAGCTGGAGAATTACCAGAGAAATTTCAGGAAGGGTTGAAAACTAGACTCGGTCGCTGTAATGTTATGACTCTAGAAAAAATTTCAACTACTCCTATACAAAAATTACCTTTAGATTTTCCAGGTATGGAAAACAAAGAAGTTCACATTTTTGAGGTTATCTGCGAATATCCCATCACTGCTCCAGAGATAGGTGTTGATCTCAAAGGTATGGGAATCGACGAAGCCTGTTTTAGAGTTAGAGGCAGCGGAGAGCCCACAGAAGAAGATCAAGTTACAATGAACAAAGAACTTAGTGGCGAATCTTTGTTAGATGAATCTGATCTAGATAAGGGACAAGGTAAGATCAAACACAAAGATTATTTTGGAGATGATTTCAATAAATCATTCCTAAAAGATTTAGAAAAATCATCAAAGGCCCGCAAGAAAGAGCAAGCACAGGGTGAATATAAACAACCCAAGGCCAAGATCGATAAAGCAGGAATCAAAAGCCCAATGGGGAGTTAAATTATGAATTTTCAAGAACTATTAGCCAAGATGCAACAATTAGATCAACCTGCATCTACAGTAGAACAGACAACAGATGAAATGGGGTGCGGCACAATGCCATCATCGATGCCACCAGCCAACGAACCTCCCGTAACGCCTCCTAGTATGAGTATTAATTTAAATGCTCAAGGTATGGATAATATAGAAGATCTAATGAAGTTGGTAACAAAAGTTAATCCAGACATGGATAAACCTAATCTTCCACCATTGCCTAGCATGGGAGCAGAACCAAGTATTGCATCTATTAAACCTGCATTGCCACCTTTAAAAATGCTACCGGATCTAAGCGACGAGCCAGAGAATGACGATGGCTCAGAAGTCAAGGGGCTAGATCGTGACGGTGACGGTGATCATGACATGGACGATCATGATGCTGAAAAAAAGGATAAAGAAGAGACCCTGGCTAATTCTCCAGAAGGCAGTCAAGACGAACCAGAAGTAAAAGGATTTTCTGCTTCAGTTCCCGATGGAAACGGTTTAGATAAGCCAAAGAAAAGTTTCAGCGATAAACCATATCGTGGCGACAATCCTATGGCTACTGAATCCACAGATCTTCGTGCGCAGATACGTGCAGAATTACTTCGTAGATTAGAAGAAGCCAAGAAATGAAATAAAAAGAAAATGCGCGGTCCGCGCTAATCAAATAGGCTCTAAGGAGCCTATTTTTTTCATTAAATAATATTATGGCAAAATCATTAGACGGTGTATTGATTAAAAAGGCTCATGCCACACATCGGTATACACTAGAAGAAGTAAAACATCTAGAAAGATGCATGGATCCTATAGATGGTCCTCTTTACTTTTGCAAAAATTTTTTAAAAATACAACATCCTACTAGAGGTTCGATACCTTTTGAGCCCTATGAATATCAGGAAAGATTACTCACAGCTTACCACGAGAACAAACAATGTATCGCTATGCTTCCTCGGCAGATGGGCAAGACAACTTGTGCCACAGGCTATCTATTGTGGTATACTATGTTTGTACCAGAAGCACAGGTGCTGATTGCTGCGCACAAATATGAAGGTGCACAGGACATCATGAATCGCTATCGTTACGGTTATGAGAATTTACCAGATTTCATCCGTGCTGGTGTTCATAGTTATAACCGTAATACTATTGAATATGATAACGGTGCTCGTATACAAGCAACTACTACAACAGAGAATACAGGCCGTGGTAAATCTCTTTCTTTAATCTACTGCGACGAGTTCGCGTTTGTGCAGCCCCCAGAGAAGGCCAAAGAATTCTGGACTGCGCTATCCCCAACATTGTCCACAGGGGGTAAATGTATAATTACATCAACTCCAAACTCAGACGAAGATCAATTCGCTCTTATTTGGACTGAAGCGAATAATAAGTTCGACGAGTATGGAAATGAACAATCGGTTGGTGTAAACGGATTTTTCTCGTATTATGCCCACTGGTCAGAACACCCTGATCGAGATGAGGATTGGGCTAAAGTTGAACGTGCTAAAATTGGTGAAGAACGTTTTCGTAGAGAATTTGACTGCGAATTCTTAATTTTCGACGAAACACTGATTAACGCAGTGAAATTAGCAGAGCTTAAAGGCATAGAACCATCAATGACTATGGGTCAGACACGATGGTATAAAGATGTAGATCCTCGATGTACCTACCTAATAGCATTGGATCCCAGTCTGGGCACTGGCGGTGATTATGCTGCTATACAGGTTTTCGAAATGCCGACTATGGAGCAAGTAGCAGAATGGCGTCATAATCTTACTCCGGTGCAATCACAGGCAAAACACTTAAAAGAAATTTGTACATATATTCAGTCTCGAGGTAAGGAAAAAGGCGGGAATCCGCTGATTTATTATTCAGTAGAAAACAATAGTGTTGGCGAAAGTGCATTGATTTGTATCAATAATATAGGAGAGGAAAATATTCCGGGTTTATTTCTAAGCGAACCTATAAGAAAAGGTCATGTGAGAAGATTTCGCAAGGGATTCAATACAACACATAAAAGCAAAATATCGGCCTGTAGTCAGTTTAAACATCTATTAGAAACAGGTAAAATGAAAGTATATAGCAAACCGCTAGTGAGCGAACTCAAAAATTATGTTGCCACTGGACTAGGATTTCGGGCTAAAACTGGCGAACACGATGATCTAGTATCTAGCACTCTTTTAATTTTACGAATGGCCGGGGTGTTATCGGACTGGGATCCAAAAATCTATGAAAAAATGACAGATAAAATAACTGAGGATCAAATGCCCATGCCGATTTTTGTAAGTACTGGTTTTTGATAAATACACACATGAACGCTACTAACAATATTGCTACTGATTTATTCTATAAAATCCGCAGTCGTTTCCGCGGGTTAAAATTGGGCGACGATACTGGACAATTAACCATAAATCCAGAAGAAGCACGTTTCTTTGATTTTGACTATATGGAGGGAGAGACTCCCATAGGTCATGTCAGCATTAGCCTAGCCGAAGAAAACTCTATGAAGGTTTATTTTAGTACAGGCATAACTGAAGGAATGGATAGCGGCCAGAAAAATAATTGGTACGGATTTTTGAAAGAATTACGCATTTTTGCCAAACGTAGATTAATGGCTTTTGACACTAGAGATATTGCTAAAGACAATCTCGATCAACGAGATTACCAATTTCTAAGTCAACATAATCAACCAAAAGAACAACCTAATACGGTTATTAAACCTGTCGGAGAACAAATTATGAGTGAAAGCACACTTTATGGTACAAAAACCATGAGTTATCAAAAATTGATGGACACACGTCTTATCATTAAACATAATCAAGCAGTTATGGATGATACTCAACCGGGTGCTAGGACTCGACATATTTCTGCACTATTTGTAGAAAACCAAGACGGAGAAAGATTTAAATATCCCTTTATCCATCTAGCAGGTGCTCGTGCTATGCAACGCCATGTTGCCAATGGCGGAGTTCCGTACGACGATGTTGGTAAAAGTATCATACAGATGAGTGAAGAAATCGCTCAACTAAAGAGTTTTTCAAACTATGTAGTTAGAAACGATCTAATGAATTCAGATACTAATAATATAGTAGAAAGAAGTACGCAGGCATTGAATAATCTAAGAGAAACAATTAATAAATTATCTAAACAAAGCCATTATGAATCATACAGAGAATCATTCCAAGCATTTGATCAACCCGAAGTACCAGAAGAAGTAGTAGAAGATTATAAAGAAAAATTTACAATCAAAAATTTTAAAGAAGATATTAAATCTGTATTTCCTGTTATCTATCGTTTAATGCAAGAAGAGAACACAATAGGCTACAACGACATAGTCGAAATGACAAAAGAAGATAGCGTAAATGATGAGGCCGAAATTGTTGAAAATGATAACGGTGATTTTGAAAAATTCGAAAATTGGGTAATGGGTCTAGGGGAAGAAAGCGCGATTGCCAGCGAAGATGAAGATGAACAACTTGCTGCATTGAAAGAACTGCAAGAACTCGTGGGAGAACATTTCCCCGCAGGCGCAGACGGCAATAATGCCATACCTAGCCTGAAAGGCATCATTGATGATCCACAATTATTCCAACAAATCAAACAACAGGCCAAAGAAGAAGGCGAAGATAGTTGTGTGAGAGGTCTAGTCAAAGATTGGTTAGAGCAAAACGCACCAGAAGTAGTAGATCAATTAGATTTTGGCGACTTTGTTGAAGAACCAGATCAAGATAGCGAAATGGATAATTCAGACGATGCCTATGCGTTGGCATCAGCAGGACATGGTAGCGACGAGGATTATGGAGATTTTCCAGAATCTGTTGACAGTCATGAATCTACGGATATGCAGCAGTTGGCAGAATTCATTCACAGTTTCTATGACAGAGAATCAGGTACATTTCCTAAAGGGCCAGAAGGTATTTGCACAATGGTAGGCAAAAAGTTTGGTGAACAGGCAGAACAGGTTGCCCGTAAGTTTGTAGAGCGTATGGCGCCACAACAAACCACAGAACAAAATCCAGAATTGGCAGAATTGGCAAGAATAAGAGAACTGGCAAGTTACTAATTTAACCAAAAACCTAATAAAAAGGCACTTTGGTGCCTTTTTTCTTTTCAAGAAGTCAACGTAAGTTTTTCTAAGACGTTATATATATACGCACAGCAATTTCGCTGTCGTAAATTTAAAAAGGAGATTTCATATGAAATCAGTAGTAGCTCTAGTAGCATCTCTATTTGCAGTATCCGCTTTCGCACAAGCACCAGCAGCACCAGCCAAAAAAGAAGAAGCCAAACCAGCAGCAGCCAAGCCCGCTGACAAAAAGGCTGAGCCTGCTAAAAGCGACGCCAAAAAAGCCGAGCCTGCTAAAAAGTAATCCTCATCGAATAATTGTTTTAAATCTTGACGATGTTGAAATTGAACTAGTATTTGAAGATGCGATACATAGAAGTTACAGCAGGCCAAGATTAGAAGATTTAAACGAGGACGACGATCTTCCGGATTATATTAAATGGAGATTGTTCTTAGCAAGACAGTTGGCAATAATGAAAGCTAAAGAAAAGTGGGGTTAACCCACTTTTCTTTTGGCAAAAAAAATCTATAAAACCATTGACACATATAAATAAAAAGCGCATAATAAGTTTTATGCGAAAGGCATACATTTTATATTACAGGCATAAGGAGGCTTATTAAAATGGCAACACTAGCAGAAATTCGTGCTAAACTTCAAGAAGCACAAAACAAATCTTCAGGAAACTCCACCGGCGGTGGCGACAACGCAATTTACCCACATTGGAATATGCAGGAAGGCAAAGAAGCCGTAGTACGTTTCTTACCTGATGGTAATTCTAACAACACATTTTTCTGGGTAGAACGAGCAATGATCAAATTGCCGTTTGCAGGAGTTAAAGGGGAAACAGATAATAGACAGGTTCAAGTGCAAGTTCCTTGCGTTGAAATGTACAACGATGGTTCTGTTTGCCCAATCCTGTCAGAAGTTCGCGGTTGGTTCAAGGACAAGAGCCTTGAGGAAATGGGTCGTAAGTATTGGAAGAAGCGTTCATATATTTTCCAAGGCTTTGTTGTTGAAGATCCTCTTAAAGAAGATACTACACCAGATAATCCTATTCGTAGATTTATCATTGGTCCTCAAATCTATCAAATCATCCGCTCAGCACTAATGGATCCCGAGTTGGAAGAGTTGCCAACTGACTACCTCCGCGGTGTTGACTTCCGTATCGCAAAAACTAGCAAAGGCGGTTTCGCAGATTACTCTACTTCTAAGTGGAGCCGTCGCGAACGTGCCCTCAGCGATACAGAAAAAGCAGCCATCGATACTCATGGCTTATTCGATCTATCGGCATTCTTGCCTAAGAAACCCACAGATGTTGAACTCAAAGTTATGAAAGAGATGTTTGAAGCATCTGTAGACGGTGAGCCATACGACATGGAACGCTGGGGACAATACTTTAAACCGGCAGGAATGAGTGCTGCTACTGGCGATCCTAACAAGCCTGCTGCTGGAGCGTCCGCAGACGAAGGCGACGATGAGCCTGCAGCAGTATCAAAACCAACTACTGTATCACCACAACCTGCAGTAACATCATCTAACGCTGAGAGTTCTAGCCGAGCACAAGATATTCTTGCTAAGATTCGTGCTCGTCAGGGGCAGTAATTAATCAACTCGGGCATCTAAGACATAGTTCTTATGCCCGAGTTTTTTTCATTTACGGAGACAATCATGGCTAAATTATCTAAATTAGTTAAAGTAAACGAGTCGATCACTATTAATCGATATGACAACGGATGGATGATCGAAGTAGGCGGAAGAAATAAAAAAGAAGAGTGGACCAACACTAAAACTCTTTGCAATTCTGAAGAAGAATTAATATCGCTAATTAAAGAATATAATACAATGGAGTTAGATCAATAATGGCAAAAGCATTTGATATTAGTAAATTTAGAAAATCAATCACAAAGAATATTGAGGGATTGAGTATCGGTTTCAACGATCCCACAGATTGGATACAAACCGGAAACTATGCTCTCAATTATTTAATCAGCGGTAATTTTCACAAAGGAGTTCCGCTAGGAAAAGTCACTGTTTTTGCAGGAGAGTCCGGTGCAGGCAAATCTTTTATATGTTCTGGTAATTTAATTAGAAATGCCCAAGACCAAGGAATTTACTGTATTCTAATTGACACAGAAAATGCTTTAGATGAAGATTGGTTGAAGGCACTTGGTGTAGATACATCAGAAGAAAAATTACTTAAACTCAATATGGCCATGATTGATGATGTTGCTAAAACTATCAACGAATTCATGACTGAATACAGAGCAATGCCAGAAACAGATAAACCAAAAGTATTATTTGTCATCGATTCGTTAGGTATGTTGCTAACACCTACAGATGTCAATCAATTTGAAGCAGGAGATCTAAAAGGTGATATGGGTAGAAAGCCTAAAGCTCTTACGGCGCTGGTTCGTAATTGTGTTAATATGTTTGGTAGTCATAATGTTGGCCTAGTTGCAACTAATCATACATACGCTAGCCAAGATATGTTTGATCCCGATGATAAGATCAGTGGCGGCCAAGGTTTTATCTATGCAAGTTCTATTGTAGTTGCAATGAAGAAACTAAAATTAAAAGAAGATGACGACGGTAACAAGATTTCAGAAGTACGGGGTATCCGTGCTGCTTGCAAGATCATGAAAACTCGCTATGCCAAACCGTTTGAAAGTGTACAGATTAAAATTCCCTATGAAACCGGGATGAATCCTTACAGTGGGTTGGTTGATCTCTTTGAAGCCAAAGAACTACTTAAGAAAGAAGGAAACAGTCTTGTGTATATTACCAGCGACGGTGAAGTAATTAAACAATTTCGCAAGGCCTGGGAAAGAAATGAAAATCAGGGACTTGATAAAATGATGGAAGACATTTCTAAAAACGGTGAAAAAAGCAAATCTGAGATAACTATAGATGTTGTACCTGATTTGGAGAGCGCACAATGAAAGAAGATTTAATTGCTGATATTTGGACTCTGGTTGTCGAACATATTCCAGAAAAACATAGGTCTGATGTAGCATCAGACTTTGTTAATACGCTATTAGATTACGGAATCAAAGATTCAACATTACAAAGTTTAATAGGAATAGATCAGTATCTTGACGGAGCAATCGATTACGCAATCGATAATGAAGAAATTGAGGAAGATTACGACTACGGACAAGATGAGGAATAAATGAATTGGTATGATCGAGTTTCAAAAGATATTTCTAATATTCCCGATGCTGTGGCATACTATGAATCTGAATTAGTAGAGGCTAAACAAGATACCCGCATAGCGGGAAACATTGAAAAGGCATCAGCAGCGATGCCAGGCATTGTTGAAAATCGATTTAACCAACTTCAAGAAATTGAAGGTATTCTAGAATATCTCAATATCGAACTCCGTAGACTTCGTAGTCAACATTTCCGTAAATACCTCGAAAATTATCAACGTAGCCTCTCTTCTAGAGATTGTGAAAAATTTGTAGAAGGCGAGGCCGACGTTGTAGATTTTGAAAAAATTATTAATGATTTTGCCTTACTTAGAAACAAGTGGTTAGGTATTATTAAAGCATTAGACCAAAAACAATGGCATCTGAGTAATATCGTGAAATTACGAGTAGCAGGTTTAGAGGATGCAACATTATGATATTGTTACAAAAAAACCAAGTTAAAACTATGACATCCGATGAAAGGGTGGCTGGCCTACATTCTGCCTTGATGGGTGTGTATAAAAACAAAATCGAGGGAGATTTTGTAGAGTGCGGAGTGTGGATGGGAGGTAATGTTGTAATTGCTAAGAAATTTTTTGATAGTGTGAATGATAGCAAAAGAAAATTTTATGCATTTGATACCTTTGAAGGCATGACCGAGCCAAGCGAAAACGACCCGTCTAAAGCACATAAAATTTGGAACACTACTGCATCTTGCCTGGGCCCGTTAGAACAGGTTATAGCAGAATTTGAATCACATAAAGTTTACGACGACAGAATAGTAATTGTAAAAGGTGATGTAAGATCTACACTTTTAGACAAAAAAAATATTCCTGAAAAAATTGCTATTTTAAGATTAGATACAGATTGGTATGATTCAACTAAAATTGAATTAGAGATTCTATATGAAAAGTTAGTTAACGGCGGCTATTTGATTATAGATGATTACGGCCATTGGGATGGCTGTAAAAAAGCAGTTGATGAATTCTTTGGAATAAATTTCGTTGACAAAAATTTTAAAAAATTAGACTATACCGGAATAATTTTTCAAAAGAATTAATATTTTACAGAACCCCACCTGCTTTTCTTATTTCCGGAATAATGATCAGCATATACTCCAAAAGTTCTTTTAACCGGATTCCATTCCATAAAATTAAGTTGATTAATTGGGATATTAAAATCATAAAATAATTTATTAAGCAGTCCTTGTCCTTGTAAAGTGTATTCTTTCTGTAAATAATCTTCAATTGAATCTTTAGTAATTTCTAATACCCATTTTGGTATATACATCATTCCCGCATTAAAATATCTATCGTGCGTCATTCCTAATTCTTTGGCCTTTTCAATAACTGCAGATCCTTGATCTAACACGGCCGAAAAGTTGTTTCCGCACAGTTCAAAAAGATTAGGTGCGTTATCTTTTATAATATAATCTGAATCAAGATAAAGAACTACGTCGTAATCTAAAAAATCATAAATTTTTAGTTTTTGATAATCAAGATGCTTTCCTGCAGCTTTGGTAAATTCGTCGGCTTTGGTAAGCATATAGTAATCTGCTGAATATTTTTTGGCATAATTTTTTGCATAACGATTACTAACATCATACATTGATTCGTTATATTCGTATGGCATTTTATCTGGGTTATTTTTTGAATAGTTTGGGACATTTATTTGAAAGATAATTTTTTTCATATCAACTCACATTTCTTCAATATTTATAAGATAATAAATACTGTTTTTAAAATGAAGGATTTAGAATGAAATCATTAGTTACGGGCGGAGCAGGATTTATTGGGTCACATATAGTAGATAAATTAATTGAACTGGGACACGAAGTTATTGTGTTTGATACGGAAACTAGTCAAGTTCACGATCATTTTTATTATAATGAAAAAGCAAAATATTACAAATATGATATAGCAGATTACGATCTCACCAGACCGTTATACGACGGAGTAGATTACGTTTTTCATTGTGCTGCAGAGTCTCGAATACAACCCACAATACTAAATCCTTTAGGAGCAGTAAGAACAAATACATTCGGAACGGCGGTTGTTTTACAGTCTTCAAGAGAAGCAGGTGTTAAAAAAGTCATGTACAGTTCTACTTCATCTGGTTACGGCTTAAAAAATGAACCTCCACTAAATGAAACAATGCCCGACGATTGTTTAAATCCTTATAGTGTTAGCAAAGTTTCGGGAGAAAAACTGTGCTCTATGTACACAAAGTTATTTGGACTAAAAACTATTATTTTTAGATATTTCAATGTTTACGGAGAGCGAGAGCCCCTTAGAGGTATATACGCACCGGTTGTAGGATTATTTCTTAGACAGAGAGACGCAGGACTACCCTTAACCATAGTTCCCGACGGAACCCAGAGAAGGGATTTCACCCATGTCGCAGACGTAGTTAATGCTAACCTTTTAGCCATGAGTGTTGATGATCATAACAATTACGGAGAAGTTTTTAATGTAGGCACAGGAATTAATCATTCAGTACTAGAACTTGCTGCTATGATTTCTGATAATACAGTTATGATAGAACCACGAAAAGGCGAAGCTTATATAACCTTGGCTAACAATGAAAAAATTAAAGAGGTATTTGGCTGGTATCCTACAAAAAAACTTGAGGATTATGTGCTAGACAAATTATCTTGAACGGTGTACCTCGTTAATTATCTTAACTGATTCCAGCAAAGTTTGCGAAGCACCTATTTCGTTGCCATGATATATGATAGCGGCAACATCTTTAGGAAAACAGGCTCCGCCATAACCAAACTGTCCGTCTGGACCAGGAACATCCCAATGACTTACTCCTAATCTTGGATCATTTTTAGTTAGGGTTTTTATCTCATTCCAGTCAACATTGACTGCATTTGCTAAATGATATAAATCATTCATAAAAGTGACTTTGGTTGCCATGAACGAATTTGCCATATATTTAAAAAGACTGGCTGTTTCTATGGACGTAAAGCAATAATCTTTTGCCTTAATCGTACTTGATTCTATAACTCTTTTTGCTAAATCGCAGTATTCTTTATTTCCACCTATTAATACCCAAGTAGAATTTTCATAATCTGCTGTAGCATTGGCTGCTGTTAAAAATTCCGGTGCGTGAACTAGATTGGGATATTGCTTTTGTAAGTCGGTGTATACACCAGGAGGCACGGTACTTTTACAAATAATAACTTTCTTGTAGTCTTTTAATTCTTCTAAAACAGATTTTACGTATGAATCGTCACATTTTCCTGTATCTAGCATAGGAGTTGGAACACATACATAGACTGCATCACAAGAATATATTTCATCTAGCGAACTACTACGTGTATCTAATTTAGGATCTCTAACAATTACTTCTTGATTTCTGTGTGTATGAAAAACTGCCGAACCTACATATCCTAACCCAAATAATCCTATTTTCATGTGATATCCTCAATCAAATACGGCTTTATTTATAAGGTTTGCAAGGTCTTATAAATAATTCATCTTAACGAGGTAAAAATTGAAAGAATTAGAATTAAGAATAGAAGATTCCAAATATAATAACGAGTTTACCAAAAAGTTAATAGAAAATAGTTATCTATTCGATGACATCTATAAAGTATGTGGTAACACTTTTTCTAGAAAAATTGGATCATATCTTTTCAACGGCAAAACATACGAGTATTATTTTGGTATGTATGATAAACAAAAGTTAATTTTTGAAAAAGTTAAAGATTGCCCAAACGTTTTAGAAATAGGCACATATATGGGTCATTCTCTTATGTTGATGTTATTAGGCAATCCTTATCTAAATGCAACTTGCATAGACATCGATAAGACTTTTTCAAAACCAGCAACAACATTTCTGCAAACGAAATTCCCCAACTCTAAAATAGAATTTATATGTGGCAATAGTGTAGATGTCTTACCAACTCTTGATACTAAATTTGATTTTTTCCATATAGACGGAAAACATAATAATAAAATGATCGCTCAAGAATTTAGTCTATGCAAATCTCTTAGCAAAACCAATGAAATGAAAGTATTATTTGATGACTCGGAAACGTGTCAACCGTTGCTGGCATATATTAGAGAAAATTATGACGTGATTGAAGAATATACTCCTATCTGCGAATGGCAAAATACATTTATGAAAATAAGGATTTAATATGTCAGGAAAATTTATAATAGACGAAACCAAACCTCATCTAGGAGGTAATACCATAAGACCAGATAAGAACACGTGGTCACCCTCTTCCTGGACGTATCTTTTAGAAAAGTTTAAAATTAAAAAAATGACTGATTTAGGTTCGGGTCAAGGACATACTTCTCAATGGTTTATGCAAAAAGACATTGAAGTTACAGCCGTTGAAGGATTAGAATTTAATGTGCAAAATTCTGTAGTACCTGCTATTTTACATGACATAACCACAGGACCTTTTGAGTTGAAAACTGATCTTGTTTTATGCGTTGAAGTAGTAGAACATATTGAAGAAAAATATTTAGATTATCTTCTAACATCTCTTTGCCAAGGAGAGATACTTTTTATGACTCATGCTGTTCCTGGACAACCAGGATATCATCATGTAAATTGTCAAGATAGTGAATACTGGATCGATCATATTTCTAAAAAAGGCTACAATCTTTTAGAGAAAGAATCTAGTGAAATAAGAATATTAGCTGATAGAGATAAAGCAAGACATCTTTCAAGAAACGGTATGATTTTTGTAAGAGAGTGATAGATTAAGGAACAATATGCCAGTAGTTAGGATATTGTTTTATTATATCTAAAACTTCTTTAGGATAAAAAGGTTTAATGATTTCACTGTCACATTTATGATTAATGGCAGATTTTGTATCAACTTTTTTGAATGCATTTAATACTTCTTCGGGATCTCTTCCCCTGTGCTCAATTAAATTATTAACTTTTTCTTTGATCAATTGATCATTACCAAACCAGGTCCAGTGCCATCCTACCAATTCATTAGGTGATACGCAATGCCCTCTATGTTTTCTTTTGATGATTTCTTTGTGCCCTTTGTATAAATCATGTGGCGTTTCAAACATATTCCTCCTTGCTACTACACTTCCTTTCCAGTTTCTTGAAGCCTTTTGGTCAAATTTGTACATATACATTTCAAAAGAACAAGAAACAGGTTTTTTTTCTAATTCCAGCAAATCTAATATTACACTCCATTTAGTAGGATCAATAATCTCATCTAAGTCGCCATGTATAATGATATCACTGGATTGGAATTTATTTAGATGCGGGCCAAAACCTTGCCTCATTGATGTTTCTACATAACTAGGATGCGGGTGATCTGGTAAAAGATTTAGACTGATAGTTTCTATCTTATCTCCGAATTTCTTTTTGTACTTTTGAAAATTTTGTGAAAGATGGAAGGGCTTTGATAGACCGCTTAAGGTTCTATCGGCTTCTAAAATGATCCAACGATCTACATATTTTTCTGTCAGTGCTAGATGTATATCTAGCATTTCGAATTCATTATTAAAAAGAAATGTATCAATTATCAAGATTAGTCCAATCAATAAAATCAAAAATATTTACCAATTATATTAGCACATAAATATTCATATGAAAAAAATTGTACTTGTAACCGGGGGTTTTGATCCCATACACTCTGGACACATCGCTTACATTCAAGAAGCTAGGAAATTAGGTGATCTACTTATTGTTGCTGCCAATTCAGACGAATGGTTGAAACGGAAAAAAGGCAGAGAATTTATGCCTTGGGAAGAACGGGCTTCTGTTCTATCTTCTATTAAAGATGTCGATAGAGTAATTAATTTCGACGACAGCGACGGTTCTGCTAAAGATGCAATAAGAAAAGTTAGACATTTATTTCCTAATGATAAAATAATCTTTGCCAACGGCGGTGATAGAACCAATGCTAATATTCCTGAAATGAATATCATTGATGAAAATCTAGATTTTGTTTTTGGAGTAGGTGGCGAACACAAGATGAATTCTAGTAGTTGGATATTACAGGAATGGAAAGCACCCAAAACAGAAAGACAATGGGGATATTGGCGTGTTTTGCATGAACAAGGTATAGAGGTTAAAGTGAAAGAATTAACCGTTTCCCCAGGTAAAATGCTGTCTATGCAAAAACACAAAGATAGATCAGAACATTGGTTTGTGGCCGAAGGTATTGCTACTGTTTTTACTGTTAACAGAAGCACCGATACTGAATTGTTAGGCGTTTTTAAAAAATTTGAAAATATACACATAGGTAGACACGAATGGCATCAACTTTGCAATGAAGGAACAGAACCACTCAAAGTTATAGAAATACAATACGGTGAACAATGTATTGAAGAAGATATAGAACGTAAATGAACAATTGGATTTTTTTAAGCAAAGAAGGCAAAGACGAATATGTCAATATGTTCGCTGTAGGTAGCGGCGGCAGAGTAATTAATACTGATGATTTTAATTATAGAGACAGCGAAGATCCTATAGTTCTTAGAGGTATTCTGAAACATAAAATAATGAAACGTTGCTGGCTCGATGGAAGAGATTTTTATTTTATGGATACTGGTTACATGGGAAATAATGTTAATCCGTTGAATCCGATGGGCTGGAAATATTATCATAGAATTGTTAAGAACGATTTGCAGCATAATGATTTAATAAAAAGACCCGATGATAGATTTAGAAAATTACAAATACAGTTGCACAATTGGAAGAAAGGTGGGAAAAAAATCTTAATAGCCAAGCCAGATGAGAAACCAATGAAATTTTATGGATTAGAATTAGATGAATGGTTAAAAGAAACCATCGAAACAATAAAAAAATATACCGATAGACCTGTTGTTGTTAGAGAAAGAGTTAAGAGTAGGACTGAGAGGATGGTTAACAATTCGTTGAAAGAGGCGCTAGACGACGATGTACATTGTCTTATCACATTCAATAGTAATTCTGCTACAGAGGCTGTAATGTATGGATACCCAGCATTTACATTATCTCCATCACATGCCGCAGCACCGGTAACTAGTCAAGATTTAAGCGAAATCGAAACCCCATTCTATCCAGATAGGAGTTTTGTTTACGATTGGGCGTGTCATTTAGCATACGGTCAATTTCATATTAATGAGTTAAAAGACGGCTCGGCTTGGAGGATATTAAATGGCTGTTGATTTTTATAATGTTTATGTAGGTTATGATTCAAGAGAAGATATTGCCTATAAAGTTTGTGAATACTCAATTTATAAACATTCTCCCAGTGCTATGGTTAAACCCATTAAGCAAGATTTTCTAAGAGCGGAAGGAATTTATAATAGAGAAGTGGATAAATTAGGTAGCACTGAATTTACCTTCACAAGATTTCTTGTTCCTTATCTCAACGGATATCAAGGATGGGCTTTGTTTTGTGATTGCGATTTTATTTGGGACGGAAATATACAAGAAATATTTGAACAGGCAGATCCTCAATACGCAGTAATGGTAGTTAAACATGATCACAAGCCAACCAGCACAGTAAAAATGGATGGACAACAGCAGACACAATATCCTAGAAAAAATTGGAGTTCTATGATTTTGTGGAACTGTGAACATCCTAAAAATTTACAAATCGATCCCGAAGCGGTAAATTTTAGAAACGGATCATTTCTACACAGATTCGAGTGGCTCGACGATTCTGAAATAGGATCTTTAGATACTAGATATAATTTTTTAGTTAGTTATAATAAAGAATCTAGAGATGGAAAACCGTTTGCCTATCATTATACTGAAGGCGGTCCTTGGTTTGAAAAATATAGAGATTGTGAATATGCTAACGTTTGGTGGAAATATCTTATAGAATATGCTAACGAAGTAGGTCGAAATGTCAGTTTATCTCAATCCCCAATAACTTGGGTAACAAGTTTGTCAAGAGAATACTGGGATTACGCAGCAAGATTTACCATGCCATCGTGGTCTAATCTTCCTGGAGAAATTTACATTTTGTGGGACGATAAACCTTTAGATTTAGGGTTTGGCAAAAATATAAGATTTTATCAAGAGGCAGCGTCTGTTGACGACCCGTGGATTAAAGAAGGCATGGGAAGTACTAAATCAGATCGATTCTGGAAAAAAAGTAGAGCCCAAGTCTGGGCGGCTAGAAAATTTAAAGGTCTAGTGGTATGGATAGATGCAGATATTAAGGTAGAAAAGCAGTTGTCGAGATCTAAAGCATTTGAATTGCTACACCCCGGAGATAAATTGTGGTCAACCTTAGATGCAGGGGAAGATTGGCCAGAACAGGGAGATTGTCCCATAGATACCGGAATAGTGGCTTTTGATACCAGAAAAGATAATTTTGCAAATTTTATAAAAGAATATTCAATGATTTGGTATAACGGAGACATTTATCGACTGCCGCAGCCTTATGATCATCATGCGGCAAACTTTTTACGAAGAAAATATCCTGTCAAGTCATTAGCACCTAATTATAAATTATGGAATTTAAGACCTACAGAATATGTAAGTAGATTCGTTTTAGAAAACAGTAGTCTAAAAGAATATTTTACACACTATCTAGGAATAGATAGGAAAAACGAATTAAATCTAGAAAATTCAAGGACAAAGAAAAAAAATTGAAATTCGTTTCCTATCTAAAATGTTTACCTCCAAATAATAAAAATCTAGAAAAAAATGATATTCTAGAAAAGTTTCCTCTTGGTGTTGCTTATCTAGGATTAGATGAAGTTATTATTCATGAAGACAGCAATATTATCAATGCTGATGTTGCACTGATGGTAGGTTGGGTTCATGAGGAATCAAAAGATTCTCAACATCTACAGTTTAGGAAAAAAATAATAGATTTTCAGAAAAGTGAAGGAAAGAGGGTATTATTGGCTGACTCAAATCTTTTTCTCTACAAAAATAAATCTAATCCGTTGCACTATTTACGATATAGTTTTGACGGAATTTTTCCTAACACAGGAGAATACTGTGACAAAAATATTGATTCCGGCAGGTGGAAAAAAATAAGTCAAGACATAGGTTTGAATCTAAAAGATTACAGAACAAACGGCAATCATATATTGTTATGTTTACAAAGAAACGGTGGTTGGTCTATGAGAGGGTTTGATGTAATCGATTGGACTGCACAAACGATAAAACTATTAAGATTGCATACAGATAGAGACATTGTTATTAGAGCACATCCGGGAGATAAAGGTTCTAAAAATTATCTATCCCCTAA
>Ga0129333_10001050_pt1 | contig 24531 bp, 21 predicted proteins | sample CPB6_08_DNA_FD_94474 | JGI IMG/M metagenome (GOLD analysis project Ga0129333, IMG submission 94474) | Freshwater to marine salinity gradient microbial communities from Chesapeake Bay, USA - CPBay_Sum_0.6_0.8_DNA | ecosystem: Environmental > Aquatic > Marine > Coastal | place: USA: Chesapeake...
ATCGACGGCGTGGTGGTCGTCGAGCCGAGCCGGATCGTCGCCGCCGAACAGCAGGGATTGCGTTCGCTGTACGTGGCACTGACCCGCGCCACTCAACGTCTCACGGTGGTCCACTCCGAACCTCTGCCCGAGGCGATGAAATGACTCGTCGAACCAGCGGGAACCGTCAGTAATCGTCGACCAACGAGTCGATCACCTGACCGGCGAACTTGGCGGCCTTGTCGGCATCGGCTGGGCGATTGCGTTCGACGGCCGTTCGCGCCAGATCGATCATCCGAGAAAGTGAATCGAGAGCCTCGAGGTCGCCGATGTCGGCTTCGACGGCCGCCCAGATGCGCTCGATGTACTCGAGTTGGGTTCGTTTGGTTCCGTCGGGACGCGGCACGTCGTCGGGTCGGGGCCCGATGAACGACGACAGTTCCTCCATCTCGAGCCGGAGGACCTCCAGCAACTCCTCGGTGTCACCCGTGGGGAGCGGAGTCACGGTGGACTCCGTCGGCACCGTGGTGGAGCGCGATTCGTCGTAGGTGGTGGCCCCGCACGACGCCGACGTCGCCGCGAGCCCCACGATCGCAACCATGCGGAGAAACGAGGAATCGACCGTCATGCGTGGACCGGAGTTCTCAGGCGGTCACCAGGATCCGGGCCGAAGCGAACTCGCTCACGCCGACCGAATGTCCGTCGATGTCGACCTGCAAAGTGCCGTCGTCGGAGCGCGCACCCACCACGCCGCGATGCCCGGGGAGGATGTTCGACTGCTGGAGGAAGTCGAGCAATCCCGGTGTGAACTCGAGTTCTTCGGGAATGCGCGACACGACGAACTCGGTTCCGGCCGCCAGCGTTCCGAGCGGACGCGCCTCGGGTACCACGTAACTGGAACCGGGAATCGGGTTGCCGTGCGGGCAGGTGGTGGGCGCGCCGAGCAGTCGGTTCATCGCCGCTTCGACCTCATCGCTCATCACGTGTTCCCATCTCCCGGCTTCGCGGTGGGCGTCGGCCCACGAGAGCCCGAGCACGTCGGTGAGGAACCTCTCGGCCAGTCGGTGCCGCCGCACGACGCGTTGGGCGAGTTCCTGCCCGGCGGTGGTGAGTCGGATGCTCGGTCCTTCGGTCTCGACGAGTCCGGCCCTGGTCATCTTCTCGATCATCTGGCTCACCGAGGCGCGGCTCACGCGGAGTCGTTCGGCGATTCGGACCCGGATCACGTCGAGGTCGTCCTCGTGCAGTTCGAAGATGCACTCGCAGTATTCCTCGAACGCCGGATGGTGCTCCTTGCCGGACGTCATCGCTTCAGGCTACCCCTGGGTCCGGGAAGGGTTCCGACGCGCCGTCAGGCGTCACTCGAACACCACGCCCTGCGCCAGCGGAAGCGAGTCGGAGTAGTTGATGGTGGCCGTGGACCGGCGCATGTACGCCTTCCACGAGTCGCTGCCGCTCTCACGCCCGCCACCGGTTTCCTTCTCGCCACCGAAGGCGCCGCCGATCTCGGCCCCCGAGGGTCCGATGTTCACGTTGGCGATTCCGCAGTCGCTTCCTGCCGGACCGGTGAAACGCTCGGCCTCGCGAACGTCGGTGGTAAAGATGCTCGAAGCGAGTCCCTGAGGCACGCCGTTCTGCAACGCGACGGCCTCGTCGAAGTCGTCGTACTCGAGCACCCAGAGGATCGGGGCGAAGGTCTCGGTGGTCACGATGTTCGTCTGTCGAGGCATCGACACCAGAGCGGGGTGGGCGTACGCGGCATCGGGAGCTCGTTCGGCGTGCACCCGTTGGCCTCCCGCCAGAAGCGAACCGCCGTCGGAGAGTCCGGTCGCAATGGCGCGGTCCATTCGATTCCACGAGTCGAGCGAGATGAGCGGACCCACCAGAGGTTCGTCGACCAAGGGGTTGCCGATCCGCAGTGAGTGGAACGCGCGTCCGACACGTTCGATGATCTCGGCCGATCGAGAGCGGTGCACGATGAGTCGGCGAAGGGTGGTGCACCGCTGTCCGGCCGTCCCGGCGGCGGCGAACACGATGCCGCGGACCGCCAGTTCGGCGTCGGCCGACGGGGCGACGATCGCAGCGTTGTTGCCACCCAACTCGAGGATCGAGCGTCCGAAGCGGGCGGCCACCACCGGCGCGACCTCGCGACCCATGCGGGTGGATCCGGTGGCCGACACGAGCGGCACGCGGGGGTCGGCGACGAGTCGCGCTCCGGTGCCGGCGTCACCGACGACCACCTGGAACAAATCGGCGGGAGCCTCGGCCAACCGGCAGGCCTCGCGAGCCAGAGCGTTCGTGGCCAGAGCCGTGAGCGACGACACCTCCGACGGTTTCCAGACGACGGGATTCCCGCAGACGATCGCCAGTGCGGCGTTCCACGACCACACCGCCACGGGAAAGTTGAAGGCGGTGATCACGGCGACCGGGCCGACCGGGTGCCAGGTTTCGGTGAGACGGTGTCCGGGGCGCTCGGAGGCGATGGTGAGCCCGTACAACTGTCGACCGAGTCCGACGGCGAAGTCGCAGATGTCGATCATCTCCTGCACCTCGCCCACCGCCTCGGAGCGGATCTTGCCCGCCTCGATCTGCACGAGAGTCGCGAGGTCCTCGCGATGCGCGCGCAGCAACTCGCCGAGTCGACGCACCACCTCGGCGCGACGCGGCGCGGGAACCGACCGCCACTCGCCGAAGACGTTCGCCGCACGGTCGAGAGCGTCGTCGACTCCCCGGTCGCCCGCGGTTCCGTCCACGACTCCGTCTCCGAGTGTCGCCTTCCCGTAGGCGCGCCCCGTGATCGGCGAGCGAACCTCGATTCCGGGTCCGGTCGGGTCGCCGAGCGTGACCGCGAGGTTCCCGAGACGACTCAGTGCACCCCCAGCCAGTGCGGCGATGTCGCGGTCGGAGGATGCCGTGAAGCGTCCGGTCATCGCGACCCTCAGTCGACGACCAAGGAGGGGACGAAGAGATCGCAGGCCGGCGAGGCCGACGCGATGGCGTCGGCGGCGAGAATCACGGCGGCCGCGGTGTAGGCGGTGCGTTCGCCGGCGGGGAAGTGCTCGCGCGAGGGATACACGACGCCCGTCCAGTACGACCCGTCGTCGTGACGGTGCGCCCGGGTCCAGAGAAGTAGGTCGGTGGCGGTGTCGAGATCGCCGATCGCGGCGTGCGCCAACGCGCACTCGGCGGTCTCGGCGGCGGTGACCCACGGTTCGTCGCTCACGCACCGGATGCCGCGACCCTCCATGGCGAAGATGTCCCAACCCTCGGCGAGACGGGCCTTGGCGGCCGGTCCCACCATGGCATTGGTGAGGATGGGGTAGTACCAGTCCATCGCCCAGCGCTCCTTCGGTTCGAAGGCGTCGGGCTGTTCGTTGATCACCGCGCGCAGGACGTCGGCCGCCTCGGCCCAGCCGGTCTGCGGTTGGCCGACCAGATCGCCCAACTTCACACCGCACTCCAGCGAGTGCCAGATGCTCGACGAGCCGGTGAGCAGTGCGTAGTCCCACGGACTCGCGTGCTCCTCGCGGGCCCAGAGAATCGTGCCGTCGTGTCGACGCATCGACATCACCCAGTCGAGCGCGCGTTTCACGGTCGGCCAGAGCCGTTGCACGAACGCCCGATCGTCGGTGCACAACCAGTGGTGCCACACGCCGGCGGCCACGTACGCGCAAACGTTCGTGTCGAGTTTGGGTTCCTCGACGATCTCGCCCGGCAGGTAGTAGTTGAACCACCAGCCGTCGGCGTGCTGGATGTCGGCGAGCCACATGTAGGCGTCGTCGGCCTCGCGGTGGAATCCGGCCACGTCGAGCGCCATCGCCGTCTCGACGTGGTTCCAGGGATCGCAATGACCGCCGGGGAACCACGGGATCATCCCGGACGGCAATTGCAGGCGGGCGATGGAACGCCCGGTGGCCACCACTTCGTCGGCCGACAGCACCCCCTCGATGTGCGGAATGCGGCTCATGCGTCGACCAGTTCTCTCTCGTGTCGGATGTTGGAGGTCGAGCGAGCTGGTTTGGCGGCGTACACGACGAGGCTCTTACCCAGGAGCGGTGACAGCACTTTCTCGGCGACCCGTGTCGATCGGGGCTGTTTGACGATGTCCCACTCCAGAAATCGCTTGTAGGCGTTCACCAGACGATGATCGTCGCGCCGGGGTCCGACCGCGCATCGCAGCCACCAGTAGGGCGAGTGCAAGGCGTGGGCATGGTGCGAGCCGCGCACGTCGAGACCGGCCGCACGAAGCTTGGCCACCAGTTCGGTCTCGCTGTAGATGCGGACGTGACCTCCCTGCGACTTGGGGGCGTGGTATTCGTCGGAGAGCATCCAGTTGATCTTCTCGGGCCACCACGACGGAACGGTGCAGGCGAAGGTGCCACCGGGACGCAGAACACGCACGAGTTCGGCGATCGCGCCGACGTCGTTCTGGATGTGTTCGAGCACCTCGGAGGTGATGACGCGATCGAAAGTGTCGTCGGCGAATGGCAACCGAGTGGCGTCGCCGCGCATGGCGCCCACGTAGTTGCTCGGTTGGATCTGTCCGGCTTCGATCATCGCGCCGAAGGTCGCTCGGGTGGCGCGAACCTCGTCATCGGCCCAGTCCATCGCCACGACGCGTCCGCCGAGTCGGGCCACTTCGAAGGCATGACGACCGAAACCCGCGCCCGCATCGAGCACCAGATCGCCGGGCACGAGACCCAATCGGTCGAAGCGAACGGTGAGCATCAGCCCAGACGTCCGTTGCGACGAAGTTTCTCGACGTTGGCGGGCATCGACAGCACCTCTCGGTACTGCTCGACCGTGAGTTCGGCGCAACGCCGCCAGGTCCAGCGATCGAGCACCCGCTGCCGACCACTCGCGCCGACTCTGGCCCGCAGTTCGGGATCGTCGAGTCCACGTCGGATGGTGGCGGCGAGTGCCTCGGAATCGCCGGCCTTGCACTGCAGCACCGTGTCACCGTCGGTTCCGGTGACCTCGGGCAACGCGCCGCCGTCGGTGGCCACGAGGCAGATGCCGGTGCACATCGCCTCGATGGCGGGAAGACTGAAACCCTCGTAGAGCGAGGGGACCACGGCCATCTCGGCCTCGGAGTAGAGCTCGACGATGCGCTCGTCGCTCACGCCCGAAACGAACTGAATGTGCGGAGCGAGACCCAGCTTCTCGATGAGGTCCATGCTCTTGCCGGGCTTCGGCTTGCCAATGATGGTGAGGGTGACGTCGCGTTCGGTGCGCAACTTGGCCACCGCCTCCAGGAGGTACGAGAGACCCTTCAGGGCGACGTCGGCCGAAGCGGTGGTGATGAGACGACCCGGCGTGCGGGTGACATGGGGGAGCGGGCGGAAGAGATCGGGGTCGACGCCCACCGGCACGAGGCGCATTCGGTCGAACGAGACGCCCATATCGTCGTGGATGTCCTTGATGCTGTTCTCGCTCACGACCACGATGCGCGGCATGCGGCTCGCCACGCGACCCTGCATCTTCACGAAGGAGTAGAAGCGGCTCACTCCCAGTCGCTTCCACCAGTTCGGTGCGTGCTCCATCTCGAGCGCCCGGTCGCGGGTGATCGGGTGGTGCAGGGTCACGATGGTGGGGATCATCTTCTCGACTCCGAGGATCCCGTAGCCGAGGCACTGATTGTCGTGCACCAGGTCGAACTCGCCGATGCGCCCGGCAAGGTGGCGACGCACGCGAGAACTGAACGCCGCCGGCTCGCCGAACGTCCCGGTGAGGAACAGACCCAACTCCAGGAAGTCCTCGCGCTTTTTCAGTTCCCAGATCGCCGGGAACCGGAACGGATAGTGGTCGTTCACCAGATCGAGGCTCGGCAGTTTGGTGAGTTTCACCCGGTCGTCGAGCACCGGATAGGGCTGGCCACCGAAGACCTCGACCGTGTGTCCGAGGTCGACCAGGGCCTTGGTGAGGTGTCGGGTGTACACGCCCTGACCACCCACGTGGGGTTTGCCGCGGTAGGTGAGGTAGGCCAGCTTCAGTGGCGCATCGGGGTCGAGAGGAGAGGCCGCCGGCATGGAAGTCGAGGCTACCGGCGGGTCATTTGTCACCGCCGGGCGGGGGATTTCAGCAGGTGGTGGCCGGTTTCGACGACCAGGTGCGGGCGGTCGAGAGGCCCAGTTTGTCGGTCACCGTGACCGACGCCGACACCTCCACCGACCCGGCGGCCAGATCGAAGGTCGCGACCCAGCCGATCTTGGGTCCTTGGTTCACGAAGGTGGCCGACATCATGCGGCTCGTTCCGTTGCCGAACTTCAAGGTCACCGATCCGATCACACTCGCCACGCCGCTCTCGTCGTCGGTCATGATCCGGGCGATGCCCGTGGTGCAGGGTCCGCCCTGGGTTCCCTGATAGTTGAAGTAGGTGCCCGAGATCCGGGGCGGGCGCACCACCTGTCCGGAGACCGTTGCCACCACCGAGGTGGTGACGGTGCCCGACTTGCCGGTGAACACGAACTCGCGGGTGAACGGGCCGGTTTCGGGGAAGGTTCCACTGGCCAGCGTCGAGTAGTCGTACTTCGAGGCCGATGCCCAGTCGAAGGTGATCGACACGCGAGTGCTCGCGCCGGGGGCCAGGGATCCCGATGCGGGTGAGACCGAGAAGAAGCCGATCTGCTTCACGTTCCACGTGGATGTGGAAGCCGACGGGTTCTTCAACGTGAGGTAACCGACCAGCACCTTCTCACTGAACGTGATGGCACCGGTCTCGATCGACAGCGCGGCCGCGGGTGTCGTGGTGGTCGTGGTGGTCGGAGGACGGGTGGTGGTGGTCGTGGTGGACGGTGGACGGGTGGTGGCGACGGTGGTGGTGGTGGTGGTCGGCCCCGCGCTGCTCGGAGGGCGCGTACTGCCGGTGACGGGTGCGGCGGTGGCCGGTGCGGTGGTTGCTGGTGCGGTGGCGATGGGCGTGCCGGCGCCACCGATGCTCGACGGAGTCGGCGCCGATGTGGTGGGCGGTCGGGTTGACGTGGTTGCTCCACCTGAGTCGCCGGTGGATTCGCTGTTGGCTCCGTCGTTCGTGCCGTTGCTCGTCGTGCCGCCGGCGTCCGAAGAATTGGTCGTGTCGGCCGGGAGCGAGGAACCGGTGTTCGGCTCAGTGCCGGGGGTCGAGACCGCATCGATGGTCGAGTCGGTCGGCGCACTCGTCGGATCGCCGGCCTCGTTCGACGTCGGGCCGGAGACGGCCTCGGTGGCGGTCGGCCCGAAGGCCTCGGATCCGTCCGACGACTGCACGGCCACCAACACCGAACCAGTGGCCACCACGGCGACAGCGGCACCAGTGGTCCAGGCCACCGCGTGTCGACCGAGCCGGGCGAGTCGCGGAAAACCGTCGTGGCGACCGAAGCGAATTCGATGCGAGCGGAGAGTGGCCGTGGAAGAGGCTCCGGACACCGGGGTGATTCCGTCGACCGCGGCCAACACCCGTTCGCGCAGACCGAACGGCATCGCGAACACCGGTGCGGCACCGAAGAGCGTGAGCGGGGCGAGCGTCTTGCGGCTGCGCTCGCAGGTGGCGCACGACTCGATGTGGCGATTGACGCGCTTGCGGACGAGAACGGTCATCTCTCCGTCCCAGCCGCGCAACAGATCGGCGAGGTCGGCGCAGTCGCGGCGGCCCGCGCGGGCCACGGTGAGCGCCCCGAGGCTCTTCTCGACGCGATCGCGCATGCGATGCACGAGCGAGTAACTCTGCTCCGCCGAGACGCCGAGTGCATCGGCCAGGTCGGCACCGGTCAAGCCCTGACGAATCGAGAGTTCGAGCACCAGTTGATCACGTTCGTCGAGTCCGGCCGCCGCGGCGCGCACGAGCGAGGCGAGGTCGTCGGCGGCCATGCGCTCGTCGGCTCCCTGCGGATCGTTCGACGACACCACCTCAGGAGTCCTCTCGTCCTGGAAGTCGGTGAGCACCGAACGCTTGCGCTTCTTCGTGCGTCGGTAGACCTCGTTGCGCAGAACCGCGAAGAGCCACGGTTTCAAACGATCGGGTTCGCGCAACTGTCCCAGTCGTTCGGCGGCGATGCAGAAGACGTCCTGCACCATGTCGGCCGCGTCGTGACGGTCGGAGAGCATCGCCGCCGCCGTGTCGTACAGGCTGCCCGCGTAGCGGTCGTAGATCGCCGCGAGCGCACCACGATCCCCGCCCAGATGGGCGCGGACGAGTTCGGCGTCGGTGGTCGTCGTGGTCATGGTGATTCGGCGCCCGCATGCCGGGATAGAGGCTCGAGGCCGACGGGTCTGACGGAAAGTCTGCCCGAACATCCGAGGACACGGGTGACCTTCGTCGCCCTGGAGTCTCAGGAATTCGTCAGGTCGGCTCCCAGGCGATCTCGAACCACCGATCCAGGGTCTCGCCGGCTTCCAACACGTGCGCACCCGTTTCGACGGCGTTCGGCGGTCCGGACTGCGGCTCGACGCACACTCCGTGCGCGGCGCCGTTGTAGACCACCCAATGCGAGCAGTCGCTGGAGAGCACGAGTCGGACGGGACCAACGCGAACGGGGATCGGGTCGCCGGAGGAGACGAAACAGTCGTCGACCAGCGAGTCGAGAGAGGGGGGATCGGCAACCGCTCTCGTTCCGGGAAGACCGTCGGCATCCCGCGGCAACCACTCGCGAAACCGGTGATCGATCGAGGTCGGACGTCTGAACCACGGGTGCCAACCGATCTGGGCGGGCATCGTCTCGAGTGCGACGACCGTTCCCTCGATGCGCAACCGCTCCGGTCGAAGCGAGAAACGCTGTTCCACGACGCATTCGAAGGGCCACCGCTGATCGGGTTCGACCCGGACGTGCAGGTCGGTCGCGGTGCTGGCGATGATCCTCCACTCGACGTCGTCCACCATCCCGTGGATGGCGTGCGGTTCCATGCGGCGCTCGACCTCCACGGTCCGGCCGCGGAAGTCGAACCGGCCGAAGCGAATTCGGCCGGCGAAAGGCGCCATGGGGTACGAGCCCCACTCGAAGCGGGGTCGCTGTCGGCCCGATTCGTCGAGCGGGCCCACCAATGTCTCGTGGTTCGAAATCGACAACGAACTCAAGCGCGCCCCCCGCCGAGTGTCGACGAAGGCGCGAGCCGAACCGGCCGAGAGTTCGACGAGGTCGGCGGTCATGGCAAGAGCGTGTCACGGACGGTGTGCCACGATCGTGTCGTGCGCGCGGTGGTGCAGAGAGTCGAACGAGCCTCGGTGGATTCGATCGTCGACGGCGAAAGGTCACGGGTCGGGGCCATCGGCCCCGGACTCATGGTGTTGCTGGGTGTCACCCATGACGACGACGCGAGCAAGGCCGCCAAGATGGCCGACAAGATTTGGAACCTGCGGATCTTCGACGACGCCGACGGTGTGATGAACCTCTCGTTGGCCGACACCCACCGTCACGTGCTGCTGGTGAGCCAGTTCACGTTGTACGGCGACACCGACTCGGGACGCCGACCGAGTTGGATCCGGGCCGCGCGACCGGAGGTCGCCGAGCCGCTCGTCGATGCGGTCGTCGTCGAACTCCGGCGGCGCGGTGCGACCGTCGAGACCGGGCGGTTTCGCACCGAGATGAAGGTGGAGATCGTGAACGACGGCCCCGTCACGCTCGTCGTCGAGGTCTAGGAGCACCGCTCGTTCGTCGACGCAGACCGAGACCCAATCCCAGGAATCCGGCGAGAGCCGCGATGAAAGGTCGATCACCGAGCGCGGTGTACACGGTGGAGCCCGACCGCAACGGGATCTCGCGAACGATCACTTCCTGCTCGCTGACCGCTGTTCGCTGGTGCACCTCGCCGGCGGGCGACACGAAGGCCGAGAAGCCGGTGGGTGCCACCTGCACCACCCAGCGTCCTGTTTCGACGGCGCGCAGTCTCGACGAGGCGATCTGCTGGGTCTGGAGAATGGTCCAGGTGTAACTCGACCCGTTGGTTGGGTTCACGAGAACGGCTCCTCCCTCGCGGACTCCCTCTCGGGCCCGGCCACCGAAGAAGACCTCCCAGGAGATGACGACGGCCGCGTCGAGACCGTCGTCGACGGCGAGAACCGCCGGTCCGGTGCCCGCCACCGCGTCGCGAGGAACGAGGTCGACGGGCGCACCGAGCGAACGAAGCAGCGAACGCAAAGGCATGTACTCGCCGAAGGGAACCCGGCGTACCTTGTCGTAGCGGCTCTCGACGATTCCGTCACCGTCCACCATCACCTGCGCGTTCGTGAAACTCTGTGCGTCGACGTCCTCGGTGATGCCCACCGAGAATGGTGCGTCGAGTCGACGCGACTCCGAGGCGATCTCGGAGATCTCGACGCTCGAGCCGAAGTCGGCGACGTCGACGACGTTCTCGGGCCACACCACGAGATCGAGATCCTCGTCTTCGATCGCTCGCGTGGCGGCGAGATGCCTCTCGACGACGTCGCGCGGGTCGGTGTCGACTGCTCGGGTGCCCTGTGGTCCGCCCCCCTGCACGGCGGCCACGCGGATCGTTGCGTTCGTGTCGGAACCACGAGGCGCGACGAAACCGGCCAGCCACACCACGATCACCGCTCCCACGACCACCCGCGCGCGACCTTCGGCCCTCAACGCGCGACGGGCGACCGGCGACAGCAGTTCGCCGATCTGCCACGTGAGCCAGGTGAGCAGGACGACCCCGCCGATCGCCGCCGTGCGGTGAAGGGGTCCGGCCACCTGGGCGATACCGAGTGTCGCGAGGGGAACGCCACCGAACGGGAAGGCGAGACGGACGACCTCGATCAAGGTGTGAGCGACCGGCGCGAGCACCGCCGTCCATGGATCGTCGCGACGAACCGCGACGGCCGAGGCGAGGCCGTGGGCCAGGGCGAACAACAGGGCGGCGATCACGTAGCCGGGTGCGGTGAGGAACCACATCCAGGCCAAACCGGGAACGAACCAACCGAGCCCGGCGATCGTGCCGAGAGCGAAACGTCGACGAGCGGACTTCGTGCGGGCCTCGACCGATGCCCAGATCGCGATCCCGACGAACGAGAGAGGCCACCAGCCCCACGGGGGGAGCGACGCCGCGATCAGCAGTCCGGCGACCAGTGCCCGAATCGATCGGTCTCTCACGCCTCCATCTTGCTCGCGTACTTGGCGAAAACGACGATGCGTTGCTTCACCGAACCCGGCGGACGGCAGGCGAACAGGGTGGCGGTGGCATCGACGGTCTGGTCGACGATCCAGAGAGCATCCGGGTACACGATCTCGGTTCGGTCGACGTGGTAGACGAAGCGACCCTCGGTGGTGGTGAAGATGATCTCGTCACCGGGCTGGAGTTGGTCGAGATACCGGAAGGGCTTCTTCTTGCTGGTTCGGTGACCTCCCAGTACGACGTTGCCGGGATGGCCGGGAAGTGCGGTGCCCGGCCACCACCCGATCCCGCGGTCGAGGGTGGGATTGGTGACACCCTCGTGCATCTCCATCGCGAGCATGAGGCGGGGAATCTCGATCGTGCCGATCAGGACGTCGGGGTCGACATGGTCCTCGGCGGGCGGCGGGTCGGGGTTCGGGAGGGTGTCGCCCGGAGCAAGGGTGGGCGGGCCGGTGTACACGGTCGTGGTGGTGGTCGAGCTCGTCGTGGGCGCCGACGTGCTGGTGGTGCTGGAGGACGGAGCCTTGCTGGTGGTGGTCGAGGCCGTCGTCACCGGCGCGGCCACCGGTTCAGGGTCGGTGCCAGCGAAAAAGACGCCACTCGCCAACGTGGCGACGGCCACCACCCCGACCACTGCTCCCGCGCGCATGATCCATCTTCGCAGATGGTCGTCGCGAGTTTCGTGCGGGACCTTCGGATCCGGATCAGCCGAGTCCGGTGGAGGGGTGTCGTCGATGCATGGCGCGCAAGGCCGCCTCGATGCGGGTGATTCGAGTGAGGGCCGGAGGGTGGGTTTCCACCAGACGCGACAGACGTCCTCGGGGTCGAGTCGGAGACGACGCGTGCGCCACGCGCAGGGCGTCGGCCAGTTGTCGACCGAAACCGGCCGCCACGACCCGGCGGTCGGCGGCGAACTCGGCCGACCGTCCGACGACATTGCCGATGTGGTTGCTCGCGGTCACGCCGGCTCCGAAGACCTTGGCGAGAAGCGTGAAGAGCAGGGACACCGCCGTCCCTACCCCGCGCAGGATCCGTGAGTCGCGGGCGAAGGCGTCGGTGGCCGCGCGAGCCACGTTGTCGAGAAAGGCGCCGAGTCGCGCGAGCAACGAAACCGGCAGCAGGAGCCACTGGTGCATGGTGAGAGCGACGGTGTGCGAGCCGAGGTGGTGGCACAACTCGTGTGCCAGCACTCCGCACAGACGATCGTGGTCGAGTTCGTGAGCGGCGAACGAAGTCACCACCACCAGATGGCCGCCCACCGCGAAGGCGTTCACCTGCTCGCTGTCGATCACACCGACGACGAATCGATGACGTTCGAGATGCATGGCTTGCATCACCGCGTCGAAAGCCGGCCTGATGCGCGCCGCCTCCTCGCGATGCGGCCGTCGGGCGCCCACCATCAGCGTGAGCACCCAGCGCTGCACCACGGGAACGAAGAGCGTCACCCCGAGTGCCAGATAGGAGACCACGAACACCGCGAAGGCGGAGCCGAAACCGAGCCAAGCGACCGTCGGCAGCCACAGGACCGCCATTGCCGCCAGCCACACCGGGACGGCGGCCGCCACCGGCACGAACGCCCACAATGCCGCACGGTCGAACGATCTCCTGCGCCCGGCCACTGTCCTCCCTCCGACCCGGATGTCGTCCGGTTTCACCAGCACGAACAGGAGAATTGTGGCCGAACCAACGTGTTCCCGTCGCCGGATTCACCGAATCGTCACGAATTCCCCTCAAGTGACGGGGCGGGCCGGCCGAAACCTCTCCGTGCTCCCCGCCACCATCGTCGCGAACTGCTCCCTCGGGAGGGTGCGGTGAATCAGCGATTCGGTGATGTTCAGTCGACCGCCGTCGGGCCGTCGGTCGCCGCACCGGCCGGGTCGGCTCGTCTGTTGCTCGACCTGGCGCGTTCGCACGAAGTCACCGAACCCGAGCGAGCACGCGCGCTGGTGCAACAGGCCCGTGCGGTGGCGCATGCGAACGATGATCGTGGCTCAGAAGCCGAGGCGCTGTACCGACTCGCCTCGCTCGCGCACTACGACGGACAGCCGGGCGACGCGTTCGCTCTCGCCGTCGAGGCCCGCGACTTCGGGGTGCTGCACGACGTTCCGGTGGTGATCGCATGGGCTCTTCACCTCATCGGACTCGTTCACACCAACTCGGGCAACCACTCCGAGGCGTTGTCGTGCTGTCTCCAGGCGCTCGACACCTACCGCACGACCGGTCACCGGGTCGACGAGGGCAACATCCTCAACACCATCGCGGCGATCCATCACGAGTTGGGCGACACCGAGCGGGCGATCGTGAACTACGAAGCGGCGATGACGGTGAACCGGGATCTCGGGCGTCCCGACTTCGATGCGATCACGCTCGCCAACGTGGCCAGCCTGCGAGCGGAACGAGGCGAGCACGATCTGGCGGTGGCCACCGGAGAGCGGGCACTCGACTTGTGTCGCCAGCACGCGCCGGGCTTCATCCCCGAGGTGCTCGCGGCGCTCGCCGATGCTCTCGGCGGTCGCGGCGAAGCCGAAGGGAGGACCGAGGATTTCGATCGTGCCCGCGAGCTGCTCGGTGCGGCCCTCGCCTTGCTCGATGGGTCGTCGGTTTCCTTCGACGATGCAGTGCGAGCCTCGGTCGAGTTGACGAGAGGTCGCGTGGAGTGTCGGGCCGGCCGTGACGAGGAAGCCCGCCTGCACCTCGAGGAGGCGTTGGAGCTGGCGACTCTGGTGAGCGCGAAACTGGTGCAACTCGAGGCTCACCGCCTGCTCGCCGAGGTGCACAAGCGGACGGGTCGCTTCGCCGATGCGGTCGGGCATCTCGAGGCACGCTTCGACCTGAACCAGCGCATCTTCAACGAGGGAACCGACATCCGCATCAAGACCCTCCAGATCGCCCACGAAGCCGAGGAGGCCCGTCGTCAGTCGGAGATTCTTCGTCTCCGCACGACCGAACTCGAATCACTCGTGCGGGGTCGCACTCTCGAACTCGAGCAGACCCAGTTGGAGGTGCTCGAACGACTGGCCGTCCTGGCCGAGTTCCGCGACACCGAGACCGGCGAGCACACCGTCCGCGTCGGCGACACCTGCGCGGCCGTGGCTCACGAGATGGAACTCGACCCCGAGTGGACGGATCGTCTGCGACTGGCCGCTCGTCTGCACGACATCGGCAAGGTCGCCATTCCCGATTCGATCCTGTTGAAGCCCGGACCGCTCGACGAGTCCGAGTTCGAGGTCATGAAGACGCACACCACCATCGGCGCGCGGATCCTGTCGGGGAGCTCCTCGCCCCTGCTGCGGTTGGCCGAGGAGGTGGCGCTCACTCACCACGAGCGTTGGGACGGTGCGGGTTATCCGCGAGGTCTCGTCGGCGCCGACATTCCGATGTCGGGGCGACTGTGCGCGGTGGCCGACGTGTTCGACGCGCTCACTCACGACCGCCCCTACAAGAAGGCGTGGTCCGCCGAAGCCGCTGTCGACTTCATCCGATCCGAGTCGGGCACCCGCTTCGACCCGACGGTGGTCGATGCCTTCGTCCGAGTCATCGAACGATCGGGGCCCTGAACACGGTTCGGGTGCGCTAGAACTTCCTCATGACTTCTCACGTCGATCGTTCCCCCGTCATTCCCGGAGCCGAGGCCTGGAGCCACGAGGGTTCCACGAGGGTCGGGGCGTTGTGCATTCACGGCTTCACGGGCAACCCATCGTCGATGCGCGGCGTGGCCGAGGCCATGGCGGCGGCCGGACATCACGTCGAACTTCCGCGCCTGCCCGGACACGGCACCGCGGTGTCCGACATGCTCCCCACCCGTTGGTCGCACTGGTCGGCCGAGGTCGAGGCCGCCTACCAGCGACTCGCCGCTCGCGTCGACAAGGTGGTCGTTGCCGGACTCTCGATGGGTGGCTCGCTCACTCTCTGGACCGCGCTCAATCACCCCGAGGTGGCCGGGATCGTCTGCATCAATCCGGCCGCTCAACCGCAGGCCGCCGAGATGATCGAGATGGTGAAAGGACTCCTCGCCGAGGGCACCGAGGTCTTCCCCGGAATCGGATCCGACATCGCCGACCCGAACGCCTCCGAGACCGCCTACCCCGAGACGCCGCTCGCGGCGCTGGTGTCGCTCGTCGAGGACGGTGTCACCCCGATGGTTCCGAAGTACGGATCGTGCACCGTTCCGTTGCTGCTCGTCACCTCGAAGAATGATCACGTCGTCGACCCGGTGCAGAGCGACCAGTTGGCCGCGCAGTGGGGTGGACCAGTGGAGCGCATCCTGCTCGATCGCAGTTACCACGTCGCCACGCAGGACTACGACAAGGAACTGATCTTCGAGTCCGCGGTGGCGTTCGCCGCCAAGGTCACGGCGTCCTGATCGACGGGAGCCCGCTCGTGTCGATCACCGAGTCCTTGCTCGCGTCGCTGCCGAGCCCGGGCAGCAGTTCGATCTCTATCGGCCCGCTCGAGTTGCGTGCCTACGGACTCATGATCGCGATCGGGGTCATCGTCGGCGTCCGGATGTGGGGGCGCCGACTCGCCTCGATCGGAGGCGGAAGCGCGGACGACGCCAGTGCGATCGCCCTCTGGGCGGTTCCGGCCGGAGTGATCGGTGCGCGGCTCTATCACGTCGCCACCGAGTGGGATCGTTTCTCCGATTCACCGGGCGACATCGTGAAGATCTGGAAGGGTGGCCTCGGCATTCCGGGCGGAATCCTGCTCGGAGTCATCGTCGGGGTGTTGGTGGCGCGCAACAAGGGGCTCGCTTTGTCCCCCGTGCTGTGGGCGGTCGCACCGGGTCTCGCCGTGGCGCAGGCCATCGGTCGCTGGGGCAACTGGTTCAACCAGGAGTTGTTCGGCGGCCCCACCGATCTGCCGTGGGGGCTCGAGGTCGACGCGGAGAAGGTGGCCGATGCCGGCTACGCCCCGGGCACCCTCTTCCACCCGACCTTCCTGTACGAATCGCTGTGGAACCTCGCGCTCGCCGCATTCCTGGTCTGGCTCGGTCGGCGTTTCGTGCGTCGCAATCCCGGCCGACTCCTCGCCGTGTACCTCATCGGCTACGGCATCGGACGTTTCTGGATCGAGGGACTTCGCATCGACCCGACCAAGGAAGGCGGCGGTCTGCGACTGAACCAGTGGATGGCAATCGTGATCGTGGTGGGCGGAGCCGCCTACCTGATCATGGATCGTCTGCGTCGAGACCGTGTCCCGTCGCCCGCGCCGGACGCCTCACCCGATGCACCCGGCGGCGGCGAATCGTCCGGCGCCGGTCCGGGCGAAGTACCGTCGGCAACATGAGCACCGCCGGTCACGATCTCGTCCTGCTCGACATCCACGATTCGGGCGTGGGCGTCATCACGCTCAACAACCCCGACCGCATGAACGCGTGGAGTGCGGCGATGTCGGCTCGCTTCTTCGCCCGTCTCGACGAGGCACGAGCCGACGAGCGGGTGCGGGTGGTGGTGGTCACCGGCGCCGGTCGCGGGTTCTGTCCCGGAGCCGATATGGATGCCCTGAATCAGATCCGGGCCAATCCAGCCGGTGGCGCGGGTCCGGCCACCGGCGGTGGCCGTTTCAGCGATCTTCTCGCGTATCCGAAGCCGGTGATCGCGGCGATCAACGGGGCGGTGGCCGGAGTCGGATTCGTGCTGACCTTGTTCTGTGATCTCCGCTTCGCGGCATCCGGCGTGAAGTTCACGACGTCCTTCAGTCGTCGGGGTCTGATCGCCGAGTACGGCTCGTCGTGGGCCCTGCCGAGGCTCGTCGGAACCCCTCGGGCTCTCGACCTGTTGTTGTCGGGGCGCGTGATCGTGGCCGAGGAAGCCGAGCGGATGGGACTCGTGAACGCGGTGGTGCCGGGAGACGAGTTGATCCCGCACGTCATGGCGTACGCGGTCGATCTGGCCGAGAACTGCTGTCCGGCCAGTTGGGCGACGATGAAGAAGCAGGTGTACGGCGACTGGCTGAACGACGCCGACACCGCCACCACCACGGCGATCCATCTCATGAACGACTCGGTGAAGAAGGCCGACTTCCAGGAGGGCGTGCAGTCGTTCCTCGACAAGCGTCCGCCGCGTTTCGAGCCGTACCGCGACTGAGTTCCCGCCCGGCGGGTTGCTCGACCGGTTGTCAGCAGTCGCGCAAACGCGCCGCCAGTTCCTCGGGAACCACCGGGTTGAAGAATTCGCCGGCTCCTATCTCGGCGGCTGCGATGTACCGCGGCAGCCCGGCCCGTCGCCAAGGCGACACGATGTCGATGCTCAACCACGCGTCGGGGAACGAACCGTCGAAGGGGCGTTGGTTGATCCACGACATGTAGGGGAGCGGTTCGCCGAAGAGTCGGTCGAGTCGATCGAAGACGTCGGAGAGCATCCCGGCCAGATCACGCACCTCGTCGTCGCCGAGCGACGGGAGATCTCCCACTCGCCGACGCGGGGCGATCGACACCGCCGTCGGATGTTCGGAGGCGACCGGAACGCGGGCGGTCCAGTGTCGAGTGGCGACCACCAACCTCTCGTCTCCGGACTCGGGCTCCCATCCGCCGGCGAACAAACGGCGTGGACGGTCGGGCACGTGGTCGTAGGCGTAGATCTGACCATGGGGATGCGAGATGGTGGCGCCGACGCTCGCACCTCGGTTCTCGAACACCAGGACGAAGGCGACGTCCGCACGGCCCCCCAAGGCGGCCGACCGCCGGGCCCACAACCGGACCACCTTCTCGATGCCATCGGCGCCGAGCGTGGCGAGCGATGCCTCGTGGTCGGGCGAGAACAGCACCACCTCGCATCGATCGCCGGTCATCGCCGGCCACCGATTCACGAACCAGCGCACGTCGTAGTGCTCGGGAGCCTCGAGGCCTCCGACGCAGAAGGGGCAGTCGACACCGGGCAGGTTGGGTCGACCTTGCCGATGGCCCACCACGTGCACGACGGTTCCGAGCACCGGGTCGCGTCGCACGTCGGACGGGGATCGCTCGGCTCCGGTCACCGCGTCATTCTGCCGGTGTGGTTCGCGTCGTTGCGCCATCGCGCGTGGGACCCGGTCCGCTCCCGTTCGACCTCCGTCGACGGGTTGACGAGCGGTGTCGGTTGCCGATAGTCAGAACCGGTGACTGAAATCGTCCACCTCCGTTCGGGATCTCCCGACGGACCGTCGGCCTCGGATGCCTGCAGCGTGGTGATCGACGTGACCACCGGTGTCCCCGCGGTGTTGCACTGGGGCGGGGCTCTGGACGACGCCGGTCCGTGGGGGGAGCGGGCGCTCACCTACGGCACCGTCGACGTGGTTGCTCCGGTGACTCTGGTTCCGTGCCACGGGGACGGTTTCCCGGGTCGACCCGGACTGCTGGGACATCGACGCGGCGGCACGCACTGGTCGCCGCGCTTCGTGTCGGCCGGGCATTCGGTGAGCGACGGAGTCCTGCGGGCCAGTGCTCTCGACGGGATCGCCGGTGTTCGGCTCGACTCCGAGGTGCGTCTCGCCCCCGACGGGGTGATGACGGTCGCCGTCACCGTGGTCAACGTCGGCGACACGCCCTACATGCTCGACGGCTTGTCGGTGACGTTGTCTGTACCCGCCGACGAACTGGTGACGATGCACGGTCGATGGGGTGGCGAGTTCGCCACGCAGCGGTTGCCGTGGCCGGTGGGCGCGTGGACCGCCGAGTCGCGATTCGGTCGCACCTCGCACGAGAATCCGCCGTACCTCTTCGCCTGCGATCGCGGAGCCGACGAATGGTCGGGTCGGGTGTGGGGCCTGCATCTCGCGTGGAGCGGAGATCACCACGTGTACGCCGAGCGTCTCTTCGATGATCGCCGGCACGTGCAGATGGGGGAGCTGTTCCATCCGGGAGAGATGTGCGTGTACCCGGGCGAGAGCCACCGAAGTCCCGACGTGATCGGCGTTTTCTCGCCGCGCGGCTTCACACCGGCGTCGTGGGGCTTTCATCGAGAGGCCCGTCGTCGTCGACCGCGTGCCTTCACGTCGCGACCGGTCCATCTCAACTCGTGGGAAGCCGTGTACTTCCGTCACGAGCCGGACCGTCTCATTGCGCTGGCTGCCGACGCGGCGGATCTCGGTGTCGAGCGCTTCGTGCTGGACGACGGATGGTTCGGATCCCGTCGCGACGATTCGTCGGGGCTCGGCGACTGGGAGGTGTCCACCGACCGCTACCCCGACGGTTTGGTTCCGTTGATCGACTCGGTGGTCGGACGTGGCATGGAGTTCGGCATCTGGATCGAACCGGAGATGGTGAACCCCGACAGCGACCTGTTTCGAACCCATCCCGACTGGGTGCTCTCCACCCCCGGCTACGAACCGGTGATGGGTCGTCGCCAGTTGGTGCTCGACCTCGTGCGTCCCGATTGTTTCGACCACGTGCTCCGTGCGATCGACGACTTGCTGCGCGATCACGACATCTCGTACGTCAAGTGGGACATGAACAGGTGGTTGGTGCAGGCGTCGGGTGTCGAGGGCAAGGCGGCCTCGAACTCCCAGACGCGCGCCTTCCGGAGGCTCGTTCACGAATTGCGCGCGCGGCATCCCCGTGTCGAGTTCGAGTCGTGCGCGTCGGGTGGTGGTCGCATCGATCACGCGGTGCTCGAGATGTTCGAACGTGTGTGGACGAGCGACTGCAACGACGCCCACGATCGTCAGCGCATCAATCGGGGCGCGTCGATGGTGATCCCGGCCGAGGTGACCGGTGCCCACGTCGGGCCGTCACCCTCCCACCAGACCGGTCGCCGGTTGTCGATGGAGTTCCGCGTGGCCACCGCGATGTTCGGCCACTTCGGTGTCGAAGCCGACGTCGCTGCCATGCCCGAACGTGACCGCGCCGTGCTGCGCCACGGGATCGAGGTGCACAAGCGGTTCCGTGATCTGGTGCATCTCGGCGACGCGGTTCGCTTCGACGTCGACGACGAGGTCGTGGCCCGTGGCGTGTACGCGGCTGACCGGTCGGAAGCCCTCCTGTCGTGGGCTCGCCTCGACAGTGGGGCATCGCTGGTACCCCGCCCGTGGCGGATTCCCGATCTCGATCCGACGGCCTCGTATCTCGTCGACGTGGTGTCGCTGGTGCCCGCCGACGACCCGTTGGCTCCGTTGCGCGGAGTCGTCGGCCTCGCCGTCCGTCAACCGCACTGGATTGTCGAGTGCCTCGCCGGTCGACCGGTGTCGATGAGCGGTCGACGCTTGGCGGTGACGGGACTCGAGCCGCCGGTCACGCGACCCGAATCGGCCGTGCTGGTGCATCTGACCCGCTCGTAGCATGGGCCTCCGTGGCCGACTCGACCCCCCGTATCACCCCCGAAGCCGTGGCCAAGGTCGCCCGGCTGGCTCGCCTCGATCTCGCCGAGGCCGACCTCGCGCGATTCGCCGAGCAACTGGCTGGCATGCTCGCGCACTTCGCCGACATCGACGCCCTCGACCTGTCGACGGTCGAACCCATGACCCAGCCGTATCCGCTCGTCAACGTCATGCGCGACGACGTGGTGGGCACGAGTCTCGACCGCGACGAGGTTCTGGCGGCCGCGCCCGCCGCCGAGGACGGGAGATTCCGCGTGCCCCCGATCATCGGACTCGAGGGCTGAGATGACGTCTGCTCCTGTCTCGGTGGCCGGGGTCGCGGCGGCGGAGCGTTCGGGTGAGGCGTCGGCAGTCGAGGTGCTCGAGCGTCATCTGGCGGCGATCGACGCCCGGGAATCCGACGTCCACGCCTTCAACCTCGTCACCGCCGACTCGGCGCGAGTGACGGCGGAGCGAGTCGACGCCGACGTCGCCGCCGGTCGCGACCCGGGTCCGCTGGCCGGAGTGCCGATTGCTCTCAAGGACAACCTGTGCACTCGTGGTGTGCCGACCACTTGTTCGTCGCGGATCCTCGAGGGATGGCGACCGCCCTACGACGCCACCGTGGTGCAGCGTCTCGCCGCCGCCGGCGCCGTGTTCGTCGGCAAGACCAACCTCGACGAATTCGCGATGGGTTCGAGCACCGAGAACTCGGCCTTCGGTGTCACGCGCAATCCCCTCGACACCTCCCGCGTGGCCGGTGGCTCGAGTGGCGGAAGTGCCGCGGCGGTCGCGGCGTCGTTCGCCGCCGCGAGTCTCGGCAGTGACACTGGTGGATCCATCCGTCAACCGGCCGCCTTGTGCGGCGTCGTCGGCGTGAAACCGACCTATGGGACCGTGAGCCGTTACGGCCTGGTGGCCTTCGCCAGCAGCCTCGACCAGATCGGCCCGTTCACGAACGACGTGCGCGACGCGTCCATCCTGCTCGAGGCCATCAGCGGCCACGACCCGCTCGACAGCACCTCCATCCCGCGCGGACCCGTGACGACCACCGACGTCCTCGATCGGGGAGTGGCCGGTCTGCGGGTGGGTCGCATCATCGACCTGCCGGGGGGAAGCGATCCCGAGGTCGAGCAACGTCTGGCCGAGGCTTTCGACGCTCTGCGGGCCGCCGGCGCCACCATCGTCGACGTCGAGTTGCCGTCGATGAAGTTCGGGCTCACCGCCTACTACCTCATCGCTCCGGCCGAGGCGAGCAGCAACCTCGCCCGCTACGACGGAGTCCGCTACGGAATGCGCGTCGACGCGGCCGACACCAACGCGATGTACGGCGCCACCCGCGTGGCTGGCTTCGGCGACGAGGTGAAGCGTCGCATCATGCTCGGCACCTACGCGCTCTCGGCCGGTTACTTCGATGCCTACTACGGAAAGGCGCTCAAGGTTCGTCGTCTCATTCACGACGACTTCGATCGTGCCTACGCCAAGGCCGACGTGCTGCTCACTCCCACCTCGCCGGTCGTGGCCTTCCCGGTGGGAGCCAAGGTCGACGACCCGTTGTCGATGTACCTCTGTGACGTGTTCACCATCCCCACCAACCTCGCCGGTCATCCGGCGATGAGCGTTCCGTTCGGCACCGGAGCCGACGGATTGCCGGTGGGCGTCCAGGTGCTCGCCCCCACCCTCGGAGAACCGGTGATGTTCCAGGTGGCCGCCGAACTCGAGAGGTTGGCCACGCGATGAACGACTACACAATCGACGGCTGGGAGATCGTGGTGGGCCTCGAGGTGCACGTCGAATTGGCCACCGCCACCAAGTTGTTCTCGGCGAGCGCCAACCGTTTCGGTGACGAGCCCAACATCCACATCGACCCGGTGACGCTCGGATTGCCTGGTGCGCTGCCGGTGCTCAACCGGCGGGCCGTCGAACTCGCCATGCGAATCGGCCTTGCGCTCGAGTGCACGGTGCAACCGTGCACCTTCCACCGCAAGAACTACTTCTATCCCGACATGCCGAAGGCCTACCAGATCAGTCAGTACGACCAGCCGCTCAACGTCGACGGTTGGCTCGAGTTGCCGGGCGGCAAGCGGATCGGTGTCGAGCGCGCGCACCTCGAGGAGGACACCGGAAAGAGCACCCACGTGGGTGGGACCGGCGGCCGTATCCACGGCAGCGACCACTCGCTGATCGACTTCAACCGGGCCGGTGTGCCGCTCGTCGAGATCGTGGGGCGCCCCGACATCGCCAGTCCCGACGAGGCCAAGCAGTACGTCACCGAACTGCGCCAGATCCTCGTGGCCGTCGGCGCGTCCGACGCCAAGATGGAAGAGGGGTCGATGCGTTGCGACGCGAACGTGAGTGTGCGCAAGCCCGGCGACCCGCTCGGTACGCGTTGCGAGATCAAGAACGTCAACTCGGTGCGTTCTCTCGGTCGGGCCATCGAGTACGAGGCGCGTCGTCAGATCGCTCTCATCGAGGCCGGCGAGAAGGTGCGCCAGGAGACGCGTCACTGGGACGAGACGGACGGTCGCACCCACACGTTGCGTTCCAAGGAGGACGCCGACGACTACCGCTACTTCCTCGAGCCCGACCTGGTGCCCCTCGCTCCCGATGCGGCGTGGGTGGAGGCGGTACGTGCGGCGTTGCCGATGCTCCCGCGCGAGCGGCGGCGGCGCCTCGCCGAGGCCACCGGAGCCCCGGCCGACGGCGAAGCGGTGCTGGTGGTGGTCGAGCGCGGCCAGGACGACTACGTGCTCGCCGTGGGAGCAGCCGGAGGCGACGTGGCCCGCGCGCTCGTGCACGTGAAGGAGGCCTACTCCGAACAAGGTTCGACTCCGTCGGTGCCGGCGGCCGACCTGGCCGGATTGATCGTGCTCGAGAAGTCCGGTCGCGTCACCGCGACACAGGCCAAAACCGTGCTGGCCGAATTGCTGGCCAACGGAGGTGGCGATGCGGCGGCGATCGCGGCCGCGAAGGGATTCGAGGCCATGGACCTGTCGGCCCTCGAGGCTCTCGTCGATCAGGCTCTGGCGGCTCAGCCCGACGCGTGGACCAAGTACTGCAACGGCGAGGAGAAAGCCGTCGGGGCCATCGTCGGGCACATCATGAAGGCCAGCAAGGGCCAGGCCGACGGCAAGGCCGTCAGCGCGATCCTGCAGTCGCGTCGCGGCTGACGCTCAGCGCAGCGCGCCGCTCTCGATCAGGTCGATCGCCCGGCGACACGTGCGATGGAAGGCATCGGCCGCCATCTCGATGTGCTCGACGGGGGTGTCCTCCTCGGCGGTGTGGCTGAGCCCGTTGGTCGACGACGAGAAGATCATCACCGTCGGAATCGAGCGGGCGGTCTCGCTCGCGTCGTGCAGGGCGCCACTCGGCAACTCGACCTCGTGCCCCTCCACCTCGCGAACGCTCTCGCGCGCGGCATCGAGCAGAGCCGGGTGGAACGGCATCGGTGGAATGCGGAAGATGTGCTCCCACTCGACCGTGCACCCCTCGGCCGCGGCGGCATCGGCCGCCGCACGGCGGCTGTCGGCGAGCATCGAGGCCAGTTCACCGGCGTCGATGTGGCGCATGTCGAGGGTGATGGTGGTCTCGCCGGCCACCGCGGTGACCACGCCGGGTTTGCAGGCGACGGCACCCACGGTGGTGACGCCGTCGTGGCGGTCGCCGATCTCGGCCACGGCGAGCGCGAAGCGTGACGCCGCACGAAAACTGTCGCGTCGCATCGGCATCGGCATCGTGCCGGCGTGAGCCGCCTGACCGCGGAAGATCAGCCGCTCACGTTCGATGCCCTTGGTGCCGGTGACGGTGCAGATCCCGAGGCCCATCGACTCGAGCACGGGACCCTGTTCGATGTGCACCTCGACGTAGGCCGCGACGTCCTCCATGCGCCGGCGGGCTCCGTCGAGATTGTCGATGTCGACTCCGTGAGCCGACAGCACGTCGACCAGTCGGTTGCCCTCCTTGTCGACTAGCCCGCGCAGGATGTCGGGATCCACCGTTCCCATCGAGGCCGCCGATCCGAACAACGAGCGGCTGAAGCGCGCACCTTCCTCGTCGGCCCAGTCGACGAGTGCGACGGTGACGGGAGGTCGACCCTCGGCGGCCAGAGCGCGAAGGAGTTCGAGTCCGGCCATCACACCCAGAGCGCCGTCGAGCCAACCACCCTTCGGGACGCTGTCGAGGTGGCTTCCCACG
>Ga0129333_10001051_pt1 | contig 24526 bp, 35 predicted proteins | sample CPB6_08_DNA_FD_94474 | JGI IMG/M metagenome (GOLD analysis project Ga0129333, IMG submission 94474) | Freshwater to marine salinity gradient microbial communities from Chesapeake Bay, USA - CPBay_Sum_0.6_0.8_DNA | ecosystem: Environmental > Aquatic > Marine > Coastal | place: USA: Chesapeake...
GCGATGCGTCCGACTGGTTCGGGACGCCGACCAGCATCGGCGGGCGCATCGGCTGGCAGGATTCTGTACTCGCCGCCGCGCTTCAAACCGAGGGCTGCATCATCCTGCTGGACGAGATCAACCGCAGCCACAGTGCCGCGCAGAACGGCTTGCTCGGCGCGCTCGACGGCACTCGGCGGGTTTCGTTCCCGAGCCGCGCCGAGCCCGTCGTAGTCGCGGACAATGTCTCGGTGTTCGCCAGCGCGAACATCGGACTCGCATTCTCCAGCACGGGCGCAATCGACCTCGCGCTGATGGATCGGTTCACCGCTGTCGAAACCGACTACCTCGCGCCGAGCGCAGAGTCGAACCTGATTCGGGAGCGCATCGGCACCGACTTCAAAGCAACCGACGCCGAAGCCCTCGCAGAGATCGCCGCGCACACTCGGACGCGCGACTGGGGCAACATGGGCGGGCGCGCTATCTCGACGCGCAGACTGCTGACCGTCGCGCGGCTGTGGCACCAGTTCAACAAGCGCGGAGCCTCGCCCGCTCTCGCGGTTCGGACGCTCGTCACGGCGCAGCCTGACGAGGCGTACGGCAGCACGACAACGCCGCGCCGAGCACTCGCCGCGCATATCGCCCGAAACCATTCGCACCTCGCCTGATTCCGACAAACCGAACACGAAAGGCACCAACATGACAACGAAGCCAAACACCTCCGCACCGACCGCGCCCATCACGCTCCGAGAGTCCGAGCCGCTGGGCACCGAAACCGATGCGCGCATCCTCGCCCTCGACGGCGCACCGAGCCCAGCACGGCTCACCCGCATCCTCGCGGGCTCGGCGTTCCGCACCGCGCAATGGTCGCGCAACCAGTCACGCTGGCTGGCACAGGCGGCGGGATTCATCATGCGAGTCTCGGCGCGGCAGAACTACGGCGAACCCGCCCGCGTCACCCTGTGCGACGCGCTCATCCATACCGACTCGACGCAATTCGCACCGCGTCGGCTGATCGACGCCGCCGCCGCGCTCGACGCGAACAACATCAACGGCACCGCGCACGACGCCGCGCTTGACCTGACTACGGGATACCTCTTGCTCCGAGGTGCGCAGTCAGGCGCATTCTGTGGCGCGCGCTCGGCGCACGGATTCGGCGTGACCTTCCCGAGCCTGACGCGCGGCAGCGGAGCGGACGGAATCAGCGCGCAGCGACTCGCCGCCGCGTACGCCGAGGACACGATGAACATGGGCAGCCCGATGGGCTCGGCGTCGGCTGACTCGGCGGCGTTCAACCTGTCGCAGCGCGGGCTCCGAAAGCGCGCACTGGTCGCACTGGCGCGCCAGTGGTGCGCCGAGGGCGCGGACGCGCAGATGCACCCGCTCGACCGCGCCCGCCGCGTACGCGCTGCCGCCGTCGCCTGTCCCGACGCGCACCGCTGGGAATGGGGAACCGACTGCCTCGCGCCCGAGTTGCAGGACTACGCGCTCTCGGCAGCGCAGGACACCGATGGCTCCCTCGCGTTCGCTCGGTTCGCCCGCGCCGAGGACACAGAGAAGGAACAGCAGGAAGCCAGCGATACCGCTTGCAGCGGCAGGGAACGGCGCGACATTGAAACGGCGAACCTCCGCGAGGACGGGCAGCGCGCGACCGATCAGAACGGCATGGAACAGCGCGGAGCGCGCGAAAGGGCGGGTGACAAGTGCCCGAGCGCATGGGCGCGCGAAACCGAGGGTGAGGCAGCCGAGCGAATGTCGCTGGCGACCGCCCAGCGCAAGGCGCGCGAGGCAGCGGCGAAACTCCCCGCCGCCCAGCGCGCTGCCGCGCTCGACGCCTGTGAACGCACCGAAACCGCCAACGCAGCCGAGCGCGTCGAGGCGTCGGGGATGCTCACGACTGGCGGCAGGGGCAAGCCGACCGAGTCGCTTCTGTACAAGTGCTCGACCGTCGATATCACGCTCTGACCTGTTCCAGCTACACGCCAACATGACAACGAAGGAACACACAATGCACCGAATCAACACGACACCGAACCACAGCGCGCGCTCTTTCCACTGTGCCGATGCCGCGCGACTCGCCGCCGCTACTGACAACGCCATCACCAGCGCACTGCGTCGCGTCGGCTCCGAGGCGATTGACTGGAACCGCCGCAGCGGGTCGATGCTCGACACCGCGCGACTCGCGTTTGCGGCGTACCCCGACGCGCGAATCTTTGGACGCATCGACCGAGGGAACGAAGGCAAGCCCGCGCTCGGCGTGACCGTTCTGATCGACTCATCGGGTTCAATGTCGAGCCCGTGCAAGGCAAACGGCGTCGCGTTCGATTCCCGCCGCACGGCAGCGCGCGCCATCGCGGCAGGAATCGCGCAGAGCGCGCAGCGGCTGGGACTGGGCTGTGTGCTCGGTCATCACGGCGCGGATACCTCTGTGCGGCTCCAAGCGCACCGCACGACTGTCGGCGCGCTCAACGGCGCGCAGTACGGCAGCAACCTCGACGCATGGGCGGTCAACGACTGGCTTTCAATGGTCGCGCTGCCCGCCGAGCGCAACCTGTTTGTGCTCGTCTGCGACGGCGCGCCATGCGGCAACCCGAGCGACCATCGGGAACAGGCGGTTCGCGCGCTCGGACGCTTGGAGCGCACGGGCGATCAGTTCATCCTCGCCTACATCGGGGACGATCAGCGCGGGCTCGACTCGGCGCACCTCGACTGGGGCGCGCTCCGCGTCGCAGACTGCCGAGACAACATCGGCGCGCTGACGCAAGTCGTGATCCGCGCAGTCGCGCGGCTGCGACGCTGACGGCTCCCGCACGGCGCGCGCTCGGCTCGACGCCGAGCGCGCGCAAGCGGCAGCCGTTGCACAGTGCATCGACCGTCCGAATCCGTGATAGTGCGCCGAGTGCGCCGAGAGGAACCCGACACAATGGAACCCGAGAGCACCCCCGATCCGTTCGACTACAACCCCGCAGACGCTGGCAGCGACCGCCCAGCGCAAGCCGATCCGCGCGCCGAGCCCGCCGCGCCGAGCAAGCCGAGCAGCCGCAAGCGCAAGCCGAAGACGCAGACGCCGCCGCGCCAGTTCAGCACCGACCCCGCGCTTCCGCACGGCGTCATCGGCATCCTGCGCGACTACGGCTGCCCGCACCCGTTGAACACTTGGAGCGCGCTGCGGTTTCGTGACGAGAGTCTCGGTCGCACCCTGTTTGCCGAGGGCGGCGTCGTGCTGACGCGCGACGCCGTAGCCGAGATGCTGGCGCGCGGCGGCGTCCGCACGACCTCGACGCAGATCGACGCCGCGACAATGGCTTGCGTGTACGCGCTGAACCTACTCGCGGGCGAGATTCTGTCCGTCGTATGCGGCGTCGTGAGCGGCATCGATACGGGCAAGTCGCCGCCGCGCTTCCGAGAGGCGATGGACGCCGCCGTGCAGCGATTGACCATCGCCCTCGACTCGGACGCGAATCCAAACGGGCGCGCCGAGTTCGTGGAAGTGGTCGAGACAATCAGCCTGATGTTCGCCCAGTCACAGGAAGAGATCGACGCCGAGACAGTGCGCGCCGAAGTAGTCGCGGGCTCGGCTCTCACCAACACTTGCGCGAACGACCCGAGCCAGTGGCTGACGCTGCTGGGCGGTGCCGTCGCCGTGTTCGCCGCGAAGTCGATGGTCGAGCGCGTCGAGCAGCAGGACGGCGGTGAGCAGCCGTGAGAGCCGCTACCGAGATCATGTCGTGCGTCGCAGCCGTCGCCCTCGCAGCCCTCTGCGTAGTCGCGCTCGGCTCCCTGCTGCTGCCCGAGCGACGCGACCGCGACTAGCCGCCGAGCCCCCGAGAACCGATCCTACCTGCGCGCCCCCAGTCGAGCCGTTCGGCTGGGGGCGTTTCTGTTCCCGCGCCGAGCCGAGCCCGCGCCGAGCCGAGCCCGCGCCGAGCCGAGCCCGCCGCCCGCCGCCGAGCCCGCCCGCCCGCCTGCCCGAGCCGCCCCCTACGACGGGTGTTGAGTGGTGGGTGTTGAGCGACCGTGATAGTTGATCTGCCATGTGACAGGAAGAAATCTTTGCGGAATGTTGCAAACCCATTGACACCGAGGCATGGCGCGCTATCTTTGTGTCATCTTTTCCCCCACGCGGGGCGGCGGGGCGTGTGCCTCGCCGCCCTGTTTCTTGGGGGTGCTTTGGAGGAACAATGCGATCAGAGATGTTGAGTGCGGAAGCGAGGGAACGCAAGGCGAGGCGTTGGATGCGGGATCACTCCCGCCGCCGAACGCGGTTCATTCAAATCTACATGGCAAACGGCATGGATGAGTTCGCGGCGATGGTTCGGTACGACAGCGAAGACGCAGTGATGATGACGCAGCGGAAAGTCTTGGAGCGGATCGGCGCGATCACTTGGATCGGCAGCACCGCGCTGGACGCGCCCGCTTCCGTCGTGGCGCAGCGCATCTCTGACATTGTGCGCGGGCTTGCGCGGGTCAATGTGTTCCTCACGGGAACCGACCACCTGAACGACGCCGAGTTCCTGCACAGGCTGGAGAATCATGTGCTCGCAGACAAGATTCGATTCGTCCCGCCAAATGCGTCGATGAATGAATGGATCGACATGAATCCGCATCACAGCAAGGTCAAGGCGATGAACCGAGACAAGCATCTGCCTCGCCCGAGCGGCGGAGTTCCGTACCTACACCAGACCGATGACGAGGACGCTCCGCTGAATCTAACCGCCTGACTCCAAACAGCCCCCGTTGCCGCTTCACTCGCGTGGGCGGCAACGGGGGTTTCTTTATGACACGAAAGGGAAACCTATGGAAAGCAACGAAATGGTGAACGGCAAATCGAGGGTAAATCTGGGTGTTTCTGGCGAATCGAGCGCGTGCCGCAGCTCGGCAGGTCCGCGCCGCACGCTCGCTCTGGCACGCCGCGTGCGAGCGCGCGCGCGCGCGGCGCGGCGTGCTTTGTCGTGGGTGTTGGGCGACGGGGTGTTGGGCGACGGAAACGGAGGTGCGAAGTGAGGAAATCAATGGGAATCGTCATCACGACCGCAGGACGGTTCAGACCACTGCTCGTTCAAGGCGTCGAGTCGATGAATGAGGTGATCGGCTCCGACACCTTCGATCTGGTTCGCTTCGCCGACGACGCCGATATGTTCGTTGACGACGCTGGTCTTCTCAAGAACCGACCGATCAACCTGATCGCCACGGCTATCGGCGTCGAGTCTGGCAAGTCGTCGGTGATCGTCGGAGATGTGCTGATCCTCGGGCATGACGGAAACGGGGAGAGCATCGACTGCCCAGCGTGGGTGGCGAAGATGCTGACGCAACTACAGGCAGATATCTCGCGTGAGGAAGAGGCATCCAAGAAGGAAGGCAAAGATGAAACCGCTTGAAATTGACTACAAGGCGACGCTGGTGAAGTGGAATACAGCCGTCACGGCTTATCGGCTGAACATGTCCGAGTTGTCCCGCATGTCTGGCGTCACGCGCCAGCACATCGCCAACATCCTCAATGGCTCCGCCGTGCCGTCGATGCTCCTCGCGGAGCGGATTGACAAGGCCATCGACGGGAGTGTTGCGCGACGGGTTCAGGTGACGCGCGAGGCGATGGAGATGCTGAAGGAGGATTCAGATGTCAAGTGAAGGAAGGTTCGCGCTTGCGACCATCAGGGGCAAGACGCTTGCGATTCTTCGGGAGGCTCTGGGCGCAGACGGAATGCCGTCGATGCCGAGCAACGACGAGGGCTTCACTGTCCTCGTACCAATGTGGATTCACAGCGAGAGCGAGGGTCGGCTGCTCGTCACGGTCGGCTCACGACCGATATCCAAGAATGTCATCGACTGCACGGTTGACGAGGCTCGGCGCACCTGCTTCATCCCATCACGCGACCTTGAGTATTACGAGGTGAGCAAGTTCAAGGACGGATCGCAATGAAACTGAAGGAAATCCATACGAGCGACCTTACGGCGTCGTGCCCGAAGTTCGTCCAGTTGCGCCTTCAGGGCAAGATTCGACCCGCAGCGACTGGCGCGCTGTTCCGTGGGATGGTCGCTGGAGAGGCGCTTCGGTACCTGCACGAACGGGTGTTGCATGACGGATCGGCGGATGCGCCGTCCTTGTTCACGCCGTTCGTCGTCGAGGCTGTCGATTCGGTCAAGAAGACGCTCGCTTCCGAGGGTCGCGTTCCGACCGATGCCGTCGAGGCGTCGATGTCGGAGACAATCTCGGAGATCGGGATGTTGACCGAGAACTACTTCCACCGCTTCAAGGAGCGGTTTGCGAAGTCGCAGTTCCTCGGCTGCGAGGTGCCCGTGCGCTGGAAGTACGCGCCGAGGATGCCGGAGTTCGCCAGCCACATCGACCTGTTGATACGGGACGCATCTGGGCAGGTCGTGTTCATCGACTGGAAGTTGCGCGAGAACGCCCCGACGCATCACTACTTGGCTCGCAATATGCAGTTCGCGTGCTACCACGCGGCGATCCTCGAAGGGAAGCTCCTGTTGAGCGACGGACTTTCGTCCGAGTGGAAGGGTATCGGGGAGCAGTCGCGCGGCGTGTGGCTCCATGTCAACCACCTTGCCCCGTTCGGTCGCAAGACGAAGTGCGAGGACGACAGGGGCATGGAGCGGGAGTTCAACAAGGGCGAAGAGCGACCACTGCGGATGTCGTGGCGCGAGGTCGAGTATGCGCCGAGCGCAGTGGAGGAGATCAGGGGCGCGCTCATGCAGCGCGTCAAGATGATGCAGAAGGACATATTCCCGACGAATCCTGATCCGATCGGATGCACATTGTGCGAGGCGGAATCGTTCTGCCCTCGCTTCGACACCATTCTTTGAGGAGGAACCATGTATACCTACAGCGAGTCAGAGACAAAGTTCATCCAGTCCAAGTTCAAGCTCACCGACATTGAGATGGATGTCTTCATGGCTGCGGCGCATCGCTACGGGCTAAACCCGCTTGCGAACCAGATTTACCCGCAGATTCGCAACGACCGCAAGACGGGCGACCGTTCGATGGTCATCGCGACGGGCATCGACGGATACCGCACTCTGGCAGACCGCACTGGCTGCTACGCGGGCAACGACGATCCCGTGTTCGATGACCCCGATGGCGCTCCGAAGAAGGCGACCGTGACCGTCTACAAGGTCGTCGGCGGCGTGCGCTGCCCGTTCAGCGCGACGGCGCGCTGGGAGCAGTATGTTCCGAACGAGAACATGGCGTTCATGTGGCGGAAGATGCCGCACCTGATGCTCGGCAAGGTCGCCGAGGCTCTTGCGCTCCGCAAGGCTTTCCCAGCCGCCATGTCGGGCATCTACACGACCGAGGAGATGGAACAGGCGGGTCCGACGATCAACCTTGAGGCGGAGGCTGCCGCACCTGCCACGAGTCAGGTCAAGCCGCCGCCGCAGCGCGCAGTCCCCGAGCAGAAGAAGACGAAGTCCGCGAAGACCGACTGGGACCCGAAGAAGGAGTCGCCGAAGGAGGCTTTCGTCCGCATGATGAAGGAATGGACTGGGCTTGAGAAGGCGGAGCTCATGGATCGCTGCAAGCAGGTCATGGCTGCCCACGGGATCGCCACCGATGGCAAGGCTGATCCAGCGGACTTCCTCTGCTGCATCAAGTTCTGCGAGAAGTACGCGAAGGAAATGTCCATCTCCGAAGCGCTCGACATGATGAGCGCGACGAAGGATGACGCCGCCGACATGGCGAAGGAAGGGGAGGAGTTCTGATGTCAGTCATCTCGACAATCGCAACGGAGGTCGTGGGCACGGAGATGACGGCGGAGCAGCGGCTCCCCGTCCTCTGCGAGATCGTCCGCAAGACCGAGCAACTTCAGGTTCGCGCCATCGCCGTGCTGTTTGCCGACGGTGAGTTCGCCAAGACGCATGGGAACTGGACGAACTTCTGCCGCAGCGAGTTCAACTGGGACGATTCCTACGCAAGCAGGATGAAGACGGCTGCCATGATGGTGCTCGGCGGCACGACGATCACGAACGAGTCGCAGGCTCGCGCGCTTGCGTCGGTCGCCCCCGACAAGAGAGAGGAGGTTCTGACGAAGGCGCGCGAGAAGGTAGGCGCGGAGCCATCCGCGTCGCAGATCACGCAGGTCATCCGATCCGCGCAGGATGGCGGCGACGATCTTCCCGACGGGATGACCGATGCGCAGGATGACATAGATGACTGCATCTCCGACCTGCGCGCCGTGCTGAAGAAGATCAAGTCTCTTGATCCAACGACTGTCGGCAAGTGGATCAACATCGCCCATGTCGCGGCTGACCTGAAGAGCGCCGCCGACGCGCTCAAGCACGCTCGCCCGCATGGGAAGTGCGACGAGTGGGGCACGCACGGGAATAACTGCCTGTGCGGCGGAAACGGATGGCTGCCCAAGCATGTCCTTGAGCGTCCCAAGAACCCGAAGATCAAGAACATCGAGGACAAGGAGAACCGATGAGCAATGAGATGTCATTTATTGGCTTCCTGATTCTGTGTCCAGTGGTTCTGATCATGTGCGGATTCCTGTTCGGCTGCATCTGGTGCTCTAGGTCAACAAGGGAGGATGATGAATGAAGTTGCGTCCGTATCAGAAGGACGCGATCGACGGAATATGCCAAGCCCTTCGGGAGTGCGACAGCACGCTGCTGTGCCTCCCGACGGGCTGTGGCAAGACCGTGGTGTTCGCGTCTGCCGCAAAGATCGCCCGTGATCGCGTCATGGTGATCGCCCACCGCGATGAACTGATCCAGCAAGGCGCGGCGAAGATCGCCGCAGTGACTGGCGACCGCCCGAACATCGAGAAGGCGGAGCAATACAGCAATGAATCGACCATGTTCCCGTCGAAATGCGTGGTTGGGAGCGTCCAGACGCTCAATGCCCGCATGGGCGATGGTCGGCGAGTGGAGCGATTCAACCCAGACGACTTCTCGCTGCTGATCATCGATGAGGCGCACCATGCCGTCGCTTCTTCATACAGGACGGTAATAGAGCACTTCCAGCAGAACCCCAAGTGCAAGTTGTTGGGGGTGACGGCTACTCCAGACCGATCGGACGAGATCGCGCTGAAGGAGGTATTCGAGTCGGTCGCGTTCGAGTACGGGCTGATGGACGCGACTCGGGACGGATGGCTCGTGCCGATCCGATCCATGCCAGCGCGCATACTCGACCTCGACTTCAGTTCCGTCAAGGATGTGGCTGGCGACTTCCACCAAGGAGAGTTGTCGGAGATCATGGAGCGCGAAGGCAACCTGCATGGCGTTGCAGACGAGACCGTGAGGAGGATGGGAGACCGAAAGGTTCTTGTCTTCTGCGTGTCTGTAGCGCAAAGCGAGTTGCTTGCCGAGATATTCGACAGGCACAAGGCTGGATGCGCTCGGTTCATCAGCGGCGATACGCCTCCAGAGGAGAGGCGGCAGCTCCTGCGAGACTATGCCGATGGCAGGTTCCAGATTCTGGTGAACTGCATGGTCGCCACGGAGGGTTTCGACTGTCCTGACATCGGGATGGTCGTCATCGCCAGACCGACAAAGAGCAGGAGCCTGTACGCACAGATGGTCGGTCGCGGGACAAGACCGCTTCCGAACACGGTGGACGGAGTCGAATCCGATGTTGACCGACGGAGCGCCATCGCTGGCAGCGCGAAGAAGGACTGCATCATCCTCGACTTCTGCGGCAATGCTGGCAAGCACTCGCTTGCATCGCTCCCAGACATCCTTGGCGGAAAGTTGCCCGATGAAGTGGTGAAGCGCGCGAAGGAGCATCAGGACAAGGCGGCTGACTCGGAGGAATCCGTAGACGTCGTTGCTCTTCTGGAGCAAGCGGAGCGAGAGATCGAGGAAGAGGAGAAGAAGCGACGGGAGAAGGAGAGAAGAAGGCTCGTCGTAGGTCGCGCAAAGGTGTTGGTTGACGAGATCGACCCGTTCCGCGTCTACGGAATGCCTTCTCGGGGATCGTCGAACTACAGGGTCCTTCCTCTCACTGAAGGGCAGAAGGACTTGCTCCGCAAGCAGGGCGTTCCGTTTGAGCGGCTTGACACATGGCAGCAGCGCGAGTTGTTCAAGGAGACCGTGAAGAGATTCAAGCGCAACCAGTGCTCATTCCGACAGGCGAAGTTGCTCCAGCGTTTCGGTCACAAGACGGACTGCTCCTTCTCCGAAGCCAAGGCGATCATCGATCGCCTTGCGAAGAACAACTGGAAGGCGGTGTGACATGAAGGTCGGAAGCATGTTCGCTGGCATAGGAGGATTCGACCTTGGGTTCGAGCGTGCTGGATTCGAGGTCGCTTGGTGCATCGAGATCGACAAGTCGGCGCAGGAAGTGCTGCGCAGGAATTTCCCGAATGCCAAGGTTTACGGCGACATCACGGAGGTCGATCCAGACACGCTAGAGAAGGTCGATGTGATCTGCGGAGGGTTCCCCTGTCAGGACTTGTCCGTGGCTGGAAGAAGGAAGGGTCTGGCAGGAGAAAGGTCGGGATTGTTCCATGAGGCAATGCGGATTGTTCGGAGACTCAACCCCAGAGTCCTCGTACTTGAGAATGTCACAGGACTGCTGTCGAGCAATAACGGACTCGACTTCGCCACCGTCATCCGTGAAGTGGGCGAAGGGTGGAGTTGTCAGGAAATCGCTTGGCGAGTTCTGGACAGTCAATTCTTCGGAGTGGCACAGCGACGCCGTCGTGTGTTCGTTGTCGCAAGTTCTGACATCGGATGCGCCGAGCAAATACTGGCTCTCTCCGAAGAGTGCGGCGGGAATCCTCCGTCGCGCGACGAACCGAGGCAAGAAGTTGGCTCCGCTTCTCCAGTCCGCTCTGGAGCAGATGGCGAATTCGGAACCGAAGGGAGATTCATCCCCGTCACATACCAAGACATCGTCGGAAACCTGAATGCGTGCGATGCAAAGCAGGTTCAGAACCAGATGGTTTCCGAGAACAAGTTCATCTGCATGAAGGAAGCGATACCGATACAGGATGGACGGGAGATGCAGAAGAGCCAGAATGGGTTCGGAATTGGAGAGATCGGCGATCCCTCCTACACCATCGACACGACGGGGGCGCAAGCCGTTGCCGTCCAACAGGCGATTCCGATCGCCTACAGGAAGTCTCGCAGGGCGCAGACGAGCGACGATGACGAGACTTGGGTTGACGACGGGCTGGCAAACACGCTCAACGGATTCGATCTTGGCGATGTGAGGACTACACACGCGGTGATCGGATGCGATGTATACAACGGAGTAGAGACAATGGAAGTATCGGCGACGGTCACAAGCGCGGTGGGGATCGGCAATGCGTCCGGTCCCAAGGCGATCGATCGGATGGTTGTCAGGCGGCTCACTCCAGAGGAATGCTGCCGCTTGCAGGGGTTTCCCGACGATTGGAACTCATGGCTGTCAGACTCGCAGAGGTACCGACAGCTCGGCAACGCCGTGACGGTGAATGTTGCGGAATGGATCGCGCGTAGGACGATGAAGGCACTTTCAGAAGGAGAACGACATGCGGGCGATGTGGAGGAGGACAAGCCGTGAACTACCTTGTCCAGTGTGCGGCAAGGGTGACTGGTGCATGGTGTCTACGAACGGGTCGGTGGCTATCTGCCCTCGGACAGAGGCTGGATCGCAGAAGTACCTCGACGGCAGCGGATACCTGCACATCATCGACAAGACAGTGCCGATGCCGGAGCGGCGCGACGAGAGGGGTGACGAACTACCCGAGCACAACATCGTGCTGTCGAGCCTCGCGTCCAAGATGATGTCTGCTTGCGACGAGAAGCATGTGACGGCGCTGGCTGATTCCATATGTGTCGAGCGCTTCTCCCTTCGCCTCCTGCGCATCGGTTGGTCAGCTACATCGGATGCATATGCATTCCCGATGTTCAGGAACGGTCAGAGGCTCATAGGGATCAGGCTCCGCTCCCTCTCTGGCAAGAAGTGGGCGATCAAGGGTTCTCGTCAGGGTCTGTTTATGCCGCTCGACTGGCCGAGCGCGCGGAAAGGGGTGCTGATATGCGAGGGACCGACGGATACGGCTGCGATGCTGAGTCTTGGCTTCAACGCGATCGGAAGACCGAGCGCGATGGGAAGCCACGCTTTGGTGGAGGAGGTGGTAGGTGGTCGCCCCGTCTGCATCATCAGCGACTCCGACAGCGTCGGGCTAGACAGCGCGACCAAGCTCGCGGATCATCTTCGTAGGAGCAAGACATGCCCAAAGGTATCGATCATCATTCCTCCGACGAAGGACGCAAGGGAGTGGAAGCGCTGCGGGGCGACAAGGGAGTCCGTGGCGGATGCGGTGGCATCGTCGTTCCGACAAGATGGACCGTATCGCTGCCAGTAGACATGGTCTCGCTGAATGCCTACATGCGATGGCACTTCAGGAAGCAGAAGGCTTGGCGGAACATCATCGAGCAGTACATCTTCGTGCTTGGCTCTCCGCTGCCGAAGTTCGAGTGCCCTGTTGCCGTGAACATCACACGGATGTACGGGTATCGGAAGCGAGCATTCGACACGGACAACCTCTACGCAGGGGCGAAGCCGATCCTCGATGTGCTGAAGACTCCGCGCGGCAGGAGCAATCATGGGTTGTCAGTGATTCTTGAGGACAATCCAGAGTTCTGTAGATTGACGGTCAAGCAAGAGAAATCCCCGGACAAATCCACCAAGATTGTCATAGAAATCCTTGACTTGGCTGTTGCCGACGCTAAAGTGCGTTCGGAACTGTCGGGTTCCTAAAGTGCCTCCCCATCATGTTGCACCCGACATGATGGGGTTTCAAATGACTGCATCTCCTCCAACGCCCGCCATCGGTTCGTTATCGGTGACGGGCGATTTCCTTGTGGTCTTGCTACCGAGATCACGCTTACAACCTCCGAAAGTCACATCCGCTTGACTCAGGTCGAGGCCGTGCGGATACCACAGCATCCCGTGGTTCGTGTGGGAGCAGCGATGGCGACCGCCATCGATTCATCCACGCTTCGGTGCGCGTACGACACCCTGCCGAAGCCACGCCTGATGCGTGTCCGTGTGGATGACGGGCAGGGTGAAACCCTAGATGCCTGAACCAAACACTAGACCTGCCATGTGTCAGGTGACCCCCGAAAGGGGTCGGTGCGTCCTCTTCATGTCTAGATCAGGGGTTGCGAGTCCTGAAGCGCTGATACAATCTGCGCGCCATGTCCGAGCAATCGCGCAGCACCATGTCGCAGGTCGTTCAGGTTCTCCAGTTGATCGCACTGATCATCGGGGTCGCTGGAATGTTCACTGTGGTTGGTAAGCGCGACCAAATGCTTACCGAGGTCGGAACCGATCTCAACAAGCTTGCAGAAGTTGTCAATGATCTTGCAAAGGCTCAAGCGAGCAGCGCGATGAACGATGCCGTGATGAAGAAGGAACTTGAGGACATCTCGCGGCGGCTCAACAACCTCGAAAGGAACAGCAAATGAATAGTTGGAAGACCACGGCTGTCGGCATCCTTGCTGGACTGTCGATCATCCTCGCCCAAGTCTCATACCTACTTGACGCCGATCCGCAGACCACTTTCTCGCTCGAAGTGGTGTTCAGCGCACTTGGCATCATGGGCATCGGATTCTTCGCCCGTGACAACAACGTGACGTCCGAGCAGGCAGGGGCGAAGTGAATGGATTCCTTGCATTCATCTCCACGATCGCTGCGAAAGTGCTTGAGCATCTGCTTCTGCGCGCGCGCACTGGAGCTGATGCAGACCGCGATGTGGGTCGCCTTCGCCGTGCTGGCTCTCGCATACGCAACTGGCTGCGACAGAGCGGTGTTCGTGCCGGAGGCGAGCCCGATGCGGCTGGGACCGGGAACACGGGCTCAGGTGTACATGCTGGTGGGAAACAACTGGGTCCTGTCAAGCAACAAGATCGAGATTCCTGAAGGGTGGTACATCGTGCCACCCTCTTATGTTGTCGAGGAGGACAAGTGAAGACTCCAGCATGGCAGCGCAAGGAAGGACAGAACCCGAATGGAGGCTTGAATGCCAAGGGTCGCGCATCGCTCCGTGCTCAAGGCAAGGACATCAAGGCTCCTGCGCCTAACCCAAAGACGAAGAAGGACTCCGCTCGCCGCAAGTCCTTCTGTGCGCGCATGTCTGGGATGAAGGCGAAGTTGACATCGAGCAAGACGGCAAACGATCCGAACTCCCGCATCAACAAGAGCCTTCGGGCATGGAACTGCTGATGGCTGCGAAGAAGGGACTCCTCTACAACATCAACAAGCGCAAGGCTGCCGGAACGTCTCGCCCGAAGTCGAAGACGACGGTCAGCAAGAAGGCTTGGGCGCAGTTGAAGTCCAACTGGGGAAGGTCTGGCTGACATGGCAAATGAAATCCAAGTCACGGTTCAGTTGGCTGTAACCAAGGGTCTGCTCCAGTATTCGCAGACTGTTGGAACGCAGCTTTACGACATGACCGGAAGCACCTCGTCCGGTGGGGCGCAAGCCTCATCCGTGACTGCCGGCGCCATCGACCTGAACACGCTTACCGCCACCACGGTCGGGTATGCGTACTTTCGCAACACCTCTTCAACGGCAGGCGAAAGCATCCTGATCGGAACTGGAACAGGAGGTTCGTTCGTCCCGTTCATGGAACTCAAGCCGCGAGAGATCGCGGTTCTACGAATCAACTCAAGCGGAGCGGGAACGGTTCCCACATTCCGCTCGCTCGCTGGCACTCCGGTGCTCCAATACTGGATTGCGGCAACATGAAGCGCCGTGGAGACTGTGGTTGCAGCCACTCCAAGGCAAATGAAAGGAAGGCCACCATGGCTGGCAAAGGCAAGATGAAGGGGTCCCCGAAGGCAATGCCCGGCAAGAGCAAGCTCGCTGCGGTCAAGTCGCGGTACACCACTAACCGAACGACTTTCGGACGCTGACCATGAAGCGACGAGACTACGCAAAGGAATACCGTGATTTCCACGGCAAGCCAGAGCAGATTGCGGCTCGATCCAGCCGCAACAAGGCTCGTCGCATGATGGAAGCAGATGGAATGGTTCGCAGGGGTGACGGTCTCGACGTGGATCATCGGGACTCCAACCCCAAGAACAACAAGCGGTCTAACCTCCGCGTGCAGACCAAGTCCACGAACAGGTCTAGGAACGGACACTAACCATGGCAGTCTTCTCCCCAACCGTACTTGCCTATCCCGATGGGTACAGTCTTGCTGCAAACCGAACCTTGGTTCTGCAAGACAACATCCTGTCTACGGCGACAAACAATCCCCTGAATACTACCGTGATCAACGATCTCTCGGGTTGGTATGACAATCTCCCGTCGATTGTCGTTGACAACGCAACCACCACGAGAGTGGCAAGTCCGATCCCTTGCGCTGGGTTTGAAGAGGCGTACATCTACCCAGTGAACGCGACTGCTACCGCAGCCTGTGCGTTCTCCATCTACTTGATCTGGGGTGACAAGATGGCTGCCGGCACAAGCGTCAGGTACTTCGCGCAGCTGGCGTGGGCTACCACTGCTCTTGGTCAAACGGCTACGACTTACACACCCATGCGTTCCCCGGGCGGAACTGTTTACCGAACATACGGAGCGGTCGGGACAGTCACAAATGCGATGTCCGCAATGCTTGACTCAATCGCTGGATGCCAGACGACTCAGCTTCCGGGAGGCACGACTACGCCACTTACTCCGAATACCGTCGGCTTGTCTCATCTTGGTGGCGCTGACTACATCGCCATTGTCGGAAATACATTCACCTCCGGTCACCAGCCGAACTTCTTCATCAGGTTTGGATAATGCCTCCGGCAACACCGCACTCCTCGATCGCGATCAACATCGACGCATGGCGCGGCGAGATCGGTCGCTATTTCGGATTCGGGAGGTCGTACGCAGCAATGACATCGACGCAGCAGGCGGACGTCGATGCCGTCATCGACCGTGGGTTGCGCCAGTTCTACGCGCCTCCGCTGCTGGCAGACGGTTCTTCGCACATATGGTCGTTCATGCGCCCGACGATGAACATCGTCGTCCATGCGCCATACTCGACCGGAACGCTGACGCTGGTTGATTCGACACCGAACGGAATCGCCAACTTCAGCGGCACGACACTCCCGACTTGGGTGTCTCAGGCATCTCTGGTGTACACGCATCCGACGACTGGGATTGAAAGTGTCATCAGCATCCACGCGAAGACAAGCAACACAGCCCTCGAGCTTGAGAATGCCGTTGTCGAGGATGAAGTGACTGCCGTGAGCATCCCGTACATCATCACTGACGGGATTCAGGCTCTTCCAACGGCGTTTGGCGGCATTGAAGGAGACATCACTCTTTCCGCAGGGTCTGGGTACATGCCTGTTCGTCAGGTTGGAGAAGACCAGATCAGGGAGATGTTCCTGAACACGGCAATCCAGACCGGAGTACCCGCCTACTTCTGCGTCCGACCATGGCGCAACCCGGGAATCGACAGGGTCGGGAACAAGGGGCAGATCGGCATGTACACGCGGTATGAACTGGTCTTCTTCCCGCGACCGGATGCGACATACAGAATGTCGTTCAGGTACCTGTTCGTCTTCCCCGGAATCGCCGACTATGTCGCCACAGGGGAACTGATGACCGACCTTCATCCTCCCGGCATGGCATACCACCATGAAACGATGCTTGCGTCATGCCTAGCAGTGGCGGAGCAATTCGCTGATTCTCCGAACGGCGAGTACAAGGACTACCTATCCAAGCGCATGGCTGCAAGCGTCGCGCTTGACCGAAAGATGGCTGGCTCTGCGTATCTTGGACAGAACGCAGACCGCAGCGATACACTGTATTCGCAGGGACGAGCGCCCCATAAGGCGCAGATCACCTACAACAATGTTCTCTACTAGGAGCAGACATGTCATCTCACAATCAGATTTCGGAGCTTTCCGAGGCAGTCGGACCCATCGGCATCGGAACCTCGCAGGGCAGGTGCTTCGCTTGGTTTGACGGTGTCCCGACCGCGAGTGCCGCTGGCTATGCCAAGGGCTGCATCGCTGTCAACATCGCAGCCACCGCCAACAATACCCGCCTGTACATCAACAGCGGAACGAACACATCGGCTACTTGGGCAAGCTTCACCGCCAGCGCATGAGGTGATGCATGGCAAACGTCCAACTCGCCAAGCCCGGAACACATGGCACGGCCGTACTGCAAATCGTACGGTCGAACATCGTGTCATCGACAATGCAACTCAAGTTGCAAGCCTGCGACATCAACTACACGCAGGTCGTGGAGGACACCACGGGCAGCAGCGACACGGTTGCCGACACCTTCCATACCGCTGAAGGCTCTGGTCTGCTTGGCGGATCGATCGCATTGCAAGGACTCCTGCAATCCCAGAAGGGACCGATACAGGAAGGAACCTCGCAGTCCGCGTACCTCGGCATATCGAACATCTTCTCGACCAATGACCAGTATTGCCGTATGCGCTGGTCTGTCGCCCTTGCAAACGGGATCGTGGCGCGAGGATCGATGATTGTCGAGCAGTGCAAGATTCGCTGGGTTCGCACTGCCGCCACCGTCCAAGTGACGATCGTCGGCAAGCTTACCGACACCGATCGCAACACAACCGAGTTTGGCGGTCCATGGGCATGATCGATCCGCAAGACAACTTCGACGCCGACATGGCGGCATACTCCAGCAACCCGAGCCTGTTGCAGATGATGTCTCCGTCGGCACCTTCAACTCCTGACCCGGCGGGCGGTCTGTCCGCATCCTCCTCCGGATCGCCCGTCGGGCAGGAATCTGACCTCGACAGTCTCTCGATGGATACGCAGACTCAGTTGCTTGAGGCGATCCTTTCGGAGCTGCGCACGCTGAACCAGAACATCCGCGAGTTGTGATGATCAATGCCAACGGTCAAGAGCCACATACCCGGCACATCCGTGTCGATCGGATACGAGTCGGAGACTGGCGACCGTGCGGTGATCAAATGCCTCGTAACTGCATCAACGACGCAGAAGGACGCGATTGATTCAGCCGTCGCCAGCGTCGGAGAAACGCTGTACACGGGAACGCTGAACATCCCGCTGATCACCGCCGACTCGACGCGGTTTGGAAACGGGAAGTACATCGTCACCCTGACATATGGCAGGAACCAGCGCGCACGCCGCAGGAACCAAGCCAACAGGCGCATCAGGATCAAGAGCACGATCGAGTATGTCGATTCGTACCTGATCACCAACGGAACATTCCTGAACGGATATCGGCACAATGCCGATCCCGCCACTGCGGATTGGTACTCGCTTCAGTTGCGTCCCGGAAACCTACAGACGCCGGAACTTGCTCCGCGAGCCTACAAGGTTCAGCGTCCGATGATGACGATCGAACTGGAGTACACGACTCCGGTACTGACGGTAAACGACTCCGAGTTGCAGAAGACTGGCAAGCTCAACAGCAACACCTACGTCATCCCAGAGATCGGCGGATCGTTCGCGGCGAACACCCTCAAGTATGAGGGATTCACGACCGCCAAGAGCGATATTGGGCAGTACCCGTGGTTCACCCAGATCGTCCTTACCTATGACCCGTTTGGCCATTATCGGCAACAGGCGGTGTGGGACGCGGCATTGCTTCCGTATGGAAAGTGGAAGACGATCAGCAACTACCTGACTGCTGAAACGACGACCTTCTGATGCCCCAGCAACTCCTACAACTCCTCCCACCGTCATCCGTAAGGAGAAACGGAGAGGCATGGCGTGAACTGGACGACAGGCTCCAGCAGATCGATCGCTTCATCTACGGTTCATCGCGAACCGCAAGTTCGACCGATCAGGCTCAGGATCGTCTGGTTCCGCAGGTATTTGCGGCAAAGATCACGGGTTCTTCTTCTCAGGCTCCAGTAGGCGGAAAGAGCTGGTGGACATACAACTGGGTCGAGGTCGAGCGCGACGCCACCGGTGGAACTTGGACTACCGTGACCAATGGAAGGGATAACACGAAGTGCGGCACTGCGTGGAATGCGTATGAGACCAGCATCGCCGACGATGGCGGAAACATCATCCCATCCGTTCCCGTGCGACTTGCATATCCGACTAACGCAGTTGTCGAGATGATCATTGACCCTGCCGGTCGAGCGTGGTTCGACCGTCCCAACCCAATCCAGATTTGCTGATGCTCGGAGCCTTTGCCCAATCGTGCTGTTGCGGAGACCCGGGATGCGAGAAAGACTGCATCTGGGGTACCGAGATCGAATCAGGCTGCTGCCACAAGGACGACACCCTGTTGTTCTGGGCTGAACGCCCGTCCTACACGCAGAAGACCCATACGGGATGCTTTGTCGGTTTCGGACCTTCGCAGCGCTTCAAGGAATACTGCTGCACCAGAACTTACGGTCAGGAAGGCGCCGTCCAAGCCATCTACCACTACCACAGTTGCTGGTGGAGATGCATTCCCGTGGACATCGAAGGCATCAAGGCGTTCGATGGATTGGCGGAGATGTGCCCTCCTGCCACTTGCCAGATCGATCCATCGACGGGCGCGCAGACTCCGTGCTACCCATACATCAACTGCTCTCCGAGCATCCCGTGCTCTGGTCAGGGATGCTGCCATGACCCAACATATGACGCCCAGCCATGGAACAACAACTGCCTTGATTGCTGCGAGAACTGCAACGACAAGGGCATGTCCGTGTGGCGACGCAAGCGTATGGCGGTAACGGACCAGTGGAAATGGATCGTGGAAGCCGTGTGCCACAAGAATGGGCAAGCTCTTGGCTCAGGAGCAGACTGCGACACGATCTCATATTCAGGAGGGTCATTCAGCAACTGCACCCGTCTTGGAGGTCTGAACAACGGCCATCAGATGATTGCCGTAGTTCACTTCGAGCGCTGGTGGAGAATCGCCGACTGCCCCGAAGGATCGCGCATCTATGTGCCGGGGTGCTCGCCGGGAGTTGGCGGCTTCAACTGCGGAGGCAACCTCTGCAACTCGGTCAATCTCGTCCCAAAGTGGTGGATATTTGCCTGCTCTGGCGTTCCCCTGTATGCAGGTGACCTGATCGACGCAGTTCGCTTCAATGTCATTACATCGGCTGAAGCGACGCAGTTGCTCGAAGACCTGTTTGGAACTTGCACCCACCCCGATCAGGCGGTGCTGAAGAAGCTCGCTGTCGCTGGCTACATCAGGGCAAACGACTGGCGTGACGAACAACGGACGGCATATCAGGAACTGAATGCCCGATTCCCCGGCGCTGGGTACAACGCCTGCATCCAGAATGTCGATCAGATGCACACGCTTGGTCCATTCCGAAAGCGGATGACATACAAGACCGTCGGGACGAGCAACCAGCCGTTGCTGCGCAAGAACGACGTCGTGAACAATCCCAACCTGCTTCCATTGCAGGCTGATTGCTTCATCAATTTTCCGGGTGGAACTCAAGCCGACTACGACTACTGGTGTCAGCGGCAGTGGGTCTATTTCCGTGGACGACCCGGTGGATGGACTTGGGCTGACTGGGACGCCAACCTGTGCCCCGGGAACGAAGAACTCTCGATCCTGATTGGAGATACCAGAGGATCGACAAATTGCATCGATGCGATCTACGGAGCCTGTCGAAGTCCTTCAACGAATGTTCCGTGCGGATGCTGCAACACGCAGGCTGCAATCGGAAAGCCCGTTGATTGCGAAGGATGCAACGAATACCAGTGTCCAACCCCAATTCCCGACTGCAATCCGATCGTCGATATCTGCGAGGTTCTATCCACGAAGCCGTACTGTGAAGGCGTTCACTTCAAGTACACGGTCTACCGAGGAGATTCGAGCCTTGTCGCTCCTGACGGGTCTGGCTGCAACCCCGGTCCAACATGCGGCCAGTGCGTGCAGGTCAAGTGCCAGCAAACGGTTCATTCGTTCCTGATCGAAGCAAGCAGATCGGTTGATTCTTGGCTTGACTCCATTCCCTACACCTGCCGACCAGAGAAGCCAGCGCTTCCTGTATTCAACACATGGAATTCGTGGGTGAAATCCCACCCGGCGCCTGAATCATCGGTTTGCAGCTTTGCAATCACGCCTGCATCAGACACCCAATCGTGGTGCTGGGGATGTGGATGCCAAGCAACTGGCGCTCCTCCGTGCCCGCAAAGCACCTACACAAGCAGGATGTGCTGTGGAGGAATGTGTGCCGATAATGTTTGCGATTGCGACCCAACGGCCGTTGATCCGTGGACTGGTCCGCAGGGTCCAGCCTGCCCATCCAGAAACGACTGTCCTCCGCACTCCACTGAAGGTCAGATTGGCTGCATCGGATTTACCCCAGACTGCCCATGATCGGAAAGAAATCGTACATCTCGTCCTTCACCAGCAGCGACACCGAGCGCAGGAAGCAAATGCGCGAGGAGGCATTGGCAAGACGGGAGCCAAAGCCAGAGGTCACGGTTGCCAATGTCAAGAAGTACGTCACGGCGGAAATGTCGCTTCAGCTATATGGAGCCGTCCCCGACAAGGTGTATGAGCAGCGCAAGGCCGAGTGCATGGGATGCGAGCATCGGTTCAAGAGCAACGAGATCGAGGATGAGATTGGCTTCTGCCGAGCCTGCGGCTGCGGAGTCACCAGTCGGGCTCGCCTGACCATCAAGTTGACCATGCCGGAATCAACCTGCCCAAAGGAGAAGTGGAAGCCGTCCCACGGACGCCACGCAACCTTGCGAGATAGGGTCAAATCTTGGCTTCTCAAGCGGATTATTGGCTAGTATCATTTACACCTGCCATATGGCAGATCAATGGAGTCTCCGATGCCGGTACCGCCGCTTGACCCAAATTGGAAACCGCCGGAGAACCCGAACAATCCTCCATTGCCGAAGGACTGGAAGCCTGCGGCAAATCCAAACAACCCTCCGTTGCCAAGGGACGGGCAGCCGCTGCCCGGTGGGGCATTGTCTACGCAGCCTCCTGCTGGATACATCCCCGCCGTAGGTAAGAGGAACACAGGCGGTAGCGGCGGCTCGCAGCCCGGATACGGGGCGGCGAGCCCGGAGGGGTTCTATTACGGCACGAACATCAAGGCTCCTACGCAGGCGGATACAGATGCCTTCCGACAGGGTCTCGGTCTTGCGCCAAGCACGAAGCCGAACATTGATCCCCAGACTGGTCAAGTGACGGCCAGTGACGCATTCAAGCAACGGCAAGCGCAGTTGCCGTTCATGCAAGGGCAGCAGCAGCCACAGCCGTTCATGCAGCCCGGTCAGCAACAGGCTCCAATGGGAATGGGAATGGGCGGCGGTAATCCGCTCATGCCGCAGGGCGGTTACCAGTCTCCGCAAGCAAACCAGCCGCAATTCGACCGACAAGCGCCTGATCCAGCGTATCAGCGCGCCTACGAAGAACTTGAGAAGGCACGTCAGTCTGTTGCCGCAGACCCTCGGTTCTCTCCAGAACAGCGGGCTCTTGCATTCCAGAAGATCGCATCAAGAGCAGACGAACTTGACCAGAGCTTCGCGGAAGGAGCAGCGCTCAAGCGTTCTCCATACGGCATGGCTGCCCCGCCGGCAGAAGAGTTTGCCGATGTTCAGGGAACTGGCTTGCAGCCGATGCAGGACGGCCGCATTCGCAATCCAGAGACTGGCGACATCATGCGCTCGGTCAGGGCTCCAAACGGTCAACTTGTTCCCGTTGCAACGGATCAGGTAGAAGTCGATGCCCTTCCAGAAGGCACTCGCTACATGGATGCGGCTACTGGGAAGATGATGATCGCTGGCGCATCTGGAACTGGCGGTCGATCCCAAGCGGCGTCTGCTGGCGGCTCCAGAGCAAAGGCACAGGGCGCCATGACTCCAGAGGATGCGTTTGCCGCATTTGAGAAGTGGGGCAAGGCAAATGACGTCGGCACCACCATGGAAGAGCGTCAAGTCATCTCCAACGCAATCGACGCTGTAGCCGATGAGGATCAGCGCGATCAACTGAAGGAGATGATGAAGTCCGATCCGCAGGCAGCAATGGACGCCTTGAACAGTTCTGGAGTGGACATTGGCAGCCAGTTGCAGCAGGCAAGAATCAAAGCGTTTGCTCGTTCCCAGAAAGAGCGATCTGAGCAGACAAAGCAACTTGCCGCAGAGATGGGAATCGAGCAGCCTGAAGAGGTAAAGCCACCAGTCGATCCGAACAAGTATCGGACGCGAGTTGGCAACCGAGGAACCATGGTTGTTCGTCGCCGTGGAAGCGGCATCGACATCCCAGCCGAAATCGGACCTGACGGGCAACCGCGTCCTGCTCCTCGCCAGATGCGGCAACTCGCCGACCTTGAAGTGGATACGGAGTTTGCAAATGTCGTCCCTGCCGAGAATGGCATGGAAACGCGCGTGCTTCCGTTCGGCAAGCAGATGGTGAACCTCGGAGACTTTGCCCTCACTGATGCACAGCGCAAGGCATTTGCAAACGAGACATCGCAGATTGAGGCGCGCCGTCCAGAGGAATGGGGCAAGTTCGAGGATTTGCTACAGCAATTCCAGACCACCGATGAAGTCTGGGACCCGAACAACCCGACGCCGGCGCAGGCCAAGCTCGAGGACATCGTCGGAAAGTTCTACGGAGAATTGCAGCCAGAGGGCAAGGCGATGATGACGATGTACATCGCGCATTCCCTCGGCTACAAGATCGATAAGAACCAGCCGTTCTCGTCTACGGGATGGGCTAAGGATCAGTCGAAGATGCGTCAGGGCGGCACTGGCATCAAGACTCCGACTTCCTACAACGCTGACAACATGTACTCGAAGTTGATCAAGATCGGCTTCACGGAAGACGACAAGCGGGCTCCTGAGTACCAGAACGGCTTGTCTGAGATGGCAACGAACATCTGGCGTATTGCCGAAGAGCAGTCCAAGCAGACGGGCGGCCAGTCCATGTACAAGACGATTGACCGTCTTGTAGCCCAGACCGTTGGCAAGCCAATGACCATGCGCGAGAAGATGGTTGCAGACGACCTGCGCGAAACGCTTCGTTCTTGGACTGAGCAGACTGCGCCGCGCGGTCAATCTCCTGCTCCAAAGCGACCTTCCCAGCAAGCGCAGACTCCAGCTCCAACTCCTGCTCCTGTAGCGCAGCCACAGCGTCGCAATGATGCCAGCCAGCGCATGGGAGGCGAGATTGCAAAGATGAAGGAGGCTCGCCAGCGCCTTCTTGACGGCACAGCGCAGAGCCAGCAGGAATTCGTTGGACCTCCAACGCCAGTTCGACAGCAGGGATCGAACAAGCCTGACCCAATCGCCAAGGCGCGCGCTGAACGTATTGGAGCTGAAACAGAGGCAATGCAGCGCGACTATGAGAAGCGTGCAGCCGAGAGAAAGCGCGCCACAGAGGCGGAACGTGAGCGCAAGAAGCAACTTGCCGAGAACATCCGCAAGCGCGATACAGACAAGTCGCCTCCTGCCCAATTGAGAGATACAGGAACCACTCCATCAGCAGGACGGTTCCCAGAAGGTCGATTTACCGAAGTCCCTGAAGGACGAATCCCGCTTCCATCCAGAAAGCGAAATTAATGAGCACGATCAATCGCCCGACCGACCCTCGCACTGGCCGTCCGATCCTTGCTCCCGCAGAGCCGATGCTGAACGAGGTTGCTCCTCCGATCGACATTGGCGGAGC
>Ga0129333_10001054_pt1 | contig 24510 bp, 23 predicted proteins | sample CPB6_08_DNA_FD_94474 | JGI IMG/M metagenome (GOLD analysis project Ga0129333, IMG submission 94474) | Freshwater to marine salinity gradient microbial communities from Chesapeake Bay, USA - CPBay_Sum_0.6_0.8_DNA | ecosystem: Environmental > Aquatic > Marine > Coastal | place: USA: Chesapeake...
CCACGAACGGATCTCGCGCAGGATCGACGAGGACGACTCGACCGCTCAGGAATGCGCGAGAACGATGCGGTCGAGCAGTTCGTCCAACCGGGGTTGATGCTCCACCACCCACTTGCCGAGATGCACCACCACGAGATCGCGCTCGGGGTCGACGATGATCCGTTGACCCTCGTAACCGAGCGCGGCGAGAACGTGGGATCGGTTGCGCCACAGCCACCAGTGACGTCCGTATCCGTGCCCGGTGTCGGGGTCGACCGCATGAGACTCGGCGGCCTCGCGCACGCGATCGACCGACACGATCCGACGACCGTTCCAGAGGCCGTCGTTCAGGTACAGATAGCCGAATCGGGCGAAGTCGCGAGCCGACGAGTACACGTACGACGATCCGATGAACGTGCCGGAGTCGTCGAAAACCGGTTCGGCGGTCGTCATTCCAATGGCAGAGAACAGTCGATCACGAAGGAACCGCTCGAGTCCCTCGCGGCCACCCAGCAACTCACCGAGAATCCGGGCGATGATGTTGGTGGTGCCCGACGAGTAGTTCCACACCGCTCCCGGCGCGTGACGAAGGGGGCGCGACGCCGCGAACCCGGCCACATCGGATGCTCCGGCTCCGAACAGCATCTCGATCACGTGAGGCGTCGGGGCGCCCTCGCCCTCCACGTACTCCTCCACGAAGTCGAGGCCGTCGCGCATTCGCAGCAAGTCGTCGAGCGTGATCGCCGACCTTCCGTCGGTCCACTCGGCAACCGGGGCCGGTCGATCCGGATCGAGGCGACCATCGTCGATCAACATCGACGTCGCGCAGTGCACGATGCTCTTGGCCATGCTCCACGACACCAACGTGGTGCCGGAGTCCACCGGCGATCCCGGGCCGAACACCGTGTCGGGCTGTCGTCCGTAGCGCTCGATGGTGATGAGACCTCGGTGAACGACGACGAGAGCCAGCGAGACACCCGGGGCACCCTCGGCGAACAACTCGTCGCCCGCGAGGGACGCCGGAGCCGGAGCCGACGCGCCGAACTCCCACTCGGGGTCGGGCCACGGCCGACCGTTCACCGCACGTCCCGCCGGGCCGTGACGTCGAGCGAACTCAACTTGCCCGGGACCTCGGGGGCCGATCCCGACGCGATCGAGACCGCCTCGTCGGCCGAGCCGGCGAACGACACCAACGACCGATAACGCTCGTGAACGAACCCGGTGTCGACGAGATGATCGATCAATCCTCGCAACGGCGACCAGAAGCCCGAACCGTCGAGGAAGACGATGGGCTTGCTCACGAGACCGAGTTGGTTCCAGGTGAGCATCTCGAACACCTCGTCGAGAGTTCCGAACCCACCGGGCAGCACGACGAACCCGCACGCGAGATCGGCCATGCGCGCCTTGCGCTCGTGCATCGAGGACACGATCTCCAGTCGATCGAGTCCGTTGTGACCGGTCTCGGCCAGCACGAGGGATTCGGGGATCACTCCCACGGCCGGGGCTCCCGCCCCCATCACCGCGTCGGCCACCAGACCCATCAGCCCGACGCGTCCACCCCCGTACACGAGACCGAGACCGGCGGCGGCGATGGCGCCCCCCAGACGCTCTGCCTCGGCGGCGAACTCCGGACGGCGACCCGAGGACGAGCCGCAGTACACGCACACCAGACGACGACCGGACTCCGACACGTCACGAGCCTCGCACACGACGCTCGGTCGTCGGCGTGACGCCTGACCGTTCGACCCGTCGGACCGGTTCGGGCCGGGCTTCCGCGTCCGCGGAGGCCGGAAAGTAACTTCTCCCTCGTGACCGTGACGCCCGACCTCCAGACCGCCGCCGACGTGATCGACCTCGCCGCCCGGGCGGTGGGCAAGGGCGTGCGCAACCTCGCCGCCGTCGGAGGCGCGGACCGTCATCAGGTGCTGGCTTACGACATCGCCCACGCCGCGTCAGCGGTCGAGACCGCCCGTTCGCTTCTCGACTACGGCGGCAAGGGAGAACACGAGGCTCTGATCACCTGTGCGTTCACCGCCGACATGGCCCACGACCTCGTCACCAAACTCGTCGGTCGGGAGGAGTTGTGGGGCCTCGACGTCGGAGTTCTCGACGCGGCCCTCCCCTTCATCAGGATCTTCCGTGACCCCGAGTTCGTGGCTTCGCTGGCCGACGTGCAAGGTCCGCGACACCTCGATCAGGACTTCGAGATGGTGCAGGACACCTTCCGTTCGTTCGCCGAGAAGGTGATCGCGCCGAAGGCCGAACACGTGCATCGCCACAACGACGACGTGCCGGAGGAGATCATCAGCGGGCTCGCCGAGATGGGGGCCTTCGGTCTCTCGGTTCCGGCCGAGTACGGAGGCTTCTCCGAGGGTGGCGAAGGCGAGTACCTCGCGATGGTCGTGGCCACCGAGGAGTTGAGCCGCGGGAGCCTCGGCATCGGCGGATCGCTGATCACCCGTCCCGAGATCCTCACCCGAGCGTTGGTGAAGGGAGGCACCGAGGCTCAGAAGCAGGAGTGGCTGCCCAAGCTCGCAACCGCCGAGGTGATGGCCGCAGTGGCCGTGACCGAACCCGACTACGGAAGCGACGTGGCCGGCCTGAAGGTCACCGCCACACCTCTCGCCGACTCCGACGGAACCCCGGGATGGGTGATCAACGGGGTGAAGACGTGGTGCACCTTCGCGGGTCGCGCCGACGTGTTGATGCTCCTCGCCCGCACCGACCCGGATCGTTCGAAGACCCACAAGGGTCTCAGCGTCTTCATCGTCCCGAAGCCCCGCGGTCAGGCGCACGGTTTCGAATTCACCCAGAAGGTTCTGCCCGACGGAACCACCGGGAAGATGGAGGGTCGTCCGATCGACACCATCGGCTACCGCGGCATGCACTCGTACGAGATCGCTCTCGAGAACTGGTGGGTCCCGGCGTCGAATCTGATCGGTGAAGAGGGTGGCCTCGGGAAGGGCTTCTACTACCAGATGGAGGGATTCGAGAACGGCCGTCTCCAGACCGCGGCCCGGGCCGTCGGAGTGATGCAGGCCGCCTACGAAGCAGCGTTCGATCACGCCCACAATCGCAACGTGTTCGGACACAACATCGCCGAGTACCAGTTGACGAAGGTGAAGCTCGGGCGCATGGCCGTGCTCATTCAGGCCGGTCGCCAGTTCTCGTACCAAGTGGCGAAGCTGATGGCCAAGGGCGTCGGCACCACCGAAGCGAGCATGGTGAAGGCCTATGTCTGCAAGGCCGCCGAATGGGTGACCCGCGAGGCGATGCAGATCCACGGTGGCTACGGATACGCCGAGGAGTACAGCGTCAGCCGGCTCTTCGTCGACGCGCGCGTGCTATCGATTTTCGAGGGTGCGGACGAGACGCTGTGCCTCAAGGTGATCGCCCGGCGACTCGCCGAACAATCGACCTGACCGAACGCCCCGACTCACCCTCGTCGTAGCACGACGACCGCGTAGGTCGAACCGGAGGTCCAGGGATCGCCCTCCCACGTCGACCATGTGACGACGTGCTCGAGTTCCGGCGCATCGTTCACCAGTTGCTCGGCTCGGTACGAATCGCGTTCCGACTCCTGCGTCCAACCCGCGACCAACAGACCACCGGGTGCCACGGCCGATGCCAATCGCAGGGCGATGGCGGCTCCGGAACCGGGCGCGCAGAAGTTGAAGACGTTGCCCGCCAGCACCACGATCCCGAAGTCGGTCTCCCATCGGTGCGATGCGAGATCGGCGACCAACCACTCGACCGCGGTCGACTTCCGGCGAGCACGTTCGACCATGTCTGGATCGAGATCGGCTCCGACGACGTCGAAGCCCCGGTTGTTCAACTCGATCGCCAACCGGCCCGTGCCACAGCCGGCGTCGAGAACGCGTCGGGGGGCACCGTGTTCGATGGTCAACCGTTCGACGGCATCGGCCTCGCCGTGCGACGCCTCGCCACGGGCACGCATCGCCTCCCAACGGGCGTCGTACTCGTCGAGGTCGACCGACCGTCGCCAGCCCACCCAGCGCTCGGACACTTGCGAGCCGGGTTCGTTCACGAGACGAGGTCGAGCAAGGACCGCAGCCGGAGGAAGTCGGCGCCGTCGTGGTCGTCGTAGGGGTCGAGCAGAACGGGGAGCAATCCGGCCGCCCGGGCGCCCCCGACGTCCATGGTGACGCTGTCCCCCACGTAGGCGACGCGCGAGCGATCGATTCCGGGCAGAGCCGCCAATCCGTGATCGAAGATTCGCGGATCGGGCTTGGCCACTCCGACGACGTGGCTGTCGATGACGACACGAACCGGAACGGCGTCGCCGTCCCCGACCTGACACACGCCCGAGCGCGCGAGTATCGACTCGATCTGACCGGTGGCGTTCGACACCACGCCGATCGGGACACCGTGATCGTGCAACGAGCGAAGGGCGTCGACGCTGTCGTCGAGACGATGTCGCCACGTCCAGGCGTTGCGGGTGCGACCGAGCACCATCGCGGCTTCATCGACATCGTGCGTCGACACCCCCACCGACTCGACGTACGCGACGTCGTAGGTCGTCCAGTCGGACTCGTGCGAGCCCGCCGCCGACTTGGCCGCCATTCCGGCGTAGTGCGCCCGGTGATAGCGGATCGGGTCGTCGGAACCGCCGTACCACGCGAGGAGCGGCAACAGGACGGCCGGATCGGGGATCACGAAGATGCCGCCGGCGTCGAAGAGCACGGCGTCGACCTCGTGCCCGTGGATCAGGAGGGATGCGGACACGACCTCGAGCGTAGGGGCACGGAGCATCCACCGGACGAGCGTCGGGGTTTCGCGGGGCTTCGCACCCGCGCGTCGGAGGGCGTACCCTCGGAGCGTGCGCAGCCCCAAGGACTTCTTCCGACCCCTCGCCGTCGGTGCACCCGAACCGGTTCGCGAGATCCCGGTGCGACCCAGCCGAATGATCCACTTCTTTCCACCGTCGAACGACAAGATGGTGGCCAAGCTTCCCGACATCGTCCCGACCGTCGACATCATTCTCGGAAACCTGGAGGACGGCGTACCGGCCGGTGACAAGGAGGCGGCTCGCGCCGGACTCGTGAAGGTGGCCCGCACGTTGAACACGGGCACCACCCAGTTGTGGACCCGCGTGAACTCACTCGATTCGCCGTGGGGGCTGGACGATCTCGTCACTCTCGTCACCGAGGTGGGCGACAAGTTCGACGTGATCATGATCCCGAAAGTGGAGGGCCCGGAGGACATCCACTACGTCGACCGGCTGCTCGCGCAACTCGAGGCCAAGGCCGGACTGAAGAAGCCGCTCCTCGTCCACGCGATCCTCGAGACGGCCCGCGGGGTCGCCAACGTCGAGGAGATCTGCGGCGCGTCACCCCGCATGCAAGGACTCTCACTCGGTCCGGCCGACCTCGCCGCCAACCGACGCATGAAGACCACCCGGGTGGGTGGAGGCCATCCGGACTATCTGGTGCGCCAGGATCCGGATCCGGCCAACCCCGACTCGCCGCGCGGCATCTTCCAGCAGGATCTCTGGCACTACACCATGGCCCGTATGGTCGACGCCTGCGTGATGCACGGGATCCTTCCGTTCTACGGACCCTTCGGCGACATCAAGGATGTCGTGGCGTGCGAGGACCAGTTCCGAAACGCCTACTTGCTCGGCTGCGTCGGCGCCTGGTCGCTGCATCCAGCCCAGATCGACATCGCTCGTCGCGTGTTCAGTCCGCGTCCGAGCGACGTGGCTCACGCCCAGCGCGTGATCGAAGCCATGGGCGACGGCACCGGCGCGATCATGCTCGACGGCAAGATGGAGGACGACGCGTCGGTGAAGCAGTGCCGGGTGGTCGTGCAACTGGCCCGTGAACTGGCTTCTCGTGATCCCGAGTTGGCCACCGCCTACGGATTCTGAGTCGAAGGAGATCCGACCATGAGCGACCATCGCCCCCGTCGTTCCGTTCTGTACATGCCGTCGTCCAACGAGAAGGCTCTCGACAAGGCCAAGACGATTCCGGCCGACGCGCTGATCTTCGACCTCGAGGATGCCGTGGCGCCCGACGCCAAACCAGCCGCACGCGACAACGCCGTGGCCGCGGCCGTCAGTGGTGCGTACGGCAACCGTGAGGTCACGATCCGTTGCAACGGCCTCGACACGCCGTGGGGCGCCGACGATCTGGCCGCCGCCGCCCGGTCGGGGGCGTCGGCCGTCGTGATTCCGAAGATCGACTCGGTGCGCGCCCTCGACGCGGTGGCCAGTGGGCTCGATGCCGCGGGGGCCCCGTCGTCGATGAGCATCTGGGCGATGGTCGAGACACCAACCGCGATACTCGACGTGCGTTCGATCGCCGCGCACCCGAGAGTTGCCGTGCTGGTGATGGGCACCAACGACCTGGCCAAGGAGTTGCGGGCCACGCAGGTGCGCGGACGAGCGCCGCTCTTCCCCCACCTCGCCAACGCACTCCTCGCGGCGCGCGAGGCCGGCAAGGCGATTCTCGACGGTGTGTTCAACGACGTGAAAGACCTCGACGCCTTCCGGGACGAGTGTGTGCAGGGCGCCCAGATGGGTTTCGACGGCAAGACACTCATCCATCCCACTCAGGTCGAGGTGGCCAACGACGTGTGGGCGCCGTCCGAGGCCGACGTCGAGTACGCCCGTCGGGTGATCTCGGCGTTCGAGGAGGCGGTGGCCGAGGGCCGGGGCGTCATCACGGTGGACGGACGAATGATCGAGAACCTCCACGTCGACAACGCTCGACGGACTCTTGCCACGCAAGCCGCCATCGAGGCTCTGACGGCTGGCTGAACGCCCCTAGAGTCCCGGCCATGGACTCACGTCAGAGAACGATCACCTTCGGTGCCGCCGGCGCGGTGCTCGGCCTGCTGGTGGGGGTTGGAGTGGGCCTCGTGCTTTTCGGAGGGGACGATTCCGCGGCGTCCACCGATTCACTGGCGCCCCTCGTGAGCACCTCGGTCTCGACCACGGTGCCAACGACGACGGATACGACAGCCGTGGCACCCACGTCCACCGACGCGCCTCTCGCGGTGGGGCCGAGCGACAGCACCGCCGTTGTGGCGGACGCGCCGACGACGACCATGACTCCGACACTCGACACCTCTCCGTGCGTCGAATACGTGGAGACGTTGCGCTTCCCCCTTCGCAAGTGCGATTCCGGCCCCTTGGTTCTCGAGATGCAGATGAACCTCGAGGCCGCCGGATTCGACGTCGGCGCCGACGGCTTCTTCGGTCCCGGGACACAAACCGCGGTGGCCGACTACCAGACCAAGAACGGACAACCGGTGACGGGCATTGTCGATCAAGAGTTGTTCGACGAGCTGGCCGGCATCTTCATCGACTACTAGAGCTCCGTTCGTTCCGCTCGTCCGAAACGGAACGGTGAATCGAGCAATCAGAGGGTCGAGCGGAACAAGTCGAGGGTTCGGTCGAAGGCGATTCGAGCGGCCGACGCGTCGAACACCTCGGGTCGGGTGTCGTTGAAGAATGCGTGTTCGCATCCCGCGTGGATGTGCATGGTGGCGTCCTTGCCGAGATCGTGCAGCTGCTTCTCGAGAGCCCGCACCGCGGCCGGACCTGCGAAGCCGTCGTTCTCCGCGTACTCTCCCACCACCTTGGCGGACAACGCCGACCAATCGGGTTGGGCCGACGCCCACGGAATCACGCCGTAGTACGGCGCGGCGGCGGCAACCGCATCGGGTCGTTGACAGGCCAGCACCAACGTGAGTCCGCCTCCCATGCAGAATCCGGTGACACCCACCTTGGTGCGGCCGGTGCGTTGCTGAAGCAGGTCGACCGCACCCGAGAGGTCCTTGCCCGCCTCGGCCAGGTTCAGTCCCATCATCAACTTGCCCGCCTCGTCGGGTTCAGAGGAGGCCCGTCCGTGATACAAGTCGGGGGCGAGCGCCGTGAAGCCCTCGGCGGCGAAACGATCGGCCACCTGCTCGATGTGGGGCACGAGTCCCCACCACTCCTGGATGACGATGACGCCGGGTCCGCCTCCGTCGGCCAGATAGCCGTCGCACGTGCCGCCGTTGGATCGAAAAGTGACTCGTTCTCCCATGCGACGAACCGTAGCAACGACACGCGAGGGTCATCGCCACCGTTTGTCCAGTGTCAAAGAGAGGTATGTTCAGCGCACCGGGTGACGAATAGTGTTGGCGCATGACCAACCTCGACACTCGGCCATCCGACGCGCTCGTGAACGATCGCGCCCACGTCTTCCACTCGTGGTCCGCCCAGGGACTCATCAGCCCGATCGTCGTGGCCGGCGCCGAGGGCAGTTGGTTCTGGGACGAGAACGGAAAGCGTTACCTCGACTTCTCCAGCCAGTTGGTGAACGTCAACATCGGACACCAGCACCCCAAACTCGTGGCCGCGATCAAGGAGCAGGCCGACCGGCTCTGCACGATCGCTCCGTTCCACGCCAATGACGCGCGCAGCGAAGCAGCTCGACTCATCGCCGAGCGCGCACCCGGCGACCTCGACATGGTGTTCTTCACCAACGGCGGCGCCGAGGCAACCGAGAACGCGATCCGCATGGCTCGTCTGCACACCGGCCGCCACAAGGTGCTCACCACCTACCGGAGCTACCACGGAGCGACGGGCGGAGCCATCCAACTCACGGGCGACCCGCGTCGCTGGCCGAGCGAACCGGGCATACCCGGAGTGGTGAAGTTCTGGGGGCCGTATCCCTACCGCTCGGCGTTCCACTCGACCGACGAGATCCAGGAGACCCAGCGAGCCCTGCAACACCTGCGCGACACGTTGATGGTGGAGGGGCCGCACACCGTGGCCGCGATCATGCTCGAGTCGGTCGTGGGAACCAACGGGATCCTCGTTCCTCCCCCGGGCTATCTCGACGGCGTTCGTTCGATCTGCGACGAGTACGGGATCGTGTTCATCGCCGACGAAGTGATGTCGGGTTTCGGTCGTTGCGGCGAGTGGTTCGCCATCCAGAACTGGGACGTGGCTCCCGATCTCATCTGCTTCGCCAAGGGAGTCAACTCCGGATACTTGCCTCTCGGCGGCGTGGTGATCAGCCGACGCATCGCCGACACCTTCCGCGAGCGCCAGTTCCCGGGTGGACTCACCTACAGCGGTCACCCGTTGGCCTGCGCTTCGGCCGTGGCCAGCATCAACATCTTCGAGGAGGAGGGAATCCTCGATCACGCCCGTCACCTCGGACGCGACATCATCGGGCCCGGACTCGCCGAGTTGAAGGCCAAGCACCCCAGCGTCGGTGACGTGCGCGGAATCGGGGTGTTTTGGGCGATCGAGTTGGTGAAGAACCGCGAGACCCGCGAGCCACTCGTGCCCTTCAACGCCGCCGGCGAGGCGAACGCTCCGATGGTCGAACTCATCGGAGCCTGCAAGGCCAAGGGTCTCTGGCCCTTCTCGCACTTCAACCGCATCCACGTGGTGCCCCCGATCACCACGCCCGATGACGAGGTGCGCCAGGGTCTGGCGATTCTCGACGAGGTGCTGAGCCTCGCCGACGCGCGCTACAGCGGCTGAGTCAGGTGCTCGTCCGGGTGGTGAGAGCCACTCCGACGAGCGCGACGACCAGTCCGACGAGAGCCAACGGACCGAGTCGTTCGTCGAACAACACCGCCCCCTCCAACGTGCTGAGCGCGGGTGTGAGAAAGAAGAGACTGCTCACCCGAGCCGCGGCTCGACGTTGCAGCAACCACAACATGATGAGCACGGCAGCGATGGACAGCACCCCCACCGCCCATGCGAGAGACCACCAGAAACGTGAGGTGGCCTCGAACTCGAAGCCCTCGTGGACCGCAGCGCCCACCGCCAGGACCACTCCGGCCGACACGTATTGCACGGCGGTTCCTCGCAGCAGAGGCATCGCCGAACCCTTGGCACGTTGCACCAGGGTTCCGCTCGACATGCCGAGCACCGAGATCGCCATCGCCACCAGGGCGCCGACGGTGATCCCGTCGATTCCCGCCGACGTTCGATCGACCACCACCGCCACCACTCCGGCCACGCCCAGAGCGACACCCCACCACTGCGAACGACGCAATCCCTCGCCCAGCAGCAACAACGCCGCCACCGACGTGAGAACCGGATGTAGCCCGGCGATCAGCGCCGACAACCCGGAGGGCAGACCCCAATCGGCGGCGACGAACACGCCACCGAGATACACGGCGTGCAAACCGAGACCGGTGACCGAGGCCCAACGAGCTTGGTCTCGATCGAGCCGCGGAGCGTCCGTGACGGTCGCGACGATCCACAACACCGCCGCGGCGACGAACATCCGCAGAGTGAGAAACGTGAGCGGTCCGGCATCGCGGGTGCCGTAGCGGGCCACGATGAAGCCGGTGCTCCACAGAAGAACGAACACCACCGGCGCGGCCCCGGCCACCAACCCCGGGGAGACGCGAAACGGGCGGGCCGCCGAAGCGACCCGCCCGCTCTCGTTCTCCGAAGGAGACTCCGTATGGATCAGGCGCCGCCCGGATTCAGAGTCACCTCGATGGGGGCGAAGCCCTCACCCTTGATGTCGACACCGAGGCCCTCGAGGATGGCCCAGGCCGCCTCGACGATCTCGTTGGTGTAGGCACCCTCGTCGGGAGCCGCCGCGAGAACCGTCGAACCCTCGAGGTTCTTGGTCTCCTGCGACAGGGTCGCGGTGCGGTTCCAGGCCTCGGAGTCGATGAAGCCCGCTCCACCGGCCGCCGGCCAGATGAGCTTGTTGACTTCGTTCATCTGCCACAACTGGTGCGAGGCACCGAGCATTGAGCCCTTGGCCACCACGATGTCGGCGCACGACTGCGCGTTGTCGCGGCAGTACGCCCAGCCCTGGAGCGAGGCGGCCACGAAACGAGTCGCCGTGTCCTTGTAGGCGGAATCGCTGGCGAGACGGGCGCCCGACGCCCAGATGGCGTCCTGGAGCATGCCGACGCCCTCTTCCTCGTAGCTGATGACGTTCAGATCCTCGGGCTGGTAGAGCTCACCGGTGGCCGGGTTCTCGGCCTCGAGAACCTGCGCGTACTCGTTGTACGTCATGGCCTCGGCGGCGTCGATGTCACCGGCCAGCAGGGCGTTCATGTCGAACTGCTGCTGAACGAGCTCGACGTCGGCGGCCGGATCGAGACCGGCCTTGGTGAGCGCGGCGAAGATCTCGAACTCGTTGCCGAAGCCCCAGTTGCCGATCTTCTTGCCGGCGAAGTCGGCCGGCGACGTGATGCCGGACTCCTTGAACGACACCTGCAACGTGCCCGAGCGCTGGAACACCTGGGCGATGTTCACGATGTCGGCACCCTGCTCGCGGCTCGCGAGGGCCTTGGGCACCCACGACAGAGCGAAGTCGACGGCACCGTCGGCCAGCTGCTGCTGCGGAACGATGTCGACACCACCCTCGACGATCTCGACGTCGAGACACTGCGCGGCGTAGTAGCCCTGGTCGATCGCCGCGAAGTAGCCGGCGAACTGGGCCTGGATGAACCACTGCAACTGCAGCTTGACCGGAGTGACCTCGGCGCATTCCTCGCCGGCCGAGTCACCGCCCTCGTCGTCTCCTCCGCAGGCGGCAGCGATCAGCGTGAGGGCCACTGCCCCGGCCACCGCCTTCCATCCCTTGACTTTCCTCATTTCCTTCTCCTCCCCCTCGGGTTTTCGACCCGTGGTCTGTTGTGTGTTTCCGTTCGCGTCAGCGACGCTCTCGGTCTTGTTGCTTGGTGCCACCCGGAGTGGCCACCCCCTCCAGCACGCTGGAGACGACGTAGAACACCAACCCTAGTAGGCAGGCGCCGAGCACATAGGCCCACGCGACAGCGTTCTTGGAGTTGGCGATGTTGCTCGTGATGCGACTGCCGAGGCCGTTCTGAGAACCTCCGAAGTACTCGCTCACGAACGCCGTGATCACCGCCGCCGGGGCCGCGATGCGCAAGGCCGTGAAGAAGTACGGGGTGGCGTTGGGAACCCGCACCTTGCGCAGAATCTCGAAATCCGATGCGGCGTACGACTTCATGAGCTCGACGTGGGTGCCGTTCACCTGCGTGAGCCCCTTGGCAACGTTCACGAGCACGATGAAGTACACGACGAGAGTCACCATCACGCGTCGGGGCACCTCGCTCGTGATGGCGAACATGTTGTTCAGCACGGCAACGAGCACGAAGATCGGGATCGCGTTCAGGGCGATCGCGAGCGGAGTCACCAGGTCCCCCAAGGTGCGGTAGCGACTGAGCGCGAGACTCATGACCGCCCCCACGATCGCCCCGAGCACGAGCCCCACCAGAGCGTTGGTTCCCGACACCCGGGCGGCCCCCCAGACGAGGTCGAAGTTCCCGGTGAACTGCTCCCAGATCTTTGAGGGGGCCGACAGGAAGTACGGCTTGAGGTCGAACCCCTTCACCGCGGCCTCCCAGAGGACGAGGAACAGCACACCCACCACGAGAGGTGGCAGAACCCGCCGGGTCGCGTCGACCGCGCGACTCATCGATCCTCGATTCCCCGAATGTGGTCGTTCATCTCCACCCCACGCAACGCCTCGCGCACCGCCGTGATGCCCGCGAAGAACGCCGTGTTGTCGCGCGTGGCGTCCGAGCGTTCTCCTTCGATCGCCACGTCGACGATCCGGGTGATCCGCCCCGGACGAGGTGACATCACCACCACGCGATTCGACAGATACACGGCTTCGGGGATCGAGTGGGTGACGAACACCACGGTGGTTCCCTGCGCGCGACAGATGTTCAGGAGTTCGCTCTGCATGTGCTCGCGCGTCATCTCGTCGAGGGCCCCGAAGGGTTCGTCCATCAGCAACAACGACGGCTGAACCGCGAGCGCCCGGGCTATCGCCACGCGTTGCTGCATTCCGCCCGACAACTGCCACGGATGGTGATCGGCGAAGTCGGCCAGCTTCACCATGTCGAGCATTTCGAGGGCCCGCTGCCTCCGCTCGGACTTGCCCCAACCCTTCAGTTCGAGGGGCAGCTCGATGTTCTTGGCCACCGTGCGCCATTCGAAGAGACCGGACTGCTGGAACGCCATTCCGTAGTCCTGATCGAGGCGTGCCTGCTCGGGCGACTTGCCGTTGACGACGATCGAACCCTCCGAGGGTTCGAGAAGATTGGCGATCAAGCGCAAGAGGGTCGACTTGCCGCATCCCGACGGTCCGATGAGCGAGACGAACTCACCCGACGCGACCGACAAGTCGACACCGACCAGGGCATCGACCTGATTCGCGGAACCACGGTTGAACACCTTGCTGACGGACGTGATCTCGATGGCGCTCATGCGGCTGTCTCCTTCGGGCGATTGCGCATCATCCAGAGGTCGGCGAGCGCGACGAATCCGGCCATCGTGAGGCCGAGAAGGGCCGCGCCGAAGACGGCGGTGAACACCTTGGCCGGATCGCTGGTGGCCTGACGTCCGTACTCGATGATGAGGCGTCCGATGCCGCCTTTCAATCCGGTGGAGATCTCGGCAACCACCACACCGATCACCGACGACGAAGCGGCGAGTTTGAGGGCCGGAACCATGAAGGGCACGGCGGCCGGAAAGCGGAGACGACGCAACGTTTGCCACCACGAGGCGGCGTAACTCTGCATCAACTCGAGCGACGCGCCGGGCGGAGATGTGAATCCCTTCAGCGTGCCGACGGAGACCGGGAAAAACGCGAGGAAAGCGCCGAGCACCGACGCCGAGAGCCAGCGTGGCCACTCGTACCCGAAGATCTCAAGCTTGCCGCCCCACGACACGACGAGCGGCGCGAGTGCGATCAGCGGGACGGTCTGCGACACGACCAGATAGGGCAGGATTCCCCGTTCGGCCACCTTGAACCGCGCCATGAGCACCGCGAGAGCGATGCCGAGCGTCGAACCGAGCACGAAGCCGACCAACGCCAGACGGAACGAGAACCAGGCTCCGGCCAGAACCACCCGCCAGATCTCGCGATCCGATCCCCGCACCTCGGGGCGGCCGTACCTCGACAACATGTCCCAGACGTGCGGCATCGCGTTGTCGTTCGAGCGCGGGAGAAGGCTCCAGCCGAACACCTTGCCCCCATCGGCCGGGCCGACCCACTTGTAGAACTCCCAGACGACCGCGACGATCAGCAAGGAGACGACGAACATGCCCGCCCGTCGAAGTCGACGGAGAACCGTCGACTTCCGGGGGGACGGGGCGAACACGGTCGTCAAGCTCTCTCCGTCAACTCTTCGCCAGCACGTGCTCGGCGATGGCGGGAATCACCTTCTCGCCGTAGGCGAGGAGAGTTTCGTCCTTGGCGTCGTGTTGCAGATACACCGAGAACTGATCGACGCCGAGGGCGCGCAGTTCGAGCAACCGATCGATCTGGGTTTGCACCGGTCCGACGATGCAGAAGCGATCGACGATCTCGTCGGGCACGAAGGTGGTGTGCGAATTGCCGGCCCGGCCGTGTTCGTTGTAGTCGTACCCCTGTCGGCCCTTGATGTAATCGGTGAGCGCCTTCGGCACGTCGCTGTTGTCGCCGTACCGTTCGACGATGTCGGCCACGTGATTGCCGACCATGCCCCCGAACCAACGACACTGATCCCGACCGTGAGCCAGGTGCTCGGCCGAACCGTCGGTGACGTAGGCCGGAGCGGCCACGCAGATCTTCACGCTCCTCGGATCGCGACCGGCGGCCTCGGCGGCCTCGCGCACCGCGGCGATGGTCCACGCGGTGATGCTGGGGTCGGCCAATTGCAGGATGAACCCGTCGCCGACCTCGCCGGTGAGCGCGAGGGCCTTGGGCCCGTAGGCCGCCACCCACACGTCGGCCCGCGACTTGGCCGCCCACGGGAACCGGATGGTGGATCCCTTGTAATCGACTCCCCGACCGTTGGCCAGTTCGCGGATGACGTGGATGCTCTCGCGCAGAGTGGCGAGGGTGGTGGGCTTGCCGTTGGTGACGCGGACCGCCGAGTCGCCACGGCCGATGCCGATGATCGTGCGGTTGCCGAACATCTCGTTCAGCGTCGCGAACAGACTGGCCGTCACGGTCCAGTCGCGGGTGGCCGGATTGGTGACCATCGGTCCGACGATCACGTTGCGTGTCTCGGCGAGGATCTGGGCGTAGATCGGAAAGGGTTCCTGCCACAGGATGTGACTGTCGAAGGTCCACACGTGACTGAACCCGAATTGCTCCGACCGCTTGGCCAACTCGACCACTCGCGAACTCGGAGGAGTGGTCTGGAGAACGACGCCGATGTCCATCCGACTACCTGTTCTGCGGGAAGCCGAGGTCGACGCGGCTGGTGCGAGGATCCGGCCAACGCGAGGTGACCACCTTGCTCCGGGTGAAGAAGGAGATTCCGTCGGGGCCGTACATGTGCAGGTCGCCGAAGAGGCTCGCTTTCCAACCACCGAACGAGTAGTAGGACACGGGAACCGGGATCGGCACGTTGATGCCCACCATGCCGACGTTCACGTCGAACTGGAACTGGCGAGCCACCCCGCCGTCGCGCGTGAAGATGGCGGTCCCGTTGCCGTACTGGTTGTCGTTGATGAGTTGCAGGCCCTCGTCGTAGCCGGAGACCCGCACCACCGACAGAACGGGTCCGAAGATCTCGTCGTCGTAGCACTTCATGCCCGGCTTCACGTCGTCGATGAGACTCGGCTTCAGGAAGAAACCATCCGCGGGAGCGCCGTCGCGTCCGTCGACCACGACCGTGGCCCCCTCGCCGGCCGCACCGGCCACGTAGCCGGCCACCTTGTCGCGATGCTCGCCGCTGATGAGGGGCCCCATCTCGCTGTCGGGTTCGTTGCCCGGGCCGACTTTCACGTTGGGGATGCGCGACTTCACCTTGTCGACGAGGGCGTCGGCGATCGTGTCGACCGCCAGCACCACCGAGATGGCCATGCAGCGCTCTCCCGCCGATCCGTACGCGGCGCTCACGAGGGCGTCGGCGGCCATGTCGAGATCGGCGTCGGGAAGAACCAGCATGTGGTTCTTCGCACCGCCGAGGGCCTGGACGCGCTTGCCGTTGCGTGTTCCGGTCTCGTAGATGTACCTCGCGATCGGAGTCGAACCCACGAAACTCACCGCGGCGACGTCGGGATGGTCGAGAATGCGGTCGACGGACACCTTGTCGCCGTGCACGACGTTGAACACGCCGTCGGGAAGACCCGCCTGCTTCAACATCTCGGCGATCAGCATCGATGCCGACGGATCCTTCTCCGAGGGCTTCAGCACGAACGTGTTGCCGCAGGCGATGGCGTTGGCGAACATCCACATGGGCACCATGGCCGGGAAGTTGAAGGGCGTGATGCCCGCGACGACTCCGAGCGGCTGGCGGATGTTGTAGACGTCGACTCCCGACGACGCCTGCTCCGAGTAACCACCTTTCAGCAGGTTCGGGACACCACAGGCGAACTCGATGTTCTCGAGTCCGCGCGCGACCTCGCCGAGCGCGTCGGAGAGCACCTTGCCGTGCTCCTTCGACAGCACCGAGGCGATCTCCTTGCGGTTGGCGGCCACCAGTTCCCGCATGTGGAACATGATCTCGGCCCGTCGCGACAGGTTGGTGCTCCGCCACTCGACCAGGGCCTTCTTGGCGGTGGCCACCGCCTTGTCGACGTCGGCGACGTCGGCGAACCCGACCTCTCCTTGAACCTGGCCGGTGGCCGGGTCGTAGATCTTGCCGGCGCGGCCCGACGAGGCGGCGACGGTGCGGCCGTCGATCCAGTGATCGATGCGATACATGTTGGTGTCTCCTTGGGAATCGTTGGTGCTCAGACGAGATACTGCGAGAGGCCGCGCTTGATGTAGCGGCCGTGACCCTTGCGGCCGTGGTACTGATCGTTCTCGATCAGCACCGAACCGCGAGAGAGCACCGTGTCGACCTTGCCGTCGATCACCCAGCCCTCCCAGGCCGAGTGGTCCATGTTCATGTGGTGCTTGTCGTTGATGCCGATCTTGGTCGTGGTGTTCGGGTCCCACACCACGACGTCGGCGTCGCTCCCCGGCGCGATGACGCCCTTCTGCGGGTACATACCGAACATGCGGGCGGGGGTGGTGCAGCACGTCTCGACCCAGCGCTCGAGGCTGAGTTCGCCGGCCACCACACCTTGATAGATGAGTTCCATGCGGTGCTCGACGCCACCGATTCCGTTCGGGATCTTGGAGAAGTCGCCGAGACCGAGTTCCTTTTGGTCCTTAAAACAGAACGGACAGTGGTCGGTGGAGACCACGGCGAGTTCGTTCATGCGCAGACCCTTCCAGAGGTCGCCCTGATGGCCGTGGCCCATCTGGCCGATGTGATGCGGATCGTGGTCGCGCGAGCGCACCGGGGTGGAGCAGACCCACTTGGCGCCCTCGAAGCCGGGCTGCCCGAGGGTCTCCTCGAGCGTCAACCACAGGTACTGCGGGCACGTCTCGGCGAACACGTTGCGTCCGTGGTGACGCGCCGCCGCCACCTCGTTGAGGGCGTCGCCGGCCGACATGTGCACGATGTAGAGCGGAACGTTGCCGGCCACGTGCGAGAGCACGATCGCACGGTGGGTGGCCTCGGCCTCGAGTGGCGAGGGGCGCGTGTACGAGTGGTACCTGGGATCCGTCTCGCGGCGGGCCAGGGCCTGCTGCACCAACACGTCGATCGCGATGCCGTTCTCGGCGTGCATCATGATCATCGCACCGCACTCGGCGGCGGTCTGCATGGCCCGCAGGATCTGGCCATCATCGGAGTAGAAGACACCCGGGTACGCCATGAACAGCTTGAAATTGGTGACGCCCTCGTGGTCGACGAGATACTTCATGGCCTTCAGCGATTCCTCGTCGACGCCACCGATGATCTGGTGGAAGGCGTAGTCGACCGCGCACTGATCGGCCGCCTTGCGGTGCCATTCCGCGAGACCCTCGTGCACGTTCTCGCCGTAGCGCTGCACCGCCATGTCGACGATGGTGGTGACCCCACCCCACGCGGCCGCCCGGGTGCCGGTTTCGAAGGTGTCGGAAGCGAACGTGCCGCCGAAGGGCAGCTCCATGTGCGTGTGCACGTCGACCCCGCCGGGAATGACGTACTTGCCCCGCGCATCGATCACCTTGTCGCAACCAGGCTCGGCACCGGCGAACCAGCCCGGTGCACCGACCGCGGCGATGCGCTCACCATCGATGAGGACGTCGTTGTCGACGACTCCCGTGGCCGACACCACCTTGCCGTTCTTGATCAGGACCTTTGCCATGTCGTTCCCCTCCCCTGGGATTCGTTGGTCATTCTCTGGATTCTCGCCGACGAAACGTCGGCTCAGCGTTCGACGATCTCGTCGTAGGCGTCGGGACGTCGATCGCGGTAGAAGGCCCACCGATCGCGCACCTCGAGCAGTTTCTTCATGTCGAGATCACGGACGATCAGTTCGGGCTGGTACGGGTCGCCGATGTCGCCGACGAACTTGCCCTCGGGGTCGACGAAGTAGCTCTGCCCGTAGAAGTCGTTGGTGCCGAGCGGTTCGATGCCCACCCGATTGATGGCCCCGACGTAATAGATGTTGGCCACGGCCGCCGCCGGCTGTTCGACGCGCCAGATGTATTCGGAGAGTCCGCGATGCGTGGCCGAGGGATTGAAAACGATGTGCGCACCGTTCAGGCCGAGGGCGCGCCAACCCTCCGGGAAGTGACGGTCGTAGCAGATGTACACGCCGACTTTCCCGACGGCCGTGTCGAACACCGGATAGCCGCCGTTGCCGGGCTTGAAATAGAACTTCTCCCAGAAACCCTTCGTCTGCGGAATGTGCTGCTTGCGGTACTTGCCGAGGTAGGTGCCGTCGGCGTCGATGACCGCGGCGGTGTTGTAGTAGACGCCGGGTTGCACGACCTCGTACATCGGAAGCACGAGCACCATTCCGGTCTCGCGCGCCACGCTCTGGAAACGCTGCGTGGTGGGACCGTCCGGGATGAGTTCGGTGTACGAGTAGTACTCGGTCTCTTGAACCTGGCAGAAGTACGGACCGTAGAAGAGTTCCTGGAAGCACATCACCTGCGCGCCCTGCTTCTTGGCGTCGTGCACCGCGGCTTCGTGCTTGTCGATCATGGCTTCCTTGGTTCCAGCCCAATCGGTCTGGAGGAGAGCCGCTCTCACCACGTCCATCGTCGTCTCGTTCCTTTCGGGTGCGCGCGCACCAGCGTCGAGGTCGATGAAGTCGTCGTCTCCCCCGGCAGAATCAGAGTAATTGGTATTCCGAAGGGTGAACAACGCCTCTAATGTGACCGGACAATCGTTCACGAGGCCGAAACAGGTTTTCCCGAACGACCCGACACCCGAACGACCCGACACCCGAACGACCATGCTCGACACCATCACCGAATCCGTCGATGACCGCAGTGCCCGCGGCATCGCCGTCTCCATCAGTCGCCTGATCTCGTCGGGGAGCCTGCCGGTGGGAGCCAAGTTGCCCACCGTCCGCCAGTTGTCGCGTCGCCTCGGGGTGTCGCCCACCACCGTCGGCGAGGCATGGAGGGCACTGTCCGACATCGGTGCCATCGAGACCCTCGGACGCAACGGCACGGTCGTGCGTCAACCAACCGGACCGGGCAGTCCGCGCAGGTATCGCAAGGTGGTGGCCGATCCCGACAATGCCGGACACTTCGCGATCGATCTCTCCACGGGAACCCCCGATCCGACCCTGCTCCCGGATCTCCGACCGGCCCTGGCCAAGGTGAGCAGTCAGGACCTGACGGGGAGCTACCTCGATCACGCCGTCGTGCCCGAACTCGAAGCGGCGTTGCGCGAGCGCTGGCCGTTCCGACCGGACGAGATCACCGTGGTCGACGGGGCGATGGACGCCCTCGACCGCATCCTCGGAGTCGTCGCCCATCTGGGTGACCGCGTGGTGGTGGAAGACCCGTGCTTCCCGCCGGTGCTCGACCTGCTCGATCAGATGGGTGTCGAGATCATCGGGGTTCCGCTCGACGACGAGGGTATGCGGGTCGACGAACTGACCGCGGCCATGGCCATGGGTCCGGTGGCCGTGCTCTTGCAGCCGCGCGCACAGAACCCGACCGGCGTCACCATGTCGGCCGCGCGTTCGCGAGCGGTGGCCGACACCATCGCGGCGAGTCCGGCGGCCGACTCGGTGGTGGTGATCGAGGACGACCATGCCGGCGACATCGCCGTCGGCGAACTCGCGAGCATCGGTCGACACCTGCCGGCTCGCACCGTGCACGTGCGCAGCTACTCGAAGAGCCACGGCCCCGACCTGCGGCTGGCGGCCGTGGGTGGAACGGGCGAGGTGGTGTCGACGGTGGCCAACCGCCGTCTGCTCGGACCGGGCTGGAGCAGTCGAATCCTGCAGTCGGTGCTGCTCGAACTGCTGGACGATCCGACGACTGTCGCCAGTCTGACCGCCGCGCGCCAGGAGTACTCGCGTCGTCGACGCGACGTGGTCGAACGACTGGCCGCGGTCGGAGTCACCACCACCGGAACCGACGGCATCAATCTCTGGGTCGAGGTGGCCGACGAGCGCGCGGCTCTCCTCGCCCTCGCCGCCCGCGGAATCGGTGCCGCGCCCGGACAACCGTTCGCCGTGTCGGAAGGCCGACCCACGATTCGCGTGACCGTCGGCCTGCTCGGCGACGACGGACGCCGGGCCGAGGTGGCCGAGGCACTCGCCGTGGCCGCGAACACCAGCGCGACCAGCCGTCGCGGTCAGCGCTGAACGACCGCGAGCGACCCGTTGGTCAGTAGCCGCCACCGATCTTGGTGTGATCCCACGACACGATTCGCTCGACGTCGATCTGGATTCCGAGCCGCTTGCGCGCCTGAGCCTCGAGGAACGGCATCGCGGCATCGCTGATCGCTCCCTCGCCGTTGTACTTCAGCCCAACCGCCTTGCCGATCGACAACACCTTGTCGTAGTCGTCGATGACGCGACCGGAGCCGACCAACTCCAAGCCCTTCAGCTGGTCGTAGGTGTCGCCACTCTCGATCAGTCCGGTGATCTTGGGGTCGCGACGCAGATTGAGGATCTTCTGGCTCTTGCCGAACGTCCAGAACGTCACCTTGCCGTCCATGACGACGTACCACATGGCCACGAGGTGCGGATGTCCGCTCGGCCCGATGGTGGCGATGTTGAGGATCGTCTGCTCCTCGAGGTAGGCGGCGGTCTCCGCCTCGGTCATGGTGATGGAGGCGCGCTTGTTGGCCATGTTCGAACCCTAGACCGCCGCGCGACTCAGGCTGCCAACAGACCGTCGAGCCACGCGTGCACGTTGCGGCCGATGGCTTCCACGTCGTAGCCACCTTCCTGCAGGACCACCACCGGCAATCCCAGTTCGCCGAGCAACTTTCCCGAGCGTCGGTAACCCTCGGTGGTGAGAGCGAGGTCGCTGATCGGGTCGTTCCAGTAGGTGTCGACACCGAGCGACAGCACCACCAGCGAGGGCCCGAAGGCGGCGACCCGTGAGAGCACGTCGGCCAAACGGGTCTCGTAGACGTCATCGGGTGTCTCGGCCGGCAGTGGCACGTTCACGGTCGTGCCTCGTCCGGCACCCGATCCGGTTTCCTCGGCGTGCCCGATGTACCAGGGGTAGGCGCGCTTCGGATCGCCGTGCAACGACACGAACTGGACGTCGTCGCGCTCGTAGAAGATCTGCTGGGTGCCGTTGCCGTGGTGATAGTCGACGTCGAGCACGGTGACCTTGGAGCCGGTGGTGGCGGCCACGTGGTGGGCGACGATGGCCGCGTTGTTGAAGAAGCAGAACCCGCCGAACACGTCGGCGGCGGCGTGATGTCCGGGTGGACGACACAGTCCGTACGCGTACCTGGCACCGCCCACGACGATCTCGGCGGCCGTCAATGCCACGTCGACCGATGCTCGGGCCGCGCGGTAGGTGCCCTCGGCGAGCGGAGTCGCGGTTTCGTAGCACCAAAAACCGAGACCGGACATCGCGTCGACCGGCAACGGAGCCGGACCCATTCCGGCGCGCAGAGCCGGATGCAACATGGCCTCCGGAAAGAACTCGGTGCGACCGGTGCGGGCGTGGAGTTCGTCCCATGCGCCGTCGAGGAAATCGATCAGACCGGCGTGATGCACGGCCTCGATGGGCGAACGTCCGTGATCGGTGGGATCGACGAAGCAAAAACGCGCGTCGGTGGCGAGTTGATCGTGAATGGTGTCGGCGCGACTCGGCTTCTCGTAGGTGGGGATGGGCTGACCCATGTTGATCTCGTGGAGCGGGCTGTGCAGGCGGTGGAGTTCGGTCCAGACGACGTCCATCGCCTCACCTTAGGTGACGCGTCAGTCGTCCGATCGGAGCAACCACACCGCGGAGTCGCCGTCCAACGAGCCATCGGCGAAGGCGCCCTCGACCGACTCGACGAGTACATCTCGGTCACCCACGAGACCGACCGGTATCGCCACCCGAGTGCCGGTGGTGTTCACGATCACCGCCGCCCGACCGCGCCGGAAGCAAAAGAGCCCGTCTGACCCGTCGCCGACGAACTCGACATCGTCTCCCTCCCGATTCAAGATCCGACGGACGGCGATCGCGCGTCGGTAGAGCGCGAGCATCGACGAGTCGTCGCCTCCCTGCGCCTCGGCACTGAGCGCACCCCAGCCGCTCGGTTGCGGCAACCACGGATCGGCCGTCGAGAAACCGTGCGCGTCGCGCGGGTCGATCGTCCAGGGCATGGGCACCCGACATCCGTCGCGTCCTCGCTGACGACCACCGGTGTTGAAAAAGATCGGGTCCTGACGACGTTCGTCGGGAATGTCGAGGACCTCGGGCAGGCCGAGTTCCTCGCCCATGTAGAGGTAGACGGCTCCGGGCAGACCGAGAAGTAGAAGCGCCGCGGCCCGCGAACGACGCGTGCCGATCTCGACGTCGACGGGAACGTCGGGATCCGAGAGGTTGTTGCCGGTCCACGACTCGGGCCGATGGGCGTTCGAGCGACCAGTCCGCGTGACGATCCGTTGATTGTCGTGGTTGTTGAGCGCCCAACTGAGATTCGCTCCCGCCTCGCGCAGAGTCGTGCACGAACGCGCGGCCGTGCGATGGAAACTCTCGGCGTTCCACGGGCTGAGCATCAGGTCGAAGATGAACGCCTGATGGAATTGGTCGGGTTCGACGAAACGCGCGAGTACCTGCGGTCGCCCGGGCGCGTACACCTCGGCGACGGTGACGAGCGACCGGCCGGGGTTTCGGGATTCGTGGGCGTCGACCACCGATCGCCAACGGCGCCACACGTCGTGACCCGACTCGTGGAACGACGTGGCCGGGTTGAGCGCCGCCACTCCCGCGGTGAACACGTCTCCCGGTGCGTCGAAATCGGGCAACTCGGGATCCTTGCCCACCACGAAAACGGCGTCGGCGCGGAAACCCTCCACTCCGCGATCGAACCAGAAGCGAAGCATGCGGTCGAAGTAGTCACCGACGTCGTCGTGGTACCAGTTGAAGTCCGGCTGCCACGGCGTGAACGTGGCGAGATACCACTGACCGGGAGATCCATCGGGTTCGAGCACCCGCGTCCACGCCGATCCGCCGAACATGGCTCCCCAGTTGTTCGGAGGCTGGTCTCCACGCTCGCCACGTCCGTCACGAAACCAGAACCGCTCGCGCTCGCGACTGCCGCGACCGGCACGGACCGCCTCCACGAACCACGGATGCTGGTCGCTGCAATGGTTCGGAACCACGTCCATCATCACCCGGATGCCCCGGCTTCGAGCCTCGTCGACCAGACGATCGAAGAGGGCGAGATCGCCGTAGGTCGGCTCGATGTCGAAGTAATCCGACACGTCGTAGCCGTGATCACGTTGCGGAGACGGATAGCAGGGGTTCAGCCAGATGGCGTCGACCCCCAGGGAAGCGACGTGATCGAGACGTTCGATGATGCCGAGCAAGTCGCCCGCACCGTCTCCGTTGCCGTCGGCGAACGACCGCACGTACAACTGGTAGACGACCGCGTTCTTCCACCAGGGGGTCACCGATCGACTCCTCGTCGTCAACTCTTGTCGTGGTACGGAGTGTCGAGGAACGGTGGCCAGTCGCCACCGCCGTGGACCTCGATGGATGCGCCACTCACGTACGACGCCAACGGCGAGCAGAGATACACGCAGACATCACCGATCTCCTCGGGATTCGCGAGTCGACCGATCGGAACCTGTGCGCCGACTCGCTGCACTCCCGCTTCGTCGCCGTAGTGGAGGTGCGCCAACTCGGTGCGCACCATTCCCACCGTCACCAGATTCACGCGCACCTTCGGCAGCCATTCCTGCCCGGTGGTTCGCGTGTAGTTCAGCAATCCGGCTTTGGCCGCCCCGTAGGCGGCGACGGTGGGAGCCGGACGAACTCCGGACACGCTGCCGATGTTCACGATCGATCCGCCGTCGGCTTGATTCTGCATGTGCCGATTGGCGGCTTGGCTGCACCACATGGCCGAGAAGAGATTCACGGCCACGATCTTCTGGGCGAAGTTGGCCGACGCCGAAGCAGTGTCGGCGGGCGGACTTCCGCCGGCGTTGTTCACGAGCATGTCGACCGATCCGAATCGCTCGACCACCCGGTCGACGAAAGCCGTCGCCTGGTCGGCGTCGCGCAGGTCGACCGCCTCGCCGTGCCAGCCCGC
>Ga0129333_10001055_pt1 | contig 24509 bp, 11 predicted proteins | sample CPB6_08_DNA_FD_94474 | JGI IMG/M metagenome (GOLD analysis project Ga0129333, IMG submission 94474) | Freshwater to marine salinity gradient microbial communities from Chesapeake Bay, USA - CPBay_Sum_0.6_0.8_DNA | ecosystem: Environmental > Aquatic > Marine > Coastal | place: USA: Chesapeake...
AAGATAAAATATTAAAATTAATCACTGCGCCCGAATCAATAGATAAAGAATATTTATATCGAACTGCTGATGACGCTAGATATCAAGAAAATTTAAAAGCACTTTTATCTAATAAAGGTTTTATTCCAAATTTCGCTAATGCTATAGCTTTAAATAAAAGATATGAGTTCGATGGAAAATATGATTCTTTAAATGGTAAAAAACGATTTAATGATATTGTTAAAGCCAATTCTACTGATAATATTATTCCTGCTTTTGTTGGTCCAAATGGAGTTTTTTATCATCATTCAATTCCAAGTCACGAAGGTTTAGTCAGGCAGTTTGGATTAACAAATTACGATCTTGAAAATTCAATCAAAGCTTTTATTCAAAATGGAGTTTTAACGATTCCAAATTTAGAAGAAACTTTTCAGATGCAAGGAAAATTGCGCAGTCAATCGCTTATTGATTATGCTGCCAAATCAACAAGAAATCATTTAAAAGAATCTGGTTTAACAAATATTATTGAAAAAACAAAGAAAAATGAAAAGAACGTTTTCTTTAAAGAATTGCCACAAAGCGAAGTTTTTGCCGCTTTTAATTCTTTAAAAAATGCTTCTTGGAATGATTTTTCTGAGGAAAAAACTTATCAAAAAATTGAAAGTTTACCATTAGATAAAGCTCGCGAAATTATAGGTTTGCTTGAAGCAAAGATGGATAATAGAATTGGCGATTTTGTGCCAGATAATAATACAGCTCAAGCTCAAAAGAATTTCATTTCTGATGTTGCCCGAGTTAAAGCAGATTTACAACAAATTTTACAGGAAAAAGAAAAAGCTTCTCAAGAATTAAAAAAATTAAAAGGACAATTTGGCATTGGAGCGGGATTTTCAGGCGCATCGAGTTTTTCAAAAGGTTTTATTCCTAATTTTGCTACTGGTTATTTGAGTGATGTAATGAGTTTAGAAAGCAATTTGAGCAATAATACCGCTGTTCTTGATACAACAACTGGGCCTTATCCATTTATCAGAAATACAAGTCAGCCAAATTTTGCAGCCGCAATCAGCGATCATGGCGGCGAGAAAAAAGCATTAAAAGATTCAATAACCAATCAAACAAACGCAGGATTGTTGAGTTCGAGAGGAATGATTCCGAATTTTGCGCCGCCTCCTGCTCCATTTCAAATTTCTGGAATACAACAAGGAGTTGGCGGAACTTTAATTACAGACAAACAAAAACAAGCACTACAAAATGCGGTAGATGCATATATTAAAGCATTGGCATCACCAATACAAAATATTAATGATGCAGATCAAGCATTTACTGCTTTAGAGAAAGATATAAATACTTTTATCACATCTAATGGTTTAGATCCTGCATCAGCAAAAGACATAGCCACACAGGTTCAAGCATATACAAGAAGTCTTGCTACTCAAGCTCAAAATTTAAAAACACAAAATCAACTCAATATAGCAAATAAAACAAACGACTATAATATTGCTTTAGAAAAACTTCAAACAACTCTTAATAGATTAAACAATGATTTACTTTTATCAGATAAAGAAATTAATAATTTAAGAACAGAAGCTGTACAGCTTACTCAAACATTAGACACAACAGCGCAAGAAATATCACAACTCACTGGTGGTACAACAACACTACAAAGACCAACACAGACAACAGATAGAAGGGGTAATCCAATAGATATAATGGATCCTAGTGGATCTGCTTTAAATGCTCAAATAGGCAGAAGAGGAAGATTGGATAGGTTAAATCGCGGAGTTGGTAATATGAGTAGTAATTTGGCGCTAACATTTGGTGCGCCATTAATTGCAGGTCAATTGCAGCAAGCTATCGTTGGAAATACTGAGAGATTTCAACAATCAGGCGCTCAAAGGTTTGCTAATGAAGCTATTGGCAGTGGTTTTACTAATATTCAAACAGGAGCAATGATTGGCGCTGCACTAACTCCAATTTTAGGACCGTTTGGTCCATTGATTGGAGCGGCTGGAGGTGCTGCTGTAACTTTTACATCAGCTTTAAAAGGTGCTAGTGATACTTTAGAGGATTTACAAAAATCTGCTCAAGATTTAGCTCAAAAAAATAAATCTGATGTTGATGCGGTTAAAAACTTAATTCAATTACAACAGCAAATTGGACAAGAAACAGATCCGTATAAAATTAAAGAACTTTCTTATCAAATTGAAGATACTGTTAAGGGTATTCAAAATGCCAGATTACAAGACGAGGTAATGGCTGCTGGTGTTAGTATTAAAAATTTGAATGAAGCTATTGATAAATTCACAACTGAAAGCAGACAAAGAGAAAAAATTGCAAACATAGCTTCTAAGGCTAAACAATTTGAACAAACATCAGGTCTTGATACGTTTCAAGCGGCTGGGGTTTTGGGCGATTTTGGTTTATATTTTGATTCTCTCTTTGACACTAAAAATTTCCAAAAAAGAAAAAGAGACATTGAAAGAAATACTGGTTTTCAATTAGATGTTCGTAAAGGCGATACTGCACTTCAAGCTATACCAAATCTTTTAGGAATACTTCCAGGTGTTGGAGGAAATTTAGCTGAACCATTTTCTTTTGATTTTGATAAAAATAGAGAACGTTTAGCAAAAGTTTTTTCTGATTTTACTGATCCATTTTTTGATTTAGAAGAGAAGATAAAAAATATACCTGACCAACCAAAAAAACAAGATTTACTGCTAGAATTTGATAAAGCAATTGCAACTATTGGTGATTTCACGACTGAAGCTGATATTCGTAAAAAATTTCAAATTTTTATCGATGAAGGATTAGTAACTGTTGAATTAATTAATGAAATAGCAGCTGCAATTGATAATCAAATTGAAAATAGTTTACCAGGAAAATCCTTATTACAGAATTTTAAACAAATTATTGCATTAGGTCGAGGTGGACAACGCGGCAAAAAAACATCAGCTGAAACAGCTAAACAAGCTGGACAAAGATTAAAAACATTTTTTGCTGATTTAGATTTAGAAGTTGCAAAAATTAATTTTGGTATTGAAACTCAAATTAAAAAATTTGAATTTTCTAAAGAAATTGGTTCTTTAAATCTAGATAAATCTTTTGGTCTAATCAATCAAGCTTTTGGTGCGATTTCTAAAAACATTGATGATAATTTGCGTCCTTCTATCGATAAATTTGTAAATGATTTAAATGTTGCTCAACAACAAGCAGTTTTATCTTTAGAAGCGAGTATTTTTCCTCAAATTAAAGGTTTAAATTTAAATAAAGCAAAACAACAAAACGTATCGACTCTTAGTGAATTTTTGGCAAAAGAAAGTAGACCCGGCCAAATTGAAAATATTAATAAAGTTTTTGAAGCTTTAAATACTGGAAATCTCGATGAAGTTGCTAAATCGTTAGAAAAAGTTGAACTTTTGAGAGCCGAAGATAGTCAAATTGCTAAAAGATCTGCTCTTGAAAAAATTAAACAAACTCAAGAGCAAGCAAATTTAGATGCTGAATTGGCTCAAACAAGATTTGATACAACTCAATTCTGGTCTAATAAACAAATTGAATTATTGAAAAAAATCGGCGAAGAAGAATTTAAATTGAGTCAAATTAAATTAGCGAACGCACAAAAAGAAAAAGAATTAATTCAATCAATTACTTTTGAAGGAGCAAAAAGGCAAATTACTGGTCAAGGCGAAATAGAAAGAAAACAATTAGAAATGGAAAGACCATTTCGTTTATTGGGTCGTGGCGAATTTGGTGTTCAAGATGAAAATTTTAGAATTCAACAGGAAATTTTTGAAAAACAACAAAAATTAGCAATAGATCAAGCTTTAAATGATGCTGCAATTGCAGATGTTCAACGTCAAGTTCTTGAATCTAATACGAACGCTACTGCTGAAAATACTAAAGCGATTTACGAATCAATTGCTAGAATAAATTTAGAAAAACAATCGGCAGCTACTACTTCAATAGCGGAAACCGGAAGCAAAATCGAAAGAAAAGCGTTTCTTCTAGAAACAGTTAATAAAGATATCGAGAAATTTGAAGATAAAAGAAAGCAAAATATAGATACTCAAATATCTGATAAGCAAAAAAAATTACAAACACAACAGGATTTATTAACCAAAATTTCTATAGATCAAGCTGATTACGATAGGGAAACAAAACAGGCTGTTACAAATTATTTAACTCCTGCGGATCCAGAAAAAGCTAACGCAGAAAATAGAAAAAAACAAGCTGAAAAACTTCAACAGGATATAGAAAAAACTAAAGCTGAATTAAGTGCATTAGAAAAACAAAAAGCATCGTCCTCTGAAACAGACAAGAACTATCAAGAATTGCAAACTCAAAGAACTTCATTACAGAATCAAATCGATGCATTAAAAACAGAAAAATCCAATCAAGAAGCAAATTTACAAAGTCTTAAGAAAGCCGCTGAAAAATTACCAACTGTTAGTGCGGTATCAGGAGTTAAAAGTAATTTAACTCAACTTCCGCCGGGTTTGAATTTAAATGAAAGTTTAGCATATTTACAAAATCAACGCTCTGAACAAGAAAGAATATTAGAAGGATATCAAGCCCAAGAAGATCAATTAAAAGATCGCAAAGCAAAAGGCGAAGAATTAAGTATTGCTGAAGAAAATAAATTAGTTTCTTTAAGAGGTCAAATCATAAACCAACAAAGAGTAGTTAATGATTTAAAGCTTAATGAATTAAAAACTACAGAAGCCATTGCTACTAACGAAGAAAGAATTAAAAATAATCAATTAGCAAGAGCTAAACGTGGTAAATTTTTAACTGGCGTTCAAGAAGGTTTTCAAGAAATAGTAACCCAGTCACAAAACTTTGAACAAAACTTCGGTAAAACAGCGGTGTTCGCGTTCAGAGATGGTTTAACTGGCGCTATTGATGCTGCAATGAACAAGACTGATGACTTGGGCGCTGCTTTGATGGAAGTTGCTTCAGGGTTTTTAAGAACAATACAAGGAGCTTTAAATCAACAAATTGCTAATAATTTAGTAATGGGTATTGGATCTGCGTTCCCTTCTGCCACCGGAATAAATGCTCAAAGTTTTGCAAGAAGAAGAGGCGGTATTATTCGCGCTCAAGATGGAATTTATGTTCCATCTATGGCTGGTGGAAATGGAATGGGTATACAAGATCGCGGCAGAACTGGTGATGTCAATCCAGCTCTTCTCGAAGATGGTGAATATGTTTTAAATAGAAATGCAGTCGATTCATTAGGCGGACCAAGTGTTTTAGATAATTTGAATTTTAGACAGTTTCCTAGATTTGGAGGCGGTGGTGAAAATACAGGTTCTCTTTCTGGTAGCGCTGATTTTACTGAACCATTTTCTCAATTAAGTGAATTTGGAAAATCACAAAGTCCAGAATATCAAAATTATTTAGGTAAATTGCGTGAACAATGGGAAAAAGATCAAGCCAAGAAAAAACAACGTCAAGCATTTATTAATCAGTTAATTATGACTGGTATAAGTGCTGGATTTACTGCTGGTTTGGGTTCTTTGTCTAGCGCTATTGCTTCATCGGGGTCTATGACTAAAACTTCTGTTTTAGGAACAAAGATGGATGCCGGGCGTTTAGATCAGGTAATAAGTATGCGTGATACAGCTCAAAGGGGTGGTTTAATGCGTTTTGCTTCTGGTGGTTATTTACCATATGGCAACCGTTTAAATGATACAATACCAGCATTATTAAGCGGCGGCGAATATATTGTTAATAGTCGCGCTGTTAGAAAATATGGCGTTGGCGGAATGAATCGTATTAATTCTGGTATCGCCCGATTTGAAGACGGTGGTATGGTTGGTGATGCCGCTAATCAAAATAATACTCCCGGTAATGTTGAATCTTCTAATACTAATAATGTTAGCATCAATATTACTGTAAATGCAAACGGCTCAGAGGGTTCCTCTGAGCAGACAAATTCAACAGATAAACAGCAAAGCGATAATGCTAATTTAGGCCGCAGAATAAAAGAAGCTGTTCTACAAGTTATTGTTGATGAACAACGTTCTGGCGGTCTATTAGATTCAACAAAGAAAAAATAAATGAAAAACGCAGTAGCACAATATGATGAAGTTGTTTATATCAACGGAATCAAATTAAAAGGCGTATCAGCTGTTGATGGTTCATACAGCCATCAATTTAAGCCATTGAATATAATGGGTCAAGGTGTTGTTAAAAATATATTAGGTGGTGTTCCAGAGGCTAATTTTTCTATTACTAGAAATTTAGGTTTTATTGATTTATTAGATCCTCTTTCTGCAAATAGTATAACTAAATTTGGCGACCATCAATTGCGCGGATCATTAGGATACGGCGACAAAGTGTTTGGTTTTGAAACTGGTTTTTTATCTTCTTATTCTTACGCTGTTTCTTTAGGAAATTTTCCTACATCTAATGTAAATATAAAAGCATATGGCGATATTGGCAGCGGTTTATATATAACATCAACAAATGAAAATGCTAACCAACAAGGCGTGCCCGGCACATTAAACGCTTGGGGAGGAAACTCTGATGGTTCAGACTTTCCAATTTATCCAGCAAATATTGTTTTAAATTGTCGAGGCGCGACAACAAATAGAGTTACAAGTTTTAATTTGTCTTTTAACGTTCCATATCATGAGATTTATAGCGTTAATAGTTCAATTCCAGTACAAGTAACTCCAAAATATCCAATTGAGGTTTTAGCTAGTTTTACTTTAGAAGCGGATGATTATGAAATACAAAGAATGACAAATGCTTTAAGAACTGGAATTTCTGACGCTTTTTCTGTTGATGTTTATGGAACTGTCTATAATGATGTTGAATTAAGAGGCAGTCTTTTTGAAGACAATACATTGCAAGTAGTTGGATTAACAGATGGTACTAATGAGCCTATTTATCTTTATAAAGCAGGCAATAAAACATTAAAACTGTTTCATTTTGAATCTTCAGCATCTACTACAAGAATATCTTCGGAGCAATTATCAGCCACAGCTGAAGACGTGGCAACTATTAAAATTGATTATATAACTTATCTTGATAGATCATTTAGTAATACTACTAGCGTTATTGATAATAAATACTTCTTATCTGTTCAAAATAAATCTGTTAAACAGTTTTTTGATCAGTTTGTAGAATTTACTTAATTTTTAAATTTATTAAAGTGTATTATATAATGTTATATGGCAAATTCAATACCAGAATTGACACAAGTTACAGCTGTACCGAGTAATGCATTTATTTTATTGAGTTATTCTGGTGCTCCATCTCAAATTGTAACTTTTGAAAATTTTATAAAGAACTTTTCATTTGTTCAATCAACCGCTGGAAATGATCTTTTATTAGGTGTGGGTAGTTCTAGTTCTCCTGTTGCTAGAATATCTGACGCTAGCAAGTATTTCGGTATCTCTAATTCAAGCGCTTTTTCTCCATTATCTTTATTGCATATAAGTGGAACAACAGGATCAAATGCTTTGTTAACGATTGAAAATCCAACTGGAGTTAATGGCGGCATAAGATTATATGACAATACTGGTTCTTGGTATATTTTAAAAGACAATACAAATAATTTTTTTATTAGTGGTACGCGAACTAATGATATTTATAACAACAGTTTATTCATTAATGCAAGTGGTGATGTTTTGATCACAGATGGTTCTCAATATGTTAATACAAATGTAGATACAGGCATAAATGTTCAATTATTCGCTGCAAATAATATTAGATTAAGCGTTGATAACAACAGTTCATCTAATGATTTTACTTTCAATGCTAATGGCATAAACTCAACAAACGATTTATATTTAGGATATAGTTTACCATCTAATCCGACTAATGGTTCTTATTTTGGTTTAAGTGGTGCAGTTTTTGTTGATAAAGATGATGCGACAGTTCGAATTGGCGATACAAATAGAGCAACAGATGCTCGTTTAATGGTTTCTAATTCTGCTGTTGCTTCTGCTCCATATAAAACATTTTTAGTTGAAGACGCTGGTGTTCCAAATATATTTTTAAGAACAACTGGAAGCTCGAATACGGCTTCTATTTTATATAATCAATCTATTTCAGAATTACATTTTGCTTTAAATAAAGCTTCTGCATCTACAGCTTCTACAGATCCAATTATTTTTGATTTAAGCAATAAACAATTAGGGGTTGGTGGTATTTCTCCAGATTATCCGTTAGATGTTATTGCGACAACTAGTTTATTGTATAGATTTCAAACAAATCAAGATTCTGCACTTACAAGAATTCAATCTAATTATGCAGGAGCAAGTGGTCCTGTAAACTATGTTGCTACTGCATACGGTTCTGGAGATTATAATTCATTTTTGATTGGTTATGATTTTGATAAATCCGCTTCAGGTCCATCAGGTCCAAGCGTAAGACAGGGGCAGTTTTTCTTTCAAACAGGCGATTCAACAAATTCTTATTTAAGTTCTAGAAATATTGTAACGATTTCTGATGCTGGTGATATTGATGCTAAAGGATTATATACAAGCGATAGCAATTATTGTTATGGCAAATTCTTGCAAATACATAGAGCTAATTGTGTTAGTGGAAATCCTATTTATTTAAATTTTGATAATATTGATTATGGATTTCAAACGTCAGGTAGTGTGGCTTATCATACTTTATTGCCAGCAAGTGGTAGAATTATCGGTGTTGATTTTCTATGTCAATTGAATAGCGGAGTAAATAATGCTACTGGATATTTAATTTTTACTAAATACCCTAATTTACAAGAAGTCAATGTTGGTGGTGTGAATTATATTAGCGGAAGCAACAATGCTGGTACTGCTGGATTCTTGCCAGTTTGGAATCCTTATACAAGTGGTTATCAAGTTCCAAGTTTTTCAAATCATGTATACGTAACAGGCGCAATCACTGGTCAAGGAATTCTTAATTTAAAAGCAAGAATAGGAAATACAACAGTTGGTAACCGTTTTGTTGGTACTACCGCTAATTTAAATTTCAACAGATATCAATTTGCAAGTTGGGTTGCTTATGCTGTTTCATCAGCGGGCGCATTTATTCCATTAACTGGCGCTATGAATTTGACAACAGTAGCGGAATATTTTTATACGTCTGATACTGATTCTGCAACTGGAACTTATATTTAATCATGGCGCGTTTTTTAACATTTGAAACAACAGCGCTGAAATTAAATAATTCAGTTTTTCCATGTAATTCTATTTCAGTTTCTTTAAATGCGAATACTACTCCTGTTTTTGATATAAATGGCAATTTATTGTATTATTCTCCGACAGCTCCTATTCAAGGGAAGTTTTCTACTAATTTTTATTTAACTGGAGCTTTACCGGATTTTTTAAAGTTAGAAAATCAAACTGAAGCTCCAGTTCGTCTTTCTTTTAATCAATTTTATATACCAAGTGCATATTTAACTGATTTAAGTTTTTCTGTTGAACCATTTCAGCCTATTTCTGTTGCTACGTCTTTTGTTTTTTATCATGGTTTAACAGTTTTAAATACTGATTTAAATGATAATCACACAAGTTTTTCAGATGCTTTAAAAACTTTAAATGGTTTATCTAGCTATATTGTTACAACAGATCGCGATACAAATGCAGAAAATCCAAAAGATTTTCTTATTACAAATTTTGATTATTCATTTTCTGTAGAGCGTTCTCCTGTTTTAAGAATTAAAGAAAGTATTCCAAGTAGAGTTGCATTAAAACAAATTAATGCTCAATTTGGGGTAACTGCAAATAATTTAGATGGACAATTAAAAATTCAAGGCAATAATGCTGTTTTTAATGCAATCTTGAAAGATAACACTAGTTTATCAACATCAACGAATTTTTCTTTGACTGGTATTATTATTGATCAAAGCTATTCTATTTCTGAAGGAAATTATGGATTATCAAATGTTAAGATGATTCAAAATATAAATCCAAAAAGAAATATTATTTCTATACCATTTGAGGTAGAAGATTATGATATTGAAATTCCAGAATCTATTATTGACGATCCAAATGCTAAACCATTTATTACTGATGATGGTAAAATAAATAATGGTGGTGTCAAGCGGCCAAGTTTAGGTGTTGGAAATGATTTAAATGTCGTGGCTCCTCCAGAATTTTATTTTATTACAGATGTTTATATAAAATATTATAGAGAATTTGTTTCGGAAGATCAAGAATCTTTAAGAAATCTTGGTTATTCTTCAATTGAAGATCCTACTTTTGCATGTGAATTTTATAAAAATGAATTTGGACCAATACAAAAAAGTTTTCCTTCGGTAGTACAATTCGAGCCAAATCAAGATTTAAAAAAATTAAAACTTGGTATTATTACTGCTAGTAAAAAAACTCCCCCATATTATTATTTAGGAAAGATTAAAATAAGTAAAAGCTTTATTAAAAATGGGGGTTATGATAATTCAAGTTACAAAGATTTTGAAGCTGATTATAGATTATTTCAAGATGCTACAGATGATACCCAAGATTTAGAAATAACTAAGCATTCAGCTCTATCTATAACGATACCAATTTCATGGGCATATAATATATATGCAGATCCACCTGTTTGTCAACAACAAGTTGGTTTTAATTTTTATTATTGGTGGTGTTGTGAATGGTCTTATTTAAAAAATAAAATTTATTCTACCGATTCAAATGTTTTAAATTCTAATACTGATACAATTTTAAATCCTATTTATTTTGAAAATGCAGGAGAGTTAAATACATGAAAGCAGTTAATGATTACAGAATATTAATGCCTAATATCCCGTATTATGAAACGGGATTGAGATTCAATCAATTTGATGTTGTTTATTATACTGGTATAAATCCGGGTTCTTATACTGGACCCGCAGGTATTCCTGTTGAAAATATCACAGCTCCTTTTGCAACCGGATATTACTATGCAACCGGACGTTTAAACTCTGGTGATAATTTATTTTATATGCGGCCTGATTCTTATGTCAGCGGCCCAAATAATAGTCGCGGTTCTGCACTTTGGACTCAAAATTATTTTTTCGTTCCTACTTATGGCTCTACAATAAATTTTAAGTCTAGTTATTTTCAAAATAATTTTCAAGATTCTTATCAAGTTATTGTTGGTAAAAGTGAAAACGTTTTGCATTGCGAAGCTTCTTTGCAGTTCAAAGGTATTTCAGATAATGAGGCTAAATGTTTAAATCATTTTTATCAAAATAGTTTTGTGGCTGATCCATTGGCTAATGGGCAAGGTCATAAAACTATTAACATGTATTTATTTCCGCCGCATACAAAGACTCGACCGTTTTATTTAAAAAGTATAGATAACAATTTTGAAAATATTAATTCTAACGATGTCACTTTAAATGTTGAAAGTCCATTTATTTCAAGCACAAGCTGGAAAGAAAAATTAATTCCATATTCTTCTGCTCAGAATTATAGTTCTAGTAAAACCTATTCTAAGCATGATTATATACTCGTTAAAGATTTAAGCTTGAATAATGGTTTTTATTATTTTTCTGGCGATAATTCTCAATCAAATATTTATCCACCCACTGCGCCTTGGACAAATAAATTTTATTTTTCTCCAGATCTTGTTCAGCAACTAAGTTTTGATTCAACAATTTATAAAAATGAATTAGCTGGATTTTATTTATATCAGGATCTTGGTTTAAATCCAAATTTTCTTAGTTTTAATTTATCTTTTAATAATAGATCTGATAAAGAAGCAAAAGCTATTTTGCACTTTTTAGAAAATCATAATGGTATTGATTTGTTTGCTTATGATATGTATGCCTATTTTACGGGAACAAGAAATTTCTTTTGCCCTGAGTGGAGTCATACTTATAATTTTCTTGATAATAATACAATCAGTGCAAAATTTATTGAATTTAAATTTGCTTCAGATAGACAACTTCAATTTAATAGTGAATTAAAACCTACTGGTCATGATTTTGGTTTTTTGCCTCAAGGCTTTACTAAAGAGTATCAATATCAGATTGGTAACAATACAAGAAGATATGCTGTTTTATATACGATTGGTAATAAAATAGAACAACCTAGTTATAGCAGTAATTTTTTTGATTATGATCAAGACAATGGAAAATTTTTAACAGTTGATGCTGGTCGAACTGGATTTTTTAATATTATATACTCTATTCCTCAAAATGTAGATTCAAGCGCAAATCAAGATTTGAGAGGATCTTTTACAATAACTCAAGAAAGCGAAAATTTAGGAATTTTAGGTGGTAATTTATCAATTGATTATACAGGTATAAGAAGAAATGCTGGAGCCGCAGCTCCGTATAATTTTTTATCTGGAGTTCAAAATTGTGTTGCATCGCCAGTTTATGATCAAACTTCTAAAAGTTTGGGTTTGAAAGTTAGATGGACTTTACCGGGTTCAGGTTATTATTTTACAAGTTTTGTTGGCAAAATAGCTACTGATAGCAGTTTTACAACAAATTTAACTACAAAAACTTTATCTGTTCCATTAAATACAAATAATTATTTATATGATATCGGAACACCTAATGAAAAGCTTTATAGTTTAATTTTTAATGGTTTAAGTTTTAATACTCCTTATTATATTTCTATAGAAGGAGCTAATTCAACTTATACAAGTCACACAAGTCAATATGTTTATGCTTCTGGTGTGGCTGACTGTGACGCTTGGCTCAATCCTTCTGTTGAATATCCTGCGGTTAATTCTGGTTTAACTCCAGCAGTTCTGTCTATTTTGGGAATAAGCGCTCCAAGTATTACGATTAATAAAGAAATAAAACCTTTACGTTTAACTAATTCTGCTTTTGAATATTTTGATTTATATGATTATATATCTAGAAATTTTCCTTATGGTCCCAATTTAAGTTATTATTCTGGTATAACAATAGATTTTGTAAATACTAAAATTGGCCCTCAAGGTCCAAATAGTAGTTATGGTATTTATGATTCAGGTTCATTTTTAATTACTGGAAATTATTCTGCTATGCCAAGCGGTGTGACTTTAAATTTTTATAATAACTCTTTTGTTTATGGAAAAGGCGGTAGCGTTACTAAAAAGAATAATGATACTATAAAACAAGGTAAAAACGCTTTTTATATCAAATGTTCTGGTTTAATAAATATTAATATTGATTCAACTTCGGTAATAGCTGGAGGAGGCGGTGCTGGAGAAAATATTGAATTAACTGATTTAGTGTCAGTGGCTAATAGCAAATATGATAAATTAAGAGAAGAATATAATTACACAAATGTATATAATGGAAAGAGCTATCCAGATTATGATGTCACTTTTGATCAGAAGGCTTCTGATGATACTATAAAAGATTTTAATAATCCAAAAAGTTTAGTTGGTGGTGACATATTAAATAAAAATTACTGCACAACGAATGGGGCTGGTATTTTATATGATTTTTTCGATCCAAATCTAAACAACCCTGCTTTAGTATATGGCGGTGCTGGTGCTCCATATGGAAAAGGGTCTGGGACTCTTTTTTCAAATGGGCAAAGAATACAAGTTCAAAATGCGGATTTAACAAATCCTTCTCAATCTTATGTTTTGAAGCAGATAGTTACATTACAAGCAGATATTTTTAAACCTCAAATTTAATTTTATGCCTTTTTATCCTAATCCTCCAGTTGTATCTGTTTATACAAATCCAGCCACAGTACCAACTTTACCTGTAGAAACAATAAAAAATTTACCTTCCGATTTGTCAAGAGGATTAACTTTAAAAGGCGGTCCTGGTGGAGATATTGGTGAAAAAAGCAAGGCGGCTGAGTTGTTTTTTTCTTCGATTGATCTTACAGATGATATCGGTAACATACAATTTTCTAAAGATACTAATGTTAATGTTACGGAAATTGTAAAAACAACAAAAGAAAATGATTGTGGTTATGCTATTCAATGTTTACAAGACGCAAGTAATGCTTGTACATTAAATATAAATTTATATTCGCAATTTCCATCTGTCAATCTTTATTCAAGAAGTGAATTTTTTGACTTTGGCGGTATTGTAAGTGGAGTCAGTAACAATAGTAATACTATATATAACAATGGTTCTTTTGCTGATTTTACTGTGAAAATGAAAAGCGCTGGAAGTTTGACTCCGGTTTTGGATACTGATTTCGGATTAAATAGATATTATATAGATCTTAAGAATGGTACTACTCCAAATCAAGAAATTATGTTGGGTAGACAACTTAATTTAGCAAATTTAGATAATTTATTTTGTTTTTATGTGGTTGAATTAGATTATCTTGATGGAAAAACAGCTTTTTTAACAAGTGATGCAATATATCAATCTGATGGAAGTTTAAAATTAGATGGAATATCTTCTAATGACTTTGAAGTTGGTGATCGTTTAAGAATTTCTTCTGAAAAAAATATTTATTCAGCTTTAGGAACTAGAAATAGTCTTGGTCACTTGGATGATTTAAAGTTTTTTAATTCTAATATTTCTAATTTTTATGCTGCCGATGGCGACATGCCAGCAGCTACTATTGGTTTGAATCATCCAACTTCTGCCGATCTTTTGCCGCCATCATTAAAATTTTGTATGTTTGCTCCAGATTTTCAAAATTCATATTTTAATAATAGCGCAAATTCTTATTTTACAGAAAATGGTTCTGATAGTTATGAATTAGGATTGCATTTAGGGATTGAAAAAAATGTTACTTATTTAAATAAAGAAATATCTAATATTTTATATTTTTATTATGACAAGTTTGGTCTTTTTCAGGGTGATACAGCTGCGCCAATAGCCGCTACTATTAATCAGCAAATAGAAAGAATTAGGCAAAGATCGTATATAACAGATCAATATGGCTCAGATTCGCACAAATTAAAAATTAAAAATAAATCTAAGTTTTGCATTGTTTTTCATGGAATAATAAAAAATAATAATGGTTTTAAATATTATTGCGGTCATGATGGTGGAATTTTAAATCAATCTGATTTAAAAGTTTTAGATCCTTTTGCTGGAAATGCTGCGCCTTATTTATTGATTGGTAATCCTTTTACAAAAACAAACTCTGGGGTTCGAAGCTATTATGAAGTAAAACTTTATGAAACTTTAGTTTATAAAAATTTGAGTTTTAATAACACTTATAATCCAATTGATTTAATAAGAGTAAATTTAATAAATAAATATAAGCAAAAATTGTTTATTGATGCAGGCGTTGAATTAACCGCTAATGATATATATTATAGTTATGTAGATAGATTGAATATTTTAGGTAAAATGAAAAAAACATAATTCTATGCCAGATATAGTATCAACTCAATCATTATTAGATTTAGATCCTGATTCGTTTGTGGATTTGTTTGAAATTTATGTTGATGAATCTTCTGGGATTTTAAGATTTCATGCAGGAAAAAACTTTAATAATTTTATTGTTTATAAAGGTAATAAATATATTGCAGCTCCTATTGAATATGGTGGTTTCGAATTTTCTTCAGATGGTAAACAAAGTAGACCAACTATTCGAATAGCAAATATAAATGGCGTTATTACCGACATTATAAAAAATAAAAATGATTTAGTAAATTGTAATTTAAAAAGAATTAAGATTTTTGTTAAAAATTTAGATGATGTTAATTTTTCGGATAGTATTAATCCGTATTATGGATATAGAGCTAAAAGATATGGTCCAGACAATTATGGAACACCATTCTTTGAAGAAACATATGTAATAAATAGAAAAACACAAGAAAATAAATATACAATAGATTTTCAACTTTCTAGCCCAATAGATTATGAAAATCAATTTTTGCCAAGTAGAAAAATATCAGATAATTTATGTTCTTGGAATTTTCGTGGTTGTGGCTGTAATTATGGAAAAATTCCTTGGAGGAACAATGTAAACGAGACTCAAAGTATTTATATTACAGGAAAAAAATACACATCTGCGGAGATTTTTGGAACGGTTTCGGCTGTCGGGTTGGCTACTAATCTTGACGCTATTAATATAGGTATTCCGTTTGCAGATGAAAATAATAAAGAATTTTATACGACTAACGGATATGGTTTAAGTGGAATTGCTTTTAAAAATAATTGGAACAGTCTTACAACTTATAATTTAGGAGATTTTGTAACTTATTCTGACTCTGTTGATTATAATTTTTTCGGTGATGCTTATCAATTTTCAGAAGACAACATTTCTTTATCTATTTATGTTTGTGTTTCAACGGGAGCATCTGGAAATTTAAACAAAGATCCAAGATATAATAAAGAATATTGGGTTAAAGATAGTTGTGCAAAAGATATTAGAGGTTGTTCTTTAAGATGGTTGGGTCACAAAGATGGATTGCCTTATGGAGGATTTCCGGGAACTAGACCATATAATTATCAAACATAAACATATTTTATTGCAGATAAAGCATTTATTGTTAAAAAACTATCCTTTTGAAACAGGTGGTTTAGTTGATGAAAATTTAAACATTTTTCATTATGAATCTGTTTATAATTCTTGTCATTCTTATATTCCTCCAGCGGAATTTTTTTTTAATTTAGTTAATAAAAAAATTTTATTTTCTTTTCATAGTCATTTGCATTTGCTTAAACCTTCGGAGGAAGATATATTTTTTTTAAAAAATTACGATATTCCCATTATAATATATAGTTTAAATTATAATCGTTTTTTAAGTGTAAATATTAACAATGAAACAGGTCGTTTTACATGGTTTACTAAGGAAATTGACTTGCCCGATGTTTGAGGCGAATGTTTATTCTTTTAAAGAATTGATTTCTTGTATTGTTGGAAATTTTGATAAATTTAATTCTAAAATCAACATTTTTTTAAAACGCTCTAATGCTATGATTATAGTTGCTGATGGAAAAATAATTACTAATATAAAGTATTTAGATTCTATTTTTAATAGAATAAAACGAATTGAATTAATTCCTTTGTGTACATTTTCTGCGGCTGCTACAGCTACGATTGCTTTTACAAGTATTAAAGTGAGTGCTTGGGCGGCTTTTGCTATTAATACTGTTATTTTTGTTGCAATTTCTATAGGTATTAGTCTTTTGTTGTCAAAACTATTAAGTCCAAAACAGCCTAATCAAATAAAAACTTCTTCTTATATTTTTAATAATAAAGATAATTTGGCTCAGAGAAATACGCCTGTTCCTATGTCTTATGGTCGTTTAAGATTAAGTTCTCAAATTTTAAGCTCTTTTAATTTAAATTTTGATTTAGCTAGTAATTTTGATGTTTTTACTGAACAGAATCAAGGTTCTGTAGCTACAAATTTATTAAGCGCAAAAATATGATTAAAACAATTATTTTTCATGGTTTGCTTAAAAAATTATTTTGTCAGCAAATTAAACTGAATGTTGTTGCTTTTAAAGATATTTTTAAATCTTTATCTTGTAACTATACAGATTATAATAAAAAAATTAATAAAATCAAAAAATCATGTTTTGGTTTTGCTGTTGTTATCGATGGTAAATTATTTTGCAAAGACTACGAAGATTTAAATTTTGATATTAAAGATGCTCAAAAAATTGATATCATTCCATGCTCTAATTTTAACTTCGCTACAAGTTTAATCGCAACTTTAGTAGCCATTGGTTTATCTAAATTTTGGGCAGCTGTTGTTACTGTTTTAATTATTGCTGCTGTTTCTTATGGAATAAGTTATTTGATTTCTAAATTAATGGGTTCGAAGGGCGCTGGTTCTGGTTTGAAAACTTCTTCTTATATTTTTGGAAATAAAGATAATATTGCCGCTAGAAATACTCCTATTTCTTTAAACTATGGAAGATTAAAATTGGGATCAAGCGTTATAAATGGTTTAATTTTTAATTTTGATTTAATTTATGATTCGAGTCAGATTTTAAATAATCAAAATTCTTCTATTGGTAATATTTCAGCTTCTATTTAATATGCCAAACAGAGTAATAGAAATAAGAAAGCGTCAATCTGATCCTTCAGATGGAAACGAACTTCAAAGCCAAAATTTAACTTTTTCTAAATTTGCTGGAAAACTTGTTGATTATTTAAATATCAATACAAATTTTACTCCTTTTACAACAAAAACCGATAGATCTGTGCTTGAGTCGAGTTCTAAATATTTTGTTCAAGATTTAATTGGAGAAGGCCCGATAGCTGGTTTAGTTGATCCAAATGGAAATGAACTTGTTTTGTTTGATGAAGGGAAAAATAATACTGAAATATTAAAGGGAATTTATTTAAATGATTATCCGATTAAAAATAATTTAACTAATTCTTTTAATTATAACCGTCTTCAAATTTATTCAAGGCCCGGAACAGAATTTCAAACATATTTACCGTTAGGCGGAATAGGAGATTTTTCATTCAATAATCCAGGCGTTTTTTATTCTCTTGATAAAACTTTATATGGTATTGAAAAACCAGTTTCTCCTGTTTTTTTGAAAGGAGAACAGCATGTTTCTAGTCTTTCTATTTTAGATAATGGTCAAACAGTTGGAAATGTAAATCTAAACTATTTAAAACAAAACTTCGATTTTTTAAATATTTTTACATCTAAGAATTTTGAAGAATGTTTTGGTGCATATCATGAAATTAAAGATGCTAATACAGATTATCTTTTTTTGACTCTTAAGATAAATGCTTTATATAATACAACTGACGAAGGAAGTACAATTGCTAACTCTGTTGTTTTTGGTATAGAAATTGGATATAAATTAACAGATCGATATAAAGCATATATATTTCATTCTGTTAATGGTATTGCAACTAGTCCTTATAATTTTGACCTTTTTCTAGATATTTCAGATTTTGATTTTGGCCTTCAGCCTTATATAAAAATATACAATTTGTCAGCAAAACAAGATGCAACAAACTTTAGAAATTCAAGAAACGTTGGTGTTTATGGTGTTACCGAAGTTACTTCTTTAAAATATAAATACCCTAATAGTTGTTACTTTTTAAGTATTTTTGATGGTAGAGGTTTTTCTCAACCTCCGAATAGAAGTTTTGATTTAAAATGCCTTAAAATTAAAGTTCCAGAAAATTATGATGCAGAGGCGAAAATTTATGATGGTTTTTGGAATGGTGAGTTTGATTCTGTTTTAAGATGGAGTGATAATCCGGCTTGGATTTTATACGATATAATTACAAATTATAGATACGGTCTTGGTAAATTTTCTTTTGAAGAAGGATTGGCTGATAAATGGAATTTATATAAAATCGCTAAATACTGTGATGAAATGGTGCCTGCAAATAATATATCTAAATTTCCGGTATGTTATATAAAAAGTATTAACTATAATTTTGTTAGAGTTACTTCTTCTTACAGTCTAAATAATTTTTTTCAGCCCGGTGCAATAATAGATCTTGTAAATTTAAAATTTATCGATGAGGATGATGATGGTCAGTCTATTGAAGTTTTTAAATCTTATCAAGCCATTGTCGTTTCGGTTTCAATAGATTCATCTGGAAAAGAAGCTGTTGTTAATCTAGTTAATGTTTTTGGATTGCATAAATTATTTTCTTCTATACCGGGTTTAAAGACTTATATTCAAAGCTATTTATCTCAGAATAATTTAACTTCTAATATTTATCAGGCGTCTATTGAAAAATTAATTTCTGTTCTTGCTCAATCTGATAATTTATCTACTGATTCTGCGAGTTCTTTGTTTGGTTTTATTGAGTACATGAAAACACAAACCGTTTTCACAGATGACGAAAGAAGAAATTATGTTTCAAATAGTGGTGTCTCTGCTTGTAGATATGACGGTTTTCTTCCATTGGTAGAGCCTCGTTTTAGGTGTAATATTTCTATTTCTAACGAAACTGATGTTATAAATTTATTAAATAATATTTCATCGGTCTTTAAAGGAATGGTTTATTGGTCAAATAGTTTTATAAATTTTGATAATGATAGGCCAAAATCTTCAAGTTATTTTTTCAATAATTCTAATGTAAAAGATGGTATTTTTAGTTATGCTGGTACTTCAAAAGACACTAGATATACTGTTGCTAAAGTTGTTTATTCTGATGAATCTGATTCTTTTAAAGATAAAACCATTTACGTTGAAGATCAAGTAAATATTAGACGATATGGTTATGTAGAAAAAGAAATTATTGGTTTTGGTATTACATCTAAATCGCAAGCAAGAAGAATTGGTGAATGGTTTTTAGTTACTAATCAAGTTGAAGAAGAGATAATATCTTTTACGGCAGGTCCTGAATGTTTGCTTCTTTCTCCTGGAAATGTGATAAGCATTGCAGATGAGTTAAAACTAGCTGGCAGAAGAGGCGGTCGAGTTGTTAGTATTGTTGATGAAATATTGGTTCTGGATGATAAATATGATTTCATTAAAGCTGGAGATATTTTATCTTTTATTATTCCAACTCCTACTAAAACTATTGAAGATTTAAATTCAGAAAGTATAACTAATGATTTTGTTCGCGATTCGCAGATAGATCAACTTCAGCCCACGTATGTTTATAAGTTTGAAGTTTTTGATACATCTTTAGATGGTAATTTTAGAACTCAAGTTACTTTAAAAGCAACTTCTGTAGAGCAAAGAAGAAATCTATTATCTATTTTCCCATCTGCTTTATGGATTTATGATAAGAATGTAGCCGATGCTTCTCTATCTTTTTCTAAACAATATAGAATTATAGCAATCAAAGAAAAAAGTCTCGTTGAGTTTGATATTAGCGCGGCTGAATATCAAAAATCAAAATTCACATATATAGAAAACAAACAAAATTTACAAGTTAATAAGCTTTATTCTAATGCATCTGAAAATCTTCAAAAAATAATTCCTGTTAACCTTATTCCGGTTTCCAGTCAAAATAATTATGTCAGGATTAATTCTAAAGCTTTTTCTCTTTCTGATAGATTTGATTATATAATATCTGCTTCTGATTACAATGACAATACGTATGCAGAATTAATCTCTGTTATTGAAATACAAAATTCTGTTATTTATCAGTACGCTATAACAAGAAACTCTGATTGTAAGGGTTTTATTATAGAATATGTGATCAACTCTAAAAAAGTTTCTTATGCTTGGCGAGTTGGCGATCAAAATTCTACTTTTATTGCAGCTCCTAAAGTTGAAATGAATGTTTCATTTGAGTATTTAAGAGTGTATATGATGGGAATAAATGATATTTTCATAAATCCAACTTCTTAAAATGTTTATAGAAAATTCATCCAACAATTTGGCCAATGGAGCTTATAAGCTTCAGAATTTGACTTGCAATATAGATTCAACTGAAATAACAAATCAGCAAGAGTATGGTTTTGCCACAACGGTTCCTGCAAGGTTAATTAAAGTTAATTCACAAAATCTTTCATTTAGTTGGAATGTCATTGATCCAGTTACGCAATCGCAAGCTAATTTAAATGATGGTGTTTTTTCTTATTTTAGGGTTGAATTGCTTGATAAAAATAATTCACCCGTTTCTGTTTTAAATTCTTCTCTTAGAGAATCTTCTTTTAATTTTAATATTGGTGGATTATTTAATTTATCAAAAACTTTATACTCAGATGTAAATTATTTAAGAGATTGCAGGATAGTTGTTACTTCTTATAATTCGGCAAATCAAACAGCTCAAGGTGTTTTTGTTTTAAATTTTGAAATACCTTATTTTTCTGATGTTAGTTTTGATTTAAATAATGGAATTTTTTGTAGTTATGATTTAGAAAATAAAGCTTATGCGAGAACTGTTTTTTTTGAAAAAAGCTCTTCTCCTTCTTTTAGTTTAGTTACTGATTCTGTTTCTAGCGATTTAAGTTCTTCGATTTTTTATAACGCTTCTGATTTTTCAAAAGATTATTACCGTTTAAATGTAATTGATTATTATAATACTGGAACTGCTTATTTTATTGGTCAAATAAAACCAAGTCCAATTAATACTCAGCTTTTTGATACTAAGCCTCAAGCGGTTACTGGCGGTGTTATTGTAAACTATGATTCTGTTGCTCAAAATTATGAACGTTATTTTTTATTAAAATGGGCGATTAATTCTTCAAGCGTTCCTTTGGATTATGAAATTCATATTTCTCCAAGTGGATCTACTGGTTCAAATGGAATTCATAGAATATATAATTATTCTAGTCCTTTTATTGAGAATATAGATTTTATTGGTTTTGGTACTGGTTCTGGGGCATTTGTCAATTCTGATAGCGGTATTAATCCATATTATTCAGGTTCAGGTTTTACGCCGATTTTTTCTGTTTCAGATGACGGCAGCGGAATAAAATGGCAAAAACATACTGTTTATACCGATTCAAAAGGTTCTTTTCCATCCGGTGTTTATACAGGTAATGTTTCTGATTTGCTATATTCTATCAATTTTGATTCTGGATCAATAAATTCAGATAAATTATTTTTAAATTATTATTTTGATACTGGATCAGGCTCTTTTCAGTTTTATCCATCTGGGGGTATTTTATCAGGAATCTATGATTCTGGTTATTATGGTGGATTTTCTACTGGTGATGTAAGCGGATTAAATTATTTAAGAAATTATACTGGTGTTTTAATTGCTGAAAAAATTAATTTAAATTATCCGACAGGTTCAATTGTTTTAGCGGGGGTGGAGCCTCGTTTTTATATTCCTCTTTTTTATTCGGCTGATTATGAAGTCAAAATAAGAGGAGTTATTTCAAAAGATTCTTATACTGATTTTTCAGATATAATTTACATACCAAAAAGCGGAATAGATTATGCTACCACGGGCGTTCATGATCCAGGCTCAGGTGCAGTTCCTGAATCTTTATATTTTACTGGTGATTTAGTTGTTTCTATAGCTTCTGGTAAAACTTTCGGAAAGTATTTAAATGGAGATACAATACCAGCTTCAGGGAAAACTCCAAAAGATGTAATTGAAATGGCTTTGCGTGAAAATTTAGATGTAACTACTTCTTTAACCTCATCTACTAGTATAGCTTTTAATCAAACAGCTATTAGCAATGTTTTAAATTTTAGTTATGCTGTTAATACTTTAGGGGCATCTGTATCTGGCGCGTCGTTAGAATATAGAAGGGGCAATGTTGGTTCTTGGTCTGTTTTAGCAAGCGGAACTACAACTCCCGATAGCTTTACTCATTCTTTAACCGATACAAATTATAACACTTCTGGTTTTTATTATCGTTATCTTGTAACAGATACTGCTGGTTCTACTGGTATATCATTGTTAACAATTACTCCATCTTCATATTCTGCTCCTACGGCGTCATTGTCTATATTAGGAAATAATTTAGTAAGTCCAGAAACCGATTCTAAAAGAGAAAAAGGGCATATTGATTCAACATTAGGGGGAACGGTTACTAGAAATTCAACTAATGTCAATTTAACTAGTTATCAATGGCAATATCAATTAAATGGAGCTGGTTCTTGGGTAGATATAGCTTCGCCAGTTTCAATAGGTCCGGGAACAACTAGTATTACTTCTACTGGGCATAATGATTCGTCTTTAAAAACTGCTTCTAGTTTATCTTATCGAGTAAAAATAATTGACGATTATCAATCTTATTTATCGTCACAAGTTTATTCTTCTAGTAGCTCTGTTAATTTTGTTAATTTTATTTTTTATGGTCCAATATCAACTGGTCCAACAAGTTCTGCGGTTGTAAGAAGTTTGCCGTCTAAAATTTTCACAGACGGAAGCAATCCTTTTACTTTGAATACAAGTACAGTAGAAAAAATATTTAGTGTAGCTATGCCAAATAGTTTAACGGTTTCTGAAGTTATTGATTTAGACGCTTTAAATGCAAATATAACTGCGAATTATTTACAATCATCGTTTAGTGTTGCAGATTATACTGGTAATTTAGCAACATATAATGTGTATACTATGACAAATGCTGTTCCATATGGATCAAGCCATAGACATCAAGTAACACGAACATAATATATGCCATTAACGACTGGATTACAATTACCTTTTGGTGTGCAGCCTGTCAACCCTTATCCGGTTGATAGCTGGTCTGGTCCGTATACAGGTTTAAACGAATCAGCCGCTAAAAACGAAGCTAATTCTAGTATTCCATCTGGAGTTAGATTTCAATCGATGGAAGTTCGTTTGATTTACGGCGGAACTTCATATAAATATTGGTATAAAGATGGAATAGATAATTCTCAATTGATTAAATTTAACGAAGGATCTGGTTCTTCAAGTTTGGAAGTAAGTTATATTAGTGGATCAACAATTTCTGGTGTTGTTAGTAATGTAACAGCTTTAAGATTTGATACTGAAGCAGGTTTTGATGTTATTGATTTAAGTAGTGGTGAAGTTAAGATTTCTTTAAATTCAACTTTTAAAACTTGGCAAGTTGATGGTCAACAAGATTTAGTTGCTCAAGGATTAGATACTATAGAATTTGTTGCTGGTACTGGAATACAAATCACGACTGATCCAAATTCTATACCTAAATCTATAAGATTTGATATATTGGGGGTTTCTGGATCATCTGGTACATCTGGTACATCTGGTACTTCTGGATCGTCAGGATCGTCAGGATCAGCGGGTACTTCAGGATCGTCAGGCACTTCTGGATCGGCAGGTACTTCTGGATCGTCAGGATCGTCAGGATCAGCGGGTACTTCAGGATCG
>Ga0129333_10001056_pt1 | contig 24506 bp, 18 predicted proteins | sample CPB6_08_DNA_FD_94474 | JGI IMG/M metagenome (GOLD analysis project Ga0129333, IMG submission 94474) | Freshwater to marine salinity gradient microbial communities from Chesapeake Bay, USA - CPBay_Sum_0.6_0.8_DNA | ecosystem: Environmental > Aquatic > Marine > Coastal | place: USA: Chesapeake...
TGGAAGAAATTCTAACTGATCATGCTTTTTGTGAGCAAAAAGCAGCCACTACTTGTATCAGCATCATCCAACGATATTCGGAGCTAGAAAAACTAGTAATTGAACTGTCACCAATTGTTACTGAAGAATGGGGGCATTTTAGACTCGTTTTAGCAGAACTTCATAAAAGAGGCCTTCAGCTCGGGAGGCAACGTAAAGACGAGTATGTAAATGCATTGTTTGATTTTCAACAAAAAGGAGGAAGTCGAGAAGGAAGACTATTAGATCAGCTACTCACAATGGCATTGATTGAAGCTAGAAGTTGTGAACGATTTAAACGGCTAAGTGAGGGATTGACGGATCCAGGTTTACAGAAGTTTTACAGACGATTCATGGAGAGTGAAGCTGGTCACTATGCCCTTTTTATTGCTTTAGCAGAAAATTATATCGACAAAAAGACTGTGAGAAATAGATGGAAAGAATGGTTACTTTTTGAATCAAGTGTTATTACTCAATTATCTGTTAGAGGAGATAGAATTCACTAAGATGGAAAGTAAAACCCCACCGCATATCACAGGTGAAATTTGGAAGACTGGCAATGATTTAAAATTACGTTCATTGTCTAATGGGCTAATTAACGAGACGTGGGTTGCCACTAATTTACAAAATGGAGAAAATGTTCTTCTACAAAATATCAATACAAGCGTATTCCCTAAACCCAACCAAATTGTAAATAATCATCGCATCATCTGGCATAACTGGGAAAAACGTAATAGTGAACTTAATTTTCACATCGCAAAACCTCTACCCTTTCTCAGTGGTGAGTTTACGATAATAGACAACAAGAATGTCTGGCGATTGCAGGAGTATTTTAATACTGTTAAGTGTTTTGAGAGATGTAATTCTGTTGAGCAGATTTTTCAGACTGCTCGCTCTTTTGGCCATTTCGATGAATTTTTATGGGAAATTCCTTCATCTCAAATCATGCCAACCATTCAACAATTCCACAATCTTGAATTTCGTTTTAAACAATTTTTATCCGCCTTGCAAGTGGGGAAAGACGATCGCTTGACATATGCAAAAAGAATAATTGACAATCTTTTAGCAAGAAAAGCGTACGTTGATCAATTTAAAAATATCGTTAGCACCCCTACTCATTTTCCAATTCGTCTATTTCACCATGACGCGAAAATCTCAAATCTCCTTTTTAATGAGCAGAATGAAAAACTGCATTCAATCATAGATTTAGATACTGTCATGCCGGGATATTTTTTTTCTGATTTGGGTGACATGATTCGTTCCATGTCAGCAACAGTCAATGAAAATGAAACAGACACAAACAACATTGATATTGACGCCCTCAATTACAAGGCTATTACTGAAGGATATTTGGAGGCTGTACAGGGAAAGTTAAACTCTTTCGAGTTAGAATGGGTACATCTTTCTGGCGTTTGGATTATTTACATGCAATCACTTCGATTTTTAACAGACTATTTATTAAGTGATACATATTATAAAATCACTTACCCTGAACAAAACTATGACCGAGCTAATAATCAACTAATTTTGCTCAAGTGTCTTGAGAAAATGTTGGCAGAAAAATATGCCATCAAACAAGTATTCGCTTAGGATCCGGTAGAAAAATAAGATAATTCAGCAGAAAAATCCAAAAAAGGATAAGCAGATTGTAATTGTTTTGATTTTTGGAACATTTGTTGCAAAAATTCTTTATGCTGTGAAGTACTCCTATGTTGAGGACGATGCCGAAAAGCTGTACGTATTTTTTTTATTTCTTTTGATAACTCCTGAGAGCTTGGCTCCACACAACTTTTCATAAATTCTTCAATGACATACTCTGTTGCGGCAAAATTTGGATGTACTAAATCAATATCATAAAATCGATAGTCCCGCAATACATCAACCACCAGTTCAAAAGCTGGGAAATAATAAATAGGAAAACCTTTTTCTTCCAACTGCTGGATGGTTTCAAATAACCTAGCCTTACTTCTATTGTTTTCTTGTACTCCATCTCGAATATGACGAACAGGACTGATCGTTACGATTACCTGTATGGTAGTGTTTATCTCTTTAAGTTTTGTGATACAGGAGCCTAGTCGCTCAACCATCCAATCAACTGACAATAATTTTTTATTAAACCAAGTAGCAGGAGCGCGATGACAATTTGCGACTGGTTCACCACCCTTTTTTCCGGCCAATTGTGCGTCTTCGGTAAGTTGATAACAAAAAGAAGACCCAAGTGTTAACACTATAAAATCAGACTGTTTTAAAAAGTTATGCGCATTAGAAATTGAATTATTTATTTTCACAAGTGCCCTATCGGAGTCTATATCCGAAAAAATAGAATGGTGATTCCAGGAATTCCAAACTTCATTAAGATGAAATAAATCTTGTGAAGTGTATTTTCTACTTGATAAATAGTCCTCTAATGACTGGCAAATCGCATCTACCCCAAAAAGTATTCCGTGGGGATTTTGAAAGACATCAAATTTTAGATCAGAAAGACCTTTTCCAATATGCTCCGTAAAACAAGACCCTACCAAAAGAATTTTATTTTGATAGCTTATTTTTTGTGCAGGCGACTTGATTGATATGGGGAGATGCCATTGCATAGACTAATTAAATAATTCTTTAACTTTCGCAGCACACTCATTTAAGTGGGGAATATCAATACCCGTTTGTACTCCATTTTGACTAAACCATTTAACCAATTTTTCTGTATCCATATTCCCTACTTTTTCACTTCCGGTAAATGGACATCCCCCGTATCCCCCTAAGGCACTATCAAATCGTCTACACCCAGCTCTATAACCAGCTTCTATTTTATCTTTCCAGTAATTCTCCTCGCCATGCAAGTGCAAGCCTACTGGTATAGAGGTGGTCTCCTCTAAAACAGATCGAGTAACTGCTTCAATCTGTGTAGGCGTAGATAATCCTACTGTATCAGCGATAGAAATTATATCAGCACCGATCTGTTGCACTTTATGTGCCATCTCAACAACCATTTCTGAATTGTATTCCTCGCCGTAGGGATTACCAAAAGCCATTGAAAGATAGACAACAAGAGATTTATTATGTTTTATACACAACTCTTTAATTCGAACTAGTAAACTTAGTGAATCTCGTTTTGAAAGACGAGTATTTTTTAACTGAAACGTATCAGACAAGGATAGCGGATATCCAATACTGTCTACTTTTTTTTGATTAGCCGCTTTTAAAGCACCTTCTTCATTTGCTACAATTACAAGTAATTGCGTAGTAGTTCGGGATGTATCAAGACCCTCTAACACTTCAGCTGTATCAGCAAGTTGTGGCACAGCTCTCGGGGAAACAAAACTTCCCATGTCAAGAGTATGGAAGCCGACTTCCAACAACATTTTAAAGTAGGCAATCTTTTCAGCTGTTGTAATGAACTTTGAAAAGCCCTGCATAGCATCTCTGGGACACTCAACTAATTGTAATGAATCGGCAGTACTTATCATGATATTCGTTGTTTCATTGCCTGGTACAAAACAATGCCAGTTGAAACAGATACATTGAATGAATCAAAATCACCCTTCATGGGGATAAAAATTGTGGCATCGGCATTTTTAAGTAAAGCTGAATAAATTCCCTTTTCCTCACTGCCCATTATAATACAGCAGGGCTCCGTAAAATCAACTTTTTCAATGGACAGCTGGCCGTTCATTTGAGTGGCATAGACACGAATACCATTTAAATGCATCGTGTCTGTCGCTTTGACTAAAGAGTCCACACGACAAACAGCAATTTTTTCTAAGGCACCTGCAGAAGTCAAAATCGCATCTTCTTGCAAAGCGCCCACCCCTTTGTCTGGGATTATTATCGCATCAACACCGGTGCAAAAAGCTGTACGTGCAATTCCCCCAATATTTCTAATGTCAGTAATTCCATCCAGCATTAAAAGTAATGGAAGACGACCTTCACCCACTACCCAATCAATTACTGCCTGGAGAGATTGGTAAACTATTCTAGACTTTAATGCAATGCAACCATCATGTTGCCCAACATTAAAACTATCTAATTTCACGCGTGGAACTACTTGAATAGGAACATTAGCCTCATTGGCTAGTGATCTGATGCTTTTTGCAGAAGAAGCCGGCAAAGAATCTGCAAGGTATATACGATCCAGCGGCTGGGCAGTTTTAAACGCGTCCAAAACAGCTGTAACACCTACAATTAGTTTATTCTTTTTGGGCCGTTGGGGTCTTTTTCTAAAATCTTTCACTTAACAAAGAAAGGAAAAAAAAGACCCGCTATAAAATCAGCGGGTCCAACTTTTAAGTTTTAGTCGTTTATTATTTTAATCCAAAGGCCTTTTTAACCTTGGATATATAATCTAGCTTCTCCCACGTAAATAACTCAACTTTACGCTTAACCTGCTTACCATCCGGAGCAGTAAAGACCTTTTCTACTGTGCGGTGTACACGGCCCATATGTCCATATGCGGCAGTTTCGCTGTACATGGGGTTGCGAAGTTTCAAACGCTGTTCAATGAAATAGGGACGCATATCAAACACCTGCTCGACGATTTTACCGATTTGCCCATCGGTTAAATTTATGCGGGCAGTACCATAGGTGTTGACATTTATGCTCGTTGGTTTTGCAACACCAATTGCATAAGAAACCTGCACTAAAATTTCATCAGCCACACCTGCAGCAACAAGATTCTTGGCGATATGACGAGTTGCATAAGCTGCAGATCGGTCTACTTTAGAGGGATCCTTACCACTAAATGCACCACCACCATGCGCACCTTTGCCACCATATGTATCTACAATAATCTTTCTTCCTGTTAAACCAGTATCACCATGAGGCCCGCCAATCACAAATTTTCCAGTTGGATTAATATGATACTTAATATCATTATTAAACAGATTAGCGTATTTTTTGTACTTCGACTTAATTCTAGGAATTAAAATAGAGATTACGTCTTTTTTTATTCGCGCTAACATCTTAGCCTCTGAATCAAAATCATCATGCTGGGTGGATATTACAATTGCATCGATTCGAACAGGCTTGTTGTTATCATCGTATTCTAAAGTAACCTGACTTTTTGCATCTGGGCGCAAATAGGGCATTTTAGAGTTCTTCTCCCTACGAATAGCAGCTAGTTCAATTAGAAGGTTGTGAGCAAGATCTAATGCTAACGGCATATAATGCTTCGTTTCATTAGTAGCATACCCAAACATCATACCCTGGTCACCGGCCCCTTGCTCTTCTTTTTTCTTACGATCAACCCCTTGATTAATATCAGCGGATTGTTCGTGAATTGCTGAGAGAATGCCGCAACTGTTAGCTTCAAACATATATTCGCTTTTAGTGTAACCAATTCGGCTAATTACACCGCGGGCAATTTCTTGAACATCTAGATAAGCTTTTGATTTTACTTCACCAGCTAACACTACTTGTCCAGTTGTAACAAGTGTTTCGCATGCAACTTTTGATTGGGGATCAAAAGCCAAAAAATTATCAATTAATGCATCAGATATCTGATCTGCAACTTTATCAGGGTGTCCCTCGCTAACAGACTCAGATGTAAATAAATAAGGCATGGATGTGGGTTTAGGACCACAAATATAAGTCTATGCAGAATAAAAGACTACGGCTTTGAATATACAATTCGTAAACGAAGACGTTTTGCAGGATTTATATAATCCCCTCCAGCAAAAACCACCCTTCCATATGCAACCCGGCTGTTAACAGGCACCAAACCCCAATAACGATACAAGGGTGAGAATAGATTCGTCCTCCCAGGCGCATAGACCCTTAACTTATAGTTGGTGGAGTCGTTTGTAACTATCTTTTGAACATAGCGTGTAATATCAAAGCGATAGGTGCTGTCTCGCAATAAGGAACCTCCAAAACGGCCTACATCGTAGGTAAAAGACCCAAAGTTATCGCGGGTACCCATGTCCAAATCAAAAGTTAAAGCGGTATCCCCTCTTGTATTAATTCTATCGAGTAAAAGGTTTGGAGGGAAATCGAAGGAGCCTTGCTGACCAGTCGCAAGAGGACTTAATATCAACTCTGCCTTATGAACAATAACATTACTTAAAGTATCCAAACCGGGTATTTTGATTGTAGCACCAGAGCCTGGCGAAGCAGCAATAAAAACTTTATCATCCCGCGTTTGATTATTTGCTAAATAACTAGCCCATTCACCACCAGGAGTTCGTTTAACCAGATTGGCCTGGGTTGTTTTACTATGGTAAAATTCAGTAAATGTCGTGTCTACCGCACCATTCTTTTTAACTCGGTAATATACAATCAACTTTGTGTTAGTGCTTGTAGGATTTACATAAGTTAATCCATTTCCTGTATTATCTGAGAGGATTGCAAACCCTCTAAATAAGGTTTTAAAAATCGAATCACTTCTGTACCCTCCATTGGAAGTTTGGGTGGTGTCATAATTAGTAAGTCGTGTTCCAAAAGAGTTGACAAGAGGAATACGCAACACGTTAACTAATTTAGTCGTATCTCTTCTTCGTATGATTGTAAGAGTGTCCTTAAGGCGTTTTAGCAAAAAGCTTTTGAAACCTAATTCTTGATTGGTGGTTGCAAAAGAAGGATGATCGTAGCGATACAAGGTAGTATCAACATAACCCGCACGTTGAGAAATTTCAAAAACCCTCAAAGTGGAAGTCGTATTCGTATCACCATACAAGCCCTCATAAGCCATAGATAATATTACTGAATCAATAGCTACAATGGAATCCTTTCTGTAAAAGGGGTAAATCATAGCATTAGTGGGTAGGATTGAGAAGTAGCCATCTGCGTGCACCTGTCCAAACATAGCATCATTTTGAATATGGCCTAGCGCCATAACGTCTGTAGTTAGAACACGTGTTGAATCAGACAATAAGAAATTATCCGTCTCGGTATATAAATTGGTCTCAAAAGTTGAGATATTATCTACAGCGGGTATTACTCCGCTACCTATTGTTGTTGCATCATTGATTTTTTGACAACCCGTCAAATTAAAAGTAGATAGAAAGAGTGAAAATAATGCGCTGGCTAAAGGGGTATAGATTTTCCTCACAATTGAAAATTCATATTATTTAGACGCAAGGTCGGTGTAGAGTTGTAAATAGTCTGTTAAATCGCTCTCGGAAGAATATGGAATGCACTTTTTACCTCTCACTTTCGAAAATTCCTCTACGAGCTTTTTTTCAATCTTTTCAGCTCCAAATGTGATTGCATCTGCATACGTTGCGGCACCACGGAACAAGGAAGTATTAGAGCCATCCTTAAAAAGTTCAAGATCTTTATCTTTTAATGTGGGATGAATAAGTGCTTTTTTCAAAAAACTACTACCTAGTTTTTCTTTAAAGGTGTTTTGCCCAATAGTGTAAATAACCTTACTATGCGCAAATACAGGCTCCTTTTTATACAACGTTTTTAAATAAGCAGGAATGAGAGAGGTCATCCAGCCACTGCAATGAATAACGTCAGGAGGCCAACCAAACTTCTTAACAGTTTCGATGGCACCCTTACAAAAAAACACAGTACGTAGATCATTGTCATCAAACCATTTTTCACTTTCGTCATGAAAAACGAACTTGCGTCTGAATAGTTCTTCGTTATCCAGGAAATAAACCTGTAAACGAGCACTTGGCAATGAAGCAACCTTAATTTGCAAAGGAAGATCTTCATTGTCTACAGAAACATTGATACCAGATAAACGAACTACCTCATGCAACCGATGTCTTCTTTCATTTATAACGCCAAATCGAGGCATTATACAACGTACCTCAAAATTGGAGTCGTTAGCCTTTATGGCCAATTTATTGACTGTTTCTGCAAACTCAGTCAATTCCAGATATGGAGACATTTCATTTGCAATGAACAGGATGCGTTTTTTGGCTGTCATAGGGTTTGCAAAGTTAACAAATAAAACGCTTCAATCATACTAATTTGCAGAAACGGATGCCTAAAAGACTCATTACCATAGCAGTACAGTATCTGGCTTTTTTAAGCATTGGATTCCTTTTTGCCTGGTTGTCACTTCGAAATTTAAATGAGGACAACTGGAGTCAATTAAAAAACTCTATCCGTGAAGCCAGATTGTGGTTAATAGCACCCGTTTGCCTACTCTTACTCTTAAGTCATTATCTGAGAGGACTAAGGTGGAAATTATTGATTGACCCCCTTGGTCACAAAGTAAAATCAGTCAACTCTTTTCTAACCGTTCTTCTTGGTTACTTAGTAAATCTAGGTGTTCCTCGTTTAGGGGAATTTATGCGTTGTACTGCCCTTGCACGATATGAAAAGATACCTGTTGAAAAACTAGTAGGTACCGTAATAGTAGAGAGACTTTTTGATGCGATATGCTTATTAATAGTGTTTGGATTAACATTGGGACTTCAACCCAATTTGTATGAAGCAATACTAAACACATTTACTAAACCCAATGCTAACAAACTACCTACTCAAAGCGACTCCTGGCTATTTTTTTCTATACTCCTAATTATTCTGATAGTATTATTAAGTTGGCTCATTTGGAAAAAAATTAATACGAAAAAGCTACTTCAGTTTTTGGGAGAGACAACTTCAAAAATCATAAGTGGGATTTTGTCCATAAAAAGATTAAATCAACCTAGAGCTTTCATAGCAATGACCTTATTAATTTGGAGCCTTTATTTATTAGCAGGCTATATTGGCTTTTTATCATTTCCTAAAACAGAAAAGTATGGAGTAACTGAGGCCTTAACAATTCTCTCTGTTGGCAGTATCGGAATGATTATATCCCCAGGTGGCATTGGAGCGTATGCCTATCTAGTTTTGTATACTATGCAACTATATGGACTTGACTATACTACCTCTCTTGCATTTGGATGGACGCTATGGTTAGTGCAAACATTGGTTATTATTTTGGGCGGAGTTGTAAGTTTTGTGCTCCTGCCCCTTTTCAATTCAAAAGCAGAAAATAGTCCACTCTATACCGAATAAAATATCTTTACAATTCAACTATACTTGCCATGGATTTTTCAACTTATTTTAACGCAGAGAGCATACATGCTGGAGTTAGCACTGGCTCAAATTGGTGGAATGGAAAAGGTGAAATAATTTCTTCTTACTCCCCTGTAGACGGAAAAGTCATTGGAAAAATCAATGCTGCCAATGAGGATGACTTTACTAAAGCTATCGAGCAAGCTGAAATTGCTTGGAAACATTGGCGTCAAATCCCAGCTCCAAAAAGAGGCGAAATCGTTCGTCAAATTGGATTAGCACTTCGTGAGAACAAGGAGAAATTAGGAAGTCTAGTTTCTTATGAAATGGGTAAAAGTTTACAAGAAGGATTAGGAGAGGTACAAGAAATGATTGACATATGTGATTTTGCTGTTGGACTTTCCCGACAACTTCACGGCTTAACCATGCATAGCGAGAGACCAGGACATCGAATGTATGAGCAATATCATCCTATTGGACTAGTTGGAATTATTTCAGCCTTCAATTTTCCAGTTGCGGTATGGAGCTGGAATAGTATGCTAGCCTGGGTGTGCGGAAATGTGTGCATTTGGAAACCTTCGGAAAAAACGCCTCTTTGTGCTATTGCTTGCCAAAAAATTGTTGCACAGGTATTATCCAAAAATAATTTACCAGAAGGGATCAGTGTTGTAATAAATGGAGGAAAAGAAGTTGGTGGATGGCTGGCAGCATCACCCAAAATTCCATTAATCTCTGCAACTGGGTCCACCATAATGGGGAAAAATGTAGCAATGACCGTGGGACAGCGACTAGGGAAAACACTTCTTGAACTTGGAGGAAATAACGCTATTATAATTTCGGGCGAAGCGGACCTTACTATCGCTATAAGAGGCTCTGTTTTTGGTGCAATTGGCACGGCGGGTCAGCGCTGCACTACAACACGTCGTCTTATTGTACATGATTCTATCTACTCTACAGTTAAAGAAAAATTAGTTGCCGCATACAAGCAAATAAAAATTGGAAACCCCTTAGATAGTATTAATCATATGGGGCCCCTTATCGATCAGCAAGCAGTGTCAAACTATTTAAAAGCAATTAAGGCTTGTGAAGAGGCTGGCGGACACTTTTTGGTTAAAGGAGGTGTTTTAGAAGGGCCTGGTTATGAAAGTGGATGTTATGTGAAACCTTGTATTGCTGAGGTAAAACATGACTTATCAGTTGTACATCAAGAAACCTTTGCACCAATTCTATATTTAGTACGGTATCATAATTTAAATGAAGCCATCGCAATACAAAATGAAGTACCACAAGGTCTATCTTCGTCAATAATGACAACAAATCTTCGTGAGGCAGAACTTTTTTTAAGTGCTGAAGGGAGTGACTGTGGCATTGCTAATGTTAATATAGGAACCAGTGGGGCAGAAATTGGCGGGGCATTTGGAGGTGAAAAGGAAACAGGTGGAGGCCGCGAAAGTGGAAGTGATGCCTGGAAAGTATATATGAGAAGACAAACTAACACGATAAATTACAGCACCGACTTGCCACTTGCACAAGGAATACAATTTGATTTTTAAATAACAACCCATGAAACTTATAACACTATTAGTACAAATTTTTACATATGCAATTGTGCTGCTTCAAATTCAGCCAGTTATTGCACAACCGATTCAAAAAGAAACCCCCAAAGGATGGCACTTATTAGACAAAGTGGACAGCGGATATTGGGGAATTAGTCTTGATAAAGCTTATTCGTATTTAAGAGCTAACAACCAGAAAAGCAAACCCGTGATTGTAGCAGTTATCGATTCGGGCATTGATACCACACACGAGGATTTAAAATCAGTCTTATGGACAAATCCAAAAGAAATACCAGGAAATTCAAAGGATGATGATAAAAATGGGTATGTAGATGATATACATGGATGGAATTTTATTGGAGGGAAAGATGGAAGAAATGTCGAAAAAGACTCTTACGAGGCAGCACGAATGTACCATCGATTTAAAAATGAGCTAGAAAATATAGATCCAACGCTTGTTAAATTTTCTGCGGAGGGATATGCAAAATATGAAATGTGGAAACGCGCCAAAAAAGAAGTTTTTACAGAAAGTCAATTAAGTACGGAATTAGTTATGATGAAGAGAGTCTATTCAAGTCTTATAAAAAGCGATAGCATTTTGCGTAAAGCATTAGGAAAAGATACTTTTTTAGGAAAAGAACTTTCCACTTTTTCTCCTGTAGAACCAGATTATAAGCGAGCAAAAAATGCACTTTATAATTTTATGTTGAATAACGATGCATTAGAAACCAGCAATAGAAGTTTCTTAGGTGATTTTGGATCCTATATAGAGGGACAAGAAAGTAAAATAAAAGCTGTTGAACAAGCCCCCTTCCCCTACCGATCAGAAATAGTTAAGGATAAATATGACGACATTAATGATCGATTCTATGGAAATAATAATTTATCAGTATCAACTTTGGCTGCGATGCATGGTACGCACGTCAGTGGGATAATCGCAGCATCCCGAGCAAATAATAAAGGTGTGGATGGGGTTGCAGACAATGTACAAATAATGACACTGCGAGCCGTACCTGATGGTGATGAACATGATAAAGATATTGCTCTCGCAATTCGCTACGCAGTTGACAATGGTGCACAAATCATCAATATGAGTTTTGGTAAAAGTTATTCTCCAGAAAAAAAATGGATTGATGAAGCCGTCGCATATGCAGCAACAAAAGATGTTTTGCTAGTTCATGCAGCAGGTAACGATGGGAAAAATCTTGACACTACCTATAATTATCCAACACCTAACTTTCTTAACTCTAAAAGAGCGATTAATTGGATTACAGTTGGTGCAAGTGGGGATCCATCTCTTGGAGGCCTCACTGCGAGCTTTTCTAACTATGGAAAAAATGAAGTAGACGTGTTTGCCCCAGGGGTTAAAATTTATTCAACTGTTCCAGGCGGAAATACATATCAATTCATGCAAGGTACAAGTATGGCTACTCCAGTCGTTGCAGGTGTAGCCGCATTGCTTCTTGAGTATTTTCCTACCTTATCTGCTTTTCAAATTAAAGATATAATAGAACGTTCATCTATTGCAATCTCCGATTCGGTTTATACGCCCGGTTCCAGGACTCTAACTACTTTGAATAATTTATCAAGAACGGGTGGAATTGTTAATGCTTATGAAGCCGTGCGCCTAGCATCAACCTACAAGGGAGAAAGAAAAATTATTACCGCTATCAAAAATGAAGCGCCCTCGTTGGAAAAGCCTAATAGTCAACTAAAAAAGACAAAGGGCTTTTGATAACAGACACTATTGCTGCTAAAAGTTACTGCTTTACTATATTTGTACTCTAACTTGTTGTATGGCAAAAAAAATTGAAGATGTAGACGCAAACCTGACAGGTGAAAGCGGACAATCTGGTGAAGGAAAATCCAGCTGGTTTCGGAGGATAAAAAAAGGCATTAACACAAAAACCTCTGAAAAGAAAGAAACCCCAGAAGGATTATGGAATAAATGTCCGGAATGTGGACTAATAACGGTTGCTCTTGAATTAGAGGAGAACCTTCATGTATGCCCCAAATGTGATTATCATTTTCGAATTGGAAGTGAAGCTTATTTTCAACTGCTTTTCGACAATGGAACCTACAACGAGTTATTTAGCAACATTAGGAGCAAAGACAAGCTTGGTTTCACAGATTTAAAGCCATATGAAAAGAGGTTAGAGGAAATTTGGAATAAAACAGATCTAACTGATTCAATGCGCGTAGGGACTGGCTTAGTAGACGGTAAAGGAATAGTAATCGCTTGCATGGACTTTGAATTTATTGGCGGATCACTAGGAAGTGTAATGGGAGAAAAATTTTCAAGAGCGGTTGACTATTGCATCGAACACCGCCTTCCTTACATGGTTATTTCAAAAAGTGGAGGTGCAAGAATGATGGAAAGTGCATTCTCCCTTATGCAACTAGCAAAGACAAGTGGAAAGTTATCACAGCTGAGCGATGCCCAGTTACCTTATATATCCCTTTTGACTGATCCAACGTTCGGAGGTATTTCTGCATCATTTGGCATGCTAGGCGATGTAAACATTGCCGAACCAGGTGCCTTGATAGGATTTGCAGGCCCAAGAGTAATTAAAGAGACAATAAAAAGAGATTTACCAGAAGGATTTCAACGAAGCGAGTTCATACTTGAACATGGGTTTCTAGATTTTATTGTCCCGAGAAAGGAGTTAAAAGATAAAATTTCGAAGCTGATTGTTCACTTCAGCATTTCATGATAACATTACAAAATCGACAAGCAAGTTATTCCTATTTCATTGAGGAAAGATTTGTTGCTGGCATTCAATTGTTAGGAACGGAAGTTAAGTCAATTCGAGAGGGGAAAGTTAGTTTTAATGACGCCTATTGCCTTATTCATGAAGGCGAAATATGGATCAAATCATTGCATATTGCCCCTTATACACATGGTACTGCGAATAATCATGACCCATTGAGAGATCGAAAATTACTACTGCAAAAAAGAGAAATAAATAAGATTCAATCGAAATTGAAGGAAAAGGGATTAACTCTGATTCCACTGCGGATTTTTTTCACAGATAAACAATTCGTAAAAGTCGAAATTGGTTTAGCCAGAGGTAAAAAAATAGCAGACAAACGTGAATCACTTAAAAGAAAAGAAGCGGAAAGAGAAATCAGACGTAGCTTATCTACAAAATAATAACCACCTAAAAAAGTTCAGGTAGTTTTTTGCTAGAAGATGAAGATTTAATCCATTCCATTTCGGTAGACTTACTATAATCAGCCAATTTCGTGCCAACAGTCTTCCAACCTGAAACCGCAGCAATCTTCAACAGTTTTAGCTTAGCTTTTCTAAGTTGTGCTCCCCGACCCTGTTGCATAGACAAAATAGGTTCAACATCAGTAGTAACCGCTTCAACATAATTGCCATCTCCTTCTTTTATAAAACAAAACTTAGTACGAAGGGTAGATGTTTCAATTTTAAATCGCTTAACGAGATATTGCTTTTTATCTAAATCCACGTAAACAGCAGTTAAAATTGATTCAGGATTAAACTTTTCAATTAAAAGAACTTTTTCTGCATCAAATTTTTGTGTAAGCTCTTGGTCACACACTTCATAATAACCGTCATTATAAATAATTAAAAGTTGCTCGGCAGGTTCAAAAGCACCTAAAAACTGGCCTTTACCCTCATTGTTTAATCGACCAAACTGTTCGTCAAACCAAAGTGAACGAGTAGACGAGAGAGTAGCCTTACCGGCTTCTTTAAACTTTATACTACGAATCGGATATTTTGTTACCTGGTTACCAATACTATTTCTGCCTTTGATAGCTAGTTCTTCAAAAGAAAAATCAAATTCCCGAATTCGTGCAGCACAGCCAGCAGATAAAAGAATTTTTACAATTTCCGCTTCCCCATTTGCATTCACACTCAAATAATGAACCTTACTTTTTTCTTCTCCTTTAGTAAGATCATACTCTTTATCGCGTGTAACCCCAGTAACATTAAATCGCTTTGCATAACTAATGCCAGCCTTCCCATCAGCATAAATCATATTGTATGTAGTACGCTCATCATTTTTATGGAAAATAGCAACATGAATAATATCCTTACCAATAAAGGTTTTATCAGCAACTTTAACCACCTTTAAAATTCCAGATCGTGTAATAGCTAGTATATCATCCAAGTCAGAACAATCAAACAAAAACTCATCCTTTCGTAGTGAAGTTCCAATGAATCCTTCCTCACGATTGACATAGAGCTTAGTATTGACGATCGCAACTTGCTTTGCTTGAATTACCTCAAACTCCTTTATTTCGGTTTTCCGTTCGCGCCCCTTTCCATACTTTTTTTGAAGATTCTCATAATAGGAAATCGCAAACTCAACCAGGTTATCTAAATTATATTTAATCTGTTTTAGTTCCTGGTCAAGCAGTTTAATTTGTTCATCCAGCTCAGCTATATCTAATTTATATATTCTGCGAACGGGCTTTTCAGTCAACTTAAGTACATCCTCGCGAGTAATTTCACGTTTTAGTTTCTTCACAAAAGGCTCAAATGCTTTTTCAATAGCCGCTAACACCTTTTCCCAGTCTTCATGCTTTTTCTCAAGCTCCTTGTAAATCTTTTCTTCAAAAAATATTTTTTCAAGTGAAGTATAGTGCCACTTTTCTCTCAGCTCAGCTTGACGGATCAACAGCTCTTGCTTTAGCAAATCTTGCGTTCGATCTACTGATAATTTGAGCAACTCTTGAACACTTAAAAACTGGGGACGTTGCGCTGCAATCACACAAGCATTAGGGGAAATTGATACTTCACAGTCGGTAAATTTGTAAAGCGCATCAATAGTAATGTCAGGAGAAATGCCAGCGACCAGGTCAACTTGAACTTCAACTAGCGCAGCTGTATTATCAGTGACTTTTTTAATCTTTATTTTACCTTGATCATTTGCCTTCACAATTGACTCCATCAGTTGAGTCGTTGTAACTCCATAAGGTACACTCCGAATAACAAGCGTTCGCTTATCGAGCTCCTCAATATGAGCACGCACTTTTACTTTACCTCCCCGTTTGCCCTGCTGATATTCGCTTACATCCACCATCCCACCTGTTTGAAAGTCTGGGAATAATTCAAACTTTTTACCACGTAAATACTTGACGGAGGCTTCAAGTATTTCATTGAAATTATGAGGCAATATTTTTGTAGAGAGTCCCACTGCTATTCCATCAGCCCCTTGTGCCAACAGTAGGGGGAATTTCATTGGAAGTGTAACCGGCTCGTTTTTTCTTCCATCATAACTAAGTTGCCAATCAGTAGTTTTTGGATTAAAGGCAACCTCAAGAGCAAATTTGCTTAAACGTGCCTCAATATATCGGGATGCCGCTGCATCGTCTCCCGTCCTTACATCACCCCAATTACCCTGTGTATCAATTAAAAGGTCCTTCTGACCAAGATTGACTAAGGCATCGCCGATACTTGCATCACCATGAGGATGATACTGCATAGCTTGCCCAATCACATTTGCAACCTTGTTAAAGCGTCCATCATCCATTTCTTTCATTGCATGCAGGATGCGACGCTGAACGGGCTTCAATCCGTCCTCTACGGCCGGAACAGCACGCTCTAATATGACATAAGAAGCATAGTCTAAAAACCAATTTTTATACTGTCCTAATATCCCATTTTCTCGATTATCAAGAAGAAGATTTATGTTTTTCTTGGCAGTAGCCATACCTCTTTAATTTAATTTACTTCTAGTTCCCCTACTGAATCAGCCAGCAACTTACGTATTTCCGTTTCTTTCCAGCCCTTATCCCAGTTTCCGTTTAATTCCAAAAGACCGGCTTGTACCATTTCCCAAAAGCGCGACATCAAAAAAACATCACCGGTTTTCACCTTCATTTTGCCTTGTGCATTTGATAAAATTCGATTGATTCGCTGCCAGTCTTTCGTGATGTACTTTTTTAATTCTGCATCAAAATAATTATCATCTTTACCCGTAAGTTTTTTACCACCTTCCAGAATTCTAATAGATTTATTTTCCTCTGTTAGCTTTTTCCACTCATCTGGATCAATTTCAAACTCACTGGTTGTAACAGGACGTGCCAACTTCTTAGCTTTTAAAAATTCACGAACAGGTATTTCGTTCAACCAGTTTGGGTAAAATAATTGTCCCTTATCGTTAATAAAAGGTAAATTATTAAGGTAAAGAACCATCACCCTACCCTGAAATTCAGAAAGTTGTCCAATCAACCAAAAGTATCCTGCGACATCATGTTGATTCTGCGCCATCCATATCCAGCAAGTATCAGCATGATTTTCATTCAGCAAGCTTTTTATTTGTTCAACAGTAGCCCGGTCATCAAAATCGGGTTCTGGCATTTCTTGATAGGCAGATTTTTCATAACAGGACTTCCACCAATTCTGCCTAGCCGACCACCCCTCTGGGGTATCTAATTGAAGCAACGGCCCCACAGCGAAATCATCTCTAATAACTAAAACAGGCCCATGGAGTGAATCATCTATTTGCTGGACCTCTTCAAAAAGAGTACGATCAGGAAGATTAAATAAAATATGAAGCATCAATTAATTTTTTCAGGTCGAATTAAATAATAAACACAAGTTGTAAAAAAGTTACGAACATAAGGAATCCACCGAATCAATCTAAACTGAACACGCGGCTTCCATCCAAATTTCCATTGATAGATCGGATTTATCAAATAGTGTTCTCTGGATAGAATTGAGTAGCCAGCTTTCCGGGAAATACGTTCAAATTTTTCAATCGAAATTCTTGTTTCTCTAATTTCCATTAAGTCAGCAACTGGCTCTTTATTCCAAGACAAAATACTTCTATAAAAAGGTAAAGGAAGCAGGTGAATATAGGGTAATCGGGATATTGATGAGTGCGCAATTTGTTGATGTCCGCCAAATGGCATCTGCCAGGGTGGAAAGCCAAAAAATATATGTCCCCCAGGCAATAACATTGATTTCATAAGTTGAAGAAGCCGCGGCTGGTCATGGATATGCTCAATAACGTCTTTCAATAGAATAAGATCAAATTTTCCCTTCAGGTCCCTCTCTAAATCAGTGTTATAGATGTCTTTTTCTACAAAATGAAGCGAACCTCGGCCTATTTCTTCCCATAAAAAACCACAGGCCCATTCAACACGTCGGGGATCTAGCTCTACCCCTACAGCTGTGCAACCCTTTTCAATGAATGCACGAAGCACGCCCCCCTCACCAGCTCCAATTTCTAGTACTCGAAATCCCTTCTTAATTGTAAAAACTTTTTCAATAAATGGAACAACATAGTTTTTAGCATTCAAATATTGAATTTCAAAATATCTTTTTCTGTCTTGATGAAAGTCGAACATGCAACACCAGTTATACAGTTTCTTCTACCTTATCCATTTCAATTCTAAGATTCTGTATTATAAAATCTTGACGGTCTGGAGTATTCTTTCCCATATAATATTCCAAAAGTTGTTGAATGTGGTCCCCCTGTTCTAAACGCATCAATTGCTTTCGCATTTCGGGGCCAATAAATTGCGAAAATTCGTCAGGACTAATCTCACCAAGACCTTTGAATCGAGTCACTTCTGGCTTACCTCCCAATTTTTTCATTGCCTGCTGCTTTTCCACTTCATTGTAACAGTAAATCGTTTCCTGCTTATTACGCACCCTAAAAAGAGGCGTTTCTAACACATAGACTTTTTCATGCTTAACCAGATCAGGGAAAAATTGAAGAAAAAATGTCATTAATAATAAACGAATATGCATACCGTCTACGTCTGCATCTGTCGCAATAACAACATTATTGTAACGCAACCCTTCTAATCCCTCTTCAATATTCAAAGCATGCTGCAATAAATTAAACTCTTCATTTTCATAAACTACTTTCTTAGTTAATCCAAAACAGTTAAGCGGTTTACCACGTAAGCTAAATACAGCCTGAGTTTCAACATTTCTAGCCTTTGTAATTGAGCCACTGGCACTATCACCTTCAGTGATAAAAATGGTTGTTTCACCCTGCTTTGCTAAAAATTCTTCTTTTCCCTTTGTTGGCGGTTCTTCATTTAAGTGAAAACGACAATCTCTTAACTTACGATTATGCAGGTTGGCTTTTTTAGCTCTTTCATTAGCCAACTTCTTAATACCAGCTAGCTCCTTTCGTTCACGCTCACTTTGCTCAATTCTTTTTTTTAGCGCCTCAGCAACTGATGGATGCTTATGTAAATAATTGTCTAATTCACGGGAAAGAAAATCACCTACAAATTGACGCATTGAGGGTCCGTCGATATCTACATTAACAGATCCCAACTTTGTTTTTGTTTGAGACTCGAAAACAGGCTCTACTACTCGTACAGAGATGGCTGCAACAATTCCAGTTCGAATATCAGATGCATCATAATCTTTTTTATAAAAATCTCGGATCGTTTTAACATAAGCTTCTCTAAAAGCTTGCTGATGTGTACCTCCCTGAGTTGTATGCTGACCATTTACAAAGCTGTATAAATCTTCACCGTATTCATTTGTATGTGAAATAGCAACTTCAATATCTTCTCCTGTCAAATGAATAATTGGGTAACGAATTTCATCTTCATTCGTTTTTCGTTGTAATAGATCTAAAAGACCATTTTTACTTATAAAAGTTTTACCATTGAAATTTAATTTTAAACCGGCATTCAAAAAAGCATAATTCCAAAGCTGACTCTCTATATACTCATTTACATATTTGAAATTCTTGAAAACAGTATCATCTGGTAAGAAACTAACCAGTGTTCCATTGGGGGAATCTGTTTTTGTTTCTTTATACTCTTTGACAAGCTCTCCTCTTTCGAATTCCGCTGATTTCTCTTTTCCATCTCGAATAGCAGTAACCTTAAAAGCAGTACTTAAAGCATTAACTGCCTTGGTACCCACCCCATTTAATCCTACTGATTTCTGAAATGCCTTACTATCGTATTTAGCCCCGGTATTAATCTTGCTTACCACATCTACGACTTTTCCTAGAGGGATGCCTCTACCATAATCCCTAACAGTTACCACTCTGTTTTCAATGGTTAGATCAACGGCCTTCCCGTATCCCATAGTATACTCGTCGATACAATTATCAATTACCTCCTTGATTAAAACATAAATACCATCATCAGGAGATGAACCATCACCCAGCTTTCCAATATACATTCCGGGACGAAGACGGATATGTTGTTTCCAGTCTAACGACTGGATACTATCCTCAGTATATTCAGCTATTTTTTTATCTTTTTCGGTTGCCATAATGCTAAAACACAAATATAACGATTCAACCAACGAGTTAAAGGAGTGGTTAGCGATCGATCAGCTCAAAGCTGTGCCAAAATATCGTTGACATTGATTCGCCTCTTATGTTCAGGGTCAAAAAATCGAAAGGTGATCGTGTAATCTTTGCCAACTACGAATACGGAGGGTACGGGTAATTGTGGCGGGTTAGGTGCATTGATTTTATTCAAATCAATACCACCATTTCTGTATCGAGTCAATTGATTTTCCGATAACACATAAGCTAAATCATACTTTTTAGATACAAAAAGACCAGTATCTCGAATAAGAGAAAATCCGGCTTTTGTTTTTTCCATTGTCACGGCTAAACTCTCTTCCGATTCGGGAGAAAAAGCGATGATACTTACAGATTTTTGCGTAAAAAAAGTAAGAGAATCTTGTATTCTTGTTAAAAGACGCATGCAGTGGGGACACCAACTACCACGATAAAAGATAAGAACCACTGGATTTTTCTTTGCTTGTTCTCGCAATTGAATTGAGCGACCAAATTGATCAACTCCTTTAAATTCAGGCGCTCGAGCACCAATAAATAATCCCTCAGGTAACCCTTGGGCAACTAACTGAGTAGGAACACTGTAAACAAAAAAAAGTAAGCCAATTAATGTCCGCATGAAAGGACAGTTATGATCATTGTAAACTTCTAAAATCCACTGTTACCAGTTTACTAACACCTGGTTCTTGCATTGTCACACCATAAATGACATCAACCGTACTCATTGTCATTTTATTATGCGTTACAATGATAAATTGTGAGTTTACACTAAATTGACGAATCATATTAGTAAATTTTCCAACATTGGCATCATCCAAAGGAGCATCCACCTCATCTAAAATACAGAATGGAGCAGGTTTAATCAGATAGATTGCAAACAATAAAGCGGTTGCGGTCAGTGTTCTTTCGCCTCCACTTAACTGTGTTAAAGAAGAGGGGCGCTTCCCCTTAGGTTTAGCAACCACGTCGATCCCACTTTCGGCAATATTAGTAGGATCTTCTAGGACAAGATCACATTGATCATCTTCTGTGAACAAGGTTTTGAAAACATTTTTAAAGTGATCTCGAACTTGCTCGAATGTATCCAAGAACTTTTGATTTGCAGTCGCTTCAACCTCCTCAATTGTTTTCAACAAACTGTCTTTAGCAGACACCAAATCTGTTTTCTGCTCTACAATAAAATCATACCTTTTCTTCATTTCTGTAAAGGCCTCAATAGCAGTAGGATTAACTTCTCCGAGGTTCTCCAAACGTTTTTTCATTCTATCTACTGAAGCTTGAAGTTCTTCAGTAGCAATATCATTGGTTCTGCCTTCTCCTAAAATTTCTTCTAAATCAATTCTAAACTCAACACTCATTCGCTCCTTCATTCCTGCTAACTGCAACTTGAGTTCATTTAATTTGTCTTTCAATGCTGCTAACAAAAATTCAACCTGCTCTTTATCCTTGCTTAAATGTCTAATTGCACTCTCTTTCTCAGCAAGTTCATTTCGGAAATTATAATACGCCTGGTCAGCAACATTTAACTTTTTCTCTTCCTCCTCTTTTCTGGTCAATAACTCGTGTAAACCTTGCTCAATTAATTGCAAAGAGGCAGATGACTGACTCAATGATTCTGTTGCTTCTTTTAATTGCTTTTCACTATCCTGCATCTGCAAACCTAAATCATTCAATTGCGTGTTTTTAAACTCAAGTTCTTGCCGCAATGATTGAATTTTACTTTGTTGGCGAGACACAGTCAAATTGAACTCATTAAAGGCTCTTGCAGCCTCTCCTTGTGCAGCTTCAAAACTTCTGTATTCTTCTTCAGATTTTTGTAAGGCATGTTGGCTTAATTGCAGTTGCTCATTTAATTGTTGGAATAATGTGCGAACTGTAGCAACGGAAGCATTGGTCTGCTCTATTTGCGAAGAAAGCTCTGATTGGCGTTGAACACTTGTATCTTGGGCTACTTGAAGATTTTCAAATTTATTTTGTAGAGCGAACACAGCGTTCGTTAACTGCTGAATTTCTACCTCGCGTTGACGTAATGTATTTTCGCGAAGATCTTCATTAAACGCAATTACTTCATTATGGCGAGACTGGATTGCGGCACGTAAATCTTCGACGACTTTTTCCTGTGTTTGCACCAATGCCTCCAACTTTTCAAGGTTTTTAACACGGCCAATTTTATTTCCCTCAAACAACCCAACACTCCCTCCAGAAAGTGAATATTTGCCTTTAACATAACGCCCCTGCTTTTCAATTACTACGAAGCCGTTGCTATTTTCCAGCACATCTTCATTCTCTGCAATAAAAACATTTCCCAATAAGTGAATGGCTAGTTTTTTATAGCGTTCTTCTACTTCAATCACGTTCAAAGCTGAGATTGCTCCTGAAAGCGAATGCACCTCAGCATTTTCTGCAGCGGAATTAACTTGATCAAGTAAAAAGAAATTCGCTTTCCCTTTCTTTTGCTTATCCAACAAGTGAACAGCAGCAAGACCATCAGATAAACTATCGACAACATAATAACTCAAAAATGGCTCCAAAACATTTTCTAGCGCCTGACGATATTCCTCATTAACATAAATAACGTCGGAGAGTATAGGAATTCCAGATTTCCATTCTGGGTTGTTATGCAAAAACTTAACAGATTCAGGATATCCCTCCATTGAATCAATCATACTTTTCAGTAGATCATGCTCATTTTTCTTAGCATCAAGTTTTCTACTTTCCTCTGCCAATACGCCGCGCAACTGTTCCAAAATTGACTGCGTCTGAAGAATTTGCTCTTTCGTTTTTTCTTGATGCTGCTGAAGCTGCTCAAGATCAGTTTTTTTAATCGCTAATTCTTTCTCCTTTTTTTCTCTTTCTTCATTTAAAGAAACAATTTGCTGTGTTCGCTGCTCCTGCTCAGTTATTTGCTGCTGTAAAGCTCTTTGTAAGTTTGCCAATGAGGTATCGGCTACTGCCACTTTCTTTTCTGCATCAAACTGATCACGCTGTGTTTGCTGAAAAGATTGCCTAATTCTGTCAACTTCCTTTCTTGAATTTTCTAGATTCTCTATTTTCTCCTGTACAGCCTGAGAAAGTTTTAGTAACTCAAGCTCTAGTCCTTGAATTACTTTTTCTTCATCCCCAATTTGCTTTTCGGTAAATGCTATACTTTCAAGCATACCATTTTGCTGACCAGCAGAGCGATCCAAAAATTGTTGAAGCCCACTTAACTTTTCGTTTAAATATTCAATCCGCTGAACTGCGAGATTCTTATCATTTTCTTTACTTCTTAAAGCCTGTTGGAGGTCATTAAATTCATGCTGTAATTGCTGCAACGCCTTTTCTGAACCTAAAAACCGTACGCGCTCACCTTCTAATTCAGCTTCACTTTTCGCAATAGTAGCCTCAAGCTGATGTTTACGATCCGTTTCCTTTTGCTGCTGTTCGGTTAAATCACTGTATGAGAGATTAAAACCCTCTAATGAGGCTTTAGCCAACTCAATACTCACTTCACGATACTCCTTCTTAATCTCGTGATATTTCTCCGCCTTTTTAGCTTGGCTTTCTAATGATTTTAGTTGATTGTTTATTTCAAATAATAAATCTTCTATACGGGCTAGGTCCTGTTCAGTTGCTTCTAGCTTTGACTTTGCCTCTTTTTTTCTCGTTTTATAGATTGAAATGCCAGCCGCCTGTTCAAGCATTTTACGACGACTATTGTCCTTGTCTTTAATTAGGTCGTCCACCATATCCAAAGCAATAATAGCATAGCTGTCTGTACTAACTCCGGTATCCATGAATAAATTCTGAATATCCTTTAGTCTGCACTGAACATCATTGAGACGATATTCACTTTCGCCACTCTTGTAAAATTTTCGAGTAATGGTTACAGTATTAAATTCCGTAGGAAGAAGATTGCGCGTATTCTCAAACGTTAGACTTACTTCTGCCAACCCACTTGCAGATCTGGTTTTTGATCCGTTGAATACGAGACTATCTAAATTCTCGCTTCGCAGGTGACTAATTTTCTGTTCTCCTATTACCCAACGTATACTGTCTACAATGTTTGACTTACCACAACCATTCGGCCCTACAATACCTGTTACGCTGTCATCAAAATTGATGACTGTTTTATCAGCAAAACTCTTGAACCCCTTGATTTCTAATGTCTTTAGCCTCACAGCTTTATCAGTTTTAAACTTAAAGGGCGAATTTAGAGTTAATTGAGCAGATTTTTGAAGCGTTACTTTGGACAGTTATTCACATGTATATCCTAAAAATGTGGAAGAATAATTGTCAGTTAATGACCTAAACGCTAAACGACCTGAACAAAGTTAATGGGAACCCAAAAATATTTAACTAGTAGTCACTTGTATCGGATGTATGCAGTATCCCCCTGTCGATATAAAAGTTGATCAGTCTGCACAAGTATTGTTTTTTTCTCTACCTCAACCTCTACCAGAAAAAAATTTCCCATAAAGTAGTTTTTTCCAACCCTTACTTTCAAATTATTGAAAGAGGGTTCTTCAAACAAAAACCTTTCAGGTCTAATGAAAAAAGGAAGTTGGAAAAAGTTACAATTTTTTTCAAAATAACTGACCAAATGTTGAGAATCATTTTTATCAATCCTTGTGTAGTTGCCTAGTAAGCCAGCGACGTATTCATTTATTGGATTTTGATAAAGCGTTTGTGGTGTCCCTTCCTGAATTATTTGACCCTCTTGCATCAATAGCAA
>Ga0129333_10001057_pt1 | contig 24488 bp, 14 predicted proteins | sample CPB6_08_DNA_FD_94474 | JGI IMG/M metagenome (GOLD analysis project Ga0129333, IMG submission 94474) | Freshwater to marine salinity gradient microbial communities from Chesapeake Bay, USA - CPBay_Sum_0.6_0.8_DNA | ecosystem: Environmental > Aquatic > Marine > Coastal | place: USA: Chesapeake...
AATTCCCATCCCCTAGACTGTGCTGCTTCCTTTGCCGCTTTCCACTTGGCAGAATTGGTGATCCATGTTTGCATCTCGCAAATGTAGTTTCTAGACTGCCGTTTTGGTTTTTTGGGTTGACAGCATTGTTTTTTCGGCTTGACCTCTATCAGCATCGTTTTTATCCCGCCTTCGGGGGTTTTCATCTCAACAATAAAGTCCACGAAATATCTGTGCGGTTTCCTGTCAAGTGGGCTAATATACGGTATTACCACTTCTTCCGATCCCCACCGCAAAACACTCTGATTTGTATCGCAGAATTTCATAAACCTTCGTTCCCACATGGAGCGGTACACTATTTGCGTGGGATTACCCATGTACTTGGACGGATTGGTGGGAGAAAAATATCCTTTGTAGGGCATTATAGATATGTAGAACAGTCCCACGAGGAAATACCTAAATGGCATTACCCCCCATCGTAAAAGGCTCTCCACTCAGTCTGATTGCGGACACCAAGCAAACAGACGCGAACTATTGTTGGGCCACCAATTCCCCCCAAACAGGCTCCATAGTTGCACGGGAACTATTGGCTCAGAAGGGTCTAGACGACCCAACTACCAACAGTCTAGAGTCGTATTCTCCTGCCCTGAAGGGGTCTAAGGAAAAGCCTCCGATTATGAGGTATCCCACGGACATAGGAGGCCCGAGAAGCGAAATTCCCCATGTAATGCAATTCAAGATTTATTGGAGATGGGAGAATCCCGAGTTCGCACAGCAGGCTCAAAAACTCAAGGCAGAGTCCGAAAGCACACTGAAAGAACTAGAGGACGCACAGACACTGATCGAAGACGGAAATTTCAACATGGTGGACATGATGTCCTACGGTGGGCTAGTTCCAAAATCACAACTCGCAAACGGGTTGAACATGATTTTGAATCCTAGTTTTGTTGATCCTCAAGACCCGTCGAACAACAAGAATCTAGAGGAACTTCTGAACAACCCCGAAACCCGAGAAGAGGGTCGGCGTGTCATGGAGCGTAACCTCCGAAACGCAAATGATCGGGTAAACAGCATAGGCTCCGAATTTGGAACAAATATGTGGGGAGAAACCAACTTTGGAGCAACAGACATAACTCAGGACAAAACAGTTCTCAGCAACCGATTCAACCGATTGGTGAATCAGGCTACACCTCAAGGTTTGCAGGACGCACTCAGCAGCATAGGACTCAAGCAGCGCGATCCTCAATACGATCAGATGGTATCTATTTACCTTCCTGTTTGCACCCGCATAAATGGAGAAGACGCATTTTCGTACACAGATTTTGACATGAAGAAAGCCGCAGGAGCGGTTGCTGCACTGGCTAGTATTGGTTCGTCTGAGGGATTTGGTGACTTGGTTGGTAAAGTAGGAGAACTCAGTAAACAAGGAGCCGTGGCATATGCAACATCACTGGCGAAAGACAGTGCATTTGCTGGTGTCATTCCTGCGGTTACGGGATTGGTGCTGAACCCCCGAGTCGAAAAAATGTTTCAGCAGAAAGAAATTAGGCAATTCATATTTTCATGGGATTTCTATCCGCGAAACGAAGCCGAGGTTAGAAACATCAAAGACATCATCGACACATTTCGATACCATTCTCATCCAGCAAGATCAAGCGGTGATGTGTCGGCTGGTCAACTCTCAACCGATCCACAGATCATGTTGCGAGTTCCTGCTGAATTCACTGTGAAGTTTTTGTCTTCTTCGTCCAATGGTTCAGGAAACGGATTCGTGGAAAACGAATACATCCCGAAGATTTCTAGGTGCGTGATCACAAACATTGCAGTGGACTATACACCCAACGGTGTTTTCTCAACACTGCAAGACAACTCACCAACGGCATACACACTCACAATCACCATGTCTGAAGTCGCACAACTCACACGCGAAGATGTGGACGGAGGCTTCTGATGTTTTTCAAAGAATTTCCGGTAGTTCCGTATCCATTTTATCTTGGAGACAACAGGCAATACGCAATCGCAAGAAACCTGTTGCGCCGAGTTGCGTTTTCGAATCGAATCAATGAAGAAGTCGCTTTCACCCTGTACGACATAAAAGACGGAGAACGACCGGAACACATAGCAAATCGACTTTACGGGAATGCCAACTATCATTGGATAATTCTTTTGGCAAATGATATTGTTGATCCGTACTACGGCTGGTATATGTCGCAATCGGTTTTGGAGCAGTATATCCAAAAACGGTATTCGGGAATTGCCCTGTATTTCACAGATTCATCGGGAAACTTTGTATATGACACCGAATTTGCAAGCGGATGCACGCTGGAACAAAATGGTATCAGTCAGCCAATAAAGTTCCATCGGGATACTTTCTGTGAATTTGTCGTTGAGTCTCCGGTCTTTGGCATTGGTTCCGCGACAGTCCACAAGCCTAGTGGTTCTACTGCCGGAATATACATTCAAAAAACTCTTCCGTACTATCAGGGAGTTAACTATTTCCGTTTGGAACGACCAACAGGTGATGCCGAAGGTGCCAGTGGCGCACAAGAATATCCCGTTGTCGATCCTATTTCCAAGCAAACAGCGGACTACGAAGAATATGCGGCAGTTCTTGGAAACAAATACCCTCCTGTTGGTATCGGTGGAGCCACAGGCGCAACAGTAGAGTTTTGGGAAACATACATCGGAAAATACATGGGCGTTTCTGGCGACGAAATCAATTTGTACTCCGTCAGCAACTACACATACGAACACGACAAGAACGAGAAAAAGAGAACCATCAGAGTGCTTAATCCTGCTTTCCTGAAGCAAGCAATGAAGGAACTCAAAGCAGCGATGGGAGTGTAAATTATGCCAGACATGCACGGCAGCGACATAACCAAGGCAGGAGATTACAAGATCAGTAAAATGGTCTTGAAGTCCGGCATCAACGAAAAGTATGTTGATATCCGTGGACTGTACACCAACTTTGAAGTGTTTGAGGACATGTTTTCTCCGTACATCACCGCAAAGATATACATGATTGATTCGGTGAATCTGCCTGAGCAGTTACCGATCCGAGGTCAAGAAACCCTTGAACTAGAGTTTGTAACGGATTTTTCCGAAGTGAAACCCGTGAAAAAGACATTCAAGGTGTACAAGATAGACAGTCAGATCATAGACGACAACGGCAGAGGACAGGAATATGTGCTGCACCTCATCAGTGAGGGTGGTTACTTCAACTACACCGAAAGGTGCGGGTATTCTGTGAAGGGAAAGGTGTCAGAAATGGCACAAGAAATATTTAAGAAGCACTTCCCGGAGTATTTGTGGAAAGACAAACTGGACATAGAACAAACAGCCGACAACTTTTCTTTTGTCCTTCCGTGGGGATACAGTCCTTTCAAGGCACTTACTTGGCTTGCCAGAAAAGCAGTCGTTGGAGTGGACACAGACTACTCTCCCTTTTTCTTTTATGAAAGCATGGATGGATACAAGTTCAAGAGCCTGAACAAGATCATAGAGGACGGAGAGAAGTTCAAGGACAAATACTATTTCGTAAAAAGCAATGTAAACAGAAATATCGAAAACAATGAGGGGTCTGGCATAAAGACCGGAAGTGCATCCAAACTTCCAAGCATGTACCATCGCATACAGAGTCTGAAAGAGGATATGCGATTTGACATGATTGAAAACATAGGTTCGGGTGTGATTGGCTCTCATATGACCGTTCACGACATGATGCGGAAGGAAAAAAGAGAGTACTATTTCAAGGAATCTGACATCTTTGAAAAGGTCAAGAAGATCGGAAAGAATCCACATTACATAAAGAGTGACACCAAAGAGAGCAACGAATTTTTCGAAAAGAGCAATTCAGCATATTTCTTCGTGCCATTTACTCCATACACGGTGTTCACGGACTCTAATCAGATTACCGACAACTCTAGGGTGGAGGAGTATTTCCTGAACCGGAAGTACATGGTCAACACCATGCTTACGCAAAAACTTGTCGTGGAGATTTACGGCGACAGTGAAAAGCGAGTGGGACAACTGATGGAGGTGTTTGTCCCGAAGGTTGCTGCGGATGGTCACCTTTTAGATGAACCGGAAGACAAAAACCTGAGCGGAGACTACATCATCACATCAATATGTCATCGGTTTGGCAAGAAGTACGCTTGTCGCATGGAACTGTCTCGTAATTGCATGGGAGTATGAAATGAGAGAATTTGCAGGCAAAGAAGGATTTTTCTGGTGGCATGGAGTGGTGGAGGATGTTGGTGATCCTCTCATGCTTGGGCGGTGTCGTGTTCGCATATTCGGATACCACTCGGACGATTTGATTGAATTGCCTACGGAGGATTTGCCGTGGGCATACCCCATGCAGCCTATAACAAGTGCTGCTCTTTCGGGAATAGGAACATCTCCCACCGGACTTCTTGTTGGTTCTCATGTTTTTGGTTTTTTTCGAGATGACGAAGAGGGGCAAGACCCTGTTGTGTTGGGTTCTTTCGGCGGAATTCCTGCAAAGAACCCGGACAAAGAGAAGGGGTTTTACGATGCTTCAAACAGGTATCCTCCGACACAGGAAGGTGTTGACGAAAAAAAATATCCGATAGGAGTGTCCATAGCAGATGAACAAGACACAAACCGATTGGCTAGGAATGATTCTCCTGATTTGATTCAGCAGACAGTCGTTGGGTTTAAAAAGGCATCACTGAAGCAAAACATAAAGAGTGTGCCGGATATGAAGAGTAGGACAGAGTGGAGCGAACCGCCGACCCCATATGCTGCTGTGTATCCTAAAAACCATGTTCGGTACACCGAAAGCGGTCATGTTCAAGAGTTTGATGACACTCCCGGTGCAGAGAGAATACACACTCTACACAAATCAGGTTCGTTCACGGAGGTGGGAAACGGATGGACAGACAGCGGTGATCCAGACGGAACAAAAGTTGAAAAAATTGTTGGAAACGGGTATGAGATTTGTCTTGGCGACAAGATGGTATACATCGCAGGCTCGGTTGGTTTGAACCTTGTTGTTGACGGGGCTGTAAATCTGACCATAGGCGGTGGAGCAAATATTCAGGTGAGTGGTGATGCTAATATATTGGCTAAGAACAATATCAGCCTGCAATGTGAGGGAGACTTCAAGGCATCAGCAAACAAGATGGAGTTTTTCTCTGCTGGCGATGTGGGGTTCTCAGGAAAATCCGTATCGTTTATAACAGATGGTGGTGTCATGGTGGTATCTCAATCGGGACGGGTAGAAATCAATTCAGGCGAACCAACGGTAAGACCAGCCAAGGTCAATGTTCAGTAAGGAGGCAGCATGGGGAGGGTATGCAGGGCTAACATAGATACAGCGGGAGGAATTATTTTGGAGGGAAGCAGAACGGTATTGATTGACGGGTTTCCTGTTGCTCTTGAGGGAAATAGGATAGAGGATCACGGAACGGGAGAACACGACAACGCAATTGCCGTAAACGGAACTCCACGACTCATCATAGACGGAATTCCCGTCATAGTGGAAGGCATAAGCAAGGGATCGTGCGGTCATCCGGCAGTGTCTTCCTCTTCATCGGTTTTTGCAAACTAAAGGAATCCTAATGGCAGATGTAGGCCCAACACCAGAGTGCCCGTGCAAAGCAGCCCTTTCTGACGAGAGGAAGAATGCTCTTAATTGGGGTCGGAACAATCCTGTTTTTCAGAACCCCATGCTTGATCGTATTAGCAACGCGCAAGGAGCGTTTGCTGATTCCAAGGCAAAGGTAGACAGTATCATTGGAGCATTGGGTGCGCTTCCGGGCGCACAGGTTGGTCAATTGCAGCAATTGTCCAACACGGTTGGAAACATGCAAGGCATACTATCCAACTACGCAAACGAATCAAACAGGCTTTCGGGTCTACCATTTACCGGAAGTGGCCCTGATTTGCTGTCATTGGTAAGCACAGTTGGTGCTGCCATCAATTTTCAGTGCGCTTTAGGAATAGAAGGTCTAGATGTTGGATTGGGTATCGGACTGATGATGGAAGACGGCAAATTAAAACTCAATGTTGCTCTGAATGTACAAGCGGATTTGAGCCGGATACTAGACCAAATTGACACTAACGGTGCAGTAGGAGATATTATGAATAAGGTTAACAGCCTAGCAGCGGATATTGGAAATGCGGTTACCGCTATCAATAATGTTGCGGGTGAAATCAATCAAGCACTTGCAGAAGTAAGCAAATTGTACGATGATGCCTTGAATTTCATATCGCAATTCACAAGCATCAATTTTGCAATAGATTTTTCGAATGACCCCTGCACGAAGTTTGGTGTAGGCTTTCAGCAAGGAATACTGAATCCGGCATTCATAGATCAGGCACGAGCAGCAAATCCTCTTAATCGCGCACAGAACCCCGGATTTGGAGGATTCCCGAGCGGCGGTGGGTTCGGGAGTACATTTCGATGATTTTGGGAGATGACCCCGGTTCAGGGGCTGGTATGCTCAAAGACTTTATTTTTCATTTTGGAGAACTTGCTGGTGCGCTGGTTTTTGGAATGCTGATAGGGGTGGTGTCTATCATCAAGAAAAACAAAATAATGGACAAGTGGTCTGCTAAAACCGAAGCATCCAAGATTACAGCACACACGCGAGTACACGAAAGCCTAACAGAACTCCGCGTCATGGTTCGTGCAGGCAGGGCACTTATATTTCAGTATCACAACGGCGGCAAGTTTGCAGACGGAACTTCAATAAAGAGGTTTTCAGTTACTCACGAATCGTGTTCCACGGGAATAATGAGCATGATGATGGAATCTCAGGATGTGTTGTTGACTCGTTACATGGAACTCATATCGCTTATAGACGAAAAGCCAAATAAAATCATTGCGGTTTCTAGCCTACCCGACTGCTCGTTCCGTTCAATTCTTGAGATAAATAATGTCGTGTATTTTTCGGTTGGAAGCCTTAAGTGCGAGGACGGGCTTACACCTATGGGATTTGTGTGCTGTCATTGGTGTGATGTTACGGAGTTGGACAAATTGCACGAAGAAGGCTTTGACGATGATGCCTTGCAGGATGTCATAAGGAACAGTATCCATACCATCAATAACCATCTGATACACACGAAAACCACCTAATGCCAAACTACATCGGAACAAATCAAAAAACTGCTGCCAAAGATCCAGTGTACACTGATCTTGATGCAGAGATGCTGTTGAATCCAAAGACCAGTGATTTGATGATTGTTCAGAACTCCAAATCCATTCGTAGATCAATTCTCAATCTTTTGTCCACTTCTTATGGAGAGAGATTGTTTCAGCCAAATATCGGCTCTTCTTTGCGTTCGCTCTTGTTTGAACCAATTGATCCGGTTACCACTTTTGAGATAAAGGATCGTATCATACGAACGCTTCGAAACCACGAACCACGAATTGGAAGTCTCAGGGTAGATGTGATTTCAAATCCCGATGACAATTCATATGTGGTGGATGTTGAGTTTGGGGTTCGTGCCACCGGAGAGAAAGACAAGATCAGAACAGTTCTAGAGAGGATTCGCTGATGGCACAGAACAATACCGTAAATGTGGTTGGTCTTGATTTCGAGAACATCAAGACATCACTGAAAACCTATCTTCAGTCACAATCCACACTCAAAGACTATAATTTCGATGGATCGGTTCTGAACATATTGCTTGATGTGTTGGCATACAACACTCACTATCAAGCATTCTATTCCAACATGGTGGCAAATGAGATGTTCTTGGACAGCGCACTTTTGCGTCCGTCCGTGGTGTCTCATGCAAAGCATTTGGGGTATGTCCCGTCTTCAACCAAAGCGTCCAAAGCGGTGGTGGATGTGTTCCTAACTACAGCAGCGTCTTCAGACACATACCTCCCGAGGGGAACGGAGTTCGGAGGCACGAATCCTGCGGGAACAAGATACAAGTTTGTCAATCTTGACACTGTTTTTGCGGATGCAGGGGCAACTGCATTTTCTCCTGTTACTTTGTATGAGGGCAGTCTTCGCCGCATAACATACATCTACAACCGAAACACAAAAATAGGTTCTTATCTAATCATTCCCAATGATAAGGCCGACATGAGTACTCTTCGTGTTAGGGTGTACAAGTCCGTTACCGACACCACCGGAATAGCGGATGTGTGGACAGATGGATCGCAGTACCTTACACTTGACTCTACGAGCAAGGTGTATTTCATCCAAGAGAAGGACGCTGGAATATACGAGGTTTACTTTGGAGATGGTGTGTTGGGTCAGCAACCCGAAACCGGGAATGTGGTTATGATTGAATATGTGGAAACAAACGGTCAATCCGCAAACGGGGTTGATTCGTTCACCAAAAGCGATGCAGCAATAAGCAAAATAGAGTTTCATCCCGATCCTGAAACCGGAAGCACGGCTTCTGCTTCGTTTGGTGGCTCGGATGCGGAGAGTGTTACCAGCATAAAGTACAACGCTCCCAAATTCTATCAGACCGGAAATCGTGCAGTAACCGAAAACGATTATGCTGCTCTGGTGTTCAAGAAATATCCAAACATTTCCTCTGTGAATGTGTACGGCGGGGAAACCGTGACCCCTCCTCAGTACGGCAAGGTTTTCATTGCCGTAAAACCAAAATCGGGTGGAGTGCTTACAACCGGAGAAAAGGTCAGCATTGAGCAAGACATACGCAGAAGCAATTCTATTGTTACCATAGTCCCGAAAGTGGTCGATCCCGAGTACACCGATTTGGTTTTTGAAACCGTGGTGACCTATGATGCGGACAACCTTCCGGTTTCCTCAAGTGTCTTGAAAACCCTTGCGGTGTCCTACATTTTCGGTTATTCCGGTGCAAAATTGGAGCAATTCGGAAAAGACTTCTATTTGTCCAAGATGCAAGAGGGGCTTAACAACCTTCACCCATCGGTTTTGGGTGTGTACTCCAAAATAAAACTAAGGAAGACCGTTGACGCTTCGGTGGTCATAAAAAACAAGTCCCATGAGTTCAACTTCGGCAATCCCATTTTCCACCCCCACGAAAACAATTATGCCACTGTTTTTTCCAACAGGTTCGGTCACCGTGATTTGACCGAAACACTGCAAGAAGACTGCATGTTGGAAGACAACGGTTCGGGTGTTGTGAATGTGGTGCGAGTTGATCCAAACAACCCGGACAATCACATCGTGGTATATCCTTCGGTTGGAACCGTGGACTATGCTGCGGGAATAGTTAGGTTGAATTCCAAATTCGTTCCAGACACAAGCACAAGTGGATCATCTGCTTTTCCGATAATCGTATCAGTGGAGCCTGAAATCACGAACATATACGCAAACGAAAATCAGATTCTTCGCGTGAACACATCGTATACGGACTCTGTGGTGGTTAGAACCACAACCGAAACAGCAGAAGCCGCACTAAATTCATTGAGATAAAATGCCAGACATAAAGAACATAGTTCTAAGCACTCCCGCCGAAGCACTTGAGGGCATTCTGTCTCCATTCATAGAGGATCAGTTTCCTTCTTTTGCGAGAAGCGATTACAGAAAACTCATTCTGTTCATTAAGGCATATTACGAGTGGTCTGAAAAACAAGGAAATCCGTCTTTCGTCAACAGCAAATTGGGCGAAGTCATGGATGTAGACAATAGCCTTGAGCAGTTTTATTCCCATTTCAAGTCTCAATATTTGGACTCCTTTCCCGAACAACTTGCTGTCAGCGTTGAGGGATCATCACCAAACCGCAGAACACTCGTAAAAAAGATCAAGGAGTTCTACGGGGAAAAGGGAACGGAAAGCGCGTATCGTTTCCTGTTCAGGATACTGTATGACAGCAATGTTCAGTTTTTGTATCCCAAGAACTTCATACTTCGAACATCTGACGGAGAGTGGATCGAAGAGAAATCCGTGAAAGTGACTCGTCAAAACGAGCAGTATCACGATGATTTGGTTGGAGGACGCATAGAGCAGTACAACGGAACCGTGCTGACTGGCTCTGCAAACATAGATCGTGTGTTCAAGTATTATCAAGACGGTGTTCCTGTAACAGAATTGTTTTTGACGAGTATTGTTGGAACCATATTGCCAAATCAATCGGTTGTATTGTCTTCAGCATCAGACAGCGGAGTTTCACCGTTCACGGAAACAACTTTCAGCGTTCTTGGTGAGTTTTTCGTGCAAACACCGGGAGCCAACTACAGCGTTGGAGACACTGTTTACATTTCTGCTGCTGGCGTTGGGTTCTCTGCCAAAGTAGAGCAGACGGGTCTTGCAGGAGCAGTGAAGCGGATCAGAATCGAAAACTCCGGCGTGAATTATTTTGACTCGGTTACCGCACTTGTCGTGAGCGCAAACGGAACAAACAACACTGCTCGTGTTCTGCTGTCACCGACCGCAATCACCAATTACCCCGGATACTACAAGGGTAACCGTGGCAAGATTTCTTCCACGCAAAAACTGTATGACGGCGATTTCTATCAAGAGTATTCCTACATTCTGAAGTCCGCTGTCAGCATAGACAAATACTATTCCATTCTTCGTAAACTTATTCATCCAGCAGGAATGAAAATGTTTGGCTCCATACTTCTGGAGTCCGTGGTTGATTCTCCTTCGGGTGGATCAAGCCAAGTCACCCGTGTTGGTGTTCCCGTTCTTGGAAATTACACACCGTATACGCTTGGAACCACATTTGACTTGCGGAACAACGGTGTAACTGCTACTGGTCGTTGGTTCTTCAACGATGGCCCGGGAGGCAGTGGTGGCATTACGCGAGGGGCAACAGGTGACTTGTATCCTGTTGGTTACAATCCGTACATCGGGTCTTCCGCCGAAATTGGGCCTAGCGGCATTTCTTCACCCACCGGAACTCTTTTCCGCATGGGTGGAAGCGGCGGATTTACAGGGCTTGGGTACACATATTGCTTTGTTCCCGAGGGTGGCAGAACCGCACATAATCCGTTGGGTGCGCCACTTGGTGGAATAACCGCATGGCTGCGGTTTGCCGAATCCAAACTTACGCCGGATGTCGTTGGAACTTCTCCAAAAGCAGTGGTGGGTCTGACCCTGTGGCTGAAGCCAGAAAACATTGGTGTGTGCGGCGGATCAATGATCACTGGTCGGTGCATGGACATCTGGCGGGATGCTTCCCCTTCGCAAAATCACGCTCTACCTCCAAAGTGGAGCATGTGGACAACCAATCCTTCGTTCACGGGAGTTACTGTTGACAAACTTCGACCGACACTGGTCGTTGCTGATCGCGGAATCGCTGGACGAACAGGAATACAGTTTAATGGTGGTGTGGTTTATGGCCCAAATACTATATGGTTGCAAGCGGGGGTTTGCGGAGGACACACCGCAGGAACCACTCTGGGTGCATTGGCTTCAGACATTCCTTTTGAACCGGGAAAGACGGGAGAACGAATCCTATCAGGTCAGTTTTTCACGCTTACTCGCGGATTGACATTGACCAAGGACATGACGGCTTTCATTGTGTTCAGGGCAGGAGTCACGGCTAATGGTGCTACGGCAACTGGATACACCGGATCCAATCACGGCTTGGGATTCGTGTCATCAGACAAGCCGTTCCATCAGTTTGCACCTGCAACCATGTACTACCCGTTGTTTGGCACGACTGATGGAAATTTGGTCACGGAGCCGGGAGTTACACTGTGGACTGATTCCTTGAGTGGAACAGGAATTGCAGTCACAGAAAATGCAAATGTCACCGATCCAAACGGAAACACCACTGCGTCATCTGTCACATTTAACGCAGGTGCAGGAACGGCAACCCCAGATTGGGCTTTCAAGTCAAGGTTCATTTCTGATATTGCATCGGGAACACCATATACATTCTCTGTTTGGATGAAGGGTTCCGTTGGTGGTGAAAAGATCGTGGTGCGCGGTATGGCAAATACCACTTACACTTTGTGTAATCTGACCACAAAATGGCAGAGATTCGTGATCACCGAAACAGCAGCGACCACATCAGGAACCATACAAATAGGAATACGGCAAGGGATTTCGGGAATAGGAACAATAAATTCTACAGCCACTGTATATCTTTGGAATCCCCAACTGCAAAGTGGTTCTTCGTCCACTCTGCTGACATCCGTGAGCGGAGGCGAAATCGACCACGCATTTTACAACCGTTCCTACTACGATGTTGATATTGACTCAACCAAGCAGAACAGCACTTTCTATTTTGTAAATTCAATAACAAGCGAGTCCTTGTATCCGTATGAAACAGGTCTTGTGGGTTTCCGAAGTAATCGTGGCAGCACGGGATCAGAAAGAATTGCATACAATCCGTATCAGACAACACTCACTGGAGTATCACTGCAAAACATAATAGTGGGAGAATGGAACCGATCCACGGACAGCAGAATACAGTCCTTCCACAACGGAACAGAGGCAAAAAATCTGTCGATCACTACATCACGCAGAATAGCAAGACCAACAAGCCCCGGCGGATCAAGTCAGTTCAATATTGCTGCATCAGAATCGGCATACAATTCGGAGCCTGTGTCGTTGAGCAGATTTGGTTCGTACCTCCTGCCCGTCTTGGACAGCCCATACGGGATAACAAGTGCAAACTTCGTGTCTTATGCTCTCCTGAACCCATCGTATTCTTTCCGTGGAGTCATATACGAAGTCATAGTCTATGATCGTGTTCTGACAGAAACCGAGCGACAGGTGGTGTATTGCTATCTTTCCAAGAAGTACAGGCTTGACGATGTTCTGCCGTACTCGTACACATGCTCTCATCCAAGTGCAGATGTGATTGGATTTGCGTATTGGGACATTTCAAAACACCCGAACGCAGCAGGAAGCGCGAACATTCTTGCCGGAACTTCATTCGGAAACATCACTATTCAGGACTTCCTTAATCTGTACGGAATCATTTACAAATCGGCAGGAACCCGCCTGTCTGACGGAACCGTACTGACCCAAGATACATATACGGTACTCGGAGAATAATGTAATGCCTCTACTACTCAAAGCATCCATCAAGAGAACATACGCAGAAAATCTTCTGAGTGATGTGGCTCTTAACCGTGGTCAGTATTTCTTGTTTGTAGCCAAATCTACCCCGTGGGATGCCACAGCAGGGGCAAGCGCAGACATTATTCCTGTTACGCCACCGGACACCGTTCGGGATGAGTATGATGTAATGCACAGCATCATCGGATACAAGAAACTTGACCCAAGCAAGATAGTTTTTGCTCTTGAGCGCATTCCTTGGGAAATAGGCCCATATGATGCTTATGAAGACAACGAAGAGTTGTTTAATGAAGACGCTCCGAAGAATTTTTATGTGGTGACATCAGCAAACAACATATACAAGTGCTTGAAGGCAGGCAGCGGAAATTCCGTTGTTGAACCTTCGCACACCAGCACCACGCAACTAGAGTACAGCGATGGTTACATATGGAAGTACCTTGCCACCGTGAAAGAGTCTTTGTTGCCGTATGAGATTACGGACTACATCCCAATAACATACGCTGTTGTGCAGCAGGACACTCTTGGAACAGACACAGAAACAACACTGCAATTCAACGCACAGCAAGCAGCAGTCAACGGACAGATCACAAGGATTGATCTGTTGCAAAACGGAATAACAAGTGGCGGTGCTTCGGCTGCGGTGTACCTTGGAAGCGAATATGGGGCCCAATTCGCTGTTGGAGTAACCGGAAGCACGGCATCCACCGCTTCATTTGGTGTGGGTGACTACTACACGATTTCATCAAGCACCTTCACAAATTCATTCAGCCTGCCTGTCAGTGACATCAACAATTACATTGGCTATGTTCTTCGTATAGTTCGGGTGTCGGGAGCGGGAACCAATCCATCAGATGTGAACAAATACGGAATTATTCATGGAGTCACGGCAAGTTCCAGTCAGTACACATTTACGGTTCGGGGAGAACACGAACCATTTACCTTTACATTCCCCGGAGGCAGCAGCCAAGTTTACTATGATATTATTCCGTATGTTCGTATAAGCGGTGACGGTTCCGGTGCTTATGCTTTCCCTACCGTTGGAGCGACAGGAACCAGTGAGTGGAGAAGAATCACCGGAATCGAATTGATTGATGGGGGTGACGATTATAGCCAAGCAACGGTTGAAGTGGTAAGTTCCAAGCAAGACGGAACTTCAGGCAATACCGTTCATCCGCAGTTCACTGCCGTGCTGTCACCAAAAGGCGGTCACGGATCAAACATACTGAAGGAGTTGAATGTTCGGGATGTCATTCTCATTACAACAATTGATGAAAACGATGAAGAAGTCATCCAAACAGGAGGAAGTTACCGAAAATTCGGCATCATCCGTAATCCTGTGCTGAATGACGGCAGCGGAATCATTGCGGGTACACAGACTCCCTACTACCGCGACTTGACAATGCTGTACCTCGGAAGCAGTTACTCTACACTGGCAGGATTTCAAACAAATTATTTCAGCGGAGAAGCAAGCAATTTTGTTGTTGGCAAAGAATCTTATGCCACCTTCCCCGTGGTTGAGGCAACCGCATATTCGACAGCGGTGGTCGGAGAAAAGCGAGTTCAGATAAAGGTAAAGAATTCACCGTCCGAACCCATCACATGGCTTGATAGACTAAAAAACTACGAGTTGTCCCTTTCGCCATCAAAAAGTGGATTCTTGGTCGGAGAGCGAGTCACGCAAAATATTCCTGCCGGAATTTCTATTGCTGCACTTGGTGGCATCACATACGCTTTTGGAATCAGTGCAGAGGGCACGATCATATCCGCGACAGACAAACTCATTGGCATTCGTGTCACCAAAAACGCATTTGTGAAAGGCTCATCAAGCAGTCTGGCAATAACAGGATACAACAGTGGAGTAACCGCCAGTGTTTCGGGAATCAGTCTTGCTTACGGAGAACTATTGTATGTGAACCGTGGTTTGTCTCTTGCTACTGAGGCAGGTTTGACGCGGGAATTCTTTAAACTGATTAGTGCCAGTGTTCCGTATTTTGAATCTGCAAGCGTTCCATCGTACACAGGTCTTACGGTTCTACGGATGAATAAGCCTGCGGGACTTGCCGATTTCACCGACACCACATGGGAAAATGGAGATTTCATACAACAGGGTGTGAGTGGTTCGTATTTGTACGATTACGCCAATGGAACTGTGTACGGGTGGTCACGAATAGACTCTTCCACCGGACTGCTGTATGTCACAGAGCCGTTCGGTATATTCAAGAACTCGGCTGATGGCAATGGACTGACTGCTTCCCGCTTGAATGACGAAAGCGGTCAGATCAATCTTGGATATCTTGTTGCTGGTGTTTCTGCCCCCGCCATAGACATTCACTCCGGGGAAATCATATACATAAACAGTATCCAGCCCATTCAGCGACTTCCCAACCAAAGTGAAGAATTTAGACTACGAGTAGGATTCTAAGAGGTAAAAATGGCTTACGACCCCAGCATTTTTAACATCTCGCCGTATTACGACGATTTTGACCCCAACAATCGTTTTCTGCGAGTGTTGTTCAAGCCCGGTTATGCCGTTCAAGCCCGTGAACTGACGCAACTTCAGACGATCCTACAGAATCAAGTTTCAAAAATTGGCGATCACCTGTTCAAGAACGGTTCTCGCATAGTTGCAGCACCCATCACGGTGAGAAATGCCAATTACCTTGGACTCAACACCGGAACAGGAACCCCCTTTGCTGCCTTTGATTCTAATGATTGGGAGTCTTTGGTTGGCGGAACGGTGTACTTGGGGGCAACTGCCCAAGCAGTGATTGCACATGTTCTGCCTCCTGAAACGGACGATAAACTGTTTTTGGTGGTTGATTATGTTTCGGGGTATTCTGGTCTTATTCCTTCCAATGGTGTTGCCCCGTATGTGAACGGAGTTACCGTTGGTATAACTGCTGCTGATGGATCTTCATACACTCCATTTGTTCCAAAGGGAGCAACATACAACGGACTGTGCAAACTGGTCACCGTTGATGACGGTATTTTCTATGTTGACGGGTCATTTGTTGTCAACGAGCAGCAGTCGTTTGCTCCTTATTCCGTGAGTGGCGGGGAGCGTGATCTAAGCGGAACAGTTGCGGGAGTTACTTTTGCGGGGATCGACAAGAAGGTTGGATTCTCTATTTCAAGAACCACTGTTACTTCTGATGAAGACAATTCGCTTCTTGATCCGTCTTTTGGATCACCCAATTACAACGCTCCGGGAGCGGATCGTTATGTGATTGATTTGACTCTGAGTCAAACCGGACTAGCAGAGAATCCAGACGATTTCATCGAATTGGTCAGATTTGAAGACGGTAAGATCACTAAAAAGGTGGATCGCGTTCTTTACTCTGACATCTTGCAGACACTTTCCAAGAGAACCTACGACGAGTCGGGTTCCTACATCGTAAATCCTTTTGAAATCACGGTTCGTGAATCTTCCGCTCCCGAAAACCTTGAGGTGGTGATCGGGCCAGGAAAAGCGTATGTCATGGGTACGGAGGTTGAAACCAAGTATCCAACCATTCTTGGCATATCAAAGGCTAGACAAAACTACACCGAAAGCGGTTCGTTTCAGTTCAATGTAGGAAACTTCATCGGCGTTAGCATGGACAACATTCCAAGCCGTATGGGTGCTACAGCGTATACTCACATGAACAGGCTTAACGGCGGTTCATCTGTTGTCAGATTCAGAAACAGTGCTGGTGCAGTGGTTGGTGAAGCCAAGGTTCACGGATTCATTCCACGGGGCGTTAGTGCTTGGGCAGGATTTGTCACAAGCAGCATAACAGCAGGACAGTACACCACGGCAGGAACACCGTACAACATGTACATTTACGGTGTTTGCTCTGGTTCCGTCATCAGCGGCGCGTGCAGTGCCGTTGTGTATGGATTTAGCGGAGGTATTGCTGGTGTCACCTTTGCGGTGTTGACTCCTGTTTCGGGCAGTTCTTTTGGAGTAATCGGAGCAAGCGCAAACGACGATGGATGTTTGGTGTATGAACTTTCGCCCACTCAGGGTGTAAGTGCTTTGAATTCTTTCGTATTTTACGGAAAAGCAGCAACCAAGTCTTCGTCCTTGTGGACTGGTTCCGCATCCGCAAACTGGATAGTTGGTGGATTCACGGGAGCCACATTCTCGTTCAGCAGTGCCGAGTTTGATTTGCCGTCTATTCCATCAAACATTACCGCAGTTTGGTCTGATGCCATAACAACATCACATACCACAAATGACACCCTGTTGTCACAGTACACAATAATTTCCGGTGGAATAACCGCAGGGTTGGTGATAAACCCCGGAGTCCGCGATGGTTCTGTTGCATCGGCAGGAATCTATCGTGATGGAAGCGGATATGTAAAGTTGTCCGTTCGTGGATTCCACGCAGGGTTTACTGGGCCTGTCAGGATCATTGCTCCATACAAGTACACTATTACTTCAAGTGATTTGGTCAACACAAATGCCATAAACGCTTGCAGCAGGACAAAAACCTCTCAGGTGTACAGCAATGCAGGAACGGTAATTCCAACACTTGCCAACATAAATGGACGGGTCGGATTTACTCTTCCCAACTTTGATGTATATTCTGTAACGGAAGTTCGCAGAGAAGGCATCAATATTACCGATGACTTTGAATTGGATGACGGGCAAAGAGACTCTTTCTACGACTATTCTGCGCTGGTGGTGAAGAAATCCAAAGAAGGAACCTCCGTTCCGGGATCTTCTTCATTCACATACTCACTTGGTCAGCAACCAACTGGAGTGTCGTTTGCGTACAAGTGGTTCCGTCACGAAGGACTTTCATTTGGGCCTTTCTTGGGCAGACACGCATATGTGGGAATAACATACGGTGATATTCCCCTGTTCACCAACCCTAAGACCGGACGCACCGTTTCTCTGGCAAATTGCGTAGACTTCCGCCACACGGGACTTACTTTTGATGCCGTGGTTTCCAAGCCTTATGGCGTATACGAGCGGTTTGACGCTTCGTACCCGACCGGAGCAACATGGTCTAATTACTTGCCGCGCATCGACCGGATCAGCCTGAAGATAAACCCATCGGATTTGTCTACATCGTTTGCTGTTGATACTGGAGAGGTGGGCGATCTATCTCCGGTTTCGCCTCCCGAAACAGAAAACTCACTGACTCTTGCCACTCTTGTTGTTCCGGCATACACGCACTCTGCGAAGGATGTAGTGGTCAACAAGAACGATGTTCGCCGTTTCACTATGGCAGACATACAGAGTGTGGAAAAGCGGGTGGATGAACTTGAGTCTTTCACCAAACTGTCGTTGTCTGAAACGGAAATGGAATTCACTTCCGTGAAGTCTGCAATTGACTCTTATGTTTCTGTAGGTGGGGTGACATCCGCCAGTGTCTATTCTCTTTCGACCGAACCCGTCAAGACATCCATTTACACCGATGATTTCTATGGTCATGCTGGTGGAGATGTGGCAGACACGAATCACCGATGCTCCGTGGATTACGAACACGGTGAAATGCGTGCCATGTTCATACACAACGACCTTGAGTTGCCTTCGTTGTCAACAGGAACATATACGAACACCACGGTTTCTCCTGACGGTCTTATCACCTTCTCGTACACAACGGAAGAATTGCTTGACAACAGCGGCTACAACAACAGCATCAAGATCAATCCCACCGGAACGGTGAATTGGCTTGGATTCATCGACCTGACGAAACAATACGAGCCGTATTTCGAAACTTCTGTCAGACCCACGGTGTACTCCAACAACCTGTCGGAAAACGACAATTGGGTAGCGTCAAACGCTAACAATACTCGCGGATTCGGAACACAGTGGAATGATTGGGAATACCTGTGGACTGGGTTTGCCATCAGAACCGATGCAAAGGACGACATTCAAAAGAGAATTCTTGAAGCACCAAGAACCAATTCCGATTCGTCCATCCCTACGGTGAATTCCGGCAACGAGCGCATGTCTGTGCGGCGCAGTGTTGTTCCGTTGGACGAAAAGACCGGGAACATCCTGACCGCAAGCCGACTTGTGGGTAGAACTCGTTACCGAACCCTTGACAATCGGATTGTTGACCGAACTGTTGTTCCGTACATTCCAGTGAATCAAAACATCGGTGTCACTGCATACGGATTGCGCCCGAATTCCAGCGGTTTGGGTCTGTATGTGGACGGAGTGTTGGTGAAGAGTGGGCTTACCACGAACGCAAACGGAACGGTTGGCGTTACCTTCTCGTTTACGAGCGGAAACAACCTGTCGGGCGAGAAGTCCATCCGCATTACTGACAACTCAAGCACCCAAAATGCCACCCAAGCAGCAGACAAGATTTTCTACTGCAAGGGAACAGTGGATCAACGAATTGACGGAGTTTATTCCACAAGAAACCCGGAGTACCGCCGTCAGACAGTTACCAGTGAAGGCATCATCAAGGATCCGTTCAACCGAGAGGTTTCCTATGATAACATTCAGGAAACCATACAGAACAATTCGTGGATTGATCCTCTGTGCCAGACATTCGTGGTAGACAAGAAGACATATCCCGAAGGAATATTTGCCAAGAGCGTGACTCTGTACTTCTCGGCAAAGGACAGTGCCCTTCCGGTCACCGTGCAGTTGCGTCCAACCGTGAACGGCTATCCGTCACCATCGGTTTCGTTCCCGTTCTCCACCGTTACCCTCATGCCCTCACAGGTAAGCACGGGAACCGTTGGCACAACTACAACTCCGAACGGAACCACATTCACTTTCAGCAGCCCTGTGTATCTTGAGCCGGGAGAGTACGCAATTGCTGTCATCACGAACAGCAAGAACTACGAACTCCGGGCAAACGACTCAGGCATCAACCTGACCACAGGTGGGCGCAGCAGCAATCCATTCGTGGGAACCCTGTATCAACCCCAGTCTGTTGGGCCAGCCGCGCAGAACCTGTCAACGGACATAGCCTTCAAGGTTGACATGTGTTCCTTTACTGCCAACTCCAGCGGAACTGCCAATTTCGTTCCCGGAAGTCCGTTCATGGATGTGGCAAACTGCCAAGTCCTGAAGGTAAGCGTTCCTGTGATCACCCCCACGGGGTGCAATTACTCCATGAGAATTGATCCTGCTGCATCTGCCAGAACGGTGTACAACAACCAAAACACATATCTGACATCGGTGTACACCGCATCTCAGAATTTTGGATTCTCGTTGTCCAAGCCGTCCAAGACCTACATTTCTCCCGCCATTGACGCTGGTTTGTTCTACGGAGTAGGGGCAGAGATGTTGGTGACAAGCACCAACGATCCCAACACCCATACAACCACACCAAGTTCTTCGTATGTGTCCAAGGCAGTCAGCCTGCCCGATGAACTCGTGTCCAACGGCATTTTCGTGACCGGAGAAGTGTGCTGCCCCACTGGTTCTGAGGTTCGTGCGTATGTCCGGTGGTCTGACAACGGCGAATCCGACCTGTTTGGCAAGTCGTGGGTTCAGATGACGGCTGTTAACGGCATCGGAAGCCCCCGGTTCCCGTTCACGGCTACCTCTAATCTGTCACGAACCGAATACGATTTCCGTCCCACGCAGTGGGCATGGTTCAACACGGGTTCCACGGTTCGTGCGTATCAAATACTGCTGATGTACACCACCACATTGGGTGCAACAGCAAAAACCTATTCCAAGTTGCCAGCAACACGAAATCTGCGGATGTGCAGTTTCAGAAGCGTATGAGCGTGAAATATGTGAAAAATTCCAGTGGACGGGGGGTGCTGCTGGCTGACAGAACGGCTCTTGCTGCGCTTTCTGAAAAAGAAGCACTGCTGAACACCGTAAAGTCGCTTCAGGCGCAGATAGATAATCTACAGGAGCGAATAGCACGATTGGAAAACGGCAAGAAGGAATAACCGATGCCCGGAAGCACAGGACCAGACCTAAACACATTCATTATTCCCGAAGTAGAATTGGGCGACACCTTCAATTACTGGAGGGACACCACCAATACTGCTATTTACAAACTGAACAAACTCAAGATTTACGATGCAGTTGAGAGCGGTTCTATTGGCTCTACTTACGGTTCCACAGGCGCGTGGAGAGCGGTTTTACGAGACACAGTTACAAGTGGACACACATTTTCTTCTGCAATAGTATTTGCTGGCGGCATCACTGCTTCTGCCGTTAACATCACCACTGGTCTAACGGTGGGTGGCAATCTAACGGTGTCTGGCGGTTCCACTTTCAGTGGTCGTGTTGATGCTCAAAGTGTTGCGGTTGTTGCTGGCGCAACCGTGGGTGGCAATCTAACGGTTTCGGGTGGCTCCACTTTCAGTGGTCGTGTTAATGCTCAAAGTGTTGCGGTTGTTGCTGGCGCAACCGTGAGCGGAAATCTTACTGTGAGTGGCACAGTTGCTGTTGGTAACACACTGAATGCGTTGGGTGCAACTCTTTCCGCGCAAACAAACGCTGCCATACGAACTCGTAGTTCTGGAAATGCTTTCGAATGGGGAAATCCCAATTCTTCTGGTTACGCTTCTGTTTTAGGATCACAGAACACCAGCGGTGCTGCTTTTGTTGGATTGCACTGTGAAAGTGGAACCGGAACCAATCAGTACAGGACTAGAGGGAATACCGGTTGGGTGTTGGGATTGCCCAACCTAACAACACAAACCTTTCAGATTGGGTGTGTTCCCAATCCCAATGCGGACAATCAGGATGTAACCGCTCATATCAAGATAAAAACACCCGGACAGGTAATAGTCCAGAAAAATCTATCTGTTGGAACAGACACCGAATCGGTTCTTATTACTTCATATGGAGAGTCTGTTACTATTGGATCAACTCAGGGCGGTACACTGGTTTTGCAAGACACCGACACCACTAGTGGCTACAGAAACAAATTCTTTGTGGCAAAGGACGGTGAATTGATATACGGAAGAGCCGATGACAACGGCACTTCTCCCTTAAAGCAAATGGTGATTGACCAAGCCGGAAGTGTGTCAATTGGTTCGGCTGCTGCTATTGCTGGCTCCAAATTGAATGTGCAGAATGGCGATGTGGTAGTACACAATACTTCGGCTAGTGTTACGGTGGGAATTTCGTGCGGTGCTGCCGCCAGTGTTTCGCAACTTCGACTCAGTAATGATGTTGGTCATGCAGGCTTCGTGTGGTATACCGGAAGCAATAACTCTACATACGGCAATTCCACACTAGCAATATGGAACAACAACGGCGCAACACTGAGTTTTGCAACCAACAACACTATGCGTATGCAGTTGCAGGGGCAAAACCTGTATGTGATTGGAAAGGTTGGAGCAGGAAATCCTTCACTTGCGTCAAGCCCCGCTCAATTGCAAGTGGGTGATGGTGCTTCCAAGCAATACGAGGTGTATTCTTCTACTGGTGTGATATCGTGTTCGGCGTGGGATCGTTCCATCAACAATTACCTAACCCATGAACTACTTGGAGCAACCCTACAATTTGCTACTGGAACAGACACATCCAATGATAACTACAGACTAACCATTACCACAAAAGGAGATGTGGGAATCGGAACCACAAATCCCGGTGCTTCTTTGGATGTTCGTGGGTCGGTGTTGGTTGGATACAACACAACCGGAAGAGTTTTGGGTGTTTCTGGAAACATAACTCTGTCTCGTCAGAGTGGTTTGCTGTTTCACGATGCCGATGACTCCCACTATGTTGGTTTCAAAGCACCAAGCACTGTAACAGGCAATGTCACATGGACTCTGCCTGCAACAGACGGATCACCGGGGCATGTGCTGTCTACAAACGGTGGAATTTTGTCGTGGAAGGCTGCTGACGGTGTTACGGGAACGGACACACAGGTACAGTACAACCAAGGCGGCGCACCCGGTGCAACAAGCAGTTTCCTGTTCCACTACAACACTGCCGCAGGATACAGCGCAGGAACTCTTGGTGTGAGCGGCGGCGCGTATGTGTTGGGAAATGTGGGTATTGGTGTAACAGGGCAGAACATTGGTCGGCGCATCATACACGGAACCGGAGCAAACACGGCGCGTGGAAAACTTGAGGTGGTTGGAGACATTCGCATTCCTAGCGGCGGATTCTTTGTTAACTCTAACATCACAGTGCCTGCGGGTGTGTGCGGATCAATCGGAAGCACGGAAAATGCAATTATGAGCGGAACGCTCACCGTTGCAAGCGGTGCAACACTGACCGTTGAAAGCGGCGGATCACTGGTAATTCTATAAGAGGAAGCCATGAGTACCATTAAGTCTGATTCAATTCAACCAACACTTGGAACCAACAACCTGATCTTGAAGACAGGCTCGGCAGACACCGAGCGCATTCGTATCACCCCAAGCGGCGTGATGACGGTTTCAAGCACTGTGAGCAGCACATTCAGCGGTTCGCTTACGGTGAGCGGTGCTGCCAACATGAACGGCAGGCTTGGCATTGGCGCGGCACTCAGCGGAACTCCGAACAGCCAACTTGAAGTGGTTGGTTCAGGATACGGATCACCGCAGTTCAACACGGCAAACACCACGCGCAGCCGAGCCGCTGCGGAGTTTGGTTCGATTGTTACACAAACTCGGCTTTTCGTGGGAACTGTTGAGAACGAGCAAGCAGCGTGGCTTCAGGTTCAAAACATGTCAAACAATCTTGCGTACAGCCTGTCTCTACAGGCAGCAGGCGGTGGTGTGGCAATCGGTGCAACCACTCCCAGTGCGCCGCTTCATGTATATGGTGGGCCAAGATACGCGCAGGCAGAAATCCGGTTGACCGATGAGTATGTGAATGGAGCGGACTGGGGAATTTTGGCACAGACCAACAATTCCGTAAAGATGTTTCGCATACTTGATCGCAGACTTGGAGCCAGTCCATCAACATATGTTGACCGATTTTGGATTGACCAATACGGTCAGGTTGGAATAGGACTGACTAGTGGAATGTCGCCGCAAACATACACGAATAATACAGGCAGTACACAGTATTCGTCTGTTCTTTCCTTGATTGGACGAGCAACCGATACAGACTCAGCAGACGGTCGCATAGAACTAAACAACCCGAAGACATCATCTGCAATAACGACATCCACCACATTTGGACGAATTTTCTTTGTGGCAGGAGGACAGGCAAACGACAACAAGATAAAAGCGGCAATCACTTGCGTTTCACCGTCAACTGGTGCAAATGGTGGTGGAGAGATAAACATCTTCACGAACAACGGCGGTACGGCAACCACAGCCGAAACAGTTAAAATGACCATAGCCAGAACAGGAGTAATCACATTTCACTCATATGGAGCGGGAACGCTCACCACCTCTTCCACCGGAGTTATAAGCGCATCAGACGGTCGCCACAAGACCAAAACACGCTCACTTGACAGCGGTTTGGACAAGGTTTCCCGCCTGTTGCCCACCTACTATCGCTGGAACGATGACTCACCCTTTGCCCATCCATACGAGGAACTGGGATTTGTGGCACAAGAGGTGGCAGCAGTCATTCCCGAGGCATCACCCGAACCGGAAACAGCAGAAAAATTCAAGAACTACAGTGATCGCGCAATCATAGCAGTATTGGTGAAGTCCGTTCAGGAACTCAAGGG
>Ga0129333_10001058_pt1 | contig 24486 bp, 32 predicted proteins | sample CPB6_08_DNA_FD_94474 | JGI IMG/M metagenome (GOLD analysis project Ga0129333, IMG submission 94474) | Freshwater to marine salinity gradient microbial communities from Chesapeake Bay, USA - CPBay_Sum_0.6_0.8_DNA | ecosystem: Environmental > Aquatic > Marine > Coastal | place: USA: Chesapeake...
CGGCGTAATTGGGGTGATCTATGAGGATTGAACTCATACCTTCTCGGTCACAACGAGGTGTGCAGGCCACTACACTAAGATCACCATTGATTGGTCTCGGATGCAAGAATCGAACTTGCGCCTCATGCTCCCAAAGCACGAATGATACCATTTCACCAATCCGAGTATGTATGGTGCTCCGTCCAGGAATCGAACCCGGTTCTGACGCTTACAAGGCGCCTGCATCGCCAGCAATGCTTACAGAGCAAATATAACAGGATGCTTTTTTACGGTTTAGATTAAAAGTCTAATGTATAAAGTTTGCTGAACGCATCCTAAAACTTGGAAGCGGGACCCGGAATCGAACCAGGATCTTGAGCTTATGAGACTCACGAATTTCCGTTACTCTATCCCGCAATTGATTGGCGTCCAGGGAGGGACTCGAACCCCCACAAACAGTTTTGGAGACTGCTATGCTGCCATTACACCACCTAGACATAAATTTGTGCTTCAATATGGCGGTCCCACGGGGTAACGATCCCCGTCCTCTGGCGTGACAAGCCAGTATGCGTCCATGAACACCTTGAGACCATGTTTGGCGCACCATACGGGAATTGAACCCGTCTTTCCACCTTGAAAGGGTAGCGTCCTAAACCGATAGACGAATGGTGCAGATTAGATATAATTTTTTGAAAGAAGGAAAGGCATAATAACTTTATCAGTAAATGCCTTGTGCTGTGCTCTAGATGGATGTTCATCTAAAGCTAGTAATGGTTCTATCTTGTTGTCTAGAAGCCATGTTGTAATACTAGTTACAGGTAAGAAGTTATTAAAGTCTATCAAATCATACAAATGCTTTACATGATTGTTTGATAACTCTATGTTTTTATGCAACACATAATCTGTGTAACAGGTCATAAAATATTTTATTTTATAACTTTGAAGGAACCATTGTGTTCTCAAAACATGCTCTAAAGTATAGATGATAGATCCTACCGGATCATAAAAATTTTCATAATGTAGTTTTGCTTCTGGTAGTTTCCAACCAGCGTTAAGAATAACCCAATTTTTAGTATCGCTGGGTATAAACCCTGTAGGATTTTGTAACCAGCCATCTACATTATTTTTGTCTTTCTTGAAACTCAAAAAATCTGTGTCGTCGACAAAGTAGTCATGCCTGCCTGTCCCTGACCACATTATTCCAACTAATATGTCATCAGCTGAATACTTTTTTAAGGCATTTGACACGCCATATATAACTGATCTACTGATTAGACCATTACCTTGACTGCCCATTCCATAGTGTTTACTATTCCACCCTTTCAATTGCCTTTCTAAATGAGAAGGCCATGTAAGGTCGTCATTATTAAACATTGTAGAAAAACTGCAACCGCTTGTAATTAAAAGTTTATTCATTAAAATATTTATGGTGGGGACTGAAGGAATCGAACCTAACTGCCAACCACCCAGCATATTAAGGCAACGAATTTACAGTCCGCCGCTGGGAACAGCCCCCTTAAATTTTTTAAAAAACTTTTTGTAGTGTTGTCTGTTTTCAAGATTTAAAATAGACAACGACAGACCACTTTCGGCAGCATCAGTTAAATATTTTTTCTTAAGATCTCTTACATCGATTAAATTTTTTTCTGTCAACTGATTAGGTAGATGGGGAATTTTTATGTAGTGTTTCCAATCCACATATGATTTCTCATCTATAGCTAACTGATGTTGCAAACAGTATTTTACAAAATGACTGGCAGCAGGCCAATACCATAACAACTTTGAGCTATTAAAGTTGGCAAGATTTCTAACTCTAGAAATTATTTCTTCGTCTGAGATGTTTTCAAAATGATCTAGAAATAAACAATCACATGTTTGATTAGAAATCTTATCTGCATCAGCATTTATAATTTGGATTTTTGAAACATCAAAATTATTTTTTGCTGCAATAATTTTAAATATTTCTATGACATCTCTATTCTTTTCAAATACTCGAACATTACGGACATTTGGATTTAGAGCTAACATTGTTTGAACAATTCCTAACCCTAATCCTGTAGTAATGCAATCTCCATATGCTAAACTTAGCTCTAGAACAAATTCGTTAGTTTGCCATTGTGAAACTAAATCTAAACCCATCCAAGGCACACTGTTACTAGTTAATTCAACTTGATTACCATTAACACTCAAAGAGGTATGACCTATAGCAACGTCAAAGTATTCCAGCGGAGCTTGAAAATTATACATAGAGATATTTAATATCTAACACACTCCCCGCTATGCTTTTAGACAGCGTCAGGGGCTGAATGAGGAATGTGTGTATTAAAGCATACTGCTATGGGGACGCACCTAGTTTAGTCACCGTCAGCTAGGACTAAGTCCTAATGTTCACTCTGCCAATATGCTTTAATACGCTAGTATTTTTAGTCCCACAAGAGGGATTCCATCCACTAGGCCGCCCGTTCGCCCCATGTTTTAAGTGCGGAGCCAGGACCTCGTTTCCTGTATGTTCACACTTTGCGATGTTAACGGCGCCCTACTAATAGCGCCTCTCGCTTTCTTAATGCTTCATGATAAAGCCTTGCACGTTCAAACTTTTCACGAATAAGTTTATCTCTTTCTTCGTTAGTTAGAATATACTTGTCTGACCATTCTGCATTTTTCTTAAAAACCTTTTCTATATCTACTTTCATAATCCTTTCATTAAATAAAAACCCCAGGGTGTTTAGTCCTGGGGTCCTTTAGAGTTTTGTGTATGTTATTCTATACACGGATCTCCTTGGACCCCTGAATACCCTCTGATGTGCGATCATTGCAAGGTTGACTAATCGCAGACCAATAGAAGGGCGTAAAGCCATTTCTATTAGCTTTGGTAGCAATCTTATGCATTGATATCACTGAAGTTTTCATTTTTGAACTTTTGTTTCCTTAAAATACTGCGTTATTTCTAACGCATGTGTCTATATTACAATCTAATATTAGTGCTGTCAACTACTTATTTCTCCGTTGTTTTTATACCACAACCTTTTGAAACAAGTAATTTACAACACCTCTATTATGTATTTATTTATCTCTTTTGTCAACCTGTTGTTTTTATGCAAATATCAGCGGACAGTAAAAGGGATATGACCAAGATGATCTAAAACTGTCTTCTGTCCTGTTGTCAAGATATTTTTAGCCCACTTATCCTGGTTCTGATATAAGACCTTAGGAAAGTATTCATCTAGTATAACAGGTTCTACTTTTTTGCAGTGATGTTCAAGTCCAATGGGTCCTGCATTCTTAGCAATTTGTCCTTCAACATCGTAACTATCGGCAAGATGTCTAAATTCTAAATGAGCAAATTCTTTCATCTTGTTAGCAACATGTTTATCGTCGCCCATTGACGTAAAGTGCCAACCGGCATGATTAATCACAAGTTCACCGTTAGCATCCCATCCTTCGGGTCTTTGGAAAGGCCGTTGTAGAGCGAACCAACGTGCATCGGTAGGACTTGGATATGTTAACAATTTACGCTTAGTAGCTGCTAGATTTTGTAGCGTATGTTGCAAAGGATCAGTCCACATGTAGTTATATCTAAAGTGGAAACAGGGCATTCTAAATCCCCAAATGTCGTGACTATAATCATTTCTAATGAAATCAATTACTGTTCCTCTGGGAATTTCGTCGCAATCGCTTACAATAATAACATCATCATCATTTGCATCAGTTAGACCGCGGAGAATACAGTTTCTTTGATGTTTATCATTAAAGAAGCAATCAGATTTATCAGGTTGTCCTGGCTGAATACCGGGCATGTCTTCTACTTTGATATGAATTATTTTATCTAAGAATGGTTTGAACCTATCTATGTTTTCTAAAAAGTAATAGGGTTTAGGGTTATCGGCATGTGTAGTATTTGCTTCTGTAATAACAAAATGATCTACATGATCGTATAACTCACTGAGTCTAACTTCTAAAATGTCAAACTCATTGTAAAACATAAAACAATCATAAACTTTTCTCATATTAATCCTTTTTATTCTTTACTAAAAATATTCCATATCCGCAGTGCCAGTCACTTGGGTAAGGCACGTGATCGCCTGTATCTATTTCCCATTTGGCAAGTATTTCTAACTGTGATTCTCTAAATCCTGCAGATGTTCCGTTCTTTTCTGGTGCATAATTCCAATCATCAACTATGATTATTGCATATTCCTCTAATGCCGGACTGCATTTTATAATGGCATTTTTTTGATCTTGTTCTCTATGATCGGCATCATACATATAAACGTTAAATTTTCCATGAGCAGAAAAGTCAAAATCGTCAAAGTTTTGTTCCATAACTTTAATATTAGCAGTTAGATCCTTTACTTGATCTACATTATTCTGACAAACTGTTAAACTACAGTAGTTGTCATAACTAAAATTGTCAACTGCTAGAGCTTGGATGTTAGGCACGTCGCCTACTGCTGCACATAAAGTAGAACCTGTATAAGTTCCAATTTCTAGATATCTAGGGTTAGGAATTTTCCTCATCAAGTTATTAATAAATGCCCTATATTTCATGCCGCTCATTCCTCTAAGATCTAAACAATATTGAGGAATAGAAGTTTTTCCTTCTACAGCTTCATTCAACGACTGATTTATAAGTTCAATCCATTCATGATCTACAAATTTTTCAAATTTAATATTTGAGTCTAATAACATTATTTGTCCTTAGCTAAAGTTGTTAAAGTATAAATCTAAAACTGCGTTTATACTTTTAGCTACTTCTTGATCTACATCTACAAATTTGTGTAGTTGTTCATTTAAATTTTTATACTGTAAAGAATTAAAATGATAATGACCTGCTACGCTAATCTTAGTCATATCATTTTCTTCAATGATCCATTTTTTCCATCTACCGCCTTTAAGAACAAGGTCCTTAAAATGATTTGAATTAACTTGGTATTTATTGGCAAGTTCTAAGACTGTTTTGGTTTCTATTACTCCTAATTGCGGAGCTATATTCATAGCATGAACCCCAGTAACTTTTCTCATTAGTATTTGATCGGCTGTTAAATAATCTGCGTTATGCTCTTTTAGTCCAACATTATTTTTTTCTGCAACCTCAACTAATCTTTTGAGGACATCTAATGAAGTATGTCCAGCCTGCCGGTCTTCCATAACAAGGCTTCCGGTTTGTGCTACAACAAATTTTATGTTCTTGTAGTTCTTAGCAAAGTCAACACTCTGTTGGTAATTGTCCACTGTAGTTTCTATTCCTACATTTTCTTCTGTGCCAAACTCAAACTCAATATCTGATCTTAGGTCAGTGCAAAATCTAAGAAGTTTATCTGCTACCTTAAAAGGATCTTGGCATCTTGATGTATCAATATGAATTAAATCAAAATGATTTTTTATATCTTCTTCGATGGTCTGAGTTGTTGCAGATAAAGCCTGAGCTAGGCCTAGACCTTTTTCACTGTCTAGAAAATATGGACCACAATGATCTCTACATACTTTTATATATTGAGATCTTTTGCCTCGACGACCAAGTTCTTCAGTAGTCATTACATAGCCTGTATTTTTATCTATTTGATTTCGGCTGGCTATAATCATAATAGGCCTTTTGTTGCTATCAGCGTAGTCGCATAGAATATCTATAATCCTATGACTCATTGGCCCAAAACCTAATTTAAACTGCATAATTAATACCCATGCATTTCATAATGTATAAACAAGCGTCGCATACTGCACCTTCTGATCCTTTATTAGGAGTAATATATTGTGCAGATAGTCTTGCTTCAATTCTAGCCTGATATGGTGCAATTCCTATTTTACTTTCTGCAATTATAGGCGCATCATATAGACCATCTCCCATGTAGGCAACATGATCAAAATCATGTTCTTCTACATATCTAAATCTGTCTACTTCTTTTACGAGTTCAAGTTCAAAATTCATATGCTCTACAATTCTTTTGTATGTTAAATTCCATCCAGATTTGTCAGCAGTAATGAACTTTATTTTTACGTGCGGACTTAGTAATCTTAGACCATCATGATCATGACTACCAAATGCTTTAAAAAGTTTGCCCTGTTCGCTCCAATAGATTTTTCCATCGTTGAGGCAACCGTCAACGTCGCAGATAAAATATTTGATATCCATCATACAACATTGTGAGGTCTATTTAGATCGTCTTGAATTCTAATAACATCATCTAGTTCAGTAGTGCTTGCTTCGAAATATAAGAGATCTTCAGTTGATTCTACTCTATGAATAGTATGAGGCTGTATTCTTATTACAGAGTTTGGTCCAATTTCAATTGGTTCAATTTCATGAAGCATTTTTGAAACTTCATCCTCACTCATAGTTTTATTTACGAATCTGTCTAAGTCAAATTTATCTCTGTGTGTGTAAAGTTTTCCCTTACCACTTAAAATAACTATAGTCTCTGATTTGAGCCGATGAGCCTGTAGACTTGTTCTAAATCCTTTTTTCAAAAATATCTGTTTGAAAACGTATTTGTGATTTTCATCACCGGCTTGTATCCATTTTTCCCAACCCCAGGGTTTTTCGATAATTTTTACATTAGCAGTATCTGTTATATCAATTCTCATTTTATACCTCTTCTATAAATTTCGTAGAAGAATTTATATTATTAATTATGTCGTTTTTGATCTCACTGTTAAAAACCCCAGTTCGTAGAATTACTAATGGAGTTATTTCATTTTTCAAAATACTAGGACTATAAACCTTAAGATCAGTTCCATACAGGCGTTTATTTTGTTTTGCTTGACTGTTATCGATAATGCATTCTATTTTACCGGTGTTCAACCCAAAAGAAATTAAGAATTGACTAAAGACATGAGCGCCAAATAAAAAAACATTTCCATTGTGTTTGTCTATAGCTTCATTTATACCTTTTATAAGGTTTTTGTGATAATCTACATAATCTAAATAAAGTTTCTTGTTTGTTTCATACAAATTAAGGTTAACAATCTGATGCCTACTATCTACTATATAACTTTTCTCAAAGGCATAAAAAATAGCAAAGTCGTCACCGTAATAATATTTTTCTAAGAGCTTAAATTCTTTAAACCAATTCTCAATATAGGGTTCTGAACATAGAAAGGTATGTTCAAAATTTAAAGTATTAGTAAATTTTCTTTCTAGGTGTATTCTAAGTGGAGGAACACTGAAAATTATTTTTGTTCCAAATGGCAACGATGACAACGATTCTATGAAAGTTTTTGGATCATAAATGTGTTCAAACACATGACTGTGAACAATAGTATCTACATTACTTGGAAGTTCTGTATCTTTTGTAAAAAAACCTTTAATGACTTTTCCTTTAATACCTTCTTTGTTTACAGGATTTGGCTCAATGATGGTCCACTCTAATTCTGGTTTACTATCTAGAGTAATATTACATAATGTTCCATGAGATCCACCTATTTCATAGACTGCTTCTGGATTAAAAGATAAAACAAAATTACTAAATGCTTTATGGTGATCTAACCAGGCCTTGCCGGTAGTTCCTGGATTATGTTCACTCTGATATACTATTTCTAACGGCACTAAGGGATTCAACTGTATCATACCAGTTGACTTGCTGATATGCCAATTCATGTCTGTGCAAATATCGCTTGATGGATCTTGGTCTGTGCAACCCATATATACAGGAAAGTTTTTAAATGTATACAAAGGTTCTAGATCATTGTTTCCGGAAACAATATCAAAGTTTCTATCAATTAAATTCATTTAATTTAGCAAAGTGTAGTTGTGATAGTGCAATTAAAAACTTATCAAACGGATATTCATGTAGTGGACTCATATTTAGGTAGATAATAGGCACTAGAGTCTTTACCTTTTTCCAACTAAGATTATTTTTTTCTACCCATGTTTTTAATATTTTTTCATAGATATGAAAATTATCTACGCAAGGAACATCTATTATAGCATGATCATTGTTTTCAACATAAGAAAACTTATCTGCTTTAACAAGTTTATAATTAAGATAAATTCCGCCTAGCATTTTAGCTAGATCGTAATAGAGATCTCCATAGAGTTCCCCGCCAAAATCAGTTCTCCAGTCGATGGCTGTAAATTCATCCGTATTAGGATTATAAATTGTGTTATCGAAATGAAGATCACCGTGAATAAATCTCCATTCGTATGTCTTACACAACCAATCTATATCAATCTTAGAAAGATAATAGTCAATGTTTTCAACTGGTTGACCATTTACTACAGTTGGTTCAGACCAGTTTGAATACTTGGCTCTAATCTGTTGCAGCCGTTCTTTGGTCTTTTTCCAGTAAAAATTGCTGTTAACTTTTTCGCAATTATCAAATTGCTTGTGAGCCCAAAGTTTATTTTCACACCAGGAAATCATTTTTTCAAATAATTCCGGTGTTGCTTGATTATAAACTATATCTCCGTCAACCCAATTATGAATTAGGAAGTTACCAACTCCTTGAACATTATTTGGCATACAAGCAGGATTAGCCTGTGCTCTTTTAACACGGAGAGAAACATTATATTCATCCTTAAAATATTTTACAACCTTGTTGTTGTCTCTGTAAAAAATTTCATTGGGCTTAGGAAAACTATTTTCTTCAATGTTGGCTGTCAGTTGTTCCCATTTTTCATATGTTCCTACGTCTAACCAATTAGCCACTGTATATGCTTTTAGATCTAAGTTATCTAAAAACCCATCTGGTGTTTCTTTAAAATTATTAGTGATTAAGTTGTCAATATATTGTCTATCTTTACAATACATAAAACCAATAAAGGCATCAACTGCTTTTTTGCTATCGACTTTGTTGTATACCTTTAAAATTTTATCAGCATCTCTTTCAATCCAACAATAATCTTTCGCAATTACACTATCCACTGGACTTACCGCTATCCAATTATTATCTAACTTATCTCGATAATTGAAATCAAAAATAGTATCGCAGGCAATCCAGAAAAAACTGCCATTAATATGGTCACTACATTTTGATATAGTAGTAGCTGGACCTGTGGATTTTTCATCAAAATTATCAATATCTTGGAAAATTAAATTTTTATCACTATGAACATTTGCGAAATAATCTTTTAATTGCTGACCTAAATGTCCGCAGGCTATGATAAACTTAGTGTCTTTAGGAAATCTATCAAATATATGACTTATTAAAGGTTTATCTTTGAAAGGGATTAGACCTTTATTGACCATTCTACTAAATGATCCCATCCTTTTGCCGTAACCGGCAGATAAAATTAAAACTGTAGTATTCACTTTATAGAAATATTGTTCGTTCGTTATTGTTATGACCTGGCTCATAATACATTTTAAAGTTTTCAATTCTGCATTCTCTAAGAGCAGCAAAAACTTTTTCATGCATCTTCATTTGTTCCATGTCATATGTTGCATGTCTGTTATCGTGCAGTTTATCTTTTTGGTATCTATATATGCACTTTGGGTTACATTGAATGTGGCTCTTAGGAACGATTCTTCTTGACCATTCCATTTCTTCTCCTTGTCCCCATAATAGTTCTTCATTCATTGGTTCTTCTAACCAACGTTGCCGTTTAATACATTGATAATTACCAGCAATACCCATGTATTGTGCAAGATCAATCATATCATATGGAACCATACATCCTCTAGGCAACAGAGGATGTCTATCAATTCGCCAACCGTCTCCTCTTGCACCATTTGCTAAAATATTTTGATGAACGCAAATGTCCCAATGAGTTCCAAACTTCTCAAATTCTACATACCAGTTTGGGTCAAATACAATATAATCGTGTATTACTACGCAAATATCATATTGTGCATTTTGAACTGTAAGATTTTTCTTTCTAGTAATCCATCTACCAGGTTTGTTGTCTACTATAATATTAGCCTTTGCTGACTCATCGAATGGTATCCATTTTATATTATCCGTAATTTCGATAGTTGTTGTATCTCCACCTACAATAACTATTTCATACGTTGGAATGTTTAAAGCATGAATACTGTCGATACAGACCTTTAGTTGATGGTCTTCCTTGCCACTTGTTATGATACAAAACGAAATTCCATTCATAGATCACCAAATAAAATTATCTTGATAATATTTCACAATCTTTGGAAGTTCTTCTTGGAAATCGGCTTCTGCCTTCCAACCTAGTTTTTGCAACTTAGAATCATCAATACTATATCTAACATCCTGACCTGGTCTGCTCCAAGTTAGATCTAGATATTTGCTGTAGTCAGTTGTTCCTGTGTGCAGCTCTATAATTTTACGAGCGATAGTCATGTTGTCAGTTTCGTAATTACCGCTAATATTAAAGATTTCACCAGTAACTCCACTTTCAATAATATGAGTTACAGCCTTGGCAGTATCAGTTACGTGCAACCAGGTTCGTCTTGGCGTTCCGTTTTCATGTAGAGGAATTTTACGACCTATAGTTAAACTTTTAACTGCCTTAGGAATTAGCTTTTCTACATACTGTCCAATACCGTAGTTGTTTGTAGGACGAACAATTACCCAGGGAATGTTATGTGTTCTTGCCCAAGCACTAATTAACATATCGGCTGCTGCCTTAGTAGCACTATAGGGGTTACTAGGTTTCAGCATATCAGTTTCAACATGACTACCTTCTACTATGTCGCCATAGACTTCGTCTGTTGAAAAGTGTAAAAAAACTGGAACCTTAAATTTATTCTTTTTTAGGTTCTGCAATAGATTGTGAACACCGTTTATATTGCTTCTTAAAAAGACTTCACTACCACTAATACTATTATCTACATGGCTTTCTGCTGCTGTATTAATTACATAATCGCAATCTAAAATATATTCGATGTCATTTATATCAGATTTAATATATTTAAATTTTGGATAAGATTTTAACTCTGGTAAAAATTGAAGATTGGCTGCATAGGTTTCTTTATCAACTCCAATAACATACCATCCTAGGTCAAGACATCTTTTTGTTACATGATAACCTATAAAGCCGAGACAGCCAGTAACATAAACTAATTTCATTTGTAATTCCTTAATCCTTGTTCAATTCCAATAAGTTTGAAATTATAACTTGCCAGTATACTAGCATCACCAGTAAGATTGTTTCCGTTTGATCCTAAAACTTTGATTTTGTTTTTGTCGAGATTTAGAAAATCACAAAGCATAAAGGCAAGTTCACTTAGCCGATATTTATGGGGGTAAACCATGTTGATATCATAATGCTGGCAAGCATCGTTTATGATCGTTTCGATCATTGGTAAAATGTCAGCCATATAGACATAGTCGATAAACTGATCGTTGCCAATAGTAATTTCAGGTTCATTAATAACTTTTTTAAAAAATCTTTTAGGACTTTCTGTTTCATGAAAATTTCCAAAGATTCTTAGATTATAAAAGTTAGGCGTATCTTTAATTACTCTTGCAATAAGATTTTTAGCTAGCCCATAACTAGTAGTTGGTAGGTGATGAAGAAATTCGCCCTCTACAATTTCTGTATTATCAACGTTTAGATCGTGCTCGTATGCTGTGCCTAAGTTAATAAACTTAATAAACCTGTGTCTGTTTAACCATAGATTTCTAAACATTAACAGCCCATCGCTCAAATATACAGGATCTTTACTAGCTAATACTTCTCTGCCAGTTAACGCACTATGAATAACAACATCTATCCTATGGTTTGACAAAAAATCAGTAACTTGTTCTAGATCAAATAAATTTAAATCCTGTCTGCTTGGAGCATAGACAGTATGTTGGCTAAGGTTAGCTGCAATAAAACTACCGACAAAACCCCTACCGCCTGTTATTAAAATGTTCATAACAATGATTGAAAATACTTAATAGTAGATTTAATACCTATATCAAAATCAAAGGAAGGTTCCCAATTTAGCAATTCTTTAGCACGACTTATGTTGGGTCTTCTCTGCTTAGGATCATCTTGAGGTAAAGGCATATTAATAATTTTACTTTGAGAACCTGTAAATTCAATCACCTTTTTCGCCAAATCGATCATTGTAAATTCTGTAGGATTCCCTAAATTAATAGGACCAATTACATCGTCGCCTGATTCCATCATAGCTATAAGACCATTTACAAGGTCATCAACATAGCAGAAGCTTCTAGTTTGCTCACCATTACCGTAAACAGTAATAGGTTCGTTTCTAATTGCCTGATTAATAAAGTTGCTTACAACTCTGCCATCGTCTTTGGCCATCCTTGGCCCATACGTATTAAAGATCCTAACAACTTTAATTTTGACACCGTGTTGCCTATGATAATCAAAGAATAAAGTTTCAGCTGCTCGTTTCCCTTCATCGTAACAGCTACGAACTCCAATTGGGTTTACATTGCCCCAATACGTTTCAGGTTGTGGATGAACCTGTGGATCGCCATAGATTTCACTTGTAGAAGTTTGTAGTATTTTAGCTCCTGTCCTTTTAGCAAGACCTAGCATATTGTAGGCACCTAATATGCTAGTTTTAGTAGTTTGAATAGGATCTTTTTGATAATATTTTGGACTCGCAGGGCAGGCTAGATTATAAATTTCGTCTACTTCTACATATAAAGGAAAACAAATATCCTGTCTTATGATTTCAAAATTCTTGTAGGCAAGTAAATGCTCTACGTTACTTTTTGATCCGGTAAAGTAATTGTCAACACAAAGGACATGATGTCCTTGCATGACAAGTTTTTCGCAAAGGTGACTACCTAAAAATCCAGCACCACCTGTAACTAAAATTTTCTTCATTGTTATAAATCCGGATGGTCTCCAATTTCATCGGTTTCTCGATACATATCATAGGCCTTTGGATTACCTGTTCCTACCCATGCCTCTGCATCATGAACTAGCCATCCTCCTCCAGTTATCTGCTGTTGGAAGTTATTTTCGTGCGGCATTTTTAGTAGCTTTAATCTTTTGATATAATCACTAGTGGCCCACCAAACATTAGCTTTGAAATGTGGCCACGGTTGTTTTACCCAATATGTGCCTACTGCGTCATAACCATAGACTAGTCGTTCAAATACTTCTCTCCATCTTAGAATAAGATGTTTATCGAGAAGTTGATTTATAGCATCATTAGCAGGCCAATTAGGAGTGTTCCAATGATTATGACCCTTAAGATGAAATCTAAAAATAAAGCTAGGGGAGAGATCTTGGTCAGTTTCATTTTTTATAGTTCTGTTAGTATACTGTTCACCAAAAGGTCTAACACTATCGTTATGATATATAAATCTAACTCTGTTATCGTTTTGTAGCTCTTTCTTTAAAACATCAAATGCTGATTCATCATAATGTGTGCAGATATTGATTTGGTCAAATCTTTCCCACAATCCGCAGTCTTTCATTTTACCAATTTTATCGTTAGATATTTCTCTCCAGCCAGGACCTGGAGTCATATGATAATACAATTTTATATTCATTCTTTCCTCAAAATTGTGGAAGGTAATCTCTTATATCTAAGTTTGCACCTTCAATTACTAGATGCCCCCACTTATCAAGATTATTCCGAATGGTCTGAGGGAAATATTCGTCTAACTTAACTGCTGCATATTTTCCAGGATCGTTTGGAGCAATTGGGTTTAGTCCGCGACTGATGGCTTGATCAACATTCAATCCCTCAATTAAATGCCTTGCTTCTGCGTGTGCAAAATTTTCTAATTTACTTTTTGCTTGTCTGTTGTCTCCTAGATAACTAAAATGCCATCCTGCATGTTGTATAGTCATTATGTTGTTATCTAAGTAGTCCATTGGTAGATTATGAAATGCCCAATGTGTTTGATTTCTTAGATCTTGAGGAGTTTCTAAAGCAGAAAACGTTACAGCCATTGAGTTAACATTATAACCACTGTTTACAGGATCTATTTGAGCGTAATTAATTTTAGACCAAAAGATTGGCTGTCTGCATACCCAAAGTTTTCTAGTTGTATCTTCTCGCATTAATTTAAATGTAGAAGGACGCAACATTTCATCACAGTCGCTAATAACAATAATGTCATTTGGCTGTGCATCTGTTAGTCCTCTAACTAATGCGTTTCTTTGAAAGTTTTCTAAAGTCCAAGTATATGTATCGTTAGGCATATCATCTACCTTGATATAGATGATTTTGTTATGATACTTCTTATACCTATCCCAGTTATTTTCCAAAAAGTATTCTTTAGAAAACCCCTGATGGCTTTTGCTAGCTTCAGAAATAACAAAATAGTCTACAGAATCATAGTGTTCTTCTAATCTAATCTCGAGAAGATCTAATTCATTAAAAAAAGTAAAGCAGTCGTAAATTTTTCTCATTTAATTACTCTTGGCATGTAGTATGGAATTTGTCTGCCTAGTCTTACATCTAAACTTGAACCAGGCCAATGCACTACAGCATCACCTGGCTCCCACCAAGCGCGACCTCCTAGTTTGTCATGGCCATAGCCGGGCAAATAGGTGTTTGGCCAGCAATCGTGACTATTAAATTTATGTTGAGGTTCTACTTTGATAATAGGACGCCATTCTGGCATTTCATAGCTATCAATCATAGCCTGCTGTTCATAGAAATAATGATTTTCATATTTTGGCCACATTTGAATTAACCATTGAAGATAGGCACGACCTTGTTCACTATTTCGTAAAAAGAAACTTCCTGCATTAAGTCCATTACCATCTGTGCCAATTACAAAATGATAATTGTTATCAATTAGATCTTCAATCTTAATATTAAAGTTAGTAATAAGCGTGTCACACTCTAGCCACCAAAGCCATTCTGTTTCAGGTTTTCGTTCTAGATATTCTTTGAACAATCTCAACTTTTCTCCGCCTACTTGATTTTTAGGCAGAACAAAATCGTCTGTTTTTACAAAATGATCATAGCCATGTCTTTTAGCATATTCTAATTTGTTTTGTGTCCAAGTATAATCTGCAAGAACCTGATAGTCGGGTGTATGCATTGAAACTACGGCAAACATTATATTTTCCTTGTTAAATTTAAGTAAGCAGGTTCAGTTGAATATAAAAATTCAACCCACTGATCTTCTAATTCTTTTATTGATTTAGGTTTATAGATTTTTATATTTGGTAGTGCAGAAAGAACCTGCTCGTCATCATGAGCCCAATGGCTAAATCCGTCATGACTATAATCTTTATCTCTACCACTACCTATTAATTTTACAGGAATTTTTTCTTCATTAACATAATTACGAAGAAATTCAAATGGTCTATAAAGAATAAAACTACTCATACTATAACAAACGGCAGTTTTACCAGATTCAGCTAATCCTATTCCTGCACCAATCAAAAGTTGTTCAGCAGCACCAACATTAAAAAATCTTTCTTTGTGGTTATTCTTTATGTTGTCAAGAATCCCAAAACCTAAATCTGCGGTAAGAAGAAAAATATTATCATTTAGCCGCATAGATTTTTCCAGAAGGTCGATACATTCTTTTCTCATAGCTGATAGTCTCCTGGTTTTAAAACATAGTAATGAGTCAGCAGTCCTTCTGCAAAGTCAAACTTAGTTGGTTCAGAATGTCTAATATTAATTGAAGGTAAAAAAGCTCTAAGTCTTTGCTCTAAATAGTTTCTATCTAGATAATCATACGCACTCATGCCATTAATGTTTGCATAGACATGAAGATTGGTAAGTTGAGCGGTGTGGATAAATCTTAAAGATTCCCAAATACTACCTTCTGCACATTCTCCATCACTAATTAGACAGTAGACATTTTTACTGCGATCTGCTAAAGCATGTCCTACAGCAATAGGCAAACCGCTACCTAAACTGCCGGTAGAACAATATAACTTGTTTTCTAGATCCTTGCCTGGATGAATGCCGTGCTTGTGCAACAACATAACAGGATCTATACCGTATCGTTGCTCTAAAACTACATATAACGCGAGACCTGCATGACCATTGCTTAAAATAAAAACTTCATCCTCTTTCTTAGCATCATAAATCTCGTCAATTATGGGCCAAGCACTTAGACAACTGCTAAGATGACTGAGCTTTTCTTGATATGTAATATCAAGAATTCTTTTTTCTATAGGATGTAGATTGTTATTCTTTATAGACATATAATGCGTCTTCCCTATATTCTTGGACGCTGTATCCTTGATTTTCAAAAATCAATTTCAGTTTGGCTTTGTTGTCCCTAAGACTATCAATACCTTTAAGGGTATCATTGTCTGTAGCATGAACTTCAATAAACCAGCAGTCAACAATGTCCTTTACCGCTCCTACAGTTTGTTCAGTAAGAGCCTGCATTTCACTACCTTCAATATCACATTTGACAAAGTCTACATGATCTAAATTAAGTCGATCAATAAGGGACTTAATAGTGATAGCTTCGACACGAATTCTTGTTCCATATTGATTAACGCTACTGTTCATAGTAGAATTTTCTTCACTGATATAAAAATCAATTTCAGTGTCTTCATTATGAACAGCTAGATTTAATGGGGTTACATTAGAACAACTACTAGTAAGTTGCTGTAAGATTTTAAAATGATTAGGAGTAGGTTCTACCGCATAAATGTTTTTACAACTATCATGTGCATAGAGACTAAACAGACCAATATTAGCTCCAATGTCTAGAATTGTCAGATCTTGTTCTCCGTCAAAAATTGGATCGTAAAACCTGTCAGTGTTGAGCTGATAAAGAACAATGTCTGCATAATTGTTTCTATTTGCAAAATGTTCGATGATAGCTTCATCGTCAGTTGATAGTTGCATCAAACTTTTTTTACTTGTTAAAATTTGTCTTTCTAGTGTCATATTACTCTCTTGTATAAGTTGCAGTTTCAAGAAAATCCTTGATTCCCTGCTCTAAATTGTATTCAGCTTTGAAATTATACCTTGCAAAGGCATAGTTAGTATCACAAAGCCAGACTTCACTTTCAAATGTCTTAGCCATAGATTCTACAAATTCAACAGGAGCCTTTCTTCCTGTTACCTTTTCAAACATTTCTAAAACATCACTATTACTATATTGAATACCGGAACCTAAATTTACAATGTCTCCACAAGGATTGGAATCTTTAGTTAAGATATCAATGCCTCTAATAAAATCATTAATATAAATGAAATCATGATAACCTTGGAAAAGTTTCATAGGTTGATCAATTTGAAAGGCCTTCCATAATCTAGGAAAGAGTCTATGTGGTTTTTCGTATCTTCCATATACACTATATGCACGAGCTACTGTAATTGGTAACTTGTATTGTTGTGCATACCCTTGACAAAGAATGGTTCCAGCACCTTTTGTAGCCTGATACATATCAACAGGATTAATACGATCTGTTTCCTTTGCTGCTCTACTTATCTTCCCGTATTCTGAACTAGAACCTATATGTATTAATCTAGTAGTAGGTCTACGTTTTACGTATTCTAAAATTTGATGCAATAAAATAATATTAGAATCCCACATAAGGTCGGGCTTATAAATTTCAGCCGCGCAGTGTAGAATTAAATCTGGTGCAAAGTCGTCTAAAGATCTAACAATATCATCACCTTTAGCATAATGATATTGTTGGCTATCTTTATAATATTCACTAAGATTTTTAGCTATGAATCCATTGGATCCTGTGATAAAAATTTTATTGGTCATACAAACAAACTCATAAATCCATCTACAACTTCGCCAATGTATTCAATTTGTTCCGGTGTAATGACCGGACTAGTTCCATGGAAATAGGTATTTTTCATAACATAAGTTGCTACTGGGAAATTGTTTCTTGCATCGTTTGGATCCATTAAATGATTGTAAGCAGGCTGTAGCATAATGTTTCCTGCAAAATATGGTCTAGTTTGAATCAAATTATTTTCTAAATGATCAACTATATCATGTCTTGTAAATGGAGCACCTTCTCTAATAGTTAATGGGAAGGCAAACCAACTAGGATTACTCTTAGCCCTTGCTCTAGGAAGATGGAAAAACTGCTCATACTTTTCATAGACCTTAAACATTAGTTCATAGTTTCTACGACGCAGAGCATGAATTTCATCTAGTTTGTCTAGTTGATGAAGGCCCATGGCTGATTGAATTTCAATTGGCTTAAGGTTATAACCAATTTCATCATAGACATATTTGTGATCAAAGATTTCTCCCTTCATGCAAGGAATCCATTCACTAAACCTTTTACCACAGGTTCCACATTGTAACTTGTTGGCTTCTGGCCCTACGCAATAGCAACCTCTACCCCACTCACGAAAACTTCTTACGATAACTTCTTGTTCATATGTTTTACAGGCAACATAGCCACCCTCGCCCATAGTCATATGATGTGCTGGATAAAAACTACAGGAAGCCATTTCACCAAAACTTCCTAACGGTTGTCCATCATAGGTGCTACCTAAGGCATCACAGCAGTCTTCTAGCAAGACAAGATTATGTTTCTTAACTAGATCCATCAATTGATCCATGTTAGGTGGATTACCTAACACATGGGCAAAAGTAATGACTTTAATATCTGGATGTTGACGTAGCATCTCCTCGCACTGATCTAGATTGAGGTTAAGAGTTTCTAGTTCAATATCAACAAATACAGGTTGAAATCCTACTTGAATAGTAGGATTCAAAGTAACCGGAAATCCGGCGATAGGCGTTAGCACTTTTGTTCCTTTAGGAAAATTGTAACCACGCTTACTTGTCAAACTAGCTGCCATTAACAAATTGGCTGAGCTACCAGAGTTAGTTAACACTCCGTGTTTCTTACCAAAGTAGTCATGGAACTTTCTTTCAAATTGAAGACTCTTATCTCCCATAACCAGCCATCCGCTCAGTAGACTTTCAACTCCTGCTACATATTCATCGCTGTTATAGTATGGGCCTGCATAGTTTACAAAATCTTTTCCAGCCTGCCATTTACGGTTAGCCTGCTTTTGCTCAATGTAATCTTTAACTAATTTTAAAATTTCTTGCATAATCTACTCTTACGGTATGATGTGTCTAACTAATCCTGTGAATTGACTTAGAATTTCTAATTTAGGTAATCCGCTACCAGGAACATGTAGCAGAAAATCTCCAGGTTCCCATTGACCATCATTGCCAGTTTTGTCAATAGTGCTACGATAGATATTCCAATATAACTGTTTGTATAAGAAACTGTTGAAAGTCTTTTGAGGAACAATTTTAAAAAGATGTCCAAATTTATCCATGCTGTCAATCATGGCCTGCTGTTCCCACCACATATGTGTATTATACTTAGGTGCTAACGACCAGATGTATTCAAAAAATTCTTTGCTTTCTGGACTATTTTTTAACATGAAACTGTCTGCATTAATATCATTGATATCTTTTGCCATTACGATATGATATCGATCGTCAATGAATTCTTCAAGTTTAACGTAGAAATTTGTAATTAGAGTATCTGTCCCTGCCCAATACAACCAATCATATTCTGGGTGTTCGTTCATAACATCTAGCATGAACTTGATTTTTTCATAACTTACGACATATTGAAAACCGCTGGTTTTTATATGTGTTGGATATCCCCAATAATCTGCATAAAGTTTTTTGTTTTTATACCAAGTTAGGTCAGCAAGTTTAGCATACCCATCATCCCAAGCCTGGCACATGGCTATAGTTGTCATAAATGTCCTTAAAATTTGTAAGCATCATCCCATGAAGGATGCTTTTGATCTCTTTCGCTAATTGTAATTTCTGTATCAGATCGCATCAACCAACCGAGGTTTAGTGTTTCATCGTTATAGGTAACACCACATTCTGCTTCACTATTATAGTAGTTGTCTAATTTATAGCTAACCAGAGTATTAGGCTCTAGGGTAATGAATCCATGATAAAACCCTACTGGAACATATAACACCTTAGGTTCTATATCGTTAAGATGAATTTTACATGATTTTCCAAACGTAGGACTATCTCTTCGAGCGTCAATGATAATGTCTTGAATTGCTCCATGTAAAACTGTAACAAGTTTACTCTGTGGTTGAAGATGTGTTTGGGCGTGCATGCCTCTGATAGTATTAACATTCTTGTTAAAGCTAGAATAATCAAAGACAAAGTTCATGCCTCTGTCAATATTGTCTTCAATCCAGGATTTTCTATAGGTTTCTACAAACCATCCTCTGTTATCACCGAGCTGTTTCAGATTAAACAGCTTGGCATCTTTTAATGGTAGATCAGTAACATTTAACATTAAAAATAATTTCCATTTACTCTAGGGAACCAAACATCTCCCCATCCGTGTGGAGACTTAAATGCATCCCAGTCTTTACGTGTTTCACTCCAAAAAGTCTTTCCAAGGCCGATAGCAATAGCCATAACTGGACTTTGATTAGCAATAACAAGTTCAGCGCCTTGAACAATCTGTGCCATTTCTAACATATCTTTAACAGGTCTGTAGGGAACCTTAGTGCCAAACAGTCTATTAAATTGATCGCATTCATCGGGTGTGCCGATAAAGGTCGCTACATCTTCTAGTCCTTCGTTTATCCATTTTTGCCACATTTCTGGCTTAGGATCACATCCTTGAAGATATCGTCCTGTCCTATTAATTACAATAGGTCTACCAGGAATCTTAATTGGATCAACAGGATCTAACCAAGGATCAATATTAAGTTCTTTATGATATTTTTTAATGTCCAATCCACAGACAAGTCCGTAACATTCGGTTTGATTTCCTTGCCATCCTTTTGGACCTGTTGTAAATTTATAATGAGTTCCTAGATCGTAGTCAACTTTTTCATTACGCCAAACATCTAATTTGTGAATATAGCTTTGGTGCCTAAGTAGTGGAAATAAAAAGTCTAGATCTTTTTGTGTATATCGTCCTGCGTGAACGCCTGCATTAACCATACCAAAAGCATTCCATGCAACTTCATTCATGCCATTCAGTTTGATATAAACGTCTCCGCCCCCTAGTAGTTTTACAGCACACATGCCGTATAATGTATCCCCAAATGTGCCGGGATGACAAAAGGTAAGTCGTTTGTCCATTGTGTTCCTTTATCTTGGTATATTTATTTGTATAATAGCATACTATAATTTTTTTACTAAAATGTCAAGCCACTAAATATTTCACTATTTTAAAACAAATGAAAACACTAATATACTGCACTGCATGGTCTAATAGCCAAGACCTTTGGCAAGATCTCTATGGTAGATGGATAAATGCTATAGAAAACACAAATTTAGAATATGATCAAATTTATCTTATAGATGACGGAAGTCAAGTTCTACCTAATTGGGACGGAGTTGAAATAGTTGACGCAGATAACCTACCTGCCAACTGTCCACAAAGTAGAGGAGTTATCTGCCATTTTTCTAAGAACCTAGGACATCATCCACCCCGAACACCGGACGATCCTCCTATGAATAGCCCGGGCTGGCATAGAAGTTACATGTTTGCCGCCGAACTAGCTGAACGATATGGATTTGAAAAAATAATTCATTTAGAGGCAGATGCATTTTTAATCTCAGATCGTATACAAAATTATGTAAACAATCTTACCCAAGGGTGGACTACCTTTTGGTGTCCGAGGCACAATTTTCCTGAAAATGCAATTCAAATAATTGCCGGTTCTAGTGTCAAAGATTTTATTGCGTGGAAGAATAAAAAAGAAGATTATGACACTGTATACAAAGGGCGTTTCCCAGAATTTTATACTCCATATACAAATATAGTAAAAGATTTTTATGGAGATCGTTGGGGAGAATTCGCACCTGGAATGGCTCGAGTAGCTGACCCAAGATGCCCGCCTGGCGTTCCTCGTAACGCAGACTATGTATGCCAGGTATTTCCAGAAAGCCCCTGCTGGTGGCTTGACTAATAACTTAGCAGATAATACCTCTCCCAATTATAGTTAAATATAACTGTTATTGGGAGCGGTGACATGGATTTCTTTAAACTAGTAGCAGATGTAGGTTTTCCTATTGCAGCAGCTCTAGCAGCAGGCTACTTTGTATTCCTTACACTTAAATTTATTCTAGATGGCGTTACATCTAGTGTAAACGGCATGGCGGGAATTATTAAAGGTTTAGACAGCCGTGTAGCTACCATGAATCATGATGTTCAGCGTATTGATGTAAAAATTAGCCATGCAATTGGACTTCAGCCAGACTATAATAGAATTAGTCGTGCAGAACAAAGTGACCAAAGGAGAGACTAATGATTCCTGTTGAGCTAATACATGCTGTGGCAATAGGTATAGATCATAACAAACATCCTGAAGTTTTCCAGTATCTTAATGAGTTATTAAACAAATGGACAATGTTGCAGACCTAATTAACAAATATGGATTTCCTATAGTCAGTGCAGCAGGCATGGGCTATTTTATCTATTTCGTTTGGAAATGGGTGACTACGGTAATCAAACCAGTTATCAGTCAAGCCAATGGCACACTTATTGCCTTAATTGATCGTATTCGTATGCTCGATAACGATCTTATTCGTTTAAATCAAAAGGTAGAAGTTGTTCTACAACTACGTGGAAAAACTATTGAAAAAGAACGCATGTTAGCTGAAGCTGATATAAACATAGATCCTATGAAGAAACGTAGAGAAGAAGAAGAATCTAGAAAGAAAGCTGAAGCAGAAAGAAAAGCAGCAGAAGAAGCTGCCAAACCAATTGGCGGACCTAAGGGTCGTAAAGCTACAGCACAAGAAGTAAAAGACGCAGCAGGAGACGAATGAAGAAGATTCTCGTAGGAGTTTTTATAGTATTACTTACAGGCTGTAGCACAATACAATCTGGAGTTGATACTGTAAAAAAATATTGGCCGAGAGATCACGATCCTGTAATGTTTGACAAAGTAGTAGAACTACACATTGCAATAGAAAATTTAGATTGCGAACATCCTAATTTTACAGAAATTGTTTCTAAATCAATTCGCCTTACAAGGTATGCAGAACTTAGAAACGATCCGCAGGCTGAAAATTTAAAAGGTCTAGAATCACATCTTCAAAAGCTAAAATCTAGCACGAACAAAATTTTTTGTGATCTAGGAAAACGCACAGCAATACAGAGACTTGATGTAGCAATTAACGCATGGAGAAAAAGATGACTGTAGCACACCCTTTAATACAAGAAATCAGCAATATAGAAGCTGCTTATCGGAATGGACAATTAAGTCTTGAAGAACGTAACTATCTTTTAATGGAAATAAAGGAGGTTCGTGCAGCTCAAGAATGTGCAGATAACGAACAAATGTTTAGGTATATTGTGCAGGCCGTACATGTAGCGGCCAGCGTAGTTTAATGTTAGCGATTATATGGACCCTGTTAGCTACACATCTTACGATAATATGTGTAACACTGTATCTACATCGTGGAATGGCACACCGTGGTATACACTTCAGCCCCCTCTTAAGCCACTGTATGAGGTTGTGGTTGTGGCTGACTACTGGTATGGTTACAAAAGAGTGGATGGCAGTTCATCGTGCGCATCATAGATATAGTGATCGTCCCGGCGATCCGCATAGCCCTGTTGTTTTTGGCAACCTTAATATTTTGGTATTTGGTGCTCGATATTACCATATGGCTATTAGAGGCGGAATGGATATCGAAGCCTATGCGCCCGATGCTCCCTCTGATTGGATAGAACGAAACCTATACAGTAGACACCCATGGCTAGGAATAGTTATAATGTTGGTCATAGACCTTGTTCTTTTTTCCTGGTGGGGTCTACTAGTATGGGGGATTCAAATGATATGGATTCCGTTTTGGGCAGCAGGAGTCATTAATGGAATTGGTCATTGGTTAGGTTATAGAAATGAACATACAAAAGATTATAGTAGGAACATTTGTCCTTGGGGTATTATTATTGGTGGAGAGGAGTTGCACAACAACCACCATATTAACCCAGCCAGTATTAAATTATCAAGGAGATGGTTTGAAATAGATATAGGATGGTTCTACATAAAATTATTTAAATTCTTAAGACTACTTAAAATAAGGGAGGCCTGACGTGACTATTAGAAGAATAGTTTCTGTAGTAATAGATAGTGATCATACATCACTACATAATGAAATGTTTTACGATTCGGAAACAAATGAAATCATTATACCAGACGAAGGCGGAGTAAGAAAAATAATTTCGGCTTCTATACACGATGATCCTAATCAAGTTGTTGCAGGTCCAAAAGGTGATAAAGGAGATCTCGGCGACCCAGGAAAAGACGGTCCACCTGGACCTAAAGGTGACACAGGTCCACAAGGCCTTCCTGGACCTAAAGGTGATATTGGACCTAAAGGCGACCAAGGTATACAGGGATTGCAAGGACCAAAAGGAGATCCAGGACAAAATGGAACCCCTGGTAGAGATGGTGTAGGTATCTCTACCGCAACTATTACCAATGGTTTTCTCATTCTTACCAAAACAGACGGAACCACTGTGAATGCGGGAAGTGTTACTACAGCATCTACCAGTTCAACAACTAGATCAGGTGGTCCTACGATGGTTGGCGGTGCTCCTAATCCATTTGCTCCTGTTATAGTTTCAGCACCTCCTGGCTACAAGGCTGCTAACATAGATGATGGTATTGAATTATCATTAGACACGTTGGCTGTTCAATTAGCCCCTAGTGGTAATCGTAGTCTACAGTTTAGAAC
>Ga0129333_10001059_pt1 | contig 24485 bp, 22 predicted proteins | sample CPB6_08_DNA_FD_94474 | JGI IMG/M metagenome (GOLD analysis project Ga0129333, IMG submission 94474) | Freshwater to marine salinity gradient microbial communities from Chesapeake Bay, USA - CPBay_Sum_0.6_0.8_DNA | ecosystem: Environmental > Aquatic > Marine > Coastal | place: USA: Chesapeake...
CACAATTCTATGGTCCAGTATTATTCACAAATAAAAAATTAGTCAGATAAGTAGATTTAGTTTAACTTGTAATGTAATTTAACTTATTTTTTCATTTAAATAAAAAATTGAAATACTTAATTTATGATAAATGAAAAGCATAATACAAGCAAGAACTAGTCAATAATGAACTCCGCTGTTAGTATTTACATCCCTCGTATGTCTGTCCTTTGGACTGAAAATGATATTAAGCAAATAATGAGTTACTATAGGATTGGAGATGTTAGTAATGTTGATTTTACACCTATTAATAAGAAACCAGGATTCGCCGAAGATTATGAGTCAGAACTTATGTCCGCGTTTATTCATTTCGATGAACCATATTTATCTCCTGATGGAAAATATAATTGTAAATCAGGAGAATTATTAATGGAATTTTGGACAACCATTGCTGATGGAAAAGTTTACAAACTTCAGGTAAATAGAGACGAATATTGGATTTGTCTCAAGAATAAGAATCCCGTAAAACGCACCTTTATGAACATTCATCAAGTGGTTGAAAATGGACGCCATTTAGAAAGTTTGGTTACGGCACAAGCTGAGGAAATTAAAAATTTAAAGGAGACCATCGAAGGCTTATCAAAGAAACTCGAAGGAATGCATCAAGTTGTTTATCAGCTTATTGGCGGACTTTACTGTCAGAGAACCCAAGAGGGAATACTCAATGAACATTTACAAACAATCGGGTTAAGAACCAATTACACAACAATCCTAGCAGACGATACGCATCCATCTAGACAATGGCCTACTACTCGTCAGGGAGATGAAAATAGAGAAAGAATTGAACAACTTGAAGAGAAACTAAAAAGTTTAGAAGAAGACCTAAGTACTTATGGTGTTCTATAAATTTACAAAAAATATAAAAAATATAAAAAATAAAAATTTTTTTATCTTCGTCTATTAAATGTTTAACTTCATAAATAATATGAATTCGAATAACAAACCTTTCAATAGAGCTCCCGTTAAATTTGTTCCTCAAAATTCTCTCAAACGTGGCACTCCACCTCCACCAGAATTTGAAGCCAAAACTGTCTCTCTTTTTAGCCAGCCTTTTTTAGATACATATAACCAATGTTATAAAAACATTGTTGTTCTCAATTTGAAACCACAAGGTCCTTTAGCTGATTTAGTAACCTTCGTTAAATTTCCACCTCTAAGTGAATTCAAACAGCCTGGGCCATGTAGTCCATTAAAGCAGTGTGGTTATGCACTAATGTCTCTAGGGACATGTAACACAGGTTGTGGCAAATTTGGCAGCGATTTAATGGTCGTAGATGAAGTTCCAACTTTGATATCATATTTGGTAAGCAATGGTTACACAGTCGACACTAGTATAACTAAAATGTTTAATCAAAGTGATATTCGATTTGATACGAACACAGGTAATAAACTCATATGTTTTATTACCTATAATGGTTAAGAAGTTTTTGAATATTTATCAATAGTAGTTGCTTTTGATATGTTTCTTATAATTTTGTCTTCTTTTTCTGAAGTATTATCTCCTACAACACCATAAGATTCGACGACTATTTTGCTATATTGGTCTGAATGAATGGAATCCGAATCATTGTAGTCTGGATATTTTTTCTTAAATTCAGGTAATAGCCTTTCATTCTTGTAGGCGATATTTTTGATCACTTTTCGCAGTTTCTTTTTATCGTCTTCGTCCTTTTCCCATTTATTTTCATCCTTGATGTAAAAGGTCTCGCGTTTTTTGTCTGTGCAATGAACCGGTCTCTCCGTCACATCCAGTGCATTTAGATTTTTAACAATGATATTGGAAATGCCTTCAATATAACCTAGTTCACCGACACTAATTAAGTCGGATAATTGAAGTTTAATAGACTCAATAAAATCTGTCATGTTCATAGCATTTTTGCAGGTCTCATTTAAGAAGAATTGAAGGTTAAATGAGTTGTTGGTTTGATTATGAGAATTAGTATTTGTAGTGTTATTTGCATTATTATTATTGTTGTTATTTGTCATGCTATTCTGCTTTGATGCTTCAATTAAAGCTTGTTGCAATTCAGTATTTTGTTTAAATATCATTAATATTAATTCTTTTGTTGAAATATCGTCTGATTCATTCATTTTATTACTATCAATATTGTTAACATTTTGAGTGTCATCGTCTAATGGGATAAAACAAGTTTTTTTATGTCTCCATAATCCACTTTTATCTTGATATATTTTATTACAATTAAAGCATATATGTTGTAGAGTTTTTTTGGTTGCTTCTTGGTTGCTAAAAGTTGCGGATTGGTTGCGGATGTGTTTTTGGGTTAAATTATGTCTATTGTAATCATTTTTATTAGACGTTAAAAAGTTACAAAAAATACAAGAATAAATTTTTGAGTTTTTTGAGTTTTTTCGGTTGCCATTTACTCCTTAATTAAGCAACCGAAAAAACTCAAAATCCTTTTCCGCAAAAAAATATAAAAATTTTGCAATCACAAAAATAATTTTGTCGTTTAGAATATGACGATAAAATTTCAACATCGTAATAAAAAAATTTGTCAGTAAGAGTATTTTGGCGGATGAAAATTGGACATTTTTTTTGTCCATTTTTAAAAATCAAAAAACTTTTGCATTTTCAAAATCAAGAATTTTCTCTTCATATGTAGGGAAGAAAAAATGGCCTGTTTTTCAAGGATTTAAAGAATTTCCCTTCAAAATGTAGTGTTTTGGTCTTTAAGTAGGTTAGAAATATATTTATTTAAAAATTGATTTAAATTTATTTATACAAATGTAATGTATAAATAAACATGTCAGAAGAAGTCAACTTTGAGTCATTAAACTTAAATATTTCACCTTTTACGAAGGGATATTCAATTGAATTACAAAAAGAAATCTTCGAATATTTAAGTGAATTAGATGAAATTCATAGAAAAGGTTATCAGATTGCATATGACCATCTAGGAACATCCTTCAATATTGCACGCAGTAATGGCTTCAAATCATGGCGAGCAAAAAAGTCATCTAAATAGCGAATCTGACTCGCTTGGTTTTAGCTTTACGTTTTAAAAATCTGCGTTTAGTTTTACGACCACCTGCTGCCTGTGCAGTAGCTGATAAAGGGTTTTCAAAATCATTAATAGATTTAGTAGTGCGATTAGAAATTTGCTGAACCATTTTCTTTTTTTCATCAAGTTCTTTTAAACCTTGTTTGACATTTTCAGTTGTTTCGATAAATGCATCAGAAGCAGTTTCTACAGCCTCTGAGCCAGCCTCTACTACAGCACTAGCAGCTTTTGAACCATCATTAAGTATTTTTCCTATTTCAATAACTGCACCTAATCCAGGAACAGCTGCAGCTAAATCTGTACCAACCTTTACAATTCCGGCACTAGCAGCACCAAGAGCTTTAGTTCCAGCCTCAACTCCTACCTTTGCTGCTTCTTGTAAAGGTTTTTCTGATGATTTAATAACAACTGTTCCAATGTCAGCGGCATGGTCAATTGCTTTTACAACCTCTTCTTTAACTTCTGGATTATTCATTGCATCATTAAATTTTTCAGCAAGTTTACCAGTAATTTCGGCAGTCTCATTTGCTGCTTCTTGAACACTTTCACTTACTGCTTCGCTACCTAGAACCTCATTTACATTATCAATAACAGTGGCAGACGTTTTATTGACTACATTTCCAACATCAGATACAACACTTGATGCAGAATCACTAATTTTGTTTATATTTTCATCAACTTTTTGAGTGCTTTCCTGATTAGATTTATTAATTCTCTCTAAACCTAAAGCATTAAGACCAATATCTTCTACTTCATCAACAACAACTGAAGCGGCATCACCTATTTTTTCAGTTGCAATATCAACAATTCCCTTTCTTTCTTCATCAGGGCCGTCACCTCCTTTTTTACCAAGGATAGATTCTTTTTTACCAACGGTATATCTGCTTTTATATGTTCTATTTTTTCTATTTCCTTTAATACGTCTTGTAAATTTAGGCATACTTATATTATAATAAGAAGTTTAAATTATTATAATATCGTAATAATTATGTTAAATTAAGTGGATTATTATTTTTTCATTTTCTTAAAATCAGCAAATGAAATACCAAGTTTCTTGTTAAAAACCTTTCTCTCAATCTTTTGCAAAAAATTAAAGTTAGCGAATTTGCCCTCATAAGTATAACGATTTGCTCTTTCTTTTAATAATATTTTTTCACCTTCTTTTGTTTCAACTGTAGTTTTATTTGGAATACTATTCTTTGGTGGTGCAGCCATACTAATTTTTCCTCCAGCATCTTTGTTATAACTCTTAAATTTAGCAAAAACATTTTTTTTCTGTTCAGATGGCTTATTATTTTTAGCGGCTTCTTCTGCCTTTAATTTTTCTTCCGCTTCTTTTGCCTTTTTCAATTCATATTCTTTAGTCCATTTTTCATCAAATAATTTTAATTCCTCTTCCATATCAACAAAGAGAGGTCTGCAATTAAAAAATTTTACATATTTTCTACCAACAACCTCTAAATACCTATATGGAATAGTAGAATCGGAAAAATATTTGAACGATTCTCTCTCCTTATCATAAATCATAAGAACATTTCCTTGTGGTGTTTTCTCTATAACATAACAATTTTGTAGTTTTTCTACTCTTTTATTGATGATATAATGATTAGCTTGTTTTTCAGATTCGGTTTTAAGCTCATTTAATCCTTCATCAGTATTAATTTTATTACTTAGATCGTTTATTTTTTCTGTTAATTCCTTAATTTGTTCTGTTCTATACTCATTTCTCTCTTCGAGTGTTGTTTCCTCTATTAAATCGTCTCCATCATCATTACAATTTTCAATATAATTTACTATATCCACATCATCTTCAATTTCTTTCTTATAAGTATTGACTTGTTGATTAAATTCGTCAATATCGCATTGAATATTTTTGATATAACCTTGATAAAAATCTTCATACAATATTCCTTTCTCTTTAATTTCATCTTCTGTAAATTGCCATTCTTTATTAAGTTGTCTAATGATATCTAAATATTTATCCTCATATCTAGTAGGTGGGCTATGTTCTTCTAATTCATCATGTAATTCAGGTATAGATTCCGAACTAGAATCAGAAGATGTTTCCCAATAATCAGGATACAATAATTTGTTATATTTAATCATAAATTTATCTAATATGAACCAAAATCTTATAAAATAATTATACATTAGAGGTGGTGGTCCATATGCATAAAAATACCATATAGCCCACATAAAAAAAATACTTTTCTCAATACTCATTTATATATATTTATAAAGCATAATTGTTTTTAAGTGTTTTCCGCAGAAAGATTTTTAATTCGTTCTTGAAATAAATCATTAACTTCGACTGATAAATCAGGTAGTTCTATTAATTCGTAGTTTTTCTCTTCCGCATCAGGATGAAGTCTAACTAAGAATAAATCTTTAATTGTTTTATTATATTTGGTTTCTAAAATGTGCTTATATGTATTTAATTGTAATGCATAATGCCAGAAGTTGGAGTCAGGTAGATGACAGATAACAGGCGGAATAGCAAATCTATTAAAATTATTAATTCTAGTGATAATTTTGGCACGTTTCCAGTCGTAAATAGATAACGTGCCATCCGGATTTTCGTATACCATGTCAATGGAGCCAGCAATTTTTGCATCTTCGTCATAAACAGTCCATTCAGTTCTATATGGTTTTAGATGCTGATTATCCTTAACAAAATTTATGAAGTACTGCCACTCCAAAGGTGTCTGTTCAAGGTCTTTACCTTTGTCAGACATATAAATTTCATAGAGCTCCTTATTGGTATATTCAAATTGGAATCGTTTATCATTATGGAAACATTCAATTTCGTAATGTAGGTCAGTTCCTGCACCAGCAACAGAGTCTTTATTGGAATTCCATTGAGCCTTAATTTGCTCAGGAGTTTTACCCCAATATTTATGGCCTTCTTTCCAACCCTTTCCTTTCATCATGTTTTCGATGACATTATCAGCATCAAATTGAGGAAAATGATGATGATTCCATGTAGTAACAGATGTATATTTGGAATCAGGGTCAGTTAAAATGCAATATTTATGTCCTTCTTCAAAGAACTTAATATTGTTATCGCGTGGGTGGCGATAACGAACGGATAATACTTCGTGTAAGGTGGGTTTCATAATAAATATATATGTGAAATGTTTATTATGTTATTTAAAATAATCAATTTTATTATTTATTTTTTAATTTAAAGGTCTTTAACCAAAGGTAGCTTCGCTTTAAGTAGGTTAGCAAATATTATATCGCTTATGAACAACATTTTTGTAGCCAATGTCAATGAGTTCTGCACCTTTATCGAAGTCAAGAATATTATAACCATTTAATACTTCAGACGGAACATAATATTTATTAATCTCTCCAATAGGAATTTTGCAGTTTTCATTTATTGATGCCATTGGATTGTTGAAGTTACTTAGAAGAATTTTTACGGTTCTACATAACATATCTTTGAGAGAAGTTATTGAAGTATCATCATATTCCAAATCTTCATATGGTGTAATAAATGTAATATTTAAATACTTATTATCATGTTCTACTTCGATTAGTTCGTTACTTAATGTTCCACCATCTGCATAAAGTTGATTATTAAACGCAATAGGTGGAAACATACCCGGAATAGCAGATGATGACATAAGCAATAATACTTTATTTATATCGTCTTGGTCTTCGAATGCATAAACGTCGAGTTTTCCAGAATACAAATTTGTCGCACCAATTAAGGTGTGGATAGAAGGCGGGTTAGGCATCCCTCCTATTATAGTTGTTAGTGTTTTATGTAGAGGTTCAGTGTTCAATAATGAAAGACCTGTGTTTGGAATAACATCATATATCATGCGGTTTTTAATAGAAGAATATAATCGCTCGGCACTTTTGATGCCTAAATTGATGTTATCATAGTAAGAAAGAAATCCGGCATTTAAAGCACCAGCTGATATTCCGGTATATAAATCGTATTTTTTTGGTTGAATTTCATTTATGCGTTTCAGAATTCCAATTTCTACAGCACCAAATGAACCACCACCACTAAATGATAATTGATTAAGCGAATTTGCGAGAGATAAAATACTTAATAAAATAAATATATAACTCATTTAATATATATATTTATTTAATTGCATTTAAATATTTTTATTTTATTTTTTGTTTTAGCTCTTCAACTTCCTTTTTCAAATTTTGAATTTCTTTTACAAGAAGAGCTATAAATCCATTATAATTGATAGACTGCATTTTATCACCATCTTTCTCTCCATCAACTAAAAATGGATAATGTTCTTGAACTTCATGCGCCAAGAAACCCATATCGTGTTTGTCATTGATATCATATTCTATAGGTTTTAAATCATCAACTGTATAATTAGTAATTCGTTTAATATTTGTTTTTAAACGGTAATCTGATGTTGAATTGAATGTTTGCGCCGATACTGTTGAAAAAGTGGCATTACCAGTATTTAGTATATACCAGTTTGCTGCTGGCGCTGGTGTTCCTCCATTATTCCAATAACCCATTAAAGTTGAATTATAGTACCAATAGTTAGGTGTTCCAGATGGTGCGTCTGCATTATTATATATAACAAATAAATTAGGACTTCCTCCAGCAGAATTAAATGTTACATTATTATTAACTTGTAATCCTCCGTTTAATGTTGTCATTCCTGATGTTGATAATGTAGATAAAGATGTGTTACCAGTAACGCCTAATGTACCACTAACACTTGCATTACCATAAACATTTAAACTGGAGTTTGGATTATTTACTGAATCACCAACTGTTACACTTCCACCAAAGTAAGCTAGTGATGCAGTTAGATTAGATGATAATGTTCCGCTAACAGTAGTGTTACCAGTAATTATTGCATTAGCATTTACATTTAATTGATAACTAGCATCTGTCACACTACTAAAATTGGTTCCATAAATATCACTTGATGGATTTATAAAAACACCAGAAGCATCGATACGCATTCTTGAATATGTTGGCCCTGTATAATTATATTGTGTAAAATATATGGGTTCATTATTACTACTATTATAAGTGGAACCATTATCAGCTGTTCCTATTTGTAAATATGACCCAGTATCACCACTAGATACATTAGGTGAATACCAATTAATATATGCATAATCAGTTGATTGGTTTTTAAAAAAAATGTATAAATTACTACTTGAATCTATTTGTGGTTTATTATTAATTGAAGTATTACTACCTAAATATATGTTTTGAAGAGTTCTAATGTTCCCACTAACATCTAAATTATATGAAGGGTCTGGAATTAATCCAATGCCTAGAAGTCCATTTAATTGTGTGATTCCAGTTGTTTTACCCATATTAATAGTTGTAGCATTTTCAGTTCCAATACAAAGTGTTTGATAGCTTGATGATGCATCAACTAAGGTAAGAAAATTTAAACTTGTATCGACATTTAAGTAATTTATTCCGTATGTTCCGGTTGTTGTATTCAAACCTTGTCCATCTCTAAAATTAACATTAAAATATTCATTAAATTGTAAAGGGTCTGTTCCAACTATTGTTGTATCAGTTAGAGTATTAGTATAAGTTTGAACCCAACCAGTTCTAGCATAAGCAGTTCCGTCTATAATAGAAACAAACGCACCTTTTGCATCAGAACCAGTTGGTAATATTGTAGTACTTCTATTAAATTGACCAATGCCTGTAGTATTATTAAATGTAAAACTATAAATACCATTTAATGAAGGGTCAGTCTGGTCATTTAGTAAAACATTAAGGCTGGGGTCTGTAGATATTTTAGTATTAAGTGTAACACCATCAATTTGAAAATTAGATGGTACATTTATTCCAATTGGAACAGGATATATTGTTGTTAAACCGTATGATGGGTCTGTTGATATAGCAACAACTTTCCCGACCGGATTAATACCAGTTGATACTAAATCGATATAGGATTTAGGCATTACAGCATTTTCTTCATTTGAATAGTTTGGTCCAGATGATAAAAACATATAATAAGCTGTAACATTCCCACTGCAATCAATATCTCCACCAACAGTTAAATTATTACTTATATCGACATTGCCATCAATATTTACATTCCCACTGCAATCAATATCTCCACCAACAGTTAAATTACCACTTATATCGACGTCTCCATAAATTATAATATTGCCACTAATATCACTTAAAAAATTTATGTAAGAATTAGGTTGACCGACATTTTGAGTGACAAGTAAATTATTTGATGTATTATAATTACTTGCTACTATGTTATGTTTTGGTGCATAATTTATTCCTCCGAATTGTCTAAATGACATTTATATATATAAAGGTTTAAATAAATAATAATAAACAAAATGTTGTAGTAAATTTTATGTAGAGAGAAAAATACTACATAAAATAAAAATTTATGAAAATAGTAAAATATTAAGCTATATTAATGGGGTATAATATTGAATTGTCGTTCAATGTTTTAAAAAATGGTAGTGTAACTGAACTACTGAATAAGGTAAGAGTATGTGCTGAAGATTGTCTTTGTGAAGATTTTTATGAAGACTATGAGTTTGAAAATAAGACTCAGTTTCAGCGCAGACACTGCATAATGTCGGTAAATTTTTCTCAGACTAGGTTAAATAATATGATAGAATTCTTGAATAATATGAGGAAAAAAGAAGGAGTGTATATTGAATTAATTTACGACGAGACCAATCATTCAATTTTATATGCCTCTCAATATTTTATAACTCAAAAAATGGATAAATATGCGGCAAAAGAATTTGTAGTCCAAAAAAGAAAAAGAAGTTATTCTGATGATGAGAGTATGATATTGGGTGCAATTTCAAGCAAAGCCCCGGTTGGTTCAAAGTAACTCTAATAGTGGTGTACTTTTGCTTCTCGCAGTTTTAGATTTGGTTTTGGATTTAGAAGATTTACTTCTAGTAGATTTAGATTTAGTTTTTTTAATAAGTTTGTGTGTAACATGTGTTTTATTACGTTTATGTCTCTTTTTATGAGTATGAGTGTGTTTATCCATTGCTTTTGTATCTATAGAAAGTGGTAAAAAAATTTCATCAGATTTTGGACTAGAAATGCGTCTATCGATTAATTCTTCAATAGATGTATCTGGTTCTTCGATTATAGGTTGTCTAGGTTCAAGTGCAGGTGTTGGTAACTCAATAAAATATGGCTCAGGAGCATATTGAGGTTCATCAAAATCCTTTTTTAAACGTTTATCGATAGGCATATTAACACTTTGAATATTTAAAAGGTTAGCTAAATCATTATTATCGAGTTTAATTTCAAAATGTTTAGATTTGCCATTAGAATCAGAATCAATTGATATGTTAGCCATATCTCCATCATAATCAGCATCCCAATTAATTTGGTTAATATGATTATGATTATTGTCAAGAATAATAGTTTTAGTCATTCCTCGGTTTTTAATATAAGTATTAAGCATTCTTATATTAAAAGTATATTATTTTTTAAGTAAAAGAATAAGTATTAAAATATTATGTATAATATGGAGCTGAATATTACAGAGCTAGATAATGTAAATACAATGAATCCATATGATACCTTTAACTACAATACATTTGAGCAACAGAATTCGACAAATTATTGGGAAAATTCAGTAAAAACAGAAACTAAAGAAAAAAGAAAAAAAGTGTCATTTAATGATATTTTATCAAATATGAATTTAGTTGTAAACAACCAAGGTTCACTGCAATTTATAATTCCAAATCAGCAAGAAATTTCTGAGCAAAATAGATATCAACCTCAATATAATCAGAATTACCAATATAATCCAAATGAGTTCTCTCAACCTAGTCAATATCAAAATCCTCAATTTATTTCGCAACAACAAGTTAGTAGACCAAAAGAAGATCCATTAGACCCATCTGTAAAGCACAGTTATATTTACAATAAGTATTTTAAAGATTATGTAGACCCGAATGCACAAAAACCAGGCCCAAGGGTGCCAAAAACAATAGAAGAATATCATCAAATGTTGTTAGAAGATAAAATAAGAGCAATTGAACATAAAAAAAGAATAGAACAAATAAAATCGACAAAATTAATGTTTACAACTGCTCCAGGGTCAGGTTCAAATCCAAGAAATATGGTGGCAAGCAAGAATAATCTACGCATGATGAATTTTAGATAAGTTTACAAGTTAATTCTATCTCTAGCATCATTGTTTTGTACTGTTAAAGTGGTTACACTTGAACGACAGATTGGACAAGAATGGTTACTTTGTAGATGTTGATTTGTACATTCAACGCAAAATGTATGTTGACAATTCAATCGGCAAATTTCTTCAGGTTGTCTTTCTTCCATACATATGCAACATTGTCTATCTTCTTCTGATACAGCAAAGTTAATGATATCAATATCAATTCCATGATTTTGAGGACGTGAATTGTCAAATGGTATAAAGTCTTCGTTACTATTAATATTAATTGAACTTTCTACGTTACGATTATTATTGATGAAATTGTTGAAGCTAAACGTATTAATTGTATTATTATGATTATAATAACGATTGCCTGAACGATTGAGTCTAATTCTTGAAACTGGGCTTGAGTTCTGGTAAGAAGGGTCGTTAACCCATGGAGAATTAATATTACGAATATTATTATTTATATTGTCATGAATAATATTATAATTTATAGAATCAGATGACCAAATATTGTAGTTAATGTCATCATCATTAGTCCAAGGTGAATTTCTATAATTTCTAATATTATTAAATATATTATGGTCAGGATTTCTATCGATATACCATCCGATAGGCATTAAATCATTTGGTTGTGCCATTTAGATTGATAGTCTTGTTATTGTTAAAGATTTAAATACTTTTAATTAGTATTTCAATTTTTTTTAAAAATTAAAAACTTAAAAAAATAATAAATATAAAAACAATTTAAAGACATCTTATTATATATATTTGTAAGTTAGGATACAGCAATTCCCTTTTAATAGATGATTACTAAAAACCAAAACCTAACTGCATCAATCCTGTCTTAGCTCAGTTGGTAGAGCGGAGGACTGTAGTTCCTTAGGTCACTGGTTCAAATCCAGTAGGCGGGACTTTTTTAATATGTATTATTAAAATACTTATTAAAAACAAGTTAGTCTTCATCACTACTATTAGCTTTACAAACATCTACATCTACAAATATATTTTCATCATCTGAACCAGACATACTTCCCTTATCATGGTCACTATTAATTTTTAAATGTATATTATCATAAACATCATCATTAAATAATTTTATAACATTAGAACGTTTTCTTCTAAGTTTTAATAAATTTTCTTCACAATCTGAATCATTACTTTTCTCTTCATCATCTAAACCAAGTTCACCTTTTTCTAGTTTATCATATATTTCCATCTTATTGCATATTTTATTAGTTAATTTTACATTTTTTTGTAAAATATCGTTTGCTTTTTTTAAGTTTGTAATAGTTTTTTTCCTTTTTAAATGCTCCTCTTTTTGTTTATCCTTTAAAAATTTATTGGTTGTTGTTAAATCTTTTATAAAATCATCTAAATTATCAGCATTATTTTTTTTAACTACAATATTTTCGGTCTTATTTACATAAGGTTTCATTATTTCGTTTATATAAGGATTAATTTCTGTCGGATCTATAATTTTTTCTTTAACTCCAAAACTAAAACAAAACCACCTTCTAAATTTCATTTTTTTTAGTTTTTCAGCATTTTCAACTTCTTTCATAAACATTTCGTCAATAATCGAAAAGGCAGATTTTATTATTAATAAATTATTAATATGTCTTTCTTTTTCAGCCTGTAGTCTCATTATTTCATTTTCAATTTTAAGCATTGATTTTTTATCTGAAAACCCCTTAATTCGTTTTGCAACTAATACTTCTTTTAAATAATTACGCTTATTTTTTACATCTTTTATTGAATTAATTTTTCTCTTTCTATCATCATTTAATTTTTTAATTATCAAAAACACATTTGTATTATATATCAAAGGATATGTTATCCTTATTTTTTTTGGAATTAGAAATTGATTAGTTTCTTTTATTTCTTCTATTTTTTTCTTTATTTCTTCAATTTCATTCTCTATGTCTTCTCTGGTTTCTTTATCACCATCTCCTGAAAATAATAAAGTTTTTCCAGATAAAAATTCTATTTTTGTTTGCAATTTATCATATTGATGTGCTGATATTTTATGCGCTTCTGATGCTGCATCTAATTTTAAATAATTAACTATTGCCAATAAAAAAGCAATAATTCCATTTACACCTGCTATTAAATAAGCACCCCAAAAGAAATCCTTAACAATAGCTGATAATACTGTTGCTGCGGTAGAGAGAAATATAGAAGGCATCATAAGTTTATTTAATTTATTTTCACAGTATGATTTTGATTCCATATATATCAATTTTTGACCTCTTAAATAAGTTGCTATAATATCAAGAGCAGTAGATACATAATAATTGTCATTAAAATAATCATCCATAATTTCAGCTTCAACGCTTCTATAAGTTACCTTTTTGTATGTTCGTCTTATTTTATTAATAAATAGTTTATTTGATGACGTATCATCGTCTTCGGGAATTAGACCTGATATTTTTACATCAGCTTTTTCTGATGGACTGCTATAAGAATATGTGTTACTGCTCATTACTGCAGTATCTTTTTGTATTCTTGCTTGTGGTTTAGTTTCATTTATAACTTGTTTAGCTATTTGTATATCAATACTTTCTTGTTCTTCTTTTATTGCATCTATTTCATTTTCTTCTACTGTTTTAGAATTTTCTAATATAGATTCTTTTGATTCTAAACTATTAACTGAATTCAAATCAATATTATTTTCCTCTTTATTTTCCTCTATACTTTCTTCCATTTAGAGTATAAAATAACTGAATAAAAATATTAATTTTTCTTAACATAATATATTATGTCTAAAACTCGTAGAAATGGTCGTGGCTCAGCTACTCGTGGATGGAAAAATCAAAAACCTGGATATCATCAACGAACTGTTATGTTAAAACGTTGTGGTAGAAAATGCTTCTTGGGTCCTGGAAAAAGTTATCCAATTTGCACAAAAAATACGTGTAAGGTAAATCCAAAAGGTGTATACTCAGCTTTTATTCGTTCAAGACAATTTCATCGTGGAAATATCTCTCGTCGTGCTAATAAAATATTAAAAAGCATGGGTGCTAAACGCTAAATAAATAAATTAATAAAATTGAATTATATTTATATAAAGTTAATATAGACATAATTTAGCTAATCAATATGAGTTTAACTTGCTATAATTTATCTGAAGATTGGGGGTGGTATATTGATATCGAAAGTTCAAATCCGGTTTATCAATTTAGAACAGATTTTGTAAAAATACCTTGTAAAAAATTTAACCCACATTATAATAAATTAGAGACAATAGAAGAAGATGAATATGATTATTATATAAATAATCAAAAAAATTTGGATGATATATCATCAAAGAATATTGATGTAAATATTGAACCTAATAATCAAGACTATGTTAAAAAAATATTTAATGTTGGTTCAACTACGATGATAACAGCTCTGTTAACATATATTGTATTCTATATGTTATAAATTACCAATATTGTCAGGATTGTCAATTTTGCTTGGAGGATTATAGACAATATAATTTTCAAAATTATTTATACCACAAACTGTATTTCCAAATAAATTTCCGCTAGGATCTATATTATATGTAAGATAAGGTTCAACAGTTGTATTAATTTTAACTGGATATCCATTACCACTTAAATCAGTAACAACAATTGCATTATCACTTAAATCTAATTTTGTAATAAGATTTACATATAACTGTGTATGGTCAATGTAACCACAAGGATTTGTTGCCAAATCGTTTGCTCTTTTAAGGAGCATATAATTACTTTGTGAATATAAATTTTTGTTTGGATGACAATAATCAGGTTTACAAAATGAATATTTGGTTTTTTTAATTAAAGTATATTGTCCAGCATCCAATGGTTCATTAAATTGAGCAAAAGTGGTTTTTCCATTATTTTTAGCAAATGGTCTCGACATATATTTATCTAGATATTTTTAAATTTAAAAATTGATTTAATAATATACTGTAAATTAATAATTAACTGAAGATGCAATTTACACTCCCAAGATTACATAATCCTTTAAAGTTCTTTTTTAGAACTAATCAAGCGAATTTTCAAGAAAATGTTGAATCAAAAATTTCTGAACAAAAAAATATTAATAAAATAGAGAGAAATTATATGGAAGATGGTTGTGATATTAAATGGGAAGATACCCAAGAGTTTACGTTTCCAATTAAAGGTGGTAGGGTTATAAAGGTTTATGATGCAGATACAATTACTATTGCATCCAAATTACCTTATGATGAATCACCATTATATCGTTTATCAGTACGCTTAAATGGTATTGATACCCCTGAAATGAAAGGTAAGGACGTTTCAAATGATGAAAAAGAAGCTGCTAAATTAGCGCGTGAATTTGTTTATAATTTAGTATTTAATAAATATGTAAGATTAGAAAATGTAGAGTCTGAGAAATATGGAAGAATTTTGGCAGATGTTTATATTGGCGACATTCATTTAAATGAATTATTATTAAAAGAGAGATATGCTGTTAAATATGATGGTGGGACTAAGATAAAACCTGCATCATGGTTAAAATATAAATTAACAGGTGATATTTAAAGTATAAAATATAAAATATAAATATTATATAATAATGGCAGAACCTAAAGATATATTGAAGTCTGAATTACAATATATACCAAAAGATAATGAAGAATACATATCAACGCCTCATGGACCAGATGATAAAATTCCTATCGCATCAGCCGAACAAACGGATGCTCTAACTGCTGAGCCTAATACGGAACCGACGGGTGCTCCAACTGCTGAGCCTAATACGGAACCGACAGGTGCTCTAACTGCTGAGCCTAATACGGAACCGACAGGTGCTCCAACTGCTGAGCCTAATACGGAACCAACGGATATAACATCTAATATACAATCAAATTCACAACAAGAGAATTATGAAGAAATCATAAATAATTTTTTTAAATTTTTTATAAATTTAGAAGAGACTGACGAAAATGGTGAAAAATTTAAAATAGATTGGATATATTTAAAAAAAAAAGAAGATGACTTAATATTATATTATTTAAGTAAATTATCATCTGGAATTACCACTCAGGTTAAACCTAAAACTGTTACTCAAATTTTAAAAAAAACTAACTCTAATGGTATTGTTATAGAAAAAACTATAGAAACTTATGAAGAAAATTATGCTAATAATGTAGTTAAATATTATCCAAACCTAGGTAAATATTTAAATAAGGATGATATTCGAAATATAGTAGAAACCTTAACATTAGGAAATCAAGTATATAGTAATGAATTGTTTAATATACTTTCTGAGAAAATACTCTATATTATTGATAAATATAAGGATAATACATCTTTAATTTATGATAATATTATTTTAATTTTAGACAAGTTTGATTGTAAGCAATATTTATTAAATATCCAAGCTTATTATATTGCTGTTAAAATAATTTATATAAATAATAAAAATTTTTATTTTTCAACTAATTTTCAATATCTGATAATACTTTATTATATTTTAATTTCTACATGTATTTCATCCCAAAATTTGATAAAAAGATTTGTTGGAACAATGACATATGATGTAGTTCCAGGAACAACAAAATTTAGAGATGATAAAACACAAGATGAAAAATCTTATTATACATTTATGGGTATTATGATAGACAGTATTACAAATGATGTTTTAAAAATTGTCACATTAAATAAGTATAATTTTATTACAGAAAATGATTATAATATAAATAAAATAATTGGAAAAGATGCAAAGAATTTATATTCAATTCCAACAGATTCGTTTGCTCAAAATGAAGCATTATTAAATAGTATTACAAAGGGTTTAAAAAATATAACTAGTTTTTTTAAGCCAGTACACCCAACAGGTGGTAAAAGAAAAAGTATAACAAGAAAAAGTATAACAAAAAAAAGTATAACAAGAAAAAGTATAAAAAGAAAAAGTATAAAAAGAAAAAGTATAAAAAGAAAAAGTATGTTAAATAAAAAAACAGTTAAAAATAAAAAATATAAAGGTGGTTTTATAGGCATACCAGGATTAACAGCTGCTAGTTTATATTATTATCTTGGGACATATGGACCAACTGTATCAGGTCTTTTAACAGGTTATGGTTTAGATAGGTCTAAATTGGAATTAGTAAACGTTTTACGTTATGAAATTGAAGATAATGAACCTTTAATAAATTCTGTTGTTTATAAAGGTATTTTAAATATAGATAATCCATTAAATAAATCGTGTGAATCAAGTAGCACAGGATATGGTGATTTTTTTGGTGTCAGGCAAGCAAGTCGTGATCAAGCCATAAAATGTGAAAAAATAAAAGAAAAGTTTCGAGATTTACTGAAAAAAGAACAAAAAAATGAAAAATATAATGAAACATATAAAATTCTAATAGAATTAAAAGGAAATTTGGAAAAAGACAAAATTAATTATAACAAATGTACTCTAGAAAATTTAAAATATTTATTAGAAATTGATGTTGAAAATGGAAGTATTATAAAAAATAAAATATCATTTTTTGTAAATATTTTAAATGTTTACAGTAATTTATATGTATCAAAATGTACAGGTATTACAAAGTTTGATTATAGTCAGTACATGGATCAGGATTATAATAATGCGTTTCAGTCAATAAAAGATTGTTTTGAAAGAGGAGTAAACAAAACAAATTTTGATAAAGTAGATCAACAAGAAGAAGTTGTAAAACGACAAATAATAAAAAAATTAGTTGATTATTTAAGAGAGGAAAAAATAAAAAATTGGGAAACAGAGACTAAGAAATTAATATGTCCAGAATCAAAATCATATTTGGCAGGATATATAAATAAAAAATTTAAAGAAATATTTTTAGAATTTGGAATATCTGTTCGTTAACACGTTTAAATATCATAAACAGTTGTAAGCGTTATACAAAAACTGTAATCCATATTATTTAAATCTACTATTCTACCATATTCGTCAAGTAATTGAATGGTTAAATTATTGATATTTATAGGACCAAAATATTCTCTCGGTGTTGTAACAATATTTAAATTATTTTGCTCTAATATATTAAATGGACTTGCTTGCAATGATATGCGAGCTAATATATTTTTATTTAATACAGATGCATTGAAAGCACTAAAAAAACCATTATTTACACTGGTATTATAATCATCTACAACTAAAAATAAATACTTAGGTCCAGTCATATCTACTACTCCTTCTGAGACGTAATTCGTATTTCCAACATAAACACCATTTCTAAAACCAAGAGCCCAACCTAATTTTAATGGTAAAGGAGTATTTCTATCGTCTATTCCAGATCTATCGTATTGAAAATTTAATTCAAAACTGGTTACTGATGGAGTAGGTGTAGGTGTATGTGTTGCATTAAGACCAACAAGTGTTTGTGCGCTTCCTGTATGTGTTCCAGACAAGTTTACAATAAATGATATATAACTAAATGGAGTGGAAGAAAGACTTAATTGTGTATTTATTATATCCATAATTGTTTGTTGTGTGTAATTTCCATCTGGAATATTTATTACTTTGCTTTCAATTGTCCCGTCGCTTAAATGAACTGTAATTGTAAAATAATTGTTACCATATTGTTTAGAAACTGCATAAAAAGTAGTAGGTAATTCAATAGATGTTAATTGCATTTGGACAACATCATTAAAATTAGTTGGTAGTGCTAGGTTAAAATTTGTAGATGAATTAGCATAATAATTATCTCTAAAACGTGTATCAATATTTAAATTTTTTCTTATTGTTCTCTTTTTAAGAGGATTAATAATACCTGGAAAAAACTCGCTAGGAAATGAGGAGAGATATGGTTTATCTGGTCTTAGTTGAATCATATGTTCTTGTGGGTCATCAAGTTTCGATGTTTTTAATTCATAACTTGAATTATAAAAATCTTCAATTTTTTGTTGAAATGATTTATTTTGTTGTTTTGGTTCATTTAATATAATATTTTTTGCTTTTGTCAAGAAATTGATAGTTTGAATTTGTGTATCTTTTTTAATTTGTTTATTATGAATTATACTATCTCTCAATTTTGCTTCTTTAATTTCAACAATATTCCTATCAAAATGTTCTGGTAATTCAAACATTTCTATTAGTTCATCTCTTGTATAATTATCAATATTTAAATCAAAGCTCATATATAATATATACAACAAATTTATTTAAGATATTTTGTTAAATAATTGTTATTTATATAATATATTATGTCATTTTCAAAACCAGTATTTTTAGCTAATAAAGGTCTAACAGGGCCAACTGGAATTACAGGACCATTTGGACCGACTGGAGCTGATGGTCAGGCAACAAATACCGGTGCAACTGGTCCAAGAGGTTTGACTGGATTTACTGGTCCAACAGGTCCTTCTGGAGGTCTAATTAAAGTAACTGAATTACTTGTAAATAGACAAGCAGTATCAACCTCTTTAAATGGTCCAACTGATGTAGCAAATTGGACTGCAAATTATACATCATCTGGAGGTTTATTAGTATTTTCTGGTAGTTTTACAGCATATACAAATACAGTAGCATTATATAGTTTTAATATGAAAATAGATGGTATTATAGTAGCTACAACGAGTTTTTATTATAATACTACATTTAATCATTTAAATTTACCATTCTTTTTTAATGTTGAAAATATTTCAGCAGGTTTACATACTATTACAATTAGAATACCAAGTAATATAATTATTGATAATAATGATTTTGCTAACTTAACTGTAACTGAATATATTGGAGCAAATACAATTGGTTTAACTGGATTTACGGGACCAACTGGTATCCAAGGATTAAATGGTAATACAGGACCGACTGGGCCAACTGGAACAAACGGATTGTTAGGAAATACAGGTCCAACAGGTGCTGCAAGCACAGTAACAGGCCCGACTGGATTAAGAGGTCAAACCGGTCAGACAGGTGCAAATGGTTTAGCTAGTACAGTAACAGGTCCAACTGGGATGACAGGATTTACTGGCCCAACTGGTGCAAATGGTTTAGCTAGTACAGTAACAGGTCCAACTGGGCCACAAGGATTTACTGGTAGTACAGGACCACAAGGAACACCAGGTTCTGCGATAAATACTGGTGCAACTGGTGCGAGAGGGTTTACTGGATTTACGGGACCAACTGGTCCACAAGGTATTCAAGGAATTCAGGGTATCCAAGGACCACAAGGTATCCAAGGTGATGTTGGACCACAGGGTGCACAGGGTATACAAGGTATTCAAGGTATTCAAGGTATTCAAGGGCCACAAGGCGATGCTGGACCACAGGGTGCACAAGGTGATGTTGGACCACAGGGTGCACAAGGTGATGTTGGACCACAGGGACCAGCTGGAACAGGTTTTACTACAATAACTGAAAATACTGGATTTATTTATTCTCCATTATTAGTTAGAAATGGTATAAATGCTGCTCATTTTACGGAGTCGAAAGGTCTCGGAACATTAAGTGCTGATGGAACAGGTAGAATAGATAATTGGACAACTTCTTCTAGTTTTTTTTCGGGAGGGATAAGTAATACGTTTATAAATTTTACTGATTATAGTCAAGTTGTTATGTTTCGTGCATCTATGAATACACCAGTTCATGCTCAAGCAATAACAACAAGTACTCCAAGAACAGTTCTTATAAATAGTAATGGAACAATTGGAACTAGTGCATCTAGTATAAAATTTAAAGAAAATATAAGACTATATTCTGATACAAGTAATAATATATTAAATGTAAATCCTGTATTTTTTGATTACAAAAAACAATATACAGAACCTGAATCACCTGATAGTGAAAGATATGATTGTTTTGGTTTAATAGCTGAGGATTTAGAAAATAATGGATTAAAACATTTATTATCATATAATAAAGATGGTAGTTTACAATCAGTTCGTTATGAATTGCTAGCAGTAGAATTATTAAATACTATAAAATTTCAGAATAATAAAATTAATGAGTTAGAGAGAAGATTAACAAGTTTGGAAAATAAATTATAAAATATAGTAAAAATATATACGATGTCATACGCACGACCTTTATATTTTAATGAATTATATGGTCCTACTGGTGTTACTGGTCCACAAGGAATTCCAGGAACAGCTTCATCAACTGGTGCAACTGGCTTTACAGGCCCTACAGGACCACTAGGAACGGGACCAACTGGTGCAGCAAGTACAGTAACCGGACCTACAGGAAGAACTGGGTCAACTGGAAATACAGGGCCTACTGGACCAGCAAGTACAGTAACTGGGCCTACCGGTGTTGCAGGACCCCAAGGTGCTGGTGGTGCAACTGGATATTACGCATCATTTTATAGTTCTACAGACCAATCTGCCAATGTGACGGATACTGCATATCCAATATATGCTGAAAACCAAGATATAGCAAATGGTATCAGTATGCAAACTGATGCTTCAGGTAATAAAAGTAAAATAACATTTGCTTATTCAGGTGTCTATGATTTACAATTTTCACTTCAATTACATAATAATGGAGGTGGTGGTTCAGGTAATACAGTTAATATATGGTTATCAAAAAACGGAATAAATGTTCCAAGCACAGATACAAAAGTTACGGTACAATCAAATAATCCTTATGTTGTTGCAGCATGGGATTTTATGCTAAGCGTAAATGCAGGTGATTATTATCAACTAATATGGTCAACTGATAATACAAATATTGGTATAGATACAGGAGCCGCAGGAACAATAAATCCAGCTATTCCATCTGTAATATTTACTGTAATGCAAGTAGCATATAATGGACCAACTGGAGTAACAGGACCGACTGGACCGCTTGGAACAGGACCGACTGGTGCAACAAGTACAGTAACTGGGCCAACTGGAAATACAGGACCGACTGGACCGCTTGGAACAGGACCGACTGGTGCAGCAAGTACAGTAACTGGCCCAACTGGAAATACAGGACCAACAGGACCTGCAAGTACCGTGACAGGACCAACTGGTGTTGCAGGACCCCAAGGTGCTGGTGGTGCAACTGGATATTATGCAAATATATATTCTGATGTAAGTCAAAATATTCCTTTTGATGCAAGCGGAGTGCAGGTTACTTTTAATAATAGTTTAACTTATAATGGCATAACATTTGATTCAAGCACTAATATAATACCAACCTATTCAGGTATATATTTAGTTCAAGGATTACTTCAAATTTTAACAACAGGAGCAAACAATCAACCAATACTGTTTGATGTTTGGTTTAAGAAAAATGGTGTATCTATACCTCATTCAAATTTTCAATATAGTTTAATAGGAGCTAATACTTCTACAAATATAGAAATAGTTGCAATAAATGCAACAATATTAAGCTTAAACGCTGGTGATAAATTAGGATTATGGATTTACGTTCCTACTGGTGGTGTTTCTTCTTTTAACTTATTAGCTACTAGTGCTTCAACAAATGGTACATATCCATCAACTCCTTCTGCAGCTATAAATATAACACAAGTGGCATATAATGGGCCGACTGGTCCAACTGGCTCGGGTAAAACATTTGTAATAGATCATCCTATTGACAGTAATAAATATTTGGTCCATGCTTGTCTAGAGGGTCCAGAATCGGGCGTATATTATCGTGGTGAAGATCAAATAACTAACAATAGTTATGCTGTAATTGAATTACCAAAATATGTTGATAAATTAGCAAAAGATTTTACAATACATTTAACGCCAATTTATGATGACAATAATTTACAAGACATAACATTAAAATGTTCAAGAATTAAAGACAATAAATTTACTGTTTATGGTAAGAATTGCAATTTTTATTGGATAGTTTATGGTAAAAGATTAGAAGTAGAAGTGGAACCCTTGAAGGTAAATTTAAATGTAAAAGGCAGTGGACCTTATACTTGGATTGAATATTAAATAAAATTGATATATAAAACGATATTAAAAACAATGACATAATATAATATATGGAACTTTCAAGAGAACAGCAAATAGCATTTGATAAATATGTTAGAGGTGAGAACATATTTATTACTGGACCTGGTGGAGCAGGTAAATCGGCATTAATTAGACAAATATTCAAGCATGCAAATTCGTCATGGAAAGATATCCATGTAACAGCATTAACAGGTTGTGCATCGATTCTTTTAAATTGTAAGGCAAAAACGCTTCATTCATGGGCTGGAATTGGTTTAGGTCAAGGTACAACTGAAGGTTATATTTTAAAAATTAAAAAAAATCAATTTTTAAAGAAAATTTGGAAGGAAACAGAAATTCTAGTGGTAGATGAGGTAAGTATGCTTTCACTCAAGCTATTTGATATGTTAAATGCAATAGGAAAAGCTGTAAGAAAAAATCAAAAACCTTTTGGAGGAATTCAACTCATATTCTCAGGTGATTTTTATCAATTACCTCCAGTAGGCGATAGAGATGACTTAGATACACAGCGATTTTGTTTTGAAAGCGATGACTGGAACTCGGTATTTCATCGTGACAACCAAATAGAGCTTAAAAAAATCTTTAGACAAACAGATGAAATTTATTCAACAATTTTGAATCAAATTCGCGAGGGAAAAATTAAGCGCAAATCAAATGATTTACTCCTTCAGTATGTAGGGCGAGAATTGGCGCCGAATTTAGTGGCCGAACCTACGAAATTGTTCCCTACAAAGAACAAGGTAGAACAAATCAACATCTCAAAAATGTCGGCACTACATGGCGACGAAAAAGAATACAAAATTCGCTACATAAAGGACTTAGAAATGACAAAGTCTGAGAAGGAAATTAGACGACAATTTAGTGACCATGATATACAGATTGAATTAGACTTCTTAGCTGGTAATTTAATGTGTGAAAAAGAAATGAAATTGAAAATAGGTGCACAAGTAATGTGTATTATTAATATTAAGTCGGAACTTGGTGATATTTTGATTTGTAATGGAAGTCAAGGTATTGTTACAGATTATTGTGAAGTTTCTGGCTGTCCAAAAGTTAAATATAATAATGGTATTGAGATGGTAATGACGAAACATATTTGGCCAAGTGATAAAATTCCTGGTATTGGTGTTTCTCAGGTTCCTCTGATTCTATCTTGGGCATTAACCATTCATAAATCTCAAGGTGCAACTCTAGATGCTGCAGAAATTGATGTCGGAAGTGGTATTTTCGAATGTGGACAAACTTATGTGGCGCTTTCTCGTGTTAAAAGTTTGGAAGGGCTTTATCTAACATCGTTTGACGCCAAACGTATTCGAATCAATAAAAAAGTGAAAGAATTTTATGAATCACTCAAATTATACCATGAGTCAAGGGAAACAAATGAAGAAGTTTATGTA